>Ga0065720_1002853_pt1 | contig 81633 bp, 72 predicted proteins | sample Thericmetagenome_FD_59107 | JGI IMG/M metagenome (GOLD analysis project Ga0065720, IMG submission 59107) | Thermophilic microbial communities from the Joint Bioenergy Institute, California, USA of rice/straw/compost enrichment - eDNA_2 v2... | ecosystem: Engineered > Solid waste > Grass >...
CCCCGCCGGTGTACTACTCGCTGCTGCACCTGTGGCTCGCGCCCGACGACCGGGAGACCGGGCTGCGGGTGTTCTCGGCGCTGTGGGGCGTCGCCACGGTGCCGGTGGTGGCCCTGATCGGCCGCCGGGTCGCGGGACCGGTCGTCGGTCTGCTCGCGGCGGTGCTGCAGGCGGTGTCCCCCCTGCACGTCTGGTACGCGCAGCAGGCGCGGATGTACACGATGCTGACGTTCTTCGCCGCCCTCGCGACGCTCGCCGCCCTGTACCTGCTCGACACCCGCGGTCGGACGCAGCGCGAGATCCGGTCCGCCGTCGCCGGGCTCGCGGTGGGTGTGGCCGGCACGATGCTCAGCCACAACATCGGTGTGCTGCTGCCGGTGGTGCTCGCCGGGGTCGTGGCGGTCGTCGCGGTGCGCCGGCGGACGCCCCCTCGCGTCGTCGCCCCCGACGGGGCGGTCGACCCGGGCGCCACCGTGCTGATCAGCGCGCAGCGGCGCACCGATCTGCGCCCGCTCGCGCTCGGGCTGGGGCTCGGGCTGGCCGGCTGGCTGCCGTGGCTGCCCGGATTCCTCAAGCAGGCCGGGCAGGTGGACGCCGAGTTCTGGCTGCCCCCGCCGACGCTCGGCGCGCTCGCCGAGCACCTGCGCAACATGCTCAGCGCGCACGCCCCCGGCCCGCTGACCGCCGTCGTGGCGCTCGCCGCGGTCGGGCTCGCCGTGGCGGGATGTCTGAGGCTGCGCGGCCGGCCGGAGGCGTTGCTGCTGCTCGCGCTGTTCGCCGGCCCGCTGCTGCTGGAGCTGCTGGCCAGCATCCGCCGCCCGATCTTCTACTCGCAGACGCTGATCTGGACGTCGGTGCCGCTGATCGTGCTCGCCGCCGTCGCGCTGTCCCGGATCCGCCGGCGCGCGCTGGTCGCGGCGGCCACGGCCGCGCTCCTCGTCCTCAACACCGTCTCGCTGGTCTCCTACTACCGGGCCGGGAGCACGGAGGACTGGGAGGGCGCCGCGCTGTACCTGGCCGAGGCCGCGGAGCCGGGCGATCTCGTGCTGTTCAACGCCGGGTGGACGCGGATCCCGTTCGACTTCTACTACACGGGCGTGGGCCCGCGGATCGACGAGCACGGGGTGCCCGCCGAGCTGTTCGAGCGGGGCGTGCTGGAGCCGCGGATGACGCAGGCCGACGTACCGCGGATCGACGAGCTGCTGCGCGGGCACCGGCGCGTCTGGCTCGTCTACAGCCACGACTGGTACACCGACCCCGACGGCATCGTCGGCCGGCACCTCGACTCCGTGCTCGAGCGGGTGGCCGAGCAGCGGTTCACCGCGATCGTCCTGCGTGAGTACGCACTCCCGTCGATCGACGCGCCCGCAGGCTGATCCCGCCGCCCGCTGCGGTCCCCGCGCTGGCGGGCGAACCGTTCGGCGAGTCCCGCATCCGGCCCGGCGAGTCCAGCGTCTCGTCGGCCGAGTCCCGCGTTCCGGCCGAGGCGCGGCGGGGATAGCGGCGGTCCGCGCCGATTTCCGTATCCGCATCAGTTTCCTGACCCGTCCCCGAGCACCTGGAGATCGCCTGAGCGATCGCGCTGCCCGCACCCGAACCCGAACGCCCGAGCCACGCTCCTGCAGCGGGTCATGGCCAACGCCGGCTACCCCGTCTCACCGGACCTCCCCGGCATCGACCGGCCCGATCTCGTCGACGAACTGCTCCGCACCCGCCACGACTGGTCCTTCGGCGATGACGATCTGCGGGCGGGCCTGCGCGCGACTGCGATCCCTTCGACGTGGGTGCGGACCGCGCAGCGTCCTTCTCCGTCGTCGAAGCTGGTCGGTCCGCCGTCGCCGGGCCGGGGGTCGTGGTCGACGTGCTGATCGCAGGAAGGCGCGCAGCACCCGAGGAACCGCGCAGCACCCGAGGACGAGGACGCGAGCACCGCAGGCGCACCTCGACGACGCACCGGGCCGCGAGCCCCGAGCGGGTGCAGGGCCGTCGTCGACGCGGGGAGCGCACGAGCCGCGATCCGGCGACGAAGGAGCCGGGCGCAACACGGTGGCTCTCCTGCCATCTCCTGGCAGGAACGCGGCTCTCCGCCAGGAGCACATCCTCGAAACCCACGACTCGCGGTCACGGAATCCGCGACTCGCACCCCAGGATCCCTGGCACCCTCACCCCCATGCACGTGCTCGTGATCGGCTCCGGCATCGCAGGCGCCTCGGTCGCCTACCACCTCACTCGCCGCGGCACCCGCGTCACCGTCGTCGACGCTGAACGCCCCGGCCCCGCGACGGCGGCCGGCGCCGGCATCGTCGCGCCCTGGGCCAGCCCCGACGAGCGGTACTTCGCCCTCGCCGGCCCGGCCGCCACCTACTACCCGGAGCTGATCACCGCGCTCGCCGGGGACACCCCGGAGCCGACGTCGTACGAGGTGGTGGGCCGCTTGATCGTCAGCCGCTCCCCCGAGGCCCTCGACGCCACGCACCGCCGGCTGACCGCGCGCGCCGCGACCTTCCCCGGGGTGGGCGAGGTCAGGCTGCTCACCGGTCGCGAACCCCGCAACGTCGTCCCGCCGCTGGCTCCCGATCTGTGCGCCGTCCACGTTTCCGGTGGAGCCCGGGTGGACGGCCGCCAGATCCGCGCGAGCCTGCTCGACGCGGCCCGCCGCCGCGGCGCCGAGGTCCGCACCGGCACGGCCCAGTTGGGGGCGGGCCGCGTGCTCGTCGACGGGGAGCCGGTCGGCGCCGACGCCGTCGTGGTCGCCGCGGGCGCGTGGAGCGGACGGCTGGTGGCCCCGCTCGGTGTGGACCTGCCGGTCGAGCCGCAACGCGGCCAGATCAGCCACCTGCGCATGCCGCCGGGGACGGGAACGGCGGGGTGGCCGGTCGTGTCCCCGCTCGACGGCGACCACTACCTGCTGGCCTTCCCGGGCGACCGGGTGGTGGTCGGCGCGACCCGCGAAACCGGCTCGGGCTTCGATCTGCGCATCACCGCCGCGGGCCAGATGCAGGTCCTGCAGCAGGCCCTCACCCTCGCACCCGGGCTGCAGGACGCCACGCTCGTCGAGACGAGGGTCGGGTTCCGCCCACTCACCCCGGACGGTCTGCCGGTGCTGGGCCCACTGCCCGGCCACCCGGAGATCGTGCTCGCCACCGGGTTCGGCCCGGCCGGGCTGACCATCGCCCCGTTCGCCGGCGCCGTCGTCGCCGCGGTCGTGCTGGGTGAGGAACCGGCCGTGGATCTGCAGCCGTTCCGCGCCGACCGGTTCACCCGGCCTTGACCGGGGCGAGCGGGTGGTGGCACGCCACGGCCTCGTCCTCCCCGGCGAGCACGGGCTCCTCGGCAGCGCACCGCGGCGAGGCGTACGCGCAGCGGGGATGGAACCGGCAGCCGGACGGCGGATCGACGTTCGACGCGGGATCGCCGCGCAGCGCCTCGCCCGCGGGCACGGCGCCGTCGAGCCGCGGCACCGCGTCCAGCAGGGCGCGCGTGTACGGATGCCGCGGCCTGGCCAGCACCTCGTCGACGGCGCCGGTCTCGCAGATCCGCCCCAGGTACATGACGGCCACCCGGTCGCAGAGCCCGCGCACCACGGCGAGGTCGTGCGCGATGAACAGGATCGCGACGCCGTAGCGGTCGCGGACATCACGCAGCAGGTCCAGCACCTGCGCCGAGACGGTGGTGTCCAGCGCCGACACGGGCTCGTCGCACACCAGCAGCCGCGGCCGCAGCAGGACGGCGCGGGCGATGGCGACCCGCTGGCACTGCCCACCGGACAACTGCCGGGGCCGCCGGTCGGCGTACGTCGCCGGGTCGAGCCCGACGGCCCGCAGGACGTCGTCGACCTGGTCGTCCCACGGCCGCGGCACGCGCTGGATCGCCAGGCCCTCGGTGAGGATCTGGCGCACCGTGCGGTGCGGGTTGAGCGACGAACGCGGGTCCTGGAACACCATCTGGAAGTCCCGCCGCGCCCGGCGCAGCGCAGCCCCCCGCAGCGCGGTCACGTCGACGCCGCCGATCAGGACCCGGCCGGCGTCGGGCCGGCGCAGCGCCATCACGGAGCGGGCCACCGAGGACTTCCCGCAGCCGGACTCCCCCACCAGCCCGACGATCTCGCCCGGCGCCACGGTCAGGCTGACGTCGGTGACGGCGTGGGCGAACCGGCGCCCGCCGAGTGGGTACCTGACCGTCAGGTGCTCGATCCGCAGCGCGGGTTCCGTCATCGCACACCCTCCACCGCACTGCCCTCAACCACGGCGGCCGCACGGGGCCCGTCGATGCGCGGCACCGCGTCGAGCAGCGCCGCGGTGTACGGGTGCCGGGGCGCGGTGAAGACATCGCGGGTGGGGCCGCTCTCCACGATCTCCCCGGCGCGCATCACCGCGACCCGGTCCGCGCGGCCGGCGACGACCGCGAGATCGTGGGTGATCAGCACCATCGCCATCCCCGACGCGCGGCGCAGCTCGTCGACGAGGTCGAGGATCTGGCGCTGCACGGTCACGTCGAGCGCGGTCGTGGGCTCGTCGGCGAGGACGAGCGCCGGCCGGCACGCGATCGCGATCGCGATGCAGACGCGCTGGCGCATCCCGCCGGACAGCTCGTGCGGGTACGCCCGCAGCCGCCGGCCCGGGTCCGCCATCCCGACGGCGGCCAGCAGCTCCTCGGCCCGGACCCGCGCGGCGGCGCGGGACATCCCGGCGTGCAGGCGCAGGACCTCGGTGATCTGGTCGCCGATGCGCAGCACGGGGTTGAGCGCGCGCATCGGGTCCTGGAACACCGTCGTCAGCCGGGACCCGACGACCGGGCTGCGCCGCCCGGACGTGATCTGCAGGTCGATCCCGTCGAAGACCGCCCGCCCGGCGATCTCGGCGGTGGGCGGGAGCAGGCCGAGCAGGGCGCGCGCGGTCACCGACTTGCCGGAGCCGGACTCCCCCACCAGCGCCAGGCACTCCCCCGCTCCGACGTCGAGATCGACGCCGCGCACCGCGTGCGCGGCGCGGAAGCGCACCGAGAGCCCCCGGACCTCGAGCAGGCTCATCGGCTGCCCTCGCGTTCGTCCAGCCAGGACCGGAACCGGTCGCCCAGCACGGTGAAGGAGACGACGGTCAGCAGGATCGTCAGCGAGGGCACGAAGACCAGCCACGGCTCGTCGGCGAGGTAGGGCCGCCCGTCGTTGATCATCCCGCCCCAGCTCGGCGTCGGCGGCGGCACCCCGAGCCCGAGGAAGTTCAGCGACGCCTCGGAGATGATCACGTACGCCATCAGCAGGAACGCGTACGGCGCGATCCGCAGCGCGACCTCGGGCAGCAGGTCGCGCACGACGATGCGCAGCCCGGTCGCGCCGAGGCTGCGGGACGCGGTGACGTGCGGCCGGGCGGCCAGCTGCAGGGTCTGCGCGCGGGCCAGCCGCGCGATGCTCGGCGTGCACACCACGGCCAGCCCGAGGGCGATCGTGCCGGCGCCGCGCCGCCCGACCGCGGCGATCGCCAGCAGCAGCACCAGCGGCGGGATCGCGAGGACGGCGTCGACGACCACCCCGGTGACGCGGTCGACGGCGCGGCGGACGTACCCGGCGCACACGCCGATCACGAGCCCGCACACCAGCGCTGCGGTGATCGCGACGGTACCGACGAGCATCGACTGGCGGGCGCCGAACACCAGCCGCGACAGTGTGCTGCGGCCGATGGAGTCCGTGCCGAGGGGCTCGGTCCACGACGAGAACGGGGCGAGCCGGGGATCGAGTCCGTCGACGATCTCGTCGACCGGCCGCAGCGGCAGGATCGGCGCGCACACGGCTGCGAGGACCACGACCGCGACCCACGCGATCGCGAGCCACACGGCGAACGACCGCTTGCCGGCGGGCGTGACCTCGTCCGGCGCGGTCACGGCGACCTCGATCGTCATGCCACGACTCCGTGGGCGACGCGCAGGCGCGGATCGAGGACGCGGTAGCAGAGATCGACGGCGGCGTTCGCGGCGACGTAGACGGCGGCGATGAACACGACGGCGCCCTGCACGAGGGGAAGATCGTTCAACGTGATCGCGTTGACCAGCAGCTGCCCGAGCCCGGGCAGCCCGAACAGCACCTCCACGACGACCGCGCCGCCCATCAGCTGGCCGATGCTGATGCCTGCGACGGTCACCAGCGACAACGACGACGGCCGCAGCGCGTGGCGCAGCAGCACCCGCCGCATCGGCAGCCCCTTCGCCTTCGCGAACAGCACGAAGTCGTCGTCGAGCGTGGCGACCAGGTCGGAGCGCAGCACCCGGGAGAAGTTCGGGACGAGCACCAGCGCGAGCGTCACGACGGGCAGCGCCGCGTGCCACAGGTTGTCCAGGGGGTCGGCCGTGAACGCGGTCCAGCCGGTCGCCGGGAAGTGCACCGGCCAGTCCCGCGCGAGCAGCGCGAAGACGAACACCAGCACGAGGGCGCTGACGAACGGCGGGCACGACACGAGCGCCGACGAGACCACCACCCACAGCCGGTCGAACCAGTCGTCGCGGTGGTGGGCGGTGAGGATCCCGATCGGGATCGACACGGCGAGCGCGACCAGCAGGGAGAGCACGATCAGCTCGCCGGTGACCGCCAGCGCCGCGAGGATCGCGTCCAGCACGTCCACCTTCGTGCGGTAGGAGGTGCCGAAGTCGCCGGTGAGCAGCCCGGCGACCCAGTTGGCGTAGCGAGCGAGGAACGGCCGGTCCAGCCCGAGCGCTGCGTGGACCTGGGCGACCTGTTCCGGCGTCGCCTGCTCCCCCAGCATGACGATCGCCGGATCGACCGGCGTCAGGTCCAGCATGAGCGTTGCGGCCAAGCTGACCAGGGCGAGCACCACGAGGAGGTGCGCCAGCCGCGCCGCAACCGCCCGGACCGCAGGGCTCACGGGCTCCGCCTCGGCGCGGTGCCGAGCCGGGCAGGCCGGTGCACCTTGATCCGCCACCCCGCGGGGGTGCGCACCAGCTCGTCTCGCCACTGGACGACCGAGATGATCCGGTAGTCGGGGACGTCGTAGGTCAGCGCGCCGACGGTGAGCTCGCCCCGCGGACCGTCCGAGGGGACGTGCCACAGCCACACCGCGTCGGTGACGGCGTGCGCGGTGTCCCCGTCGACGGTCACGACGGGCGGGCTCACGATGTGGCTGCCGTGCCAGAGCCCGGGCTCGATGCCGCGGTACCCGACCGTCGTCACGACCTCGCGGACGGCCTCCTTGCCGTGCAGGACGTCGACGCCCGCCGTGACCCTGGCGTCGTCGATGTGCCGGACCGCCCACTCGACGTCGTCGTGCAGGCACTCGTCGATCCAGCCGTGGTGATCGTTCTGGTCGCCGAGCTGCACGAACCGCACCACCAGGGTGCGGATGGCCTCGATGTCCAGCAGGCGCTGCAGCTCGGGATCGCGGTCGGTCACGTCGTGCTCCGGGGGAGGTCGGTGGCGATGGGCCGGGCCGGGTCGCAGATCCAGCCGGACCACGAGCCCGGGTAGAGGACGGCGGGGACACGGAGGAGGTGGAGGGCGAGCACGCCCTGCGTCGCGGTGATCCCGCTGCCGCAGTAGACGGCCACCCGCGCCGTTCGGTCGTCCACGCCTGCGGCGGCGAAGAGCGCGCGCAGCCGGTCGGGATCGAGCATCCGGCCGTCGGGGCCGGTCAGTCGTCCGGCCGGGACGTTGACCGCGCCGGGGATGTGGCCGGCGACGGGGTCGACCGGCTCCTCCTCGCCGCGGTAGCGCTCGGGGGCCCGTACGTCGATCAGTGGTCCGGTCCACCGCGCGACCGCGTCGGCGTCGACGACCGGGAGCCCGGGCCCGACGTCCGGGAGCGGTCCGGGATCGGGATCGGGTACCGGGCCCGTCTCGACCGGGAGCCCGGCGGCGGTCCAGGCGCTGAACCCGCCGTCCAGGACCAAGACCTCCACGTCGGGCGCGCCGTGCAGCAACCACCACGCGCGGGTGGCGCCGGGGCCCGTCCGGTCGTCGTAGCAGACGACGGTGCAGCCGGGCCGGACGCCCCAGCGCCGCGCCGCGGCGGCGAGGTCGGTCCGCGCCGGGAGCGGGTGCCGGCCGGCGCCCGGGTGAGGCGGCCCGGTCAGGTCGGTCTCCAGGTCGACGAACCGTGCGCCGGGGATGTGGCCCGCGAGGTACGCCCGGCGGCCCGGTGGTCCGCCGAGCTGCCAGCGGACATCGAGGATCACGACGGAGTCGTCGCCGAGGCGGTCCGCGACCTCCTCCGCCGTGACGAGCGGGCGGGTCACGGGCGGAACCGGGTCAGGTCGATGACGCCGTCGTTGAGGATCGGCACCGCCGCCGCGTCGATCCCCTCGGCGAGGACGAACCAGTTGGGCATCCGGTAGAACGGGCCGGCGAACGGCAGGTCCTCCGCGATCCGTGCCTGCAGGTCGGCGAAGGCCCGGATGCGCTCCGCCTCGTCGGTGCTCGTGACGATCGTCCGCGCAGCGGCGTCGACGGCCGGGTCGGAGTACTTGCCGAAGTTGGTGCTGCCGCCGGACGAGACGAAGTTGACCAGCGCCGGGTAGGGGTCGATGAACCGGGTCAGCCCGATCAGGGTGGCGTCGAAGTCGCCGGCGAACAGCTGCTGGCCGGTCGTCTGCGCGGCCTCGACCTGCACCGTGAGGTTGCGGTAGCCGCTGACCGAGGACTGGAACCACTCGGCCACCTGCTGGAAGTTGAGCGGCGTCAGGATCGTGAACGACACCGGCTCGCCCTCCGCGGCCAGCTCGTCGAGCAGCGCCTGCGCCTGCTCCCGGTTCGCCCGGGTGAGCGGGACGTCGGCGAAGTACTTCGACTCCGCGCGCATGAGCGTCTCCGGTACCTCGACGAGACCGGAGAACACGCTCTTGCCGAGGGCGGCGCCGTCGAAGGCGAGCGCCACCGCGCGGCGGGCCCGGACGTCGTCGAACGGCGGCTTGGCGGTGTTGAACTGCAGGCTCAGACCGCCGTCGGTCTGGCCGGTCACGACCTGGTGACCGGCCTTCTCCGCCTTGGCGGCCGTGTTGGCGTTGATCGTGAAGTCGACGTCGCCGCCGCCCGCGGCGAGCGTGTTGTAGCGCTGGGTCTCGTCAGCGAGGATCCGCACCTCGATCCGGTCGACGGGTGCCTCGATCGCCGAGGTGGGACTCTTCTCGAAGACCGAGTGATCGTTGCGCACCCACTCCTTGAGCACGTACGCACCCGCGCCGACGGGGTTGCTGCCGAAGCCGGCCGGATCGGCCTGCATGGCGGTCGGCGAGCCGATGAACGTCAGCGCGCTCTGCGCCACGAGCGTGGGGAACTGTCCGTTCGGCTCCTTCAGCGTGATCGCGAGCGTGCGTTCGTCGACGACGTCGAGCCCCGCGATCTGCTGGGCGATCTGCGCGCTGGGCGCCTTCGTCGCCGGATCTGCGAGTCGCTCCCAGTTGAACTTCACGGCCGCGGCATCGAGCGGGGTGCCGTCACTGAACCGCAGGCCCGGCTTGAGCGTCAACGTCCAGCGCGTGGGCCCGTCCGGCGTGAGCGATTCGGCGAGCCGGTACTCGATGTCCGCCGTCGGGGTCAGCGCGACGAGCGCGTCGTAGATCGCGAGCCGCTCGTGCACCCCGGCGTTGACCTGCAGGCCGAGGCCGTTGTCGGTGGAGAGATCGGTCGCGTCGGCCGCCCACAGGATGGTGAGCTGGTTCCGCGGGGCCTCCCCGCCGCCGGCGGGTCCGCCGCACGCGGCGACGGCCGTGAGGCCGGCGACCGCGAGTAAGGCTCCCGCGATCCGCAGTCGTCGATGCATCGGCAACATCCCCTCACGCGGCGCCCCTCCCTTGGGGCGGCGATGGGCGGATGTCTACCATTCTGCGAGAGACACTCACAAGAGATAGTTACTCGCGAATGATGCAGAAGTCTCACTCGGCTCATGGCGGCGAGCGGCGATCGCGCCAGTGGCGGGCCGGCCCTAGGCCAGCCGGGGCGGATGCAGCCCGATGTCCTCCGGCGTGAGTTCCAGCTCGGCAAGCGCGGTCTTGGCCCGGCGGTAGACCGAGCGGCGCCGCTCCACGAGCCCGCTCTGGCGGGCCGCGGCGTCGAGCGCCTTGAACGCCCACTCGCAGAACGGGTCCTCGCGCAGCGCGCTCTCGGCGAGCCGCTCCACGACCGCCAGGTCCCCCTTCTCCAGGGCGGCGTTCGCCGCGGCGTGCAGCACCTCGCCGCGCAGGACGTCGAGCTCGAAGCGGCGGCGATCGACCCACGGCAGCGAGCTGGCTGCCAGGTAGGTGCCCTCGCAGTGCTCGGCGACGGCGAGGAAGTCCGACAGGACGTCGCTGGACCGGTTCGCCGCGATGCTCTGCAACCGCACGTCGACCGACGTCAGCACGGCGCCCGGCCCCAGCGTGACCCAGTCGGTGTCCTTCCGCGTGAGCGGGACGCCGGTGGCGCGGCGGAACTGGTGGGCGATCTGGCGGAAGTAGTTGCTGCCCGAGCGCCGATCGTGCTCCGGGAACAGGTCGAGCTGCACCTGGTGGCGGGCCACGACGCCGTCGTGCGCGGCCAGGTACGCCGCCAGCTCGATCACCTTGAGCCGGCGCAGGCCGCACGGCCGTCCGTCGATGCAGATGTCCGGCCGGTGCCCGAACGGCCGCACCTCGATCGACCGGGGCGTGACGGGCTCGGTCCGCGCGGGCTGGTGCCGGTCGGGACCGGGGCGAGCGGTGCCGCGGAACCTCGCCAGCTCCGGCAGGTCGAGCAGGGCCTGCTCCAGCGGGAACACGCACCTGGTCTCGGCGGCCAGCCGCTCCGCGCCGGCGAACAGCTCCCGCGCCTCGGCCTCGTTCCCGAGCCGGGCGGTGGCCTCGGCGAGGTAAGCGAGCGCACCGGGGAGCATGACCCGCCGGCCGGCGCGCTGCATGCCCTCCACGCACGTCCGCAGCGTGGCGGCCGCCGCGGCCGGATCACCGCCGGTCAGCAGCTGGGCGAGCCCATCGTACGCCCGTGCCCACTCCAGGTAGGCCGCCTTCTTGAGCGCGGTGCAGCGGGCCACCACCTCGGCGAGCACGGTGCGCGCGTCCGAGTGGCGGCCGAGCCGCAGCAGCGCCTGGGCGACGACGAGCTGCAAGTACGGCTCCCAGCCGTAGCGCGTGCGCTGGCTCAGCCCGATGGAGACGGTGCCGGCCCGCACGGCGGCCTCCGCGTCGCCCTCGGCGAGCAGGATCCACGCCTCCAGGTTGTGGGACAGGTCAGGGTGGTTCGGCTGCCGCGCGCCGAGCGGCACCTCGTCCCACAGCCGCCGGACCTCCTCGAGATCACCGCGCCAGATCATGCTCAGCAGCGGCTGCGGGGTCCGGTAGAAGCCCCGCGGCGGCCAGTGCGTCGAGCCCGGCCGCGGGTAGAACTGCGCCAGCTCGTCGAGGCGGCCCTGCAGGAAGAGCCCCCACGTGAACGTCGTGTGGACCTCTTTCACCAGGTCGTTCCCGGGTGGGGGCAGCGCGGTCCCGGCACTGCTGGTGACCTTGAGCGTGTAGCGGACCGCCTCGGCGTGGTGGTCCGGCGAGTACTGCTCGGTGATCGCCAGGCCTTCCTGGGGTTTCCACACGAACGCGAGGCCGACGAACGCGACGACGCCCGGATCGACGTCGGCCACCGCCCGCAGCCGCCCGGACTCGTGCAGCTCCCGGACGAGGCTCTGCGCCTCCGGCAGCCGCCGCTCCTGGGTGAGCGCCCGGATCCGAGCGCCCATCAGCAGCGAGCGCTCCGCGACCCGGCGGGCGCCGAGTGCGTCGAGCCAGTCGAGGATGAGCGACCAGGCGCCGCGCTCGTACAAGGTGGCGAGTGCCTGCTCGACGATCACCGCGGCCTCGTCGAGCAGGTCGAGCCGCAGCAGCCCCTCGACCGCCGCCTCGTACTCCCCCTCGGCGGCGAGGATGCGCGCGTGCTTGCGCCAGACGTCCGGCAGCTCGTGCGACATGCGCAGGGTGAGCTGCTCGGAGAGGAACTGCCGGAAGCACGGGTGCAGGACGACCGAGCCGTCCGGCTCGACGGTGGACAGCAGCCGCCGCCGGGCGATCTGGCGGAGCAGCGCCGGCCCGCCCGGACCCCACATCTCCTCGACGTTCGCCGGGGTGAGCACCGTCAGCAGCGACGTGCGCAGCAGGAACGCCTGCTCCTCCTCGGGCAGCCGGGCGAGCAGCTGGCTGTTGAGGTACCCGGCCATGTCGGTCGGGCTCGCCCGCTCGTCCAGCGGCATCGCGAACGTCATCCCGGCTGCCCAGCCACCGGTGAACGCCAGCTGCTCCTCGACGTCGACGTCGCGCCGGCCGGCCGCCTCGAGCAGGTCGTGCGCCTCCGAGACGTCGAACGCGAGATCGGCGTCGCCGATGCGGCCCACCCGGCCGTCGAGCCCGATGCGGGCGAGCATCGACTCCAGCGGTTCCCGCGTGAGCAGCAGCGTCCGCGCGCTGGTCGGCAGGTAGGTCAGCAGCGCGGTGACGACGCCGGCCGCGGCCGGGTCCTCGGCGATCTCCTCGCAGTTGTCGAGGACGAGCAGCAGATCGTCCGCCGCGACCGAGTCGGCGAGCGCCGCGGCGACCTCGACGGCCGCGACCCCGCTGCGCAGAGCCTCGTCCACCAGCCGCGGGATGTCCGGGTCCAGCACCGCCAGCGCCCGCCCGAGGTGGACGAGGAACTGGTTCGCCACGACGTCGGTGGCGTCCAGGTTCAGCCAGGCGACCCGCCGCCCCGACTTCGCGGCGTACAGCTGCGCGGCGACCGTCTTGCCCGCCCCGGGCGAGGCGAGCACCTCAACGACGTCGAACCGGTCGAAGCAGTCCGCGAACAGCCGGTCCAGCCGGGGCCGCGCGATCACCCTCGCGGGGACGCTCGGTGGCCGGAGCCGACGATCAGCACAGCGCTCCTTGAATCCGCTCGGCATCGAGTCTCGACCTCCCGCACCCACGCGTTCCTCGACCGCCGCCAATCTGGCACCCGGCCACGCGCAGCGGATCCGTACCGGCACGGGGATTTCCGCAACCCGCGGCGTCAGATCCCGATCTGGTGCACGTCCGCCAGCGGCGGGAACCGGGGTGGGCGCCGTTCCCGGAAGCTCGCCACCCCCTCCCGCAGCTCCGCCCGGCGGCGCGGATCGAGGTTCAGCTCCTCGAACGACGCGAGCGCGGCCTCGGGGCTGCGCAGCCAGTCCGCGCGCAGCTGCTGCTTGACCTGCGCCATCGCCAGTGGCGAGCAGTTCGCGGCCATGTCCTTGGCGTAGGCGAGGGTCTCGGCGAGCAGGTCCTCGGCCGGCACCACCCGGTTCACCAGCCCCATCGCGCACGCCTCCTCCGCGGTGAACATGCGCCCGGAGAGCAGGAGATCGCTCGCGACGCCGTGCCCGACCAGGCGCGGCAGCAACCAGGAGATCAGGTGCTCGGCGATCAGTCCGCGCCGGGTGAACGCGGTCGTCATCCGGGTGCCGACCGCCGCGAAGCGCACGTCGCACAGCGCGGCCTGCACGAGCCCCAGCCCGGCCGCCGGCCCGTTGATGGCAGCGATCATCGGCTTGCGGATGTGGAACGGGTAGCTGATGGGCCGCCGCCGCTCCGGGGGCGGGGCACCGTTGGCCTTCGCGTCGAGCCGCTGGAAGTCCGCGCCCGGGCAGAAGCACCGGCCGGTCGCGGTGACGACGACGACCCGCACCGCGGGATCGGCCTCCGCCGCGTCGAGCAGGTCGAAGTAGCGGAACTCCAGATCGAGGTTCCAGGCGTTGTTCCGCTCCGGCCGGTTGAAGGTGAGGATGGCGACCCCGTCGGCCACCTCGTACAGGACGACGTCGTCCGGCGAGTCGCTCATGCCCCGCTCCTGTCCGGTACGGCGTAGGTGGCGGTGCCGCGCAGGTGCACCCCACCGCCCTGGCGCGTGCAGGTCAGCTCGAGGTCGACGAGCCGCTCCCCGCCCTCCTCGCGCTTGCCGGTCACCCGCATCTCGTAGACCAGGACGTCGCCCGGCCACGCCTGCTCCTGGAACCGCACCCGGAACCGGCGCACGTTCGCGTGCCCCAGCCAGCGCCCCGCCTGCGCGGCGAGCACACCGGCTTGGCGCATCCCGACCGCGAACGGGCCGGAGTAGCCGGCCGCCTGCGCGTAGCCGGGATCGTGGTGGAGCGGGTTCAGGTCCCCTGACGCGCCCTGGTAGCGGACGATGTCGGTCAGCGTCATCGGGCCGTCCACGTACGCCGGCGGGGCGGCCCCGACCTGCAGGTCGTTCCAGCTCGGTGGGGCACTCATCCGGTGGCCGCCCGCGACGTCTCGATGCCGGTGCTGCGCGCCTCGGCGACCAGGGTCCCGGCGGCGTCCCGGAACTCGGTGACGGTGACCGAGAAGCGGAGCGTTCCGCCGCGGCGTCCGCTCTTCTCGAAGACGGACTCGATCCGCGAGGTCGCGGTCAGCGTCTCCCCCACCCGCGGGCAGCGGCCGTGGAAGACGAACTCCTGCTCGCCGTGCAGGACCCGGGACCGGTTGCGACCGGCCCCGGTCCACGGGTCGTTGGCCGGCCCGGACCAGAGACGGGCCGTCGTCAGGAACGTGGCGGGCGGGACCGGTTCCCCGTCGGACCCGGCCAGCTCAGCCGGATCGAGCCCGACGGCGCGGGCGAACTCCGCCACCTTGCCGTGCTCGATCCGCACCGGGAACGGGGCCCCGGCGCGGCCGACGAGCGCGGCGGGCTCGGTCCCGGCTGTCGTCTCCGTCGACATGCCGTGGTCAGTCCGACGCCGGGAGCGGCTGGGCCGACTTGATCTGCAGCGGCGTCGAGCCCACGGACAGGGAGCCCTTCCCCGCGTGGACGCAGAGCAGCTCCAGGGAGCCGTCCTCGTTCACGTAGCGCTTGCCCAGCTCGGTGCCGCCGGCGAAGGCGTCGTCGAGCGGTGCCGGATCGGCCGACACCAGCCGGTCGTGCACGGGATGGCCGCCGCAGCGCAGGTCGACGTCGTCGGCCGGGGCGCGCAGGACCATCACCTCGGCGTCGCACGTCGCACTGCGCAGGCGCTGACCGGTACGGATCTTCACGTCTGTTCCTCCAGAACTACGCACGCTTCGGCTCGACCGCGATCGTGCGGCCCTCGACGCGTTCCACGGCCGCCCACAGCTGCGCCGGGATCTCGATCGACCGGCCGGCGCTCGGGTCGATGGTCACCAGCACCAGCTCCCCACGGGCCACCGGGCGGTCGTCGTGGGCGAGCAGGCCCTCCAGGGTGAACGAGCGCGAGCGGCGCGTCGCCGCGCGCACGCCGACCTGCAGCACCTGGCCCGGGTGGATCTCCGCCTGCACGTCCACGCTGGTCGACCGCACGATCGGCCGGCCCGTCGGCGAGAAGACAGCGGTGCGCTCCAGGCCGAGGCCGGGTACGAGGTAGCTCATGAACGCGTCGAAGAACAGGCCGGTGATCTGCACGATGTCGATGTGTCCCGACTTCCCGGCGTCGGGTGCCTTGATCTCCTCGACGCGGCGGAAATCGGCGAACGGGGTGCTCATGTCCTCCACCGTCGTCGCCCGGTGATTACGTTCGGCGTTATCGCAGTGGTGTTATCGCGGTGGTGTCATCGCGGTGGTGTCATCGGGACGGCGTGATGGCCCCGCGGCGCGCCACGGTCCACGGGACATCGCGGTCGACGCGGGGCTCGGCGGGCAGGCCGAGGATGCGCTCGCCGATGACGTTGAGCTGGATCTCGTCGGTGCCGCCGCGGATCGACATCGACGGCGCCGTGAGCAGGTCGACGCAGCCGGGCCAGTCCGAGCGCAGCGCCTCGGCCCCGCGGGCGCGGGCGAGCAGGTCGACGCGGCGCTTGAACGAGCGGGCGCCGTGCACCTTCAGCCCGGAGCCCTCCGGGCCGGGCTTGCCCGCGGCGCGCAGCTCCGCGGCGCGCTGCTGCAGGTGGTGGATGGCGCGGTCGTAGCAGAACAGCTCCATCGCCTCCTCACGCAGCACGGGGTCCGCGAGCGCCCCGGAGTCCGCTAGCTCCGTCAGCCACGACGGCAGCAGCGGGGCGTCCCGGGCCGGTGGCGCGCTGCGGTCGGCGTTGGACCGCTCGTGCGCGAGCAGCGTCAGCGCGACCTTCCAGCCCTGGCCGACCTCGCCGATCCGGTTCTCGTCGGGCACCGGGACGTCGGTCAGGAAGACCTCGCTGAAGCTGGCGTCGCCGTTCATCTGGCGCAGCGGCCTCACGTCAACCCCGGGAGCGGACATGTCGACGGCGAACATCGTCATCCCGCGGTGCTTCGGCACGTCCGGGTCGGTGCGGGCGAGGCAGATGCCCCAGTCGGCGTAGGCGGCGCGGCTCGTCCAGACCTTCTGCCCGGTGAGGATCCAGTCCCCGGCGGGCCCGCGGCGCGCGATCGTCGCGACGTTCGCCAGGTCCGATCCGGCCTCGGGCTCGGAGAACATCTGGCACCAGATCTCCTTGCCGCTCGCGATCGCGGCGAGCCAGCGCTGCTGCTGCTCGGGCGTGCCGTGGGCGAGCAGGGTGGGGCCGACGAACTTCAGCCCGACCCGGAACGGGTACATGTCCGGCATGGCGTATCGGTGGTGCAGGGCCTCCAGCCGCCGCGCCTCCGCGGCGTCGGCGCCCAGCCCGCCGAACTCCACCGGCCAGGTCGGCACGGCGAGCCCGGTGCCGGCGACGGCCGCGAGGTAGCGGCGCCCGGCCTCCAGGTCGTACCCGCCTGCGCCGAGGGTCGTCGCGCGCCTCGAGGCGTCCCGCGGTCCCAGAACCGCGTCGAGCAGGCGATGGACCTCGTCGTCACTCAGCGCGTTCACGGTGCCCGACGATGCGGCAGGGCCTATTACACCGCCCGTTACCGGCCCGTCCGGCTCTAACGAGCCCGGTAACGGAGCGGGCCGAACGTGGACTGGTCATGACCACCGCACGAGGTTGGACGAGCGACGCATGAGTTCTGCCCCCGACCAGGAGCTGACGGAACTGCGCACCGTCATCCGGGAGTTCCTCGAAGCGAAGTCCGCGGAGGACGACGTCCGCCGGCTCATGGAGACCGACGAGGGCCACGACCCGGCGGTGTGGGACCAGCTCGCCCGCGAGCTCGGCCTCGTCGGGATCGCGATCCCCGAGCAGTACGGCGGCGCCGGGGCCGGGTTCGTCGAACAAGCGGTCGTGCTGGAGGAGATGGGCCGGGCGCTGTTCTGCGGGCCGTACCTCGCCAGCGCGGTGCTGGCCGCCCGCGCCCTGCTGGAGTCGGGCGACGCCGACGCGTGCCGCGACTACCTGCCGGGGATCGCGGACGGGTCGCTCGTCGCCACCGTGGCGATCGCCGATCGGTCCGGCCGCTGGGACGAAGTCGGTGCCGGCTGCACGGCCACGCCGGCTGCCACCGGGTGGACCGTGTCCGGGACGAAGCACTACGTGCTGGACGCGCTGGTGGCTGGCCTGGTGCTGGTCTTCACCGCCTCCCCGGAAGGCCCGGCGCTCTTCGCCGTCGACCGGGCCGCCGTCGACGTCCGCCCGATCCCGACGATGGACCCGACCCGCAAGCTCGCCGAGGTCGTGTTCCGCGACGCCCCGGCGCGGCCGGTCGGCGCCGTGGGCGCGGCCGGCCCGGTGCTGGAGAAGGTGCTGCAGTACGCCGCGGCAGCGCTGGCCGCCGAGCAGGCGGGCGCCAGCCGCCGCGTGCTGGACATGGCGGTGGAGTACGCCGGCACCCGGGTCCAGTTCGGCCGCCCCATCGGCAGCTTCCAGGCCGTCAAGCACCTGTGCGCGGAGATGTTCCTGCAGGTGCAGTGCGCGGCCGAGACAGCGGCGCGGGCTGCGCTGGCGGCTGCTGACGCGCCGGACGAGCTACCGGTGGCTGCGAGCGTCGCGAAGTCGGTCTGCTCGCGGGCCTACGTCGACGTGGCGGCGAAGAACATCCAGGTCCACGGCGGTATCGGCTTCACCTGGGAGCACCCGGCGCACCTGCACTTCCGCCGCTCCCGCAGCTCCGCGATCCTCTTCGGCGACCCGCACGCGCACCACGAGCGGCTCCACCGCCTCACCGGGCTCGCCGACCAGCTACGGGAGCCGGTCGGCTGATCGGCTCCGAAGTCCTCAGACCCCCGGGGTGGTGCATCTTCAGATGAGTGCGAACGAACCCGGTCCGCTCGCCGGGCTGCGCGTCGTCGACTGCAGCCGCGAGGCCGCGGGCGCGCGGATCGGTGGTTTCCTCGCCGACTACGGCGCCGACGTCGTCCGGATCGAACCGCCCGGCGGTGATCCGCTGCGGGTGCGGCGCCCTGCCGAGCACGCGGTGTTCAACCGCGGCAAGCGCTGCGCCGAGCTCGATCTGCGCAGCCCCGACGGGGCGAAGCGGATCGACGCCCTGCTCACCGACGCCGACGTCGTGGTCTGCAGCTGGCGCCCGGGCGTCGCGGAACGGCTCGGGCTCGGGTACGCGCAGCTGCACGAGCGGCACCCGCACCTGGTGCACGTGTCGGTCACCGGGTTCGGCCCGAGCGACGTCGACCCGGCCCTGCCCGGCTACGAGGCGCTCGTGCACGCCTACGTCGGCACGATGGCCGAGCAGCTCGGCCATCGCCCGCCGCCGATCTTCGAGGCGCTGCCGTTCGCGTCGGTCGGGGCGGCCCACCTGGCCCTCGTCGGGCTGCTCGGTGCGCTCTACCGGCGCAGCTTCGACGGGATCGGGCGGGCCGTGGAGACCTCGCTCGTCGACGGCGCGCTGGCCTACCTGTCGCTGTACTGGGGCGACGCCGACAACGCTCAGCTGACCGCCCGCACCAAGGACGACTACACGACCGTGCGAGCGACCCGCCTGGTGACCGGCTCCTTCCGCTGCGCCGACGACGAGTACATCGGCGTGCACACGGGCGCCGTGGGCGGCTTCGACCGGCTGATGCGCGCGCTCGGCCTGGACGTGCACATCCGCAGCTCCGACGGCTCCGCGGCGGAGATGGGCATCCGGCTGACCGAGGAGGAGAAGCGCATCCTCGACAAGGAGCTGCCCGCGGCGTTCCTGACGAAGCCGCGCGACCACTGGGTCGCCGTCCTCACCGAGGCCGACGTGTGCGTGGTGCCGCAGCTGCGGCCGGGCGCGGTGTTCGACGAGGAGCAGACCCGCGTCAACGGGATGGTGTGCACCGTCGACGATCCGCAGCTCGGCCCCCTCGAGCAGGTCGCGCCGCCGATCCGCTTCGACCGGGGCCCGGCGCCGTCGGTGCGCGGCGAGGAGCGGGTGCCCGATCCGTCGGCGCTCGCGTTCGCCGGCGGCCCGGAGCGGGAACGGCCGTGGTTCGCGCCGGGTCCCCCCGCCACGGGCCCACTGCTGGACGGGGTGAAGATCCTCGACCTCGGTGCGTACTTCGCCGGGCCGTACGGCAGCCGCCTGCTCGCCGACCTCGGCGCGCAGGTCGTCAAGCTGGAACCGACCTCGGGCGATCCGCTGCGCGGGCTGGCGCCGCTCTTCCGCAGCGCCCAGGCCGGGAAGCGCTCGCTCGCCATGGATCTCAAGACCGATGCCGGGCGGCGGGTGCTCGACCACCTCGTGCGCTGGGCCGACGTCGTCCACCACAACATGCGGCCCGGCGCGGCCGAGCGGCTCGGGGTCGGCGCGGCTGATGTCGCCGCGATCAACCCGGACGCGATCTACCTGTACGCCCCCGGCTGGGGCAGCTCCGGCCCACTGCGGGACCGGCAGAGCTTCGAGCCGATGATCTCCGGGTACGCCGGCGCCGGGTTCGAGGCGGGCGGCCAGTTCAACGAGCCGCTCTATCCGTTGGGCAACGCCGACCCGGGCGGCGGCCTGATCGGTGCGGTCGCCATGTTGACCGCGCTGCTGGTGCGCCGCCGCGAGGGCCGCGCCCCGTACGTGGAGGTACCGCAGCTCAACTCGGCGCTGGTGCACATGGCGCACATCGTGCGGCGCGCCGGCGACCGCGAGGTGCTCAACGCCGGCCGGCTCGACCCCCTGCAGACCGGCTTCTCCGCGCTGGAGCGGCTCTACGAGACGGCGGACGGCTGGATCTGCGTCGTCGCCGCCACTGAGCAGGAGATCGCCGCCCTCAGCCGCGCGACCGGCGTCGGGTTCGCCGCGCTGGACCGGTTCTCCTCCCCCGCCGCCCGCGTCGAGAACGACTACGAGCTCGCCGCGCTGCTCGACGACGCGTTCCGCACCCGGCCGACGGAGGAGTGGCTCGCCGCGCTGGGCCGGGCCGGGGTCCCGGCGATGGAGCCGCGGCCGTACAACAACGCCGCGTTCCTGCGCGACCCGGCGAACCACCGCAGCCGTCGGGTGGCCGAGTGCCCGCACCCCACGCTGGGCCGCGTCCGCGAGTTCGACCAGTTGCTGCGGGTCAGCGACGCCGCGGTGGTCCCGCACCGGCTGGCACCCGACCTCGGTGCGCACTCCGACGAGATCCTCGCCGAGTGCGGCTTCGCCCCTGAGGAGATCCGGTCGCTGCGGGAGCAGGGCACGGTGCGCTGAACCGAGCCGGGTCGACAACGACGGCGCCGTGATCAACAGGTCTGTTGATCACGGCGCCGTCGTTCTCTGCGCAGCGGCCTCGCACCGGATCCCGGTACTGATCCGCGAACCGGCAGAAGCCGCCCCGAAAAGCCCCGGGAAAGGAAGAAGCCGGTGCAGCCCCGCACGGCTGCACCGGCTGATCCGTCTCCCGCCCCGGTCAGGTCTCGATCTCGACGGGCAGCGACTCCAACCCGCGCACGACGTTGTTCAGGTGCCGCTTCGGCTCGCCGGTGTGGAACCGGCGGATGCGCTCGGACAGCGCCCGCAGGATCGCGTGTCCCTCGATCCGCGCCAGGGCCTGCCCGGCGCAGGTGTGGATGCCGTAGCCGAAGGACAGGTGGTCGACGGGGTTGCGGCGGACGTCGAAGCGGTCCGGGTCCGGGTAGTGGCGCTCGTCGCGGTTGCCGGAGCCGAACAGCAGCACGACCTGGTCCCCGCCCGGCACCTCGACGCCGTCGATGACGACGTCGCGGGTGACCCGGCGGGCGAACGCCAGGACCGGCGACTCGTAGCGGAGCACCTCGTTGAAGGCGCTCGGGATGAGACCGGGGTCGGCGCGCACGGCGTCCCACTGGTCCGGGTGCTCGGCGAACAGCGCCACCGCGTTCGAGATCGCGTTGATCGTGGTGTCCATCCCGGCCGTGACGTAGGTGGCCAGGAGCTTCACGCACTGGTGGTGATCGAAGCCCTGCTCGCCGGCGACGTCGAAGATGGATCGGCCCATGCTGCCCGGGCGCAGGTCCTCGGCCTGCAGGGTGCCGAGCCACTCGTACATCTCCGGGATGATCTGCACGCCGGCGCGGGTGCGGTCGTTCAGCGGCCCGAAGATCGTGAACATGGCGTCGGCCCAGCGGATCATGTTGCCGCGCCCGCTCTCGGGCAGCCCGATGAGGTCGAACACCACCGTCAGCGGCAGCACCGTGGCGAGGTCCGGGACCGCGTCGAAGCGTCCGCGTTCGACCAGGGAGTCCACGAGCCGGTCCGCGGCCTCTTCGACGTAGTCGGTGATCCGGCGGATGGAGCGCGGTGACAACTGGGCCATGAGCACCGCGCGCAGCTTGTCGTGCCACGGCGGGTCGCTGCCCAGGATGCTGCCCACCAGCCGGGCGTTGATCACCTCGTTGAGCCCGACCGAGGCGTCGGACGAGAAGGTCTGCCAGTCCCCGTCGGCGGCCCGGATGTGGTCGTAGCGGGTCAGTGCCCAGACCCGGTCGAGCGCGTCGAGGCGTACGGCGGCCCCCATCTCCCGCAGCCGCGCGTACACGGGGTACGGGTCGAGCAGGACCTCGTCGCTGAACAGGTCGACGTCGCTGTGGGGCGGTGCTGAGGCGATCGTCATCGGTCCCTCCTCGTGGTGTCACGCCCTCCGGGACAGGGCTCGCAACTTCTTGACGGGAACTCGGGTGTTCACCGCGACCGCGGTGGTGGGGACGTCCCCGGACCGCCACTGCAGCAGCAACTCGGACGCGCCGGGCCCGCCCTCGAGGTAGATCGGCTGCCCGGCGGGCGGCAGCGTTCCGCACGCCTTGATCGCCAGTCCGAACTGCTCGGTCCAGAAGTACTCGGGCGGGATCAGCGGCGGCGCTTCGTCGCCGCGCAGCAGCGCCGCGGCCGCGGTCCGGGCTTGCTCCATCGCGCTGTTCCACAGCGGTGTGCGGCGGTGCCCCGAACCGGACGGGTATGCGGCCACGTCCCCAGCGGCGACGACGTTCCCCCCGGCCCGGCCCCGGCTGTCGACGCGGACCCCGCCGGCCGTGTCGAGGTGGGTGCCGGCGAGCCATTCGACGTTCGGCAGGCAACCCACTGCGCTGATCACGACGTCGCCCTCGAACCGGCGCCCGTCGCCCAGCTCGACGACGGGGGTCTCGCGGCCGCGGATGCGCACCGATGCGTCCTGCACGAACCGGACGCCCCGCTCCAGCGCCGCTGCGACGGCGAGGTCCGCCAGGAACTCGCCGAGCTGCGCGCGCAGCGGAGGCTGCTGGTCGATCAGGATCACCTCGGCGCCGCGGTCGACGCACGCCGAGGCCAGCTCCATGCCGAGGATGCCGGCGCCGACGATCACTACGCGACGGGCCCGGTCCAGCTCGCCGCCCAGCCGGCGGGCGTCGAGGATGTCGCGGAACGTCGTCTCCCTGGCACCCGGTTCGGCCGCGCCCAGATCGGCGAGCCGACGCGCCCGCGCGCCCGTCGTGATCGCGAGGCCGTCGAAGGCGATCTCGTCGCCGTCGTCGAGGACGAGCCGACGAGCGTCGAGATCGACCGAGACGACGTGCGTGCCCAGCCGCTGCTCGACGTCGGAGCCCAACGGGTGCAGCAGGATGTCGTCGAGCTGCTCCTTGCCGGTCAGGACCCCCTTCGAGAGCGCGGGCCTGCTGTAGGCCGGGCTCGCTTCGCCGCCGATCAGCGTGATCCGGCCGTCGAAGCCGTTGCGGCGCAGCGCGTCGGCCAGGACCGTGCCCGCGAGCGAGGCGCCGACGACCGCGACGTGGCGCAGCGCGTCAGCCGGCATCGCGGAGGCTCAGCGCGGCCACCGGGCAGACCCGGGCGGCCGACGCCGCGGTCTCGGTCTGCTCCGGGGTGAGGTCCTCGACATCGACCACGAGCTCGCCGTCGTCGTCGAGGTGCAGCAGGTCGGGGGCGACCTCGGCGCAGACCCCGTAGCCCTCGCAGCGGTCGCGATCCACACTGATCTTCATCGGTCTCTCCGTCATCGCAAGCTGGCACCGGCGTCGATGCGCAGGGAGCTGCCGGTGAAGTAGCGCGAGTCGTCCGAGCACAGCCACGCGACCGCCGCGGCGATGTCCTCGGGCTCGACCATGTCCACCGGCATCGCGTTGACCAGTGCCTTCAGGTCGTCGGGATGGTCCTTCACGACGTGGTTGGCCATCACCTCGTTCACCACCATCGGGGTCCGGGTACCGGTGGGGTGCACGGTGTTCACCCGGATGTGGTGAGCGGCCAGGATGCTGGCGTAGTTCTGCGCCAGGTTGACCAGCGCCGCCTTGGCCGCGCTGTAGCCGAGCAGCCCGAGGGTGCGGCCCTCGAGGGTGCGCATCATCGGCGCGACGCCGGCCATCGAGCTGGTGATCACGATCGAGCCGCCGCTGCCCTGCGCCACCAGCTGCGGATACGTGGCCTCGATCGTGTTGAGCACGCCGGTCAGCAGCACGTCCAGGCAGTCCTGCCAGGCGGCCATCGTGTCGGAGTGCTCGCCCCAGATGGGCATGATCCCCGCGTTGGCGATCACGAAGTCGAGCCGGCCGAACTCGTCGAGGCCGGACCGGACCACCGAGCGGATCGACTCGGCGTCCCGGACGTCGCCGATGCGGGCGACGATCCTGCGGTCCAGGCCCTCGACGAGCTTCACGGTCTCGGCGAGGTCGTCGGGTGTGCTCATCGGGTAGTCGACCGTGTCGATCTGGGCGCACAGATCGAGCCCGACGATGTCGGCCCCCTCCGAAGCCAGCCGCAGCGCGTGCGCGCGGCCCTGGCCCCGGGCGAGCCCGGTGATGAAGGCGACCTTCCCGGTCAGCCGTCCCTGCACGTGGAGCACCTCGGTTCACGAGAAGAGGAGATGGGCCGGGGCACCACCCGCGGAACCCGCACCCGGGTCCGCGTCCTGGGAGCACCCGGTGGTGTGCCGAGCATTCCGGCGACCTGTTACGAAACGCGTTACATGAGGTCGCCGGATCACCCGTCCGGACTCGGTACGGAATCCGTACCGGACTACTCGTCCTTCCCGCGGAAACGGCTCGTGATCCCCGCGGGCGAGAGTGCGACGTCGGAGTTCTCCTCCAGCTCGTCACCGGGCCGGAACGCGTCCGGGTTCGGCACGTAGTCGCGGATCTTCGGCAGCACCTTCGTGCCCAGCAGCTCGAGGTTCTCCATGATCGCCTCGTGCGAGAGGTGCCCGAACTCGCAGTAGCAGATCAGCTGGTCGACGCCGGCGTCGGCGTAGCGCTTCATCTTCTCGACGACCTCGTCGACGTCGCCGACGATGACCATGTCCTGCTTGGCGAAGTCGTGGACGTCGAAGCGGCCCTCCGCCCGCTCCTTCAGCAGCGGGAAGATCGCGTCCTTCTGCTCCTGGGTGTAGTTCGGGAAGTCCCACTCGAGGGCGAGCTCGGCCTGGTTCTGGTACCACCACCACACCGAGTCCCACGCCTTGCGCTCCTCGATGACGTCGCGCGACTCCGCGCAGTGCACCAGCGTGTACGCCGCCACGCGGTTCAGGGTCACGTCGGTGATGGGCTTGGGGTTGCGCGCGGCCTCGCGGTACTCGCGGATGTGCCGGGCCATCGTCTCGAGCGGGCGCAGGATGGAGAACGACAGCAGCCCGAGGCCCGCCTCGCCCGCGGCTGCGGCGCTGCCCTCGCTGACCGCGGCCGTCCACGCCGGCGGGTGCGGCGACTGCACCGGCTTCGGCAGCACCGGCCGGGGCGTCTCGAACTTGAGGTACTCGCTGTCCCAGGTGAAGCGGTCGTTGCCCCACATCGACACGACCGACTGCACCGCGTCGCGCCACTGCAGTCGGCTCACGTCACCGGTCGGCACGCCGAACGCGGTCTGCTCACCCGGCGTCGACCGGCCGGTGCCCCATTCCACGCGGCCGCCGCTGAGCACGTCGACCGTCGCGACCTTCTCGGCCACGCGCACGGGGTGGGTGAAGCCGTGGGGCATGAGGGTGACGCCGAAACCGAGCCGGATCTGCTCGGTCACCTGCGACAGCGCGCCGAGCAGCACCTCGGGAGCCGAGCAGTGCGAGCGGCCCTCCCGGAAATGGTGCTCGACGAACCACGCCGTGCGGAAACCGAGCTTGTCCGCGAGCTTCACCTGCTCGATGGCGCTCTGGAACTTGGCTTGCTCAGCCTCGTGCAGACCACCTTCCCACGGCTTCGCCACGGTGATCTCGAACAGCAGGTCTAGGTCCATACCCGCACGCTATGGACGTGCGGTTACGGTAGCCGTTACGCCGTTCACACACCTCGTTCGCGAAATTCCGGTGAACGATAACCGGGTGCGTAACGGATACGCGCATAGCGTCGGACACATGAGTGCATCCGAAGAGGTCGTGATCGTCGACGCCGTGCGATCACCCATCGGCAGACGGAACGGCGCACTGGCATCGGCCTCTTCGACGGAGGTGCTCGGCGACGTGCTGCTGGCCCTCGTCGAGCGGACCGGACTGGACCCGAACGTCGTCGACCACGTGGTCGGCGGGTGCGTGAACCAGCTGGGGATGCAGGCGTCGAACGTGGCCCGGCACGCCTGGCTCGCGGCGGGCCTGCCGCTGGAGGTGCCGGCGGTCACCGTCAACACGCAGTGCGGGTCGTCGCAGGAGGCGGTGACCCTGTCGCACGGGCTGATCGCGAGCGGGATCGCCGACGTCGCCGTCGCGTGCGGGGTGGAGCTGATGAGCCGGATCCCGCTCGGGTCGAACGTGCCGCGCGAGCCGGACTACGGCACGCCGCGCGGCGGCCGCTACGCCCGTTTCCACGAGCCGACGACGCAGTTCGAGGGCGCCGAGCGCATCGCGGAGAAGTGGTCCATCGAGCGCGACCAGCTCGACGCGTTCGGCAAGCGCTCCCAGGACCTCGCCATCGCCGCGTGGGAGCAGGGTCGGTTCGACCGGCAGATCGTGCCGATCGAGGTGCCGGCCCGCGACGCCACCGGCACCATCACGGTCGACCGGGACGAGGGGCTGCGCGAAACCACGCTGGAGGCGCTCGCCGGGCTCACGCCGATCACCCGCGCCGGCGGTGCGCCGGCCCGGCACACGGCCGGCACCGCGTCGCAGATCTCCGACGGGGCGAGCGCCGCGCTGCTGATGTCGCGGCGGCGGGCCGAGCAGCTCGGGCTGCGGCCCCGCGCGATCGTGCGCCGATCCGTGCTCGTGGGCAGTGACCCGGTGCTGATGCTGACCGGGCCGATCGTGGCCACCGAGAAGATCCTCCGCGACACCGGGTTGAGCATCGACGACATCGATCTCGTCGAGATCAACGAGGCCTTCGCCTCCGTCGTGCTGGCGTGGCTCGCCGAGACCCACGCCGACCCGGCGAAGGTGAACCCCAACGGCGGCGCCATCGCGCTCGGCCACCCCCTCGGCGCCACCGGCACCGTGCTGCTCGCCAAGGCCGTCGACGAGCTGGAGCGCACCGGCGGGCGGCTGGGGCTCGTGACCATGTGCTGCGGGGGCGGGCTCGGGACCGGCACGCTGCTGGAGCGGGCCTGATCCCGCCGGGTGCTGGCCCGGCTGAAACGCAACGAACGGCCCTTTCGTCCACTCGGAGTGGACGAAAGGGCCGTTCGTTGCGTCCAGGGACTGGGTGCGGTCAGGCGTCCGCGTCGAAGCTCCCCCGCAGGAACTGCTTCACGACCGCAGCCACCCGCGCCGGAGCCTCGATCCACCAGTCGTGCCCGACCCCGTCGAGCGCGACGAGCGTGGCCTGCGGGATCTGCCGCCACAGCGTCCACGCGTCGTCGAGCCGGACGAGGCGGTCCCCGCTGCCGGTGACGACGAGCGTCCGGGACCGGATCCGGTCGAGCCGGCCCCGCGAGGTGAACCGGCCGATGGCCGCCCAGAACCGTCCGCGCACCTCCGGTGGCTGGGCGAAGTTCGGTCCGAACACCTGCTCGACACCCGCGTCGACGAGCTTCGGGTCGCGGGCGACCGCAGCCTGCGAGTACAGGAACTCGGCCGCGCGCCGCACGCCCTCGGGATCCCCGGCCTGTGCCCGGCGCAGCGCCTCCCCGACCTCGTCCTCCACGGTGAGCTTCTGGTCCTCGATCGCTCGCAGCTGCGGGTCGTCGGGCCGGTGCGCATCGTGCCCGGGGGTGGTCATGGTCAGTGCGAGGCGGTCGACGCNTTCCGGGTGCTCGATCGCCAGCGCCTGGCCGACCAGGGCCGAGTGGGAGAGCCCGACGAAGTGCGCCCGCTCGTGGCCGAGCGNTCGCAGCACGGCCAGGCAGTCCGCGGCGAGGTCCTCGATCGTGAACGGCTCGGGCGGGAAGCGCGTCAGCCCGGCGGCATCGCGGAAGTCGACGCCGATCACCGTGTACTCGCCCGCGAACTCCGCTGCGACGGCGCGCCAGCGCGTCGTGCTCGCGTGGGACGGCATCAGCAGGGGTGGCCCCTCGCCGACCACCTCGTAGTGGATGTATCCGCCGTTCGCCTGGACCTGCATCGAACCCCCCGATCACCGCGCCGGAACCGGTTTCGCCACGCATCGCCCGCGACCCATGTGCGCGCCACGCACCGCGAAAACGAAACGGGCACGATCCACCCGGGGTCGCGCGGGGCCCGCCACGGCCGCCGTGCCGCTGGGCCGCGGTTCGCACCACGACCTCACCCGGGCAGATCGTGCCCGCCCTCCCGAGAGGTCCCCCGTGCCGAGGGGCCCTCACCCGGTGCGGCGGCGGGGTGTGCTCCGAGGTCCCGCCGCCGCACCGCGGCTCACGCCGGCACCGCGGTGGGTGCCTTCGCCATCTCCCACTTGAACAGCTTCTCGGCGTTCTTGTAGGTGATCAGCTCGCGCTCCTCGGCGGGGAGCGGGCCGATGATCTCCTCGACGCCCTTCTGGCTGTGCGGCCACGGCGAGTCGACGTGCGGGTAGTCGCACTCCCACAGGATCCGGTCGACGCCGATGTCGTAGCGGTACTTGATGCCGACCGGCTCCTCGATCATGCAGAACCAGTAGTTGGTGCGGAACACGTCGCTGGGCAGCCGCTGGTCGAGGCCGCTCCACTTGCGGTGGCGCAGGTACTGCCGGTCGGCGCGCTCGACCGCCGCGGGCACCCAGCCGATGCCGCCCTCCGAGTAGCAGACCTTGATGTTCGGGAACTTGTTCGGCACCGGGCTCATCGACAGGTTCACGGCCGACACGAACGAGTTCACCGACGACAGCGCGATCGTCACCGGGCCGAGGCCGTCGAAGTTCGGCGCGTCGGGCGAGGGCGAGGGCAGGCCGCCGCTCGTCCCGATGTGCATGCAGACCACCATGTCGGTCTCGGTGACCGCCTGCCAGAACGGGTCCCAGTGGTCGGTGAAGAACGACGGCAGACCGAGCGGCACCGTGTTCTCCGGGAAGCTGATCGCCCGGGCGCCCTTCTCGGCGCAGCGGTGGATCTCCTTCGCCATCGCCGGCGGATCCCACAGCTGTCCGATGATCATCGGCACGAACATGCCCGGGACGGCGGCGCACCACTCGTCGATGATGAAGTCGTTGTAGGCGCGGACGCACTCGTCCGCGAGCTCCTTGTCCTTGAACTTCAGGAACAGGGTGCCGCCGAACTTCGGCAGGGTCGGGAAGCACACGCTCGCCCGGATGCCGTTGTCGAGCATGTCCTTGGCCCGCGCCACGGGGTCGTAGCAGCCGGGAAGCATGTCGGAGAACCGGATCGGGTCCGGCGTGTACACGTCCGACGACTTCCCCGCGACCGCGTTGAGGCCCATCTGAGCGCTGCGCGTGTCCTCGTAGACCCAGTACTCGCGGTCGCCTTCCTCGATGACGTGCGGTGCGACGTCGCGGAACTTCGCCGACACTCGGTCCGTCCACACCCGGCCGTGCTCGATCACGTGATCGTCGGCACTGAACAGGTCGTAGGCCATGATTCTCCTCGGTGCTCTCTGCACTGGACTCGGTGAGCCTGTGGTGCGCGCGGCTCGTCGGGAGCCAGTACGGGCGCGGCTAGCAGTCCTGTGTGCCTGCCATGGCCTCCACCCTGTTGCGGCGCCGTTACCTCGGCCATTACCCGCCCTGGGGCCCGGTAACGACACCGGTAATACCGGTGTCCGACGATCGGTGCGTGCCACTCTCCCCCGACGCAGCACGACTCCTGGCGGTCCTGCAGGAGCGATCCCCCGCCGTGGGTACCGAGGTCCTCGACGCGCCGACGGCCCGCCGTCTGCAGGCCGAGGCCGCCCGCCGCGTCCCCGGGCCCGATCTCGCCGAGGTCACCGACCGGACGATCCCGGGCCCGCCCGGTGCGCCCGAGGTGCCCGTGCGGGTCTACCGGCCGGACCCCGGCGTCCAGGGTGCCCCGGCGGTCCTCTACCTGCACGGCGGCGGCTGGGTGCTCTGCGACCTCGACTCGCACGACGCGATCTGCCGCAGGCTCGCCCGCGACACCGGCGCGGTCGTGGTCTCCGTCGACTACCGGCGCGCCCCCGAGAGCCCCTTCCCCGCCGCGCTCGACGACGCGTGCGCCGCGTTGGGCTGGCTCCACGACGAGGCACCCGCGCTGGGCGTCGCCCGCGAGCGGATCGCGATCGCCGGGGACAGCGCGGGCGGCAACCTCGCCGCCGGGGTCACGCTGCGCGTGCGCGACGCCGGCGGGCCCGTCGTGCGCTGCCAGGTCCTGGTGTACCCGGTGACGGACTGCCGCTTCGACACCCCGTCCTACCTCCGCTTCGCCGACGGCGGCGGCTCGCTCACGCTGCCGAAGATGCGGTGGTACTGGGACCAGTACGTGCCGGACGGGGACCGGACGAACCCGTACTGCTCCCCGCTGCGCGCTGAGCTGGCCGGTCTGCCGCCGGCGTTCGTCGCGGTGGCCGAGTGCGATCCGCTCAACAGCGAGGGGCACGCCTACGCCGCCCGTCTGGCCGCCTCCGGGGTGGCGGTGACCACCCGCGAGTACCCCGCGTTCCACGGCTTCCTCGGTCTCCACGACCAGCTGCCCGAGGCGCGGCAGGCCCACGCCGACATCGCGGCCTGGATCGCCGCTCAGCTCCGGGAGGAGCAGGGCTGAGCGGCGCCCACGGCGCGCCCGAGCTCGGCGAGCTGCGCGCACGTCGTCGGGAGATCGGCGGCCGGGTCCAGCCGGACCACCGTGTAGGTGACGCCGAGCTTCGCCAGCTCGGCAAGCCGGGTGCGGCGCTCGTCCGGGCTCATCGCGAGGCGCAGGTCCGCCGCGGGATCGGGCACCGCGATGTCCAGCTCGTCGAGGTTGCGCCCGGCGGCCGCCATCCGCGAGACCAGGTCGTCGAGGAGCCCGCGCAGCTCGTCGTGCGAGGTGATCGACCGGGTGCGAGCCGCGGCGGCCACCGAGGGATCGCCCAGCATCGGCGACCAGCCGGCCCCGAACCGGGCCACCCGATCCAGCACGACCGAGCTGTTCCCGCCCAGCCACAGCGGCGGGTGCGGCAGCTGCACCGGCCGGGGCAGCGAGGTGACACCGAGCGCCGTGAACCGCCTGCCGGCGAAGCGGAACTCCTCGGTCGTCCAGAGGTTGCGCAGCACCTCGACGGCCTCGTCGAACAGCGCGTTCCGCTCGGCGAAGTCCACGCCGAGCGCCGCGAACTCCGACCGCAGGTACCCGGCGCCGAGCACGAACGTCGCCCGGCCCCCGGAGAGCACGTCGACGGTGGCCAGCGACTTGGCGGTGGCGAGCGGATTGCGGTAGGGCAGCACGACGAGCCGCGTCATGAGCCGCAGCCGGGTCGTGACGGCGGCGCAGAACGCGAGCGCCGCGAACGGGTCGAACGTCTCGTGCCCGCCCTGCCGCAGCCACTTCGCCGACGGTGCCGGGTGGTCGGTGAAGGCCAGCGCGTCGATCCCGGCCTCTTCCGCCGTCTGCGCGAACCGGCGGATCCCGTCGGGCGAGATCCACTCGCCGCCGCCGCGCTCGCTCGAGACCGGGTACTCGACGAGGAACTTCACCGGACGACCTCGCCGCGCTGGTTCGCGTTCGGCTGCGCACGGTCGAGCAGGTCACGCAGCACACCGTCGACGTCCTCGGCGGACTCGACGGGCGGCGCGGTCGGGCCCCGCCGCCACCCCTCGGCGACGGCCAGGTTACGGCCCGAGGAGACGATGACCCGGCCGGTGACCCCGGTGGACTGCTTCGAGGCCAGCCACACGACCACCGGGGACACCCACTTCGGGTCGAGCACGCCCGATCGAGCGTCCTCGCTCTCGCCGAACCGGGTGTCAGCGGTCATCCGCGTCAGCGCGGTCGGGCACACGGCGTTGACCGTGATCCCGTAGCGCTCCAGCTCACGGGAGGTGATGATCGTGAACGACGCGATGGCGGCCTTGGCGGCACCGTAGTTGGACTGGCCGACGTTGCCGTAGATGCCCGACGACGAGGTCGTGTTGACGATCCGCGCGTCGTTCTCGACGCCCTTCTTGTGCTGTTCGCGCCAGTACCGGGCGGCGGCGCGGGAGGTGAGGAACGTCGACCGGAGATGGACCTTCAGCACCGAGTCCCAGTCCTCGGTCGTCATGTTCACCAGCATCTTGTCGCGCAGGATGCCGGCGTTGTTGATCACGACGTCGAGCCGGCCCCAGGTCGACAGTGCGCACTCCAGCAGGCTCTCGGCGCCCTCCTCGGTCGAGACGTCGCCCGCGTGCGCCACGGCCTGGCCGCCTGCGGCGCGGATCTTCTCGACGACGGCCTCGGCGACCGACGGGTCCGGTCGCGTGCCGTCCTTGGCGGCGCCGAGGTCGTTGACGACCACGCGGGCACCGGCGGCGGCGAGTGCGTGCGCGTGCACTTCGCCCAGGCCGCGCCCGGCGCCCGTGACGACGCAGACCCGGTCCGCGCACATGCCGGTCATGGGGAGTCCTTTCCACGTTGGAGCCGGACCGGGTGGTACTCGAGGACGACGTCGCCGTGCTGGTTGAGCACCCGGTTGTGCGTCTTCACCAGGCCGCGCCCCGGCTTGCTGGTGGGCCGCGACTCGGTCACCTCGACGACGACCTCGATCGTGTCGCCGACGTAGCAGGGATGGCGCACGTCGAACTGGGCCCCGAGGAAGCCCAGGCCGGTGCCGGTCATGACGTTGGTCTGCACGACGAGCCCCTCAGCCAGGGCCAGCGTGAGCACACCGGGCACGAGCCGGCCCGCGTACCCGGCCGCCTCGGCCTTGCGCGCGTCGTAGAAGAGGGGGCCGCAGAACCCGGAGAGCGCGACGTAGTTGACGAGATCGGTCTCGGTGATCGTGCGGGCGAAGGTGCGGAACCGGAACCCGACGGGCTGATCCTCCCAGGTCAGGCCCTTCGCCAGGTGCGGGACGCCCGAGCTCATGGTGATCCCCTCACCCCGCAGCCAGCTCGGCCCGCAGCACGCGGCGCAGCAGCTTGCCGCTGTCGGTGTAGGGCAGGGCGTCGACGAACACGACCCGTTCCGGGGTGCGCGAGGAGCGGAGCCGGCCACGGACCCACTCGCGCAGCTCCTCGCCGCTGACCTGCGCGTCCGGCTTGCGGACGACGGCCGCCACGATCGTCTCGCCCCACTCGACGTGCGGCAGGCCGACCACGGCGGCCTCGGCGACCGCGGGGTGGGCGACCAGCACGTCCTCCACCTCGCCCGGTGGCACGTTCTCGCCGCCGCGGACGATCACGTCGTCGAGCCGGCCGTCGAGGAACAGGTACCCGTCGGCGTCGATGTGGCCGGCGTCCTTCGTGGCGAACCAGCCGTCCGGCCCGAGCACGCTCGTACCGGCGTACTCCCCCGCCACCTGCGGCCCGCGGACGTGGATCTCGCCCCGCTCCCCGGGACCGACCACCCGGCCCGCCGGGTCGCGGACCTCGATCTCGACGCCGGGGATCGGCTTGCCGACCGAGGCCAGGCGGGCGCGCACCTGCGGATCGCTGCTGGCGATCGCGTCGCGGTGATCCTGCGGGCCGAGCACGGCGATCGTCGAGCTGGTCTCGGTGAGGCCGTAGCCGTTGACGAAGTCGACGTGCGGCAGCAGCCGCAGCGCCCGTTCGATGACCGGGGTGGGCATGCGGCCGCCGCCGTAGGACAGGTGCCGCAGCGCCGGAAGCGTCTCGCCCTCCGCCTCCAGGACGTCGATGATGCGGGTCAGCATCGTGGGCACGACCATGGCGTGCGTCGCGCGCTGCTCCCGGGCGTGCACCACCCAGGCCTTGGCGTCGAACTGCGGCAGCGGCGCGATCCGCCGCCCGGCGTAGACGGCGGTGAGCAGGCCGATCATCCCGGCGATGTGGTACGGCGGCACGCTGACCAGTGCGCACTCGTCCGGCGCCGCGGTCATGAGCTCGACCGACGACAGCACGTACGACGCCAGGTGGCGGTTGCGCAGGGTCGCCGCCTTCGGCGCGGCCGTCGTGCCGCTGGTGAAGATCTGCACGGCGACCGCGTCCGGGTCCGGCTCGGGGACCGGATCCGGTACCGCGGTCTGCGCGGCCGCGGCCCGGAACGCGGCCAGCGGTACCCGGGTGACGCCCGGGACGTCGATCTCGGGCAGCGCCATGGCGTCGTCGGTCACCACGACAGCGGGCGCCACCCGTTCCAGCAGGTGGCGCAGCTGATCGCGGGTGAGCCGGTAGTTCAGCGGGACGAACGGGCGCCCGGCGACCGCGCTGCCGAACAGCAGGTGGACCACGTCCGGGCCGTTGCCGCCCAGGTAGCAGACGTGCGCGGCGTCGGTCGACGCGATCCATCCGGCCACCCGCCTGCTGTGCTCCAGCAGCTCGGCATGGGTGGCGCCGCCGTCCGCGGGGCCGACGGCGACCCGGCCGTCCCCGGCCATGGCCGCCATCTCCAGCAGCATGGCGACGTTCATGAGGTGACTCGTTCCGTCCAGGCCCTGGTGGGCGGGTTTCCGCTTCCGGTCAGGTGGCCGATCAGCCACTCGCAGATGACGTCCTGCGCCGCGGCGGCCTCGACGGCGGGGTGGCCACCGGAGAACAGGCGGACCGTCTTCGGCTGCCCGTGCTCGAGCGACAGCGTCACGTCGGCGACGCTCTGCAGGCCGTCCTTGCCGCTGACCAGCAGCAGCGGGCACGACGGGGTGTCCAGCAGCCCCTGGTCGAGCAGGGACAGCGCCGCACAGCGCGGGGCGTACTCGTCGAACGTGGTCACGCCGAACATCCGGGCCCGCACCGCGACCGGTTCGGTCAGGTACGACTGGGCCTCGCAGGACATCTGTTGCCACGANGGCTGGAACGACACGTGCACCCCGCCGCCCCAGTTCACCGCGGCGACCAGCCGGTCNCGGTGGGTGTGCGCGAGCTTGTGGGCCCAGTAGCCGCCGAACGCCGAGCCGAGCACGGCCACCCGGTCGGCGTCGAGCCCGTTCGCGGCGATCCAGTCGAGCACCGGGTCCCACATCCGCTCCGCGTCCGGCCCGGCGAGCACCGGCGCCTCACCGACGCCCGGGATGTCCACGAGCACGACCGCGACACCGCGGTCGACGTAGCGGCGGGCGATGTCGTAGGCGGCCTCCTTGCCGGCGTCGACGCCCACGGAGGCGATCACGACCGGCGGGCGGGCGACCCCGATCGGGCGGACGACGTAGAAGACGACCGACTCGCCTTCGTCCGCCCTGCCGTGGAACGGCACCTCGACCCGGCGCGCGGGCGGATCCTCCAGGCTCACCGCCCGCAGGAAGTAGGCGCGCTCCAGCTCGTAGGCGCGGGCCTTGGCCGGGTGGTTGGGTGCCGGGAACCGCGCCAGCGACGCGAACCGGTACGCCTGCCACCACGCCTTCGCCGCGGTCCGCACGTCCGACGCGGCGCCGGCCTGCGCGACGAACTCGTCGGCGGCGCCCAGCCACGTTGCGCACCACTGCTGCGGATCCACCCCGGTCAGCGCGCCGATGGTGCGGACCGCCGCCGGTCCGTCCACCGAGCGCATCGGATACCGGCCGAGCTCGAGGTGGTGGCGCAACCACGCCCGTGCACCCTCGATGCTGCGCGCCTCACCCCCGACCACGACGTCGCTCACGTCAAGCATCCAGCCGTTGTCCATCCGTTGCCACTGGCCGATCTGCACGGCGCCACCCACCACGACCCGGACCCGCCGCCCGGTTCACCGCGCCTTCGTCGTGAACTTCTCGATGAAGCTCTTGACCTCGTCGGTGACGAAGGACTCGCTCTCGGCGGCCAGCGCGAACGGCGTGATCCGCAGCGCAGCGGCCTCGATGTGCAGGTTGATCGCCTTCTTCGTCTCCTGGACCGCGTGCGGGGAGAGCTCCGCCAGCCGCCGCGCGAGGCCCAGTGCCTCCTGGAGGACGTCCTCCTNGGGCCACGGGCGCGGTTCGCCAGGCCGAGGCGCACCGTCCTCCTCCGCCGGGATGCGCTCGCCGAGCAGCAGGTACTCCTTCGCCTTCAGGTACCCGACGAGCAGCGGCCACAGGACCGCGCCACCGTCACCCGCGACGAGCCCCGCGTTCACGTGCGGGTCCGCGAGGAACGCGGTGTCGGCGATGACGACGATGTCGCTCAGCAGCGCCAGGCTGCACCCCAGGCCGACCGCCGGGCCGTTGATCGCGGCCACCACCGGCAGGTGGCAGCGCATCAGCGACTCGGGCACCGCCCGCGCGATCCGCATCCAGTAGAAGCGGTTGTGGAACTCCCTGCGGTTCTCGAAGTTCGAGATGTCCCCACCCGCGCTGAACGCCTTGCCGGCGCCGGTGAGCACGATCGCGCGCGCGTCCGGATCGCGCTCGACCGAGCGCAGCGTGTCGATGAACGCGACCTTCAGCGGGTCGTCGAAGGAGTTCAGCGCCTCCGGGCGGTTCAGCGTCAGGATCCTGATCGGCCCATCGGATTCCACCTTCACCAGATCCGCCGTCATCGCGTCCACCCGTCCTCAAATCGTCACGTGCGTTTCGGCCGGAAATCTCCCGACCGTTGCGAAATCATTTCCTGCCGCTCGTTACCGGCTTCGTTATTCAGGCCAGCGCGGGGACGAGCGGCACCTCGCGGGTCTCCACCAGATCGCGGCCCAGCGTCCCGACCAGCCACGCGCCGGGACCGAGCAGGCAGTCGACGAGCTGGGCCCGGCGCACGAACCGGTGCAGCTGGTGCTCGCGGGTGAAGCCCATCGCACCGCAGAGCTGCTGGCCGTCGCGGGCCGCCGCTGCGGCGGCCCGCCACGCGAGGCTCTTGGCGGCCCAGGTGACCCGCCGGTCGTCGGTCGTCCAGGCCGCGGCCAGAGCGCCGCGCGCCGCCGCGAGCGCGACCTCGATGTCGGCCAGGCGGTGCCGGACGGTCTGCAGGGAGCTGAGCGGTTTGCCGAACTGGCGGCGCTGCGCGACGTGCTCCTGCGCGATCGTGTGCACGGCGGCGGCGAGCCCGACCAGCTCGTGCCCGACGCAGCGCTGCGCCCGCGGCAGGACCGAGGACCAGCGCAGCTCGGTGGGAGTGACCGCCTCCCGGCTGACGGTGGTGCGCACGAGCGCCATCCCCGCCGAGGCGTCGAGCCCGGCGAACGGGATGGCGGTCACCGCGTCCGCCGGTACGCGCACCAGGACGGAGTCGGCGGACTCGGCCCCGGGCCCGGCGACCGGCACCAGGTACTCGTCGGCGCGCTGCCACCCGGCGAGCACCACGCCGACGACGGTGAGCACGTCGTCGGCCAGTCGGGAGCTGGGCTCCAGGCTGCGCCGGAAGTCCGGCCAGACCACGGCGGTCGTGCGCATCGAGACCGGACCGGCCGCGTCGAGGACGACGAGGTCGAGGGCCGGTGTGGCCGCGCAGGCCCGGCCCTGCTCCTCGAACAACACCGAGCAGGCCGGTTCCGGCTCCTCCGACAGCAGGTCCAGCCAGCCCTGTTCGGCCAGTGCACCGGGCACCGCCACGGGATCCGCGGAGTCGAGCAGCGACCGCGTCGACTCGCGCAGGAGGGCCAGCTCGTTCTCCGACATCTCCGGCATCGACTACTCCTTCGGCAGGGCGAGGACGCGGTTGGCGATGATGTCCCGCTGCACCTCGACGGTGCCCCCGAGCACGGAGGCCATCCGGCTGAACCACCACTCCTGTCGCCAGACCCCGGTCCCCGGCTCGTCACCGATCTCCAGCCGGGGCCACATCAACGCGCGGGCGGCGTCCAGCACCGCCTTGTCGGTGGTGGACAGCAGCACCTTGACGACGGAGATCGCCGGGCCGAGCTGTTCGCCCGCCACCAGGCGGCGCAGCGTGTCCAGTGAAGTCGCCCGCAGCGCGAGCAGGTTCAGGTACGCCTCACCGACCGCCTCCGCGGCCGCGTCTGCGTCGGCGTCCGGCTCGTTGAGCGCGGCCACCAGCCGGGACCGCAGCCAGGCCTGCCGCTGCCAGGCGAAGTTCCCGCGCTCGAACTGCAGCAGGTACATCGCGACGGCCCAGCCGCCGTCGACCTCACCGACCAGCGCGTCGGCNGGGATCGCGGCGTCGCTGAAGAACACCTCGGAGAGGGCCTCGCGGCCGTCGGCGCACGGGATCGGCCGGACCGTGATGCCCGGGGTCTGCAGGTCGACCAGGAACATCGACAGTCCGCGGTGGCGGCTCTCCGGGGTGCCGGTGCGGGCGAGCAGCAGGATCCGCCGGGCGATGTGGCCACGGCTGGTCCAGATCTTCTGGCCGTTCAGGATCCAGCGGTCACCGTCCCGCGTGGCGCGGGTGCGCAACGAGGCGAGGTCGCTGCCGGCCTCCGGCTCGGAGAACCCCTGGCACCACAGCTCGTCGCCGCGCAGCATCGCGGCGAGCTCCCCGTGCCTCGCCGGCGCGAAGTGCAGGATCGTCGGGCCGATGATCTCGGCGAGCCCGCACGACTCCGGGATCGAGTAGCCCGCCGCGGCCAGCTCCTCCAGCACGACGCCGCGCAGCAGCGGGTCACCGCCCAGGCCGCCGCACTCCGGCGGCCAGCCCGACCGGGTCCAGCCGGCGTCCCACAGCAGCCGCCGCAGCCGCTGCTCGTGGGCGAACACCTCCGCCATCGTCCCGGGCAGCGGATGCCGGTGCGGCTCCAGCACGGCGGCGTTGTCGGCCAGCCATTCGCGGAACGCGGTCGCGAACTCGGCCACGGAACCGTCGACGGGCGGCAGGGAAACTGGTTGCGTCGAGACCACGACAGACACGCTCACATCCCTGAGGCGATTGTTCTGCCGGTACGATCGGCGCTTCTCGTTACCGTCGTCGTTACCCCGCCGCTAACGCGCCGGGTAACGCGCCGCAGGTCGGCTTCTCCCGGCAAACGGCGTCACGATGCGAGCCCGGAGTGCGAGGCAGATGGACGTGGATGGGGCGCGGCTCGCGGCTCTGCTCGACCGCGAGGAGATCACCCAGGTGCTGCACCGGCTCTGCCGGGGCCTGGACCGGGCCGACGCCCGGCTGTGCGCGAGCTGCTACCACCCGGACGCCACCGAGGTCCACGGGGACTGGTGCGGCAGCGCCGCCGGGTTCTACGAGCGCGCGCTCGGCCGCATCCCCGACCGCTACGAGGTCATGCGGCACTCCCTCAGCACGATCACGATCGAGCTGGACGGCGACCGGGCGCACGTCGAGTCGTACGTCACCGCGGCGTGCGTGCTGCGCGAACGGCGCGCCGGCCGCAAGATCGTGTCCGTGCTGCACGGCCGCTACGTCGATCTCTTCGAGCGACGGGCCGTCGAATGGCGCATCGCCCACCGCGTCGTCGTGAAGGACTACCGCGACGTGCGCGCGATCGACGACCCGGCCGAGCAGTACCCGCTCGCCGAGTGGGGCCCCGCCGATCCGTCGTACCTGCGCGGCGAGGCGCTCCGCGCGCTGCGCCCGACCGAGCCCGCCACCCGCTAGCCCCACCACCGGGTGTCCGCCGCGCCGCGGTCCTCGCGCGGCGAGCTCCCCCGTCCAGGCCAGCGAGTTGCCCCGACGGGCAGCGCGAGTTGCCCGTTCGAGGACGGCGAGTTGCCCTTCGGAGCAGGGCGAGCTGCCCCGTCCGGGCATGACGATTCACTCGCTCCCGGACGCCGGGTTGCCTCGTTCAGCGGCCGGCGTTGCCCCGGCCGGACGACGCACCGTCGCGGAGCCGGTGTTCCGCCGGGCCGTCGGGAGAAGCTCACGCCTCCTCACGGGGCAACTCGCCGGGCCGCACGGGGCAACTCACCGGGCCGCACGGGACAACTCGCCGGGCCGCACGGGGCAACTCACCGGGCCGGACGGGGCAACTCGCGGTGCCCGCTGGGGTAGCTCACGGGCGTCAGTGCCGGTCGGCCAGCGCCTCCAGCACGGGCAGCACGTTCTTCACGGCCGCCCGCTGCGCGTCGTCGAGCGCGGCGAGCCGACGGGCGAGCCCAGCCGTCTGCCGGTGCCGGGCCAGCGCCAGCGTCGCCGCGCCCGCCGCGGTCAGCCGCACGGTGCGGCGACGACGGTCGTTGTCGTTGCCGCGCTCGACGAGGCCGCGTTCTTGGAGGGTCGCGACGACCCGCGACATCGTCGGCGGGCGCACGCCCTCGAGCGCGGCGAGCGTCCCGAGGGGGAGCTCGCCGCGCGCGTCGAGGATCGCGAGCGTTCCGTACTGCAGCGGCGGCAGGTCACCGGCCACGCCGAGGCGGAGCTTGCGCTGCAGCCGCCCGACGACGAGCCGCAGCCGCATCGGCAGGTCCGCCGCCGCGCTGCTCGTCGTGCTACGCACGACCGATCAGGCGCCGGGCGTTCCCGCTGAGGATCGCGGCCAGCTCGTCGTCGGTCAGCCCGAGGTTGAGCACCTCGTACAGGGGGAACGGAACCTGGTACAAGCGCGGCTGCGTGTAGAAGTCCGTTCCCAGCAAGAGCCGCTCGGGCCCGACGGCCTCGACGAACGCGTCCAGGCCGTGCGCGACCGACGCGAGCAGTGCCGTGTCGAACAGGAGGTTCGGGCACTGCTTCGCGATGAGGACCATCTCCCCCGCACCGCCGGGCGAGGAGAAGCCGTCGAGCCCGACGAAGGTGATCTCCGGGAACTCCTGCGCGAGCTCGGCGAGCCGCCACGGATCCTCCAGCAGCGACCCGCTGACGATGTGGACGAACACCGGCTTCCGGTGGCGCTGGATCGCCTCCAGGATCGGCCGCATCCGCTGGTCGTTGATCGTGGTCTGCTGGAAGTGGTGGTGGAACACGAACCCGTCCACGCCCAGTTCGACGGCGGCTCGGTCCACCTCGCGCACGGCCGCGGCCACGTCGGTCGGGTCCACCGTGGCGAACGCGGCGAGGTACTTGTCGGGGTCTTTCGCCCGGTACGCCGCGACCCCGTCGTTCACCGACGGGGCGTTGGCGGCGTTCACCCCGGTCGCCCCGGCCAGCACGAACACCCCATCGATGTGGTGCTCGGCCATGAACTCCGCTCGCGGATCCGAACCGTGTCCGGCGCCTCCGGTCCAGACCGCGGCGTCCATCGTCGCGAAGTGGTGGTGGACGTCGATGACGGGGCAGGGCGGGATCAGTTTCACAGCGCCTCCTCCGGGCCGGTCCCCTTCAGGTGGATCGAGGCGTCGACCGCCACCGCGCGTCCATCACCCACGATGAAGGGGTTGATCTCGATCTGCGTCACGACGTCGCGAGCGGCCAGCGCGAGCCTGCCGAGCGCGTGCACGGCGCCGACCGCGGAGTCGAAGCCCGACATGCCGCGCGCACCCTCGTCCAGCACCTTCCCGATCAGGGTGCGGCGCAGCGCGGCGGCGATGTCCTGCGGCTGGGCCGGCAGCCGGACGTACGTGACGTCCTTGATCGACTCGACGAGCCGGCCCCCGGTGCCGACGGCCAGCACCGGCCCGAAGTCGGGGTGCTGGAACGCGCTGGCGAACATCTCGGCCCCACCGGCGAACCGGGCCACCAGGTAGTCGCCGCCGAACTTCTCCTCCAGCTCCGCCCCGGCCTTCTCCACCTCGGCCGCGTTGCGCAGGTCGAGCACCACGCCGCCCTGGTCGGAGATGCGGGTCTGCGCGGTGTCCACCTTGATCACGACCGGGAACCCGATCTCCTCGGCGGCGGCGACCAGGGTGTCGCCGGTCGCGCGCCGCCACGGCACCACGGGCACGCCGTTGACGTCGAGGAACTCCAGCGAGTCCGACTCGCGCAGCTCGGCCGTGCCGAACCCGGCCGGCGTGACGAGCGTCCCGGCGGCGCCGGTGGTGTCCCGCGTGCGCGGCGTGGCACGCTGCACGGCGGCCGCCGCGCGGGCGAACGCGGCCGATCCGCGCACGACCGGGATCCCGGCCGAGGTGAGGATGCCTTCCGCCGCGCCGTCGTAGCTCCCGCCGTTCCACACGACCGCCACCTGGGCGGGCGAGCTCGCCGCCGCGTCGACGACCGCCCGCGCCGCGGGCCGCAGGTCCTCCGCGGTCGTCGTGATCACGACGACGATCTTGCAGTCCGGATCGTTGCCGAGCGTCTCGACGACGCGCCCGAGGACCTCGGGGCGGTCGAAGCCGAGGAACGTGGCGTCGACCGGGTTCGTGACGCTCGCGGAGCCCGGCAGCAGCTCGCGCAGGGTGTCGACGGTGCTCGCCTGCAGGGTGGCGAACTCCAGTTCGCTGCTGCTCAGGACGTCGGCGAACAGGGTGAGGTTGCCCCCCGAGATCGACACGACGCCCAGCCCCAGCCGCCCCTCGCGGGCGGGTGCGGAGCCGACCACCTGCAGCGCGTTGATCGCGTCGGCGACGTCGTCGACGCACACGATCCCCGCCCCCTCGGCGCAGTCGCGCACGAGCTCGTAGTCACCGGCGAGCGAGCCGGTGTGTCCACGCGCCGCCGCCGCGCCGGATTCTCCGCGGCCGAGCTTGAGCAGCACGATCGGCTTCTGCAGCCCGATCTCGTCCACCCGCCGCACGACCTGGGCCACGTGCGCGTTGCTCTCGGCGACGATCAGGATCCGGCGGGTGTGCTCGTCGGCGTAGAGGAACTCGACGAGGTCACCGAAGTCCACCCCGGCGGAGTTCCCGGTGTTGAGCGCGTACGAGAACGCCATGGGGCTCTCGGCGACCGCGTACGCGATGGTGCCGAACGCCAGCCCGCCGCTCTGCGAGATCAGCGCGAGATCGCCGGCTTCCTGGTTGCGCGCGATCACCGACGACGTCGTCGCGGTGAGCCCGTCCACCAGGTTGACGAAGCCCATGCAGTTCGGGCCGAGGAACGGCAGATCGGCGCTGCGGCTCAGCTCGACGAGCTGCTGCTGCGCCCGGACGCCGTCCTCACCGGCCTCGGCGTACCCGGAGGCGAAGATGCTCACGCCCTGCACGCCGAGCCGGGCGCACTCCTCGACGACCTCCTGCACCTGGTCCCGCGGCAGGATCACGATGCAGTGGTCGATCTGCTCCCCCACCGCCGACAGGCTGGGGAAGCAGGGCAGTCCGGCCACTTCCGAGCGCCGTGGGTTGATCGGGAACAGCTTCCCGGCGAAGCCCCCTTGGCGGATGGCCGGGACGATCCTGCCCGCCAGCTTGTTCGTGTCGCCCGACGCTCCGACGACCGCGACCGAGCGCGGGCGGAGCAGGCGTTCGATCCGCTGCACGGCAGCAGACGGCATGGACGTTCTCCTGTTCTGGTGCTGGGGAACGGGCTGCGGACTAGTCCTGCAGCACGAAGAAGGGCAGGGTGCGGTCCTGGCCGGGCACGTCGTGGTACTTCACGGCGGCCCGCCTGCCGATGCGGACGTCCTGCGGGTCGCAGTCGACGATCCGCGTGGCGAACAGGGGCCCCTCGTCGAGCTCGATCAGCGCGAGCACGTACGGCAGGTCGGGCTGGAACGCCGGGTCGACCACCTTGTGCACGGTCAGGTGCGCGAACACCGTGCCGCGGCCGCTGGTGGGCGCCCACTCCATCTCGTCGAAGTCGGGGATGTCGGCGTGCCGCACGCACACCGTGTACGGGTAGTAGCAGGCGCCGCAGCGGCGGCACTTCACGAGCCGGAACTCGTGCCGGCGCAGTCCCTCCCAGAACGGGACGATCTCCGGCAGCAGCGGCGGGAACGGCCGCTCCACCCAGGGGCCGAGCCGGGACACCTTCTGCTCGCTCATGACAGCTCGTTCCCCAGGATCATCGTGGCGTGCGATGAGCACATGAACGGTTCCACCATCTCGCCTCCGTGGCCGTTGGTGAGGGCGAGGTGCGCGTTGGGGACCTGCCGGTCCCCCGCCTCGCCGCGCAGCTGACGGGTCGCCTCGACCACGTTCGGGAAGTCGAACAGGTACATGCCCGAGAGCAGCCCGCCGTGGGTGTTGATCGGGAACGAGCCGCCGGGCCGGGTCGCGCCGCTCCTCAGGAACTCCCCGGCCTCACCCTTCTTGCAGTACCCGTAGTCCTCCAGGTAGAAGATGATCTCCATCGTGAAGCAGTCGTAGAGCTCCGCGACGTCGATGCTCCAGATGTTCTCGCCGGCCTCCGCGAACGCCTGCTTCGCCGCGAACGCGCCGTCGACCTGGGTGTAGTTGCTCTTGTCCCACCACTGCTTGCGCGCCTGGTCACCGAACCCGAGGCCCTTGAGGTAGACCGGCGGTTTCGGCCCGCTCCTGGCCCGGTCGGCGGTGGTGACGACGATCGCCGCGCCGAGGTCGCTCTCGATGCAGCAGTCCATCTTCCGCAGCGGTTCGATCACGTAGTCGGAGGCGAGGTAGTCCTCACGCGTCAGCTTCCGGTCGTGGAACCGCGCCTCCGGGTTCAGGTTCGCCCATTCNCGCGCGGACAGCGCCACCTCGGCGAGGTCCTCGGCCGTCGTGCCGTACTCGTGCATGTGCCGGGACACGTAGAACCCGTGCGAGCTGCCGCCGCCCGCGGCGGCGTTGAAGCCCAGCGGCCCGATGCCGAACCCCAGCTGGCCGCGCCATCCGCCCGTGCCGAGCATGCCGACGGGACCCTCCGGGGCGTGCGACGCCGACCAGCCGGGCAGGCCGCAGGACACGATCACGTACTTGGCCAGGCCGAGCCGCAGGTAGTGGGTGGCCAGCAGCAGCCCGTTGTGCGCGGCCTGGCCGCCGCGCGCCACCGTCAGGTAGAAGTTCGGCCGCAGCCCCAGCATGCGGGAGTAGGTGTCGGTCCACTGCAGCGGCGGATGCGGGCTGGCCATCATCGCGTGGACGACGCCGTCGATGTCCTCCCGGGCCAGCCCGGCGTCCTCGATGGCGAGCTTGGCGGCCCACGCCTCCAGCCGCATCGCGCTCATGCCCCGGGCGTGGGTGCGCGCCGTCGGCGTCATCCCGACGCCGACGATGGCGAACTTGTCGCGGAATTCTCTGGTACTCACTCTGCACTCCTACGCGGACGATTTCGTCCGCGATCGCTCAGAACTCAGCGGGTCAATTCATCGAGTGTTCGGCGGAAGCGGGAACAGTTCCTTCCCGGTGATCTCCAGGAACCGGCTGAGATCGAGGTCGCCGCCCTTGATGTAGCTCTCGGTGATCGCAGCCGGATCGCGCGGGGGCGGCGGGGTCCCGAGCGCCTCGGTCGTCTTCGCCATCCACTTGTCCAGCAGTGCCCGGTACTTGTCGACGAGGCCCTGCGGATCGGCGAGCCCGGGCGGTGGCGAGGCCACCTTCGCGGCGATGAACTTCTCCTGGTGCTGCTTCAGCAGCGCGTCGAGCGGCGTCGGGTCGTGGAAGACGATCCCGTGCTTGGCCGGGCCCTCCGTGGCGAACCGGGCGTAGTTCTGCAGGACCTCCTGCGTGACCCCGACGAACCACCGGTGCGCGGCCTCGGTGATGACGGCCTGGGCGTCCGGCGGGAGGCTGTTCCAGACCTCGAGGTTGATGACCTGCGCGGAGCTGTTGAACGCGCTCATCGACACCGGGATGAAGTGCTTGGCGACGTCCCACCAGCCGTAACCCATGAGCGTCGAGGGCGCCGCGGTGATGCAGTCGACGACGCCGCGCTGCAGCGCCTCGTACGTCTCGGGCGCGGGGACCTGGACCGACACCATCCCCATGGCCTCGATCTCGGCGTTCCAGACCCCGCCGCCGGAGCGCACCCGCGTGCCCTTCGCGGCCTCCACCGAGTCGATCGGCTTGGTGCACAGCAGTGCGTTGCCCACCCCGGGCTGGGAGATGTTGAGGACCTTGATGTTGTGGCCGGACCACTCCTTCAGCACGTCCGGGTCGTTCTGCAGCTCCTGGATCGCGGCGGAGCCGGCGAGCATGCCGTGCGGGATGTCGTTGGACGGCATCGAGCCCAGATCCATGATCCAGTTCCCGAGCGCCATCTTCTGCGGGTAGTACGACGGCATCACGAATCCCGCGTCGGCCACCCCGGAACCGATTCCCTCGAGCGTCTCGTCGCCCGGCAGCAGCGATCCGTTGAAGTACTGCTCGAACCTGATCTTCCCGCCGGTCTTCTCCTCGACCTCCTTCGCGAACACTTCGAAGTTCAGGGCGCCCGCACTCTTCTCCGCGCTCACCGATGTGTAGGTCAGCGTGATCGGATCCATCGTCTCGATGCTGTCGGCGACCTTTCCACCGGCCGACCCGCCGCCGCACGAGCTGAGCACGAGCATCAGCGCGGCCGACACCGCCGCGCCGAGGAACGCCTTCCGGGGCCTCGTCATGATCCTGCCACTCTCCGTTGAGTACGTCGCTGCACGAACCACCGCCGAAATGGTTCTTTTCGTGTCGTTACGACGCACGTTACGAGCGCCGTTCCAACGCATTTCCGGCACCGAATGCCGAATTCCGCTCATTGCGCGGATCCGCTGCTCGGAAGCCAGAGGGCGAGATCCGGGAAGAGGATCAGCAGCACGACGAGCGCCAACGCGGTGGCGACGAACCACACGCACCCGCGGAACACCGTCGCCAGGCTGATCGCGGTGCCCAGGTTGACCTCCCGGTCCTGGGCGAGCCCGTGGACGATGAACGCCACCACCCCGACCGGGGGCGTGATCATCGCGATCTCGGCCATGAGGACGGCGAAGATGCCGAACCAGACGAGGTCGATGCTCAGCGCCTCCAGCACCGGGAGCAGGACCGGGATCGTCAGCATGAGCATGGCCAGGGTGTCCATGAACATGCCGAGCACGAGGTAGGTCACGACCAGGGTCAGCAGCAGCGCGATCGGGGTCAGGTCGAGGGCCGTGACCATCCGCGACGCCGCCTGAGCGAGGCCGGAGAGCGCGACCAGCCGGCTGAGGATGTGCACGCCGATGAGCAAGAACATGATCATCGCGACCGCGGACGCGGTCTCGGCGAGCGAGCGCCCGAGCACGGCGAACACGGCGCGGGCTCCGGCCCTCCGCTTGCTCCAGACCCCGATGAGGATCGCCACCAGCGCGCCGACTGCTCCGGCCTCCGTCGCGGTCATGAAGCCCGAGTACATCCCGCCGATGATGACGAGGATCAGCACGGGCAACGGCCAGATCGACGCCAGCGACCGCAGCCGCACACCCCAGGGGACGGCGGCGGTGTGCGTCGCCGGGGCGAGATCGGGATCGATCCGGGCCCGCACCATGATCATCACGGCGAACAGCACGGCGAGCAGCACGCCGGGCACCACGCCCGCCAGGAGCTGCGGGCCGACCGGGGTCTGGGCGATTCCGGCGTAGATGACCAGCAGCACGCTGGGCGGGATGATCTGACCGAGGGTGCCGGCCGCGGTGACCACTCCGGTCGCCAGCTGCGGCGAGTACCGCGACCGGAGCATCTCGGGGATCGCCACGCGGCCCATCGCGTAGGAGATGCCGGTCGTGCTGCCACTGGCCGCGGCCAGCCCGGCCCCGGACGCGACGGTGGCGACCGCGAGCCCGCCCCGCATCCGGCCCAGCCACAGCCGGGCCGCGTCGAACAGCTGGCCGGTGATGCCGGTCTGCCCCAGCACGATGCCCATCAGGACGAACATCGGCGTGACGGTGAGGCTCCAGCTCGCCGCCGAGGAGTACGGGATGGTGGACAAGGCGCTGCCCAGCCCGGACCACCCGCCCAGCTTCCACAGGCCGAGCGCGCCCCCGAACGCCATCGCGACGGAGACGTGCACCCCGCAGATGAGCAGGAGGATGGTCAGCGGCACCACGAGCACCCCGACCGTGAGCCGGCTGATGTCGGCGAACACGATCGTGGCGGTCAGGCCGATGCAGACCGCGACCATCACCAGGAACCCGGCCGAGCTCGGCGTGAAGCGCCGCCGCGGGATCGGATCCGCGAGCCGGGGCGGCTCGGTGACCGCGATCCGGGACTCGGCGACGTTCTCGGACGTGGAGGTCATCGAGCCGGTTCCTCCTGCTGGCGTCGGTCGCGACTCGCCTGCGGCCGCGTCAGGACGAGGTGGACGGACACGAGGGCCTGCAGCGCCAGGGCCGCAGCGCCCACCGGAACGGCCCAGTGCATCGGCCAGACGAGCACGCTCGACGCGGCGGCCGTCTCGCGGATCGCGGTGCTCTCGACCGCCTCGCCCCATCCGTACGCGGCGACGAGTGCGGCGAAGCCGGCCATCAGGACCAGGGCACTCACCTCAGTGGCGCGCTGCCACGACGCGGGGAGCCGGTGGGTCAGCACGGTCGCCCGGACGTGCTCTCCGCGCAGCTGGGCGTACCCGAGGCCGCCGAAGACCACGAGCACCATCCAGTAGTACTGGGCCAGTTCCAACGTGGCCGGGATCGGGGAGTTGAAGACGTTGCGCGCCACGACGTCGGCGACGACCTGCACCATCAGCACGACGGTTGCGGCCGCTGCGAGAACGACGAGCGCGATCGACAGCCGGCTCACCCATCGAACGACCGGTGACCCGGCGACGGGCGAATCCTCCTGTGTTCCTGACATCGATGTCCCTCCGCTCAGGAGCCACGTCCGGCGGACCGTTCCCGGAGCGCTGTGAGGAGTTCGGTGGATTCCGGGGAGGTCCGCGTAACGGTCGCCGGACGCTATGAACCGGTCGTTACCGGCTTCGTTACGGAGGACGATGCGGCGCAGGTCAGATGGGGTAGGTGAGTGCCTGGTACTCGAGGTAGTCGTCGAGCGCCCACTTGCCCACCTCGCGGCCGATCCCGCTCTGCTTGAACCCGCCGCGCGGCGCCCGCACCCCGTCCACCGCGCCGTTGATCGAGACCGCGCCGTTGCGCAGCCGCCGGGCGATCTCCAGGCCGGTCGCCACGTTGCGGCAGGTGATGTTCGCCTGGAGCCCGTAGACGGTGTCCTCCGCGATCCGGATCGCCTCGTCGAGGGTGTCGTACGGGATCACGGTCAGCACCGGACCGAAGATCTCCTCCTGCGCGATCCGCATGTCGTTGCGCGCGTTCACGAACACCGTCGGCTCGTAGAAGTAGCCGCGCTCCAGGTGCGGGGGCCGGCGGCCCCCGGTGGCCAGCTCGGCACCCTCCTCCAGGCCCAGCGCCACGTACTTCTCCACGGCGGCGCGGCGCTCCTCGCGGATCAGCGGACCGACGACGGTCCGCGGATCGGTCGGGTCGCCGACCGGCATGCCCGCGACCAGCGGGACCAACCGCTCGACGAACCCGTCGGCCAGCGGCCGGGGCACCAGGACGCGGGAGAGCATCGAGCAGGCCTGCCCAGCGCCGAACCCCGCGTGCGGGGCGGCGATGCGGGCGGCCACGTCGAGATCGACGTCGTCCAGGACGATGTTGGGCGACTTCCCGCCCAGCTCCAGCACGACCCGCTTGACGGTGCCGGCGGCCTCCGCCTGGATCGCCCGCCCGGCCTCCAGCCCGCCGGTGAAGCTGATCTGGTCCACCAGGGGGCTGCGCACCAGCTCGCGGGAGGCCTCGATGCCGTCGCCCGTGACGAAGTTCAGCACGCCAGGGGGCAGGTCGGACTCCGCGACGATCTCGGCGAGCGCCAGCAGCGTCAGCGGCGTCTGCGGCGGCGCCTTCACGACCGCGGTGCACCCGGCGGCGAGCGCGGGCGCGATCTTGCGGATCGCGATCATCACCGGGACGTTCCAGGTGGGCAGCAGCCCGCACACGCCGACCGGCTGGCGCAGGACCTGCGTCTGGATCATCCGGTCCTGGAACGGGAACGGGGCGAGCGACTCGGCGAACGGCTCGGACAGCACCAGGTCGGCGGTCTCCCGCAGGATCTGGATCGGGCCGGCCATGCTGGCCAGGTAGGCGGTCGTGCCGGTCTCCGTGACGACCACCCGGGAGAGCGCCTCCTGGTGCTCCTCCATGAGGTCGGCGAGCTGGTGCATGATCCGGTAGCGTTCGCGCAGCGGCAGCCGCGGCCACGGCCCCTCGTCGAAGGCCCGGCGGGCGGCCGCGATCGCCAGCCGCATGTCCTCCGGCGAGGCGTGCGGAACGGGCCCGAGCGGCTCCTCCGTCGCCGGGTTCACGGTGCCGTAGGTGGCGCCGTCGAGCGCGTCGGTCCACCGGCCGTCGATGAGCATCTGCGGTCGGCGCGTCGGGTCCAGCATCTCTTTCTCCTCCGGCCGGTTCGAGGGAACCGCGGTCGTCGCGTTCTGCGGAATGGGCAGCAATGACAGAGAATCCGTATTACCGGTCGGCACTACTGGGCCTGACCGAAAACCCTCACGAATCGTAGGCCGGGCAGCGGATGCGCTCCTCCGTACCGGTACGGAAGGGACGCCCGCGATTCCGTGCAACAGTGCAGGATCATGCACCCGTTCCACGTCATCGACATCCACAACCACGTCGGCGCACTGGTCTCGTCCGGGCACGGACATGCCGTGGCCGACCTCGACGAAGAGGTGACCCGGCGCGCGGCCGTGCTCGCCGAACGCGGCGTCGACCAAGCGGTGGTCATCGCGAGCCACGACTACCTGCGACCGGACGGGATCGCCGACAACCGCCGCGTCAACGACGCGATCGCGGCCGTCCGGGATCGGCGCAGCGACCTGTTCCCCGCTGCCGTCGGGATCGTCGAACCGCTCAACGGCGAACGCGGCCTGGCGGAGCTCGAGCGCTGCCGCTCCGAACTGGGGCTCGTCGGCATCAGCTTCCACACGCGGATGCAGGGCGTCAGCGTGGACAGCGTCTGGGTCCGGCGGTACCTGGAGCGGATGGGCGAGCTGGGGCTCGTGCCGTTCATCCACTCGATCGGAGAGTCCTCGTCCGAGGCGCTGTGGAAGATCGACGTGCTCGCCGGCGACTTCCCGGACCTCGACATCGTCGTGCTGGACGTGCTCTCGACGTTCGAGCAGTCGCAGTTCGTCCCGTACGTGGCCGAGCGGCGGCCCAACCTCCACTTCGACACCGCGCTCGCCCACGGCGTCGGGTTCGCGCTGAACCTGATCAAGCGCGTCGGCGCCGAGCGCGTGCTGTACGGCAGCGATCTCTACTCGGCGGCGAGCGGCGTACCCGCGCTGACGGAGCTGCTGGCCGACCTGGTGGCCGCACCGCTGACGGACGCCGAGAAGGCCGCGGTACTCGGGGGCAACGCGGCCAGGTTGCTGAAGCTCACCACGTGATCGCTCCCGAGCGGCGGACGCGGACCTGCCGGGCCGCGCCCGCCGCCGGGCAGCGCGGCACGCGGGCCGCGCTCACCGCGTGTGGGTGCGCGTCACGCGGTGGTCGAGATGCACGGCAGGGACTCCCAGCCGCGCACGGTCGGCGTCGGGCTCGTCTCCAGCTGCTCCTCCGGCACGGCCAGGGCCAGGTTCGGGTGGTGGCGCAGCAGTGCCCGCAGCGCGGTGACCAGCTCCAGCCGGGCCAGGTGGACACCGAGGCAGGTGTGCGCACCACCGCCGAAGGCCACGTGCGACTTCGGGTCGCGGTCGATGTCGAAGCGCAGCGGGTCGGGGAAGGCCGACGGATCGCGGTTGGCCGCATGGGTCACGAAGATGACCCGGTCGCCCGCGGGGATGGTGTGGCCGCCGATCTCCACGTCCTCGGTGGTCGTGCGCGGGACCATGAAGCGCTGGGCGCCCTCGATGCGCAGGACCTCCTCGATCGCCTTGTCCGCGAGCGACGGATCCGCGAGGAGCCGGTCCCAGTTGGCGCGGTCGCGCAGCAGGAGGACGACGGTGCTCGCGATGGTGTTCGCCGTGGTCTCGTGCCCGGCACTGGTCAGCAGGATGAGGTTGCCGACCAGCTCGTCGTCGGTGAGCCGGTCACCGGTCTCGTCCTCGGCGACGAGCACGCTGATCAGATCGTCCCCCGGATTCTCCCGACGCTCGCGGATGAGGGCGTCGAAGTACTCCCCGAACGCGACCATCGCGGCCCGGGCCTCCTCGAACCCGCCGTCCTCGGCGTGCCCGGTGCGGTCCAGTCGGAGCAGCGCGCCGGTCCATTCCTCCCACAGTTTGTGGTCCTCGACCGGGACACCGAGGATCGTGCAGATCAGCCGCTCCGGAATCGGCAGCGCGAACTTCTCCTTGAGATCGAAGACCTCGTCCTTGGGCAGGTTCCGGGCGAGCTCGTCGGCGATCCGGTCCGCCTCGTCCTGCCATTCCCGCACCGCGCGGGGCAGGAACGGGTCGCGGTGGAACTTGCGGACGCGGGCGTGCTCCGGCGGGTCGAGGTAGAGCATCGTCCCGCGCAGGCACCGGCCCATCCGCTGCACCTCGGGCCGCGGGTCGGAGCTGAGGAACTCCGACTCGTGCGCTGCTCCGGCCGCCCGGCTGAACCGCGTGTCGCGCAGCGCGGCGCGCAGCTCGGCGTGGCCGCCGATGAGCCAGGTCCCGTTCCCGAGCGGCAGGACCGGGGCCTCCTCGACGAGCCGCCGGTAGAAGTCCTCGGGATTCACCCGGAACGCCGGATCGCCGAGGAAACGGGCTCCGTCCGCCGCAAGCTGCCGGGTGTTCTCGGTAGTCGTCATCGCCCGCGCGATCTCCATTCCGGCCACGGCACTCCACGAAGTGCGGGCCACCGCATCAACATCGACCTGTGGTATTTCGCTCGGCACGGCGCTGCGTACGCTACCGACGGCACCCGGCACGCACGTCGGTACCAGTACGGATGCCTCGCGAAAATCCCACCGGAGATCGGCACCCCGCTGACCGCACGGTGTAATGCGCGACGACGAGAATGCGGGCCGCCGGCCGCGGGCGGTCAGGAACCGTCGGCCGGGCGCAGCACCGCCGGCACGAGGAAGGTGCGCAGCAGGCGCCGGGCGCGCTCGTCGTCACCGGCGAGGAACGACGGGCGCGAGAGCAGCACGAAGTGCTGCAGCGACAACCACTCGACGGTCTCGTCGAGGTCGGCCCGCAACCGCCCGGCCGCCTCGATCGGCTCCAGGATCGGCTCCCAGAACCGGCGCATGACCGAGCGGACGCGGTCGGACTGCTCGAGGGTCTGCGCCGAGATCTCCAGCGCCTCGGGGGTGAGCAGCAGGCGCACCCACCGGTTGTCCCGCGCGGTCACGAGCCAGATCATCTTCGCCTCGACGAGCAGCTCCTCGGCCGGCAGGGACAGGTCGATCTGCGCCTGGGCGGCCAGCGCGACCCGCAGGCTCTCCGCCGCGATCACCTCGCCGATCAGCCTCGGCTTGTTCTCGTAGTAGTTGTAGACGGTCTTGCGGGACACCCCCGCGGCCCCGGCGATGTCGTCCATCGTCGCTCGCCGGATGCCGACCCGTTCGAACGTCAGCCGGGCCGCGTCGACGATGAGCCGCCGGGTGCGCGCCTCCCGGTCGTTCTGCGGTGGTTCGAGCTCGTCGAGCTCGAACCGCACGGCCTCGACCACGGTGTCCCGCCCTTCTCGCGACTACGACTTACACACTCTAGGGGAATCGTGTACCGTCTCGCGTTACACACTCGACGAAGATTGTGTAAGGAGGCGGCGATGACGACGGAGGCAGGTCGATGGACTGCGATCACCTCCCACGTCGAGGGCGGGATCGGGTGGATCACCCCCAACCCGCACGTCGACGCCGACGCGCGCGCCGTCATCCGGCAGGCGCTCGAAGCCGCGGCGCACCACGCCGGCAACCCCGAGGTCAAGACGATCGTCCTGAGCGACTTCCGGCCGACCTCCCGCCCGGACGACCCGCTGCTGGCCACGCTGTACCAGAAGGCGACCGCGCTGATCACCCGATCGGCCAAGACCCTGGTCATCCGGCCCACCTCGGCCAACCAGGTGGCGCCGAAGCAGCCGCGCCCCTGCTACGTCCAGCCGCTGACCCTGCGCGAGCGCCAGGTCATGACGCTGTGGATGGGCGGACTGTCGGCGCGCGAGGTGGGTGACCGGCTGTTCATCAGCGAACGGACCGTCGAGTCGCACGTGAGCAACGGCTACCGCAAGCTCGGGATCAACTCCCGGATCGAGCTGGTCAAGCGCGCCGCCGAGTTCGGGTTGTGAGGCTCGGAGCGTGAGGTTGCGGGGGTGCGGGCCGCCGGGCGCGGCACCCGGCGGCCGACACCCCCGCGCGGATCACGAGAACGCGATCACGGTGCGCAGCCCGGTGCCGTCCCCGTGGTGCAGCGCGTCCAGCGCCGCGGGCGCCGACTGCAGGTCGATCACCTTGTCGATCATGGACGCGATGTCGAGCCGCCCCTCCGCGGCGAGCTCGAGGATGCGCGGCACGTCGCGGTCGACGTCGGCGTTGCCGAAGACGCAGCCCGCCACCTGCTTGGCCTCGACGACGAGCGTGCCCGGCAGCGCGTAGTCGGTGCGGATGTCGCCGATGCCGATCACCACCACGGTGCCGCCGCGGCGCAGCGCGGTGTAGGAGTCGCGCACGGTGGCGGTCCGCCCGACCGTGTCGAACGCGTGGTCGGCGCCGGCCACCCCGAGGGCGCGCACGGCCTCCGCCAGCGGCTGCCCGCTCGTCGGGTCGATCACGTCCGTCGCGCCGAGCCGCAGGGCGAGCTCCCGCTTCGCGGCCACCGGCTCGACCGCGATCACCCGCTCGGCGCCGGCGATGCGAGCCGCCTGGACGACGGCCTGACCGACCCCGCCGCACCCGATGACGACGACGGTCTGCCCTGGTTGCACCGCAGCGGAGTTGACGACGGCCCCGTACCCGGTGGTGATCGCGCAGCCGACCAGCGCCAGCTGCTCGTCGGGCAGGTCCGTGCGGACGGCGATCAGCCGCTCCGGCGGCACGGTCATCGTCTCGGCGAAGGTGCCCAGGCCGTTCTTGGTGACGAGTTCGGTGCCGTCGCTGCGCACCGCCCGCGGCTCGGCGTACGGACCAGCCGTCTCGCACAGGTAGGGGGTGCCGCGCCGGCAGTTCGCGCACCGGCCGCAGCGCGAGATCGTCAACCCGAGGACCCGGTCTCCGACCCTGAACTCGCTCACCTCGGGCCCGACCCACTCGACGACGCCCGCGCCCTCGTGGCCGAGGATCGCCGGCGGCGTCGGCAGCGCGCCTGCTGCGAGCACCGTCGCGTCGGTGTGGCAGATGCCGGCGGCGCGCATGCGCACCACGACGTCACGCGGTCCCGGCGGGTGCGCGCTCACCTTCTCGACGAGCAGCGGCCCGCCGGATTGGACGAAGAACGCCGCGTTCACGAGCTGGCCCGATCCTGTGCCCACGAGTCACCCACACCTTCTCTGCAACCGAATGCACGAACACGGCTCGCCGCACCCGGAAGAGGCGTTCGCACCCTTTCCGCAGCTGGGACGAGCAGCGGCCGACGGTCGGACGACGACCCTGATCGGAGCGTAGGAATCCGGGCCGCCGGTCGCCTCCGTACCGGTACGGTTTCGGTCGCACCCGCGTCGAGAACGACGTTGTTGCGGTTCGAATCGTTTCGAATTCGCCACAACGTCGTTCTCGACGCGCCGACGACTGTGCCGCCCACCGTGCCGACGGCTATACCGACGGCCGAAGAGCGCCACCCCACCCTGGCGAACTTACTAAGCGCTTGCTTAGGATCGTCTGGCAGCTGTCGATGCGGATGGGGTGACTCATGGGGAACGTGCGATTCGACTTCACCGGCCGCTCGGTCGTCGTCACGGGCGCCGCGCGGGGCGTGGGCCGGGCACTGGCCGAGCTGTTCCACACCAGCGGGGCGAACACCTTCCTCGTCGACTTCGACGCCGACGCGGTCGCCGAGACCGCGCGCGAGCTGGGCGCCACCGGGATCGCCGCGGACGTCACCAGCACCGAACAGGTGCAGGACGTGATCGACCGGATCGTCACCGACACCGGCCGGCTCGACGTCGTGGTCAACAACGCCGGGATCCTGCGCGACGGGATGCTCTGGAAGCTCACCGACGAGGACTACGCCGCGGTCATCGACGTCCACGCCGGCGGGACGTACCGGTTCACCCGCGCCGCCGTGCCGCAGTTCCGCGAGCAGGGCGGCGGCCGGATCATCAACGTCACCTCGTACACCGGCCTGCACGGCAACCTCGGCCAGGCCAACTACGCCATCGCCAAGGCCGGGATCATCGGCTTCACCAAGACCGCCGCCAAGGAGCTGGCGCGCTTCAACATCACCGTCAACGCGATCTCCCCGAACGCCGAGACGCGCATGGTCGCCTCCATCCCGGAGGACCGCCGCCGGGAGATCGCCGCCACCATCCCGATGGGCCGGTTCGGTGCGCCGTCGGAGATGGCGGCCGCGGTCGCGTTCCTCGCCTCGGACGAGGCCGGCTACATCACCGGGGTCGTCCTGCCGGTCGACGGCGGGCTGTCCATCTAGCCATCCTGTCCCGACCCGCCCGCACCTGACCACCTGGAGCGCACCGTGTCCACGCCCGATCTGCTGCTGTCCCGGCGCGACCTGGACTTCCTGCTCTACGACTGGCTCGACGCCGAGGGCCTGACCCGCCGCAAGCGGTTCGCCGCGCACTCCCGGGAGACCTTCGACGGCATCCTCGACCTGTGCGCGGAGATCGCCGCCGAGCGGTTCGCCCCGCACAACCGGAAGGCCGACCTGAACGAGCCGCGGTTCGTCGACGGCCGGGTGGAGATGATCGCCGACGTCAAGGACGCGCTCGACGCGGTCGCGCAGGCGGATCTGCTGTCCGCCGCGATGGACGAAGAGGTGGGCGGCGCGCAGCTGCCGCAGGTCGTGCAGACCGCGGCGTTCCTGTGGTTCCAGGCCGCGAACATCGGCAGCTGGGCCTACGCGTTCCTCACCGTCGCCAACGCGAACCTGCTGCTCGCCCACGGCAGCCAGGAGCAGATCGACACGTTCGTGCGGCCGATGCTGGAGGGCCGCTTCCACGGCACGATGTGCCTGTCGGAGCCGCAGGCGGGCTCGTCGCTCGCGGACATCACCACCCGCGCCGAGCCCCGCCCCGACGGCACCTACCGCCTCTTCGGCAACAAGATGTGGATCTCGGCGGGCGAGCACGAGCTGGGCGAGAACATCGTCCACCTGGTGCTGGCGAAGATCCCCGGCGGACCGGCGGGAGTCAAGGGGATCTCACTGTTCGTCGTGCCGAAGTTCCTGGTGAACGCGGACGGATCGCTCGGCGAGCGCAACGACGTCGTGCTCGCCGGACTCAACCACAAGATGGGCTACCGCGGCACGACGAACACCCTGCTGAACTTCGGGGAGGGCGTGCACACCCCGGGCGGCGAGCCGGGCGCGGTCGGCTACCTCGTCGGCGAGCCGCACCGCGGCCTGTCCTACATGTTCCACATGATGAACGAGGCCCGGGTCGGCGTCGGCGCGGGCGCGACCGCGCTGGGCTACACCGGCTACCTCAAGTCGCTGGACTACGCCCGCACCCGCACCCAGGGCCGGCTGCCCGGCGCCAAGGACCCGGCGTCGCCGCCCGTGCCGATCATCGAGCACGCGGACGTCCGCCGGATGCTGCTCGCGCAGAAGTCGTACGTCGAGGGCGCGCTCGGGCTGATCCTGCTCTGCGGCAAGCTGCTCGACGAGGAGCGCACCGCGGAGTCGCCGGAGGAGCGGGCCCGGCTGAACCTGCTGCTGGAGGTGCTCACCCCGATCGCGAAGAGCTGGCCGTCGCAGTGGTGCCTGGCGGCGAACGACCTCGCGATCCAGATCCACGGCGGCTACGGCTACACGCGCGAGTTCGACGTCGAGCAGCACTACCGGGACAACCGGCTCAACCCGATCCACGAGGGCACCCACGGGATCCAGGCGCTCGACCTGCTCGGCCGCAAGGTCGCCATGGCCGACGGAGCCGGTCTCGCCGCGCTGGAGGCGCTGCTGCGCGGCGGGATCGACCAGGGCCGCGCCACGGGCGGAGAGGCCGCCGAGCTGGCCGAGGCGCTCGACGCGGCACTCACCCGGCTCGTCGCGGTCACCCGCGCGATCCACTCCGCCGACGTCTCCCCCGCCGTGCGGCTGGCGAACGCCTCGCTCTACCTGGAGGCCGCCGGGCACATCGTCGTCGCGTGGATCTGGCTGGAGCAGTTCGTCGCCACCGGCTCCCGCGACGACGACTTCCACCGCGGCAAGCGGCAGGCGGCGCGCTACTTCTTCCGCTACGAGCTGCCGCGCACGGGACCGCAGCTGGACCTGCTGGAGAAGCTGGACACCACCACGTACGACGCGGAGCCGGGCTGGTTCTGAGCGAGGTCAGTTCTCCCAGTCCGGCCCCCGCCGGATCAGCACGTGGGCGGTGAGCGCCACGCCGCCGAGCAGCACGAGGATCACGCCCAGGGCCAGCGCGGCGCCGCCCACGTGGATCGCGAGCGCCCCCAGGAACGCGCCGGCCATCAGGCAGATGATCGCGGACGCGCGGCGGATCACGGCCGGGCGGTTCGTGTGCCGGTGGTCGGCGGCGAGTCCGACCATCGGCATCGAGATCAGCGTGGTCGTCAGGTCGGGTACGCCGACGCGGCGGGCCAGCGTGTTCTGCACGCCCATCGCCAGTGCCGCGACCGCGGCGGTCGCGATCGTCGGCGGGGAGTCCACGACCGGCGGCCGGACCAGCACGATCACCAGGCAGATCGCGATCAGCACCGCCTCCACCAGCACCGACGCGCGCAGCAGCTCACCACGGTCGGCGATCTTGTCGACGAGGAGCCGACCGGCGATCGCCGCGCCGATCATGAAGCACGCGAGCGCAGCCAAGGAGGTGGGCAGCGAGTAGTCGGGGACGCCTGCGATGGCGAAGCCGGTGACGACGACGTTGCCGGTCATGTTGGCGACGAACACCCGCCCGAGCGTCAGCAGGCTGACGGCGTCGATCACGCCGGTGACCAGCGTGAGGACCAGCAACAGCATCGGCAGCGACCCGTGCCGGGGCTCCGCGATGACGAACCGTGGTCCGGACGACACGTCGACGAATTGAAGCAGGGCGGGGCCCGGCGGGACAGACCCGGTCGGCCTGCGCGTCGTGGCTCGTCAGCGCCCCGTTGCGCAGGAGTACCTCTTGACGACTAAGTCCTGTTGAGCAACTCTACTGGTCACACAGCCGGATGCGAGGAGGCGCGGCCTGATGGAGTGGACGGGTGCCCGCTACGCGAGCCGACCGTCGAGGTGCGGAACTGGGTGGACGCCCCGCCCGAGCGCGCGTAGCCGCTGATCAGCGACATCACGCTGATGCCGGAGGTGAGCGACGAGCTGCAGCGCGTCGAGCGGCTCGATGGGGGCCGAACCGACGAGCCGAGCGCGGCCCGGCGGTTCCGGTTCGAACCGGCCGGCAGCGGGACCGCGCTGTCGCGGTGGATGCACAGGGGCAGGCGACCGCGACGACGCCGCGCCGGGCGCCGACGAGACGGTGCTCGCCACGACGCTCATCAGCACCGGACCCCTGGTCCGCGAGCGGCTGCGCGTCTGGCGCGCGTGACCACTGTCCGCCTCTACCCCGCGAGTGAGGCGCTCGACGAGTGCCTCACCACCCTCGCCCAGGCGATCGACACGATCCACGAGCTCGGAGCCGCGTCATGAACTGGCACAAGACCGCGTGCAACCTCTGCTACGTCAACTGCGGGCTGGAGGTGCTGACCGACGGCCGGGCGATCACCCGGGTCCGCGGCGACACGGAGAACCCGCGCACCCAGGGCTACCTCTGCCAGAAGCCGCAGCAGCTCACCTGGTACGGCGACCACGACGACCGGCTCACCGCTCCCCTGCGCCGCCTGCCCGGCGGCGGCCACGAACCGATCAGCTGGGAGACCGCGATCCGCGAGATCGCCGCGCGCCTGCGCGCGGTCCGCGACGCCGACCTCGCCGCGGGCCGGCCGGGCTCGTTCGCCTACGTCGGCGGCGGTGGCCAGGGCAACCACTCCGGCGGCGGGTACGGCCACGCGCTGATGCGCTGGATGAACGCCACCCGCTTCTTCGGGGCGCTCTCCCAGGAGAAGACCGGCGACTTCTGGGTCAACGGCAAGCTCTTCGGCGGCCAGACCTGCCACACCGCCGAGGGTGTCGAGGAGTGCGACCTGCTGGTCGTGATCGGCTGCAACCCCTGGCTCGCCAACGGCTTCAACCGCGCCCGCAACGCGATCAACACGATCAGGAACGACCCGGACCGCAAGCTGATCGTCGTCGATCCGCGGCGCACGGAGACCGCTGAGGCGGCCGACCTGCACCTGCCGCTGCGCCCGGGCACCGACGCGTACCTGCTCGGTGCGATCCTCGCGCTGATCGTCGAACGCGACGGGGTGGACGCCGACTTCCTCGCCGCGCACACCGAGGGGTTCGACGAGGTGGCGGCCGCGCTGCGGAAGATCCCCGTCGACGCGTGGATCGCGCACACCGAGCTCGAGCGCGCCGACGTCGACCGCGCCGTCGACATGGTCCTCGCCGCCCGCGCGATGACCGTCCGGGTAGAGCTGGGCATCCAGCAGACCCGCAACTCCACGCTCAACAGCTACCTGGAGAAGCTGCTCTACCTGCTGACCGGCAACTTCGGCCGGCCCGGCACGAACGCGCTGCACTCGTGGCTGATCCCGCTGTGGGGCGAGTCGCGCGGTGAGCGCTCGGAGATCACCGGGTTCGAGTACATCGGCGGGCTGCTCCCGCTGAACACGCTCGCCGAGGAGATCCTCACCGACCACCCGAACCGGGTACGGGTGCTGTGGGTCGAATCCGCCAACCCGGCCAACACCGCCGCCGACACCATCCGCACGGAACGCGCGATCCGCGAGTGCGAGCTGTCCGTCGTCGTCGACGTCGCCTACACCGAGACCGCCGCGCTCGCCGAGTACGTCCTGCCCGCCGCGGCCCAGTCCGAGAAGTGGGAGTGGACGTTCTTCGACTTCGAGTGGCCCACCAACTACTTCCACCTGCGCCGGCCCGTGTTCGAGCCGCTGCCCGGCACGCTGGTGGAGGCGGAGATCTACGCCCGGCTGTTCGCCGAGCTGGGCCTGCTGCCCGATCGCTCCGTGCTCGACGAGCTGACCGAGGTCGCCCGCACCGACCGCGCGCACCTGCTGGAGCACGCCGCGCCCCTGCTCGCGGAGAACCCGACGATCGCCCCGGTGCTGCTCTACCGCACGCTCGGCCGCACCCTGCCCGACGGCGCCGCCTCCGCCGCGATCCTGTGGCCGGGCTGCCACACCGCCGCCCGGAAGATGCCGGTCCAGGTGCAGCGCGCGCTGGGCACCGACCTGTCCGGTCCCGCCCTCGGCGAGGCGCTGTTCACCGCGATCCTCACCAGCCCCAGCGGCGTCGCGTTCAGTCGGCACACGTACGACGAGATCTGGAGCCTGGTGCGCCACCCGCGCATCCGGCTCGCCGTGCCCGAGCTGCTCGACCAGCTCACCGCGCTGGACCCCGCCGCCGACGCCCCCGATCCCGAGCACCCGCTGTCATTGGTCAACGGGCAGCGCCGGCGGCACAACGCCAACCAGATCCTGCGGCCGCCCGCGTGGCGGCGCACCGATCCCGACGGAGCGCTGCACGTGCGCTCCGACGACCTCGCCGCCATCGGTGCCGCCGAGGGCGACTGGGTCGCGGTGGTGTCCCGCACCGGCCGCGTCGTCGCCCGCGCCGAGGTCGACGACACCCTGCGCCGCGGGCAGGTGGCGCTGCCGCACGGCTACGGCATGGCGGTCCCCGACGGCCGCGGCGGGCGGGTCGTCCACGGGCCGCGGATCAACCTGCTCACCGACGCCGCCGATCGCGACCCGATCGCTGGTACCCCCCACCACAAGGACGTGCCCGTGCGACTGGAGCGCGTCACCGCCGAGGAGCGGGAGCGCGCAGAGCACGACCACGAGCAGATCCACCGGCTGATCACGCGAGGGAGCCGGTCATGAGCGACGCCGAACAGGTCATGCCGTTCGCCGCGGCGGCCGTCGCGCCGTCCGCGGAGGTGCGGCTGATGGACTCCATCGAGGCGATCCCGAGGTCGCCCGACGGCCGGCCCCTGCGCGACGAGCTGCGTGGGCGGGTGAGCGCATGACGCACCTCGACTACCCGCACCTGTTCACCCCGCTCGACCTCGGGTTCCTGACCCTGCCGAACCGGGTGCTCATGGGATCGATGCACACCGGGCTGGAGGACGATCCGGCCGACGCGCCCCGGCTCGCCGCCTACTTCGCCGAACGCGCCCGCGGGGGCGTCGGGCTGATGGTCACCGGCGGCTACGCACCGCACCCGCAAGGCGTGCTGACCGAGAACGGGTCGATGCTCACCTCGCCCGACCAGCTGCCTGCGCACCGGATCGTCACCGACGCCGTGCACGCCGCCGGCGGGCGGATCGCGCTGCAGATCCTGCACGCCGGCCGCTACTCCACGCAGCCCGACCTCGTCGCCCCGTCGGCGATCCGCGCACCGATCAACCGGTTCGCGCCCCGCCCGCTCGCCGAGCACGAGGTGGAGGAGCACATCGACGCTTTCGCGACGTGCGCGGCGCTCGCCCGCGAAGCCGGCTACGACGGGGTCGAGATCATGGGCTCCGAGGGCTACCTGATCAACGAGTTCCTCGCACCGCGCACCAACCACCGCACCGACGACTGGGGCGGCACCCCGGCGAACCGGCGCCGGTTCGCCGTCGAGGTCGTGCGCCGCACCCGCGCGGCGGTCGGGCCGGACTTCCTGATCATCTACCGGATCTCGCTGGCCGATCTCGTCGAGGGCGGGCAGACCTGGGACGAGGTCGTGAGCGTGGCGGAAGAGGTGGCCGCGGCCGGGGCGAACCTGCTCAACACCGGCATCGGCTGGCACGAGTCGCGCGTCCCGACGATCGCGACCTCCGTGCCGCGGGCGGCGTTCACCTCGTTCACCGCGCGGCTGCGCCCGCGCGCACCGGTGCCGGTGATCACGTCGAACCGGATCAACATGCCGCAGGTCGCCGAGGAGGTGCTCGCCCGCGGCGACGCCGACATGGTCTCGATGGCCCGCCCGCTGCTCGCCGATCCCGAATGGATCCGCAAGGCCGCGAGCGGCCGCACCGACGAGATCAACACCTGCATCGCCTGCAACCAGGCCTGCCTGGACCACGTGTTCGGCGAAGCGACGGCCAGCTGCCTGGTCAACCCGCGCGCGGGCCGCGAGACCGACCCGGTGATGCAGCTGGCCACCACCCCGGCCCGCCGACGCAAGCGCGTCGCCGTCGTCGGGGCCGGCCCAGCCGGGCTCGCCGCGGCGGTCACCGCCGCCGGCCGCGGGCACCACGTCGACCTGTTCGAGGCCGAACAGGTCATCGGCGGGCAGTTCGACCTGGCCCGGCGCATCCCCGGCAAGGAGGAGTTCGCCGAGACAATCCGCTACTACACCCGGCGGATCGAGCGCACCGGCGTCGCCCTGCACCTCGGGCGGCGAGTGACCGCCGCCGAGCTCGTCGCGGGCGGCTACGACGAGATCGTGCTCGCCACCGGCGTGACCCCGCGGCTGCCGGACATCCCCGGCATCGACCACCCGAGCGTCGTCGGCTACCCGCAGGTGCTGCGCGGCGAGGTGCCGGTCGGGGCGCGCGTCGCCGTCATCGGCGCCGGCGGGGTCGGCGTCGACGTGAGCGCGTTCCTCACCCACGCCACCTCCCCGACGCTGGACGTGCCCGCGTGGCGGCGCGAGTGGGGTGTGGCCGATCCGGAGGCCGCACCCGGCGCGCTCGCGACTGCCGCGCCCGAACCCCCGGCCCGCACGGTGATCCTGCTGCAGCGCACCGGCGGACGCATCGGCAGCCGGCTCGGCAGGACCACGGGCTGGATCCACCGCGCCGCGCTCGCCGCCAAAGGTGTCCGGCTGGTGCGCGGGGTCCGCTACGAGAAGATCGACGACGAGGGGCTGCACCTGTCGTTCCAGCATGGACGCGGAGGTCCCGGCCACACCGACCACCAGCTGCTCGCCGTCGACACGATCGTCGTCTGCGCCGGCCAGGAACCCGTCCGGGACCTGCTCGAGCAGCTGCGCGCCGCCGGGCTGCCGGTGCACCTCGCGGGCGGCGCGGACGTCGCCGCCGAGCTGGACGCCAAGCGCGCCATCGACCAGGGCACCCGCATCGCCGCCGCACTCTGACCAGTGCTCCGCCCGAGGGAGGACCGCCATGTCCGCCGTCCGCTACGAGACCGAGGGGGCGCTCGGCGTCCTCGTCGTCGACAACCCGCCGCTGAACCTGATGTCCGAGGAGGTGATCGCCGGCGTCGCCGAGGCGGTCGACGAGGTCGAGGGCGCGATCGCCGCCGGATCGATCCGCGCCCTGCTCGTCCGCACCGAGGGCCCGCACTTCATGGCCGGCGCGGACGTCCGCGTGTTCCGCGAGCGCTCCGCCCGCCACGCCCGCGCCTTGTTCAGCCGGACGCTCCCGGTGTTCGCGCGCCTGGAGGACCTGCCGGTCCCCACGGTCGTGGCCGTGCAGGGGCTGTGTCTGGCGGCCGGTCTCGAGCTCGCGCTGTGCGCCGACATCGTCGTGGCCGCGGAGTCGGCCCGGTTCGCGCAGGTCGAGCGGCACATCGGCACGACGACGCTGCTCGGCGGCATCCACCGACTCGCCGAGCGGGCCGGCTCGGCCCGCGCGAAGCAGATCGTCTTCGACGGCGAGCAGTACACCGCGCAGCAGTTCGCCGATTGGAACATCGTCAACCACGTGGTGGCCGACGCCGAGCTGCTCGATCGAGCCACCGAGCTGGCCAGGCGCTACGCAGACGGGCCGACGGAGGCGCTCGCCGCGGGAAAGGCCCTGCTGCGGCGCTACCTCGACAACGGCATCCGCGACGCCGATCGCGCCGTGCTCGACCACGGCAGTCCGCTGTTCGACACCCGTGACATGCGGACCGGGGTGGCGAAGCTGCTCTCCGGAGGCAGCCGCAGCATCGCCGCCAACACGGACTTCGCGGGCCGCTGATCGAACCGCGGATCGGGCTGCAGCTTGCTGAGCTGCTGAGTCCTTTTCCGCAACGACTAGACTCCGCCCATGAAGAGGACGTCGTTCGCGAACTGGCCCTGCTCCGTCGCGCGAACCATGGACCTGCTGGGCGACTGGTGGACCCCGCTCGTGCTCCGCGAGGTGTTCTTCGGCATCCGGCGGTTCGACGAGATCCACCAGTCGCTGGGCATCGCCCGCAACACCCTCGCCGACCGGTTGCGCCGGCTGGTGGACGAAGGCCTGCTGGAGAAGCGCCCCTACCAGCGCGATCCCGTCCGCTACGACTACGTCCTCACCGAGAAGGGGCGCGACTTCTTCGGCGTGATCGCGGCGATGACCCGGTGGGGCGACCGGTGGCTGGCCGACGAGGCCGGTCCCCCGGTCACCTTCCACCACCGCGCCTGCGGGCACGACACCCACGCCGAGGTCGTGTGCGCGCACTGCGGCGAGCCGCTGCAGGCCGCCGACACCGAGATGCGCATGGGCCCCGGTTACCCGCCGCGGCTGGCCCAGCGCCCCGACGTGCGCCGCCGGTTCGCGCTCACCGAACCGCACTGACCGGACTGGGCCGGCCGCGGACGCGGCGTTCGATCGTCAGGTGAACGCCGCCGGCAGCGGGACGTCGAGCAGCGCGGGCAGCCGGGCGAGGTAGTCGACGCGCGGGATCTCCTGCACCCCGAGCGAGGCCAGGTGCGGGGTCTGCCACTGGACGTCGATGAGCCGGCGCTCGGCGTGCTCGTCGGAGAGGAGATCGACGAGCCCGACCAGCGCCACCTTCGACGCGTCGCGGGCCCGGTGGAACATCGACTCGCCGGCGAACAGCCCGCCGATCGCGACCCCGTACAGCCCACCCTCCAGCCGCCCGGCGCGCCACGACTCCACCGAGTGGGCCCAGCCCAGCTCGTGCAGGCGCACGTAAGCGGCGCGGATGCGGTCGTCGATCCAGCCGTGCGGGCGGCGCGGATCCGCGCACGCGTCGATGACCTCGGCGAACGCGGTGTTCACCCGGATCTCGAACGTCTTGCACGACTTGCGCAGCGACCGCGACACCTTCAGCGCGTCCAGCGGGAGCACCCCGCGCCGCACCGGGGACCACCACGAGATCGGTCCCTCGGGCAGACCGGGGTCCAGCGGCATCGGGAACAGCCCGCGCCGGTAGGCCGCGAGCAGGGTGCCCGGTTCCAGGTCGGCCCCGACCGCGACGAGGTCCTCGCTCCCGTGCTCCAGGACGTCGTCGACGTCGAACCGCCAGCGCGAAGGAGGTGGTTCCACGGGCACGCCCCGACCGTAGCCCGGGGCCCGACGATGATCGCGGCGAGGTCAGCCGCGGGTGTCCTCCGGCGTCGCCTCGTGCCCGCGGCGGCCCTTCGTGCGGCGACGCTGCTTCATCTCGGCCTCGAACACGTGGCGGCGCCCGTCGAGGGTCTGCTCGCGAACCTCGCGCTCCATGTCGCGGAAGGCCGCGTAGTAGCCCTCGTCGAACTCCTCGACGATCTGGAAGGTCCAGCGCCCAGCCAGGACGTTGCGGCCGAGGACCTCGTCCTGGACCCGGTCGGCGAGATCGTCGCGGCCCGCCGCGCGCAGGCCGTCGACGACGTCGTCGAGCAGCAGGTCGCAGCGACCGATGAGCTGGTGGAAGGAGTACAGGTGGCCGCGGACGCGCTCCAGGTACTCCAGGGCCTCGGAGAACTTGCCGTTCGCCTCGACGAGCTCGTCGGAGGCGCCGGCGGGGCGCGAGTGGGCGGCGTCGACCGCTTCGGACGTCACGGCGGTCGCGTACCCCGTTCCGGCTGCGGCCATTCCTGGGCCCAGCGTCCGGGCCTCATCGTCCGGGGCTCAGCGGACGGTGCAGCGCAGGACGAGCATCGAGCGCGGCGGGATGCGCAGCCGGCCGTTCGGCTGCGGGTGGCGGCGGCTGCTCGCCAGCAGCGGGTCCGCCGTGTCCACCTCGATCGTCCACGCTCGGCCGAACGCCTCGTCGGGCAGCGTGAACATCTGCTGGTGGTGTCCGGCGTTGAGCAGCAGCAGGAAGGAGTCGTCGACGATGCGCTCCCCCACCTGGTCGCGGTCCGGGATGCCCTGCCCGTTGAGGTAGATCATGACGACCGGGGCGCGGTCGCGGTGCCAGTCGTCGTCCTGCATGTGCCGGCCGTCGGGGCGCAGCCAGGCGATGTCGTCGACGCTGGACCCGTGGATGGCGCGGCCCTGGAAGAACCGCTGCCGGCGGAAGATCGGGTGCGCCGCGCGCAGCGCCGTCAGCCGGGACGTGAACGCGGTGAGCACGTCGTGCTCGCGAGCCTGCTTCCAGTCGATCCAGGACAGCTCGTTGTCCTGGCAGTAGACGTTGTTGTTGCCCTGCTGGGTGCGGCCCAGCTCGTCGCCGTGCGCGATCATCGGCACGCCCTGGCTGAGCAGGAGCGTCGTGAGGATGTTGCGCTTCTGCCGCTCGCGCAGCGCGTGCACCGCGGGGTCGTCGGTCGGACCCTCCGCGCCGTGGTTCCAGGAGCGGTTGTGGCTCTCGCCGTCGTTGTTGTCCTCGCCGTTGGCCTCGTTGTGCTTCTCGTTGTACGCGACGAGGTCCTCCAGCGTGAACCCGTCGTGCGCGGTCACGAAGTTGATCGACGCGATCGGGCGGCGGTTGTCGGCCTCGTACAGGTCGGACGATCCGGTGAACCGGGCGGCGAACTCGCCGAGGCTGGCCGGTTCGCCGCGCCAGAAGTCGCGGACCGTGTCGCGGTAGCGGCCGTTCCACTCCGTCCACAGCGGTGGGAATCCGCCGACCTGGTAGCCGCCCTCGCCGACGTCCCACGGCTCGGCGATCAGCTTGACCCGGCTCACCACGGGGTCCTGGTTGACCAGGTCGAAGAACGCCGCCAGCCGGTCGACCTCGTGGAACTCGCGGGCGAGGCTGGAAGCGAGGTCGAAGCGGAAGCCGTCGACGTGCATCTCGGTGACCCAGTACCGCAGCGAGTCCATGATCAGCCGCAGCGACTCGTGGTGGCGGACGTTGAGGCTGTTCCCGGTGCCGGTGGTGTCGTAGTAGTAGCGCGGGTCGTCGTCGACGAGGCGGTAGTAGGCGCGGTTGTCGATGCCGCGGAACGACAGCGTGGGCCCGAGGTGGTTGCCCTCGGCGGTGTGGTTGTAGACGACGTCGAGGATCACCTCGATGCCCGCCCGGTGCAGCGCGCGGACCATCGTCTTGAACTCCAGCACCTGCTCGCCGGCGGTGCCGAAGGACGCGTAGCCGTTGTGCGGGGCGAAGAAGCCGATGCTGTTGTAGCCCCAGTAGTTCTTCAGCCCGCGCTCGACGAGCGTCGAGTCGTGGACGAACTGGTGCACCGGCATCAGCTCGACCGCCGTGACCCCGAGTGACTTCAGGTGCTCGATCATGACGGGGTGGGCGAGGCCGGCGTAGGTGCCGCGGACGTCGTCGGGGATGCCGGGATGAGTCATCGTCATGCCCTTGACGTGCGCCTCGTAGATGATCGACTCGTTGTACGGAACCCGCAGCGGCCGGTCACCGTCCCAGTCGAAGTAGGGGTTGACCACGACCGAGGTCATCATCTTCGGCGCGGAGTCGGCGTCGTTGGTGGACTCGGGGTCGCCGAAGCGGTAGGCGAACAGCTCCTCGCCCCAGGTGATCGAGCCGTCGATCGCGCGGGCGTACGGATCGAGCAGCAGCTTGGCCGGGTTGCAGCGCAGGCCGGCCGCCGGGTCGTACGGGCCGTGGACGCGGTAGCCGTAGTGCTGGCCGGGCCCGACCCGGGGCAGGTAGCCGTGCCAGACCAGGCCGTTGCGCTCGGGGAGATCGACCCGTGACTCGGTGCCGTCCTCGTCGAACAGGCACAGCTCGATCCGCTCGGCGACCTCGGAGAAGATCGCGAAGTTCGTGCCGCCGCCGTCGAACGTGGCGCCCAGGGGATGTTGCGAACCCGGCCAGATGTGCATGTGTGGTTCCTCGTCGAGCAGGAGAGGTCGAGCAGGAGAGCGATGCTCGACGGGTAGCCCGGTAGGTCATCGGCGAAACCGGGCGGTGCCAGCCGGTGCGGCCGGGAGGGCGGCGCGGTCGGGAGGGGCGCGGTCGCGACCACGCCGCGAGTCCCGCGTTCGCCCGGCGAGTCCCGCGAACCGCCGGGCGAGTCGCGCACGCCGCCCGTTGTGTGCTGCGTTCCGCCGCAGGTGCGGCGGCTCCGCCGAGGCACGGCGGACAGCCGGAGCGCAGGGGCCGCGCCGCCGGCCCCGGCGAACTCAGCGGCCCTCGAACACCGGCGCGCGCTTCTCCGCGAACGCGGCGCGAGCCTCGGCGTAGTCGCGGGTGGGTGCCTGCTTCTGCTGCAGGGTCGCCTCGAGCTCGATCTGCGCGGCGAGGTGCCGATGGGCAGCGGCGTCGAACGCCTGCTTCATGCTCCCCAGCGCGACGGTCGGGCCCGCCGCCAGCCGCTGCGCCACCTCCTCGGCGGCCGACCGCAGCTCGGCGGCGGGATGAACGCCGGCGATGAGCCCCCAGTCGTAGGCCTGCTGGGCAGAGAGCTTCTCCCCCAGCATGCACAGCCGCGTGGCTCGGGCGATGCCGATGCGTTCGGTGAGGAACGCGGTGAGCCCGCCGTCCGGGATGAGCCCGACCCGCACGAACGCGAACAGGAAGTACGCGTCGTCGGCGGCCAGTGTGATGTCGCAAGCCAGCGCGAACGAGACCCCGAGCCCGGCGCACGCCCCCTGCACCGCGGCGACCACGGGCTTCGGTGCGGCCCGGATGGCCAGCACGGCCGGGCCGTAGATCTCACGCAGTCGCGTGGTCAGGTCGGGGTGGCCCTCCGGCGTGAGCTCCCGCTCGTCCTTGACGTCCGCACCGGCGCAGAACGCACGCCCCGCGCCGGTGAGCAGCACGGCGCGGACCGCGTCGTCGGCCGCGGCCCGGCGGACGGCGGCGAGCAGCTCCCGGCCCATGTCGGGGATCAGCGCGTTGAGCGCGTCGGGGCGGCGCAGCTCGATCCGCGCCAGCGCGCCGTCGACGGTGTAGCCGATGTGGTGAGCTTCCTCCGTCACGGCCGGTGGCCTCCGATCGTCGCCTTCGCGATGTTGCGACGCAGGATCTCGGCACTCCCGTCCGCGATCCGCACGATGCGTGCGGTGTGCCAGCCGTCGTAGAGGCGCATCTCGTTCGTCAGCCCCATGCCTCCGTGTACCTGCATGCAGCGCTCGTACACCCGCGAGCACATCTCGGTCGTGAACACCTTCGCCATCGCCACCTCAGTGTGAGCGGGTTCACCGGCCTCGAGGCGGGCAGCGCAGTCGCGGGACATCGCGTCCCCGGCGTAGATCTCCACCGCGCAGTCCGCGATCTGGAACGACACGCCCTGGTACTGCGCGATCGGCCGGCCGAACGTCGAGCGCTCGGCGGCGTAGGCCGCCGCCCGGTCCAGCGCCCACATCGCCATGCCGACGCACCGTGCGGCGTTGTAGAGTCTGCCGGTCGACACGCCGGCCATCGCCAGCGGGAAGCCCTTGTGCAGCTCGCCGACGAGTGCGTCCTCCGGGACGTGCACGTCTGTGAAGCTGATGATCCCCTCGTGCCCACCGGCCTGCCCGAACAGCTTGATCACGCTGTCGACGGCGAATCCCGGGGCCGACGTCGGCACGAGGAAGCAGCTGATCCCACCCTTGCGGGCGCGGCGCAGCTCGTCGTCGGTCACCGCCCAGACGAAGACCCAGTCCGCCTCGGGGGCGTTGGTGATCCACTGCTTGGTCCCGTTGATGACCCAGCCCTCGTCGGTGCGGCGCGCGGTCGTGGTCATCGCCCACGCGTCCGTGCCGGCGTCGGGCTCTGACATCCCGAAGCAGCTCGTCGTCGTACCGGCCAGGTAGGCGGGCAGCATGCGCTCCTTCGCCGTCGGCGTCAGGTACGAGCAGAGGACGCTCGGTGCGTAGCTCCAGTGCGCGACCGACGCGTACGGCAGGATCCGGCCGGGACCGTACCTGGCGTGCAGATGCCGCCACACCTCGTAGAGGGCCATCGGTCCGAGGCCGCCGCCGCCGATGTCCTGCGGCGCGAACATCGTGTAGTAGCCGGCCTCGGCGGAACGCTCCCGCACCTCCCGCAGCAGCTTCCGCACCGGCTCGGAGTAGGCGCCGTTCGGCGCGTAGAAGTTGCGGCCGTGGTCGAACAGGTGCGCATTGCCGTTCTCCAGCGGCACCACCACGGCGTCGACGAAGTCGGACAGTCCGTTCAGCAGGTCCTGGATGTCGGTGTCCACGCCCGCTCCCTCCGCTAGCGGTGCCCGGGTCACGCCGCGTCGGAGAGCAGCGCCCGGGCGATGATCACCTGCTGGATCTGGCTCGTTCCCTCGTAGATGCGGAACAGCCGTGCGTCGCGGTACAGCCGCTCGACGGCGACGCCGCGCATGTAGCCCGCACCGCCGTGGATCTGCACGGCCCGGTCGGCGACCCGGGAGAGCATCTCGCTGCAGAAGTACTTGCAGCAGGCGTTGTGCATGCGGTCGTCCTGCCCGGCGTCGTAGGCCTGGGCCGCCTGCAGGACCATGCTGCGCCCGGCGAAGCACTCGGCCTTCGAATCGGCGAGCATCCCCTGGACGAGCTGGAACTCACCGATGGGGCGGCCGAACTGGGCACGCGACCGCGCGTAGGCGATGCTCTCGTCGAGCAGCCGGTCGGCGAGCCCGACGCAGATCGCGGCGATGTGCAACCGGCCGCGTGAGAGCACCCGCATCGCTGCCCGGTACCCCTCCCCCTCCTCGCCGATGAGGCCGTCCGCGGGGACGGCGACGTCGGTGAAGAAGACCTCGGCGGACAGCGCCCCGCGCTGGCCCATCTTCTCGTCGGGCGGGCCGACGACCAGCCCGTCCGAGCTCCGGTCCACGACGAACGCCGAGATGCCCTTCGATTCGCCCCGGTTCCCGCCGGTCCGGGCGAAGACGACGAACAGGTCGGCGTCGGGCGCATTCGTGATGAACCGCTTCGCACCGTTGATCACGTAGTGATCGCCGACCCGGCGGGCGGTGGTGCGCAACGACGCCGGATCGGAGCCGGCCTCGGCCTCGGTGAGCGCGAAGGAGACCACCGACTCCCCGGAGGCGATGCGGGGCAGGTAGCGCTGCCGCTGTTCCTCGCTGCCGAACTGGAGGATGACCTGGCCCGCGATGCCGTTGTTGGTGCCGAGCATGGAACGGAACGCCGGGCTGGCGTATCCGAGTTCGAACGCCAGGCGGACCTCCTCGGACATGGCCATGCCCAGCCCGCCGTACTGCTCCGGTATGGAGAAGCCGAACAGCCCCATCTCGGCGGCCTTGCGCCGGAGGTCGTCGGGCACCCGTCCGGTGGCCTCGATCGTTTCCTCGAGCGGCAGCACCTCGTCGCGCACGAATCGCCCGACCTGGCCGACGATCAGTGAGACGTCGTCGGGGTCCATGGTGTCTCCCTCCGCAGGTCGCGAGATCAGATATAAAGAATCAAGTCGCTGGATCCACCGCGGCGCGGGGCGCCCGACCGGCGGATGTGATCGATCCGACCGACTAACCGGACGGGGTGGTGTCCCGCTCCGCCCAGAACCCCGACGCCCGCAGCATCGCTACCGCCTGCTCCGCTCCCGAGCGGAGGTGGTCCGACGCCGCCTTCCGCGCGGCCTCGGGATCCCGGCTGCGCAACGCCGCCACGATCGCACGGTGCTCGATGATCGCCTGCCGGTTCCAGTCGTCAGTGAACTCGAAGAACCGGCTCGGCATCCCGGCCGCGAGCGCCCGCAGCGCCAACCGCAGCCTGCGCGAAGCCCCGGCGGTGTTGATCACCCGGTGGAACTCGTAGTTGAGCGCCTCTTGCTCGGCGTTGTCGGTGCTGGACTCCATCGCCTCGATGAGTTCGTCCAGCGTGTTGAGATCGGCCGCGGTCAGCGCCGTGGCCGCCCGGCTCGCCGCGAGGCCCGCCAGGGTGCCGTACACCTCGTAGGTGTCGAGCACGTCCTGCGGCGTCAGGGACGCGACGAAGGCGCCCCGCCGCGGGATGTTGTCGATCAGCCCGTCGGCCTCGAGGCTGATGATCGCCTCGCGGACCGGGAGCCGGCTCATCCCCAGCTGCTCGGCGATGGCGTCCTGGTCGATGCGGTCACCGGGGCGCAGCTCCCCGGCGTAGATGCAGTCCCGAAGGTACTGGGCGGCCTCCTCCTTGAGGTTCCCCCGCGGACGGCCCCGGCGGAGCCGCTGCCGAGTCGATCGGACCATGCTGCCCCCTTCGTCGGGCTACTCCTACGCCCGTCTCGGCGCGGCACGGTACCGCGACTCCTGTTCTTGGCACCCTCGCACCGTAGTGCTACTTTATCAAATATCCGCTAAGGAGGTGGCCCAGTGTCGGGTGGCCTGGAGCGCTATTCGCCGTTCGGCAGCGTTCGCGTCGAGCGCACTGCCGACGGCGTCCTGGAGATCGTGCTGTCGAACCCGGAGCGACTCAACTCCGTGGGCCACGACGGGCACCGGGACCTGGCCGACATCTGGCCGGTCGTCGATCGCGACCCGCATACGCGGGTGGTGATCGTGCGCGGCGAAGGACGGGCCTTCTCCGCAGGCGGCGACCTCGACTTCGTCGCCGACGTGGCGTCCGACCACACGGTGCGCGCCCGGGCGCTGCGCGAGGCCCGCGACATCGTCTACAACCTGATCAACTGCTCGAAACCCGTCGTGTCCGCGATGCACGGCGTCGCAGTGGGCGCTGGACTCGCGGTGGGCCTGCTCGCCGACGTGTCGATCGCGACGCCGGATCTGCGGATCATCGACGGGCACACACGGCTCGGGGTAGCCGCCGGCGACCACGCCGCGATCGTCTGGCCGCTCCTGATCGGTCCGGCCAAAGCCAAGTACTACCTGATGACCTGCGAGCCGCTCAGCGGTGCGGAGGCTGAGCGGCTCGGGCTGGTGTCGCTGTGCGTGCCCGAGACCGAGCTGCTGACGAAGGCCCGGGCGGTCGCTGCGAAGCTCGCTGCCGGTTCCCCATCGGCGATCGCCTACACGAAGTGGACGATCAACAACTGGCTGCGGCAGGCCGGGCCGACCTTCGACGCCTCGCTCGCCTACGAGTTCCTCGGCTTCGCCGGACCGGACGTCGCCGAAGGACTCACAGCCGTGCGGGAGAAGCGCGAGCCGCGCTTCACCACCGAAGTCCCGTGACTGTTCCCCGGGGTGCCGGCCCCGGTGTCCCTCCGTCGCGCCCACGTCCGGGCGCCCATCCGTACGCCGAGGAAGGTGACAGGATTGGCAGGCGACAAGCTCCTCGGGCAACGCACGTTGCTCGAGCAGATCGAGTACACGGACGAGCTGACCTCGTCGGGCTACTACTACGGACTCCGCTCGCTGCCCCGCAAGGAGCAGGATCCGATCACCTACGAACGCTTCTACGACGCGGTCCACAGCGCCGTCATGGGCGCCCGCGAGACGTCGAAGAACGTCGCCGCCTCTCCCGGAGCACGTGAGCTGGGCGAGCTGTTGTTCGCGCTGCTGACTCCGGAGGGTCACGCGGTCGCGGTGTCGTCGGGTCTGGTCGGTCACCAGGGCGCGTTCCGCATCGCGATCCGGTACATGGCCGAGAACGGCTACGACCGCAACCCGCAGATCCGCCCTGGCGACATCTTCACCGCGTGCGACCCGGCGACCACGGGCACGCCACACCCCGGCGACGTCTACACGTTCGTCCCGCTGTTCTACAAGGACGAGTTCATCGGTTGGGCGGCCGGGATGAACCACACCATGGAGGCAGGCGGTGCCGTGCCCGGCGCGTGGCCGCCGTGGTCGCCCAACACCTTCACCGACGGATATCTGCTGCCGCCGACGAAAGTGGGCGAGGACTACGAGGACTACACCTGGCTCTACAAGCACTTCGAGCGCCGCACCCGAGCGCCGATGTTCAACATCCTCGACCAGAAGATGCGGGTGGCCGGCTGCCGGATGGTCGTGGACTCGGTCACCGAGGCGATCGACAAGTTCGGCCTCGACTACTTCAAGGATGCCACCCGGGAGATCATCGAGGAGACCCGGCGGATCTGCTCTGACAACGTCAAGCTGCTGACCGTCCCAGGCCGCAGCCGGTTCGTCGCCTTCCGCACCGTCCCCTATGCGGGCGTCGTCGACGGCGTGTGGCCGCAGTCAGCCAAGAACTGGTTGCTGCACCTCCACTCCGAGGTGCAGATCGACACCCGCGAGGGCCAGGTGCACGTCAACTGGGACAAGATCTCCCCGGCGAACTGGCACGCACAGGGCGGCTACAAGGGCATCATCGAGTCGAACCTGTGGCTGAACGTGATGGACACGATCGGCCTCGGGCTCAAGCCGAACTCGGGGATGAACCTCGCCGTCACCTACGACATGCCCGAGGGCGGCCTGTTCAACCCGCCGAACGACCGGCACTCCGCCGGCAACCCGTGGGCGTCGAGCGTTGCGCTGTTCAACTGCTTCGGCGGCGGGCTGGAGGTTTCCAAGCGCGCCCGGGGGTTCGTTGAGGAGGCCTGGAACTCCGATCTGTGCTGGACCGGCATCCAGGGTGAGATCACGCTCAAGAACGGGTTCAGCTTCGGGTTCTGCCAGATGGACCTGCTGGGTGCGTCGGCGACTCCGGCGCGGCCCTACATGGACGGTGAGCCGCTCGGCACGGCGTGGTGGAACCCCTCCTCCGACACCGGTTCCGTCGAGGAGTGGGAGTACGTCCTGCCCGGCATCTACTACCTGTCCAAGAACGTCCTGCCCAGCTACTGCGGGCATGGCCGGTTCCGCGGTGGGCTGGGCATGCAGCTGGCGTTCGCGGTCTCCGACGAGGTCCAGGAAGCGATCATCGGCAAGATCGGCGCGAGCACCGGCAACTACTTCACCGGGCAGGCCTCGATCCCAGGCGGCGGCTACCCCGCGCCGACGTCGACCCTCATCGTGTACCGCCAGACGAACATCCTCGAGCTGCTGCGGCAGGGCGAGTACCCCGGCGGCATGGCCGAGCTCGCGGAGTGGATCGAGTCCGGCAAGCTCACCTACACCGACCGCGAGCTGCACAAGGAGGAGGTCGGGGCGCTCTTCGTCAAGCCCGGGGACATCTACATCGTCGCGGGCAACGCCACCGGCGGCTGGGGCGACCCGCTGCACCGCGCGGTCGACGCCGTCGCCCTGGACGTCAAGGAGGGCTTCATCCCCGCCTCCGTCGCCGACCGTGTCTACGGGGTCCCGGTCGACGAGACCGGATCGGCGACCGAGTCGCTGGAGGCCGCCGCAGAGGCCCGTCGCGCGGAGATCCGCCGCGACCGCGAGGCGTCCTCCGTGTCGTTCGAGGAGTTCTGGCGCACCGAGCGCGAAGTGGTCAGGAGCGGCGAGCTCCCACAGTTCCTCACCGATGCCTACGCGGAGCTCAACGGCTTCTCCCCGAGCTTCCGCGAGGAGTTCGCGCGGTTCTGGCAGCTGGACGCCGAGGAGGAGGCACAGTCATGAGCGAGCGGGCTTCCCGCGATGTGCTGCGCGATCTCGAGACATCCCGCATGAGCTGGGGCGAGGTCCGCGAGATCCTGCGGCAGGAGAAGACCCCTGACCGGTTCGCCGAGTACCACGCCGCGCTGGCCGAGGCGACGCCCTTCGGCGACGACGTGCTCCTGCGGCTCGGCGAGTACCTCTACGTCGTGCGCGAGGCGGACGGGACGCACACGGTGCGCTGCGGCGAGTGCAGCCACGCGTTCGGCGACCCCCGGGTGAACTGGAAGCTCTCCGCCCGGGTGCGGATCCGCCGCACGCTCGAGGAGTTCATGGAGATCTACCACTACGAGGAGGTCTGCCCGGAGCCCGGGATCGCCGAGGTCCGGGAGTACCTCTGCCCCGGATGCTTCACGCTGCTGAGCGTCGAGTGCGTGCCGATCGGCTACCCGCCGGTCTTCGAGTTCCTGCCCGATCTGGCGTCGGTCTACGAGGACATCCTCGGCCAGTCCGCTCCGGCCGATGAGGACGGGAAGTGGGTGTTCGAGGACCGAACGCTGCAAGCGGTGCAGAAGTGGGGCACCGCATGAGCAACCACGACCGATCCCGAGACGGCCGGCAGGGAGCGTAGACGATGACGACCGCACAGTCCGAGCACTCGCAGATCATCCTGGCGACCGACGCCGGCGGGACGATGACCGACGCGTTCGCGGTGTCCCAGGACGGTTCGTTCAGCATCGGCAAGGCGCTGACCAACAAGGTCAACGAGGCGATCAGCTACGCGAACGGCTACGAGAACGCGGCAGCCAACTGGGGCATGTCCCTGGAGGAGCTGCACGCGAAGTCGATCGCGAACATCTACACGGGCACGCTCTTCCTCAACACGCTGCTCGAGCGGAAGGGCCTCTCGGTCGGGCTCATCACGACCAAGGGCCAGGAGAGCATGTACATCCACGAGCGCGGCCACTCGTGGCTGGGCCTGGAGTGGGAGGAGGTGCTGCACCACAAGCTGCACCACCACACCGGCGGCGACATGTTCCGGCTGCGCGCCGCACTCGTCCGCGGTGTCGCCGAGCGGGTCGCCAGCGGTGGCTACTTCATGCTCACCGAGCCCGGCCAGGTCAAGGCGCCGCTCAACGAGGCCGAGACCCGCGATGCGGTCAACGCGCTCCTCGACGAGGGCGTCGCCGCGATCGCCGTCGTGCTGCTGTTCTCCTACCTCAACCCCGCCCACGAGCGCCGCGTCCGCGAGATCGCCCAGGACGTGATGCGGGAGCGGGGCGTCACCGTGCCGGTGATCCTCTCCAGCGAGATCGCGCCGGTGATGAAGGAAGTCCAGCGGATGAAGAGCGTGCTCATGGAAGCTGCAGGTGGGCCGATCGTCCGCGAGATGCTCCGCAAGGTGGAGCAGGCGGCGAACGAGCGCGCCTACCGCGGCGAGCTCGCCACGATGGCCAGCTACGGCAGCATCGTCAACATCCGTCACCCGCGCATGTACGAGACCATCCTGTCCGGCCCGACCGGTGGTTTGATCGGCGCGAAGACGATCGGCGAGATCCTCGGCGAGCGCAACATCCTCACGGCCGACATCGGTGGCACCAGCTTCGACGTCGGGATGATCCAGGACCACCACATCTCGCTGCGCAAGGAGCCCGACTTCGCCGGGCACCGGCTAGCCCTGCAGATGGTGGCGCTGGACTCGATCGGTGCCGGTGCCGGCAGCGAGGTGCGCGTCGACCCGAAGTTCAAGCACATCACCCTCGGCCCCGAGTCCGCCGGCTCGGACGTGGGCAAGTGCCTGCGCCACCCTCGGGTGACGGTGTCGGACTGCAACGTCGTGCTCGGCTTCCTCGACCCGGACAACTTCCTGGGCGGCGACGTCACGCTCGACCGCGAAGCAGCGATCCGGGCGGTGCGCGAGGACATCGCCGAGCCGCTCGGCCTGGGCGTCGAAGAGGCTGCGCAGGGTGTGCTGGAGGTGCTCAACGCGAACCTCAACCACCACCTGCTGACGATGCTCAAGGCACGCGGGGCGAACCCGACCGAGTGGACGATGTTCATGTTCGGCGGGGCGGGTCCTCTGCACCTGTACGGCATCGACGTGCCGTTCCAGAAGGTGTACACCTTCCCGTTCGCGGCGGCGTTCTCCGCGTTCGGTGTGGCCTGCGCGGAGTACGCGAAGCGGTTCCACCAGGGTGCGTCCTACATCATCCCGCCGGGCGCGGACCGCGACGTGAAGGCGTCGATCGCGAAGGCGATGGGCGACGCCTACAGCGCGCTGCGCGACCAGGGCGTCCGCGAGCTGAACAGCGAGGGACAGCTGGCGACGAAGGAGGTCCTCTACGGGGCGTCGATGCGCTACGTCGGCGTGCTGGAGGTGCTGGACGTGACCTTCACCTTCGGCGCCGTCATGACCCCGGAGGACCTCGACCGCGCGATCGCCGAGTTCGAGGAGAACTACGCGAAGATCTACGGCAAGGGCGCGGCGCTGCCGGAGTCCGGGTTCTTCGTCAACGAGCTGTTCGTGCACGTCGTGGCGGACAAGCCGAAGCCGAGGTTCGTGCGCTACGAACTCGCCGACCCGCGGCCCGCCGAATCGGCCCGCAAGGGCGAGCGGCAGGCGTACTTCGCCGGCACGTGGCAGACCACCCAGGTCTACGACATGGACGGGCTCGTCGCGGGCAACGTGGTGCGCGGGCCCGCGATCATCGAGCACCCGATGACGACGCTCGTCGTGCCGCCGGGCGCCGAGGCGCGGTTCGACGAGCACCGGTTCATCGAGTACCGCGCCGCCGCGGGCTGATCCCGGTTACCGCGCTGCGGTGGAGGGCCGGCGATCCGGCAAGACCGCCGGCCCTCCACCGGGGTTGGAGGAGCGAAGATGCCCGAGCCCTTGCCCGAGCCCGACCACGCCGACATCACCACACTGCGCAAGCTCCTCGTCGACCGCGAGACGACCTACCGTGACGCGACGTTCCTGCGGTTCGAGGACCGCGCCTACACCTACGCGGAGCTCGCGAGCACCAGCAACCGCATCGCGAACGCCCTGCTGGAGAGAGGGCTACGGCCGGGCGACCGGTTGGCGATCTGGATGCGCAACCGACCCGAGTACTTGGCGTGCCTGTTCGCGGCCGCGAAGGCGGGCCTGGTCGCGGTCACGCTGAACCCCGCCGCGCGGGCCGTGGACGGCCGCTACCTGCTCGAGGACTCGCAGGCCAAGGCGATCGTCCTCGGCCCGGAAGTGGCCGACGCGTTCGCCACGATCCGGGCCCAGCTCAGCGACCCGCCGCCGGAGTTCGTCACGGGCGCCCGCGGGGACACCACCGCCCATGAGCTGGCGGCGGCCAACGGGTTGCGACCTTACGACGAGCTGCTGAGCGGATCCGCGCAGCTGCCGCCGGATCCGGGGATCGGCCCGGGCACGCCCGCGAGCATCATCTACACGAGCGGGACGACGGGCCCACCGAAGGGTGTGGTGCTCCCCCACGGCGCCTACCCGAACACCGCCCGCTGGTACGGCCAGCACGTGCTGGGAGCGGGGCCGGACGACGTGTTCTTCACGTGCCTTCCGCTGCACCACTGCAACGCGCAGATCTTCACCACCGCCACCGCGCTCATGCACGGGGCGTCGGTGGCGATGGTGGAGAACTTCTCGGCGTCGCGGTTCCTCGACCAGCTCCGGCACTACGGCGCCACGGTCTTCAACTTCATCGGGATGATGCTGGTCGCGCTGTACAAGCAGCCCGTCCGGGCCGACGACGCGGACAATCCAGCGACCCGCGCGTTCGGCATCCCCGTCCCGCCGGACCTGGGCCGGGAGTTCGAGCAGCGGTTCGGTGTCACCCTCCTGGAGGGCTACGGCGCCACGGAGACCGGCTGCGGGTTCGTCTTCAGCACGCCGAGCGAGCGTCGCTGGGGCTATGCGGGCCGTGCACTCCCGTACGCCGAGGTGCGCGTCGTCGACGAGGAGGACAACGACGTCCCGACGGGCGAGGTCGGGCGGATCATCATGCGGCCCAAGCGCGACCACATCTGGATGCTGGAGTACCACGGCAAGCCCGAGGCGACGGCGAAGGCGACGCGCGACGGCTGGCTGCGGCTCGACGACTTCGGGGTGCTCGACGAGGGCGGCTGGCTGGCGTTCCGGGGCCGCGGCCTGGACTGGGTGCGCCGGCGCGGTGAGAACATCTCGGCGATCGAGATCGAGGACACCTGTGACCGCCACCCGAGTGTCGCGAAGTCCGCGGTGGTGGCAGTCCCGTCGCCGCTCACCGAGGAGGAGGTCAAGCTGTACGTCGAGTGGAAGCCCGACGCCGAACCGGACGTCGAGGGGCTGATCGCCTGGCTGCGCGAGCGGCTGGCCGAGTACAAGCTCCCCCGCTTCGTCGACTCGATCCCGGAGATCCCGCGGACCGCTACCGGGAAGATCGCGAAGTACCGGCTCGACCGGTCCCCGAACGGGCAGTGGGACGCGGAGACGGCGCGAACCCGGTGATCGACAGCGAGAACGACGCACGGAACGCTCAGGAGGGGAAGACGGTGGGCGACTTCGACGGCAGGGCGGTGCTGGTGACCGGCGGCAGCGGTGGGATCGGCGCCGACGTGTGCCGGCAGGTCGCCGAACGCGGCGGCCGGGTCTGGTTCACCTACAACAGCCGGGAGGAGGCGGCCAAGAGCCTCGCCGACGAGCTGCCGGCGGGGTCCGTGGCCGGGTACGGCGCTCTGGACGTGAGCGACCTCGGCGCAGTGCGGGCCACCGTCGAGGCGGCGCACGCGGCGATGGGTCGCATCGACGCCCTCGTCAACACAGTCGGGCACCTGAACCACCTGACGCTGTTCGAGGACGTCGACATGGAGGTCGTACGCCGCACGATCGACATCGAGCTCTACGGCGTCATCCACCTGGCCAAGGCGGTCCTGCCGCACATGCGCGCGGCGGGTTACGGCCGGATCGTCACGGTGGGTTCGGACAGCGGGAAGGTCGGATCGAAGGCCGAGGCGGCCTCAGCGGCGGCGCGCGGCGGCGTGATCTCGTTCTCGAAGGCGCTGGCCCGCGAGGTGGCCGATACCGACATCTGCGTCAACGTCGTCTGCCCCGGGCCGACCGACACCGGCCTGCTGCAGGAGATGCTGGCCGATGGAGGCATGTCCGGGAAGCTGATGAAGGCCATGGTTCGGGCCGTACCGAAGCGGCGGCCGGGCAGGCCGGCCGAGGTGGCGGCGATGGCGGTGTTCCTGGCGAGCGAGCAGGCGTCGTACGTGACGGGGCAGGCGATCAGCGTCAGCGGCGGCCTGACCATGTGCTGACCGACGCGCGGGCGAGCGCTGGCTCGGACTCTCCCTCCTCCCCGGGCCTCCACCCGGCCGCCCGGCAGCTCCCAGCGACCGGCCTCGCGAGTCGCGCGCTCTGCCCGGCGAGTCACGCGTTTCGCTCACCGAGTCCCGCGATCCGCGAGGCGAGGCTCGCGTACGGCACCGTCGAGTCCTGCGGTTTCGACCCCAGGCCACGCGCCGACCTGGCCCGGAGCCGTGACACCACGCGAGTCCGCATTTCGGGCTCGTCGAGTTCGGGGTTCGAGTACGACGGGACCGGAGTTGGACACGCACGGCCCGGCCCCACGTCCTGCACCGGTCCTCGTCCGGGCAACTCGCCGTACGGTGCGGGGCAACGCGCGCTGCCGCTCCGGGCAACTCGCCCTCCCGGACGGGGCAACTCGCGCTGCCGCTCGGGGCGACTCGGCGCCACGGGATCCACGACTCGCCGCCGGGCGAGGGCCGCACCTCCGGGCCAACCGGACACTTCCGGCGGCGCTCGTGCGTTGGACCGGCATGGGGCTGATCGGGACGCTGCTCGGTTACGTGGTGACGCTGTTCATCCTGGTGATGCTGGTCCGGCTGGTGCTGGACTGGGTGGCGCTGGCCGGGCGGAGTCCCGACTGGGCCACGCGCACCCGCGAGCTGACGCACCGCGCCACCGAGCCGGTGATCGCTCCGGTGCGGCGGGTC
>Ga0065720_1018864_pt1 | contig 81138 bp, 71 predicted proteins | sample Thericmetagenome_FD_59107 | JGI IMG/M metagenome (GOLD analysis project Ga0065720, IMG submission 59107) | Thermophilic microbial communities from the Joint Bioenergy Institute, California, USA of rice/straw/compost enrichment - eDNA_2 v2... | ecosystem: Engineered > Solid waste > Grass >...
CCCTTTAAGGATTGCAAGATTATAAAAACGGTTCTCAAAATAATCTTGCATGATTGTGATAAAAGATTCGGTTATATAGCCTTAGCCAAACTTCTTGAATTCAGATTAGAAAATATTTATTAGGTACTTCCAAAAACGCATGCTTCCTTGTAAGAGTTTATTGGCTCGAACCCAAACGGCTTAGAAGTGAATTTCAACTTGGTTATTCAATGAGATCATGTAAATCGAAAGTGTGTCTTCATATCAGGAGGGCTAATCGAGCTACTTGGTAAACATATGGAACTTATATATCTATGAATTAGAGAAAGTTATAAATAAATTAATTCTGTTTCTCCTGAAAAGAAAGTATTCGTTTGTTGAACGTTTGTTAATGGTCTCTAACAATAACAGACTTGAGAGTGTTAAATCTTTTACAATGATAAGATTTCTTATCAAATCCTGAAGAGAACTACTCATATGATTATTTCTATCATATATAATAATATTCAAATATTATCTTGTTAAATCACAACTTAGAAAGCTTCATTCTTCTGGAAACAAGATTTTTTTTCCAATCTTTGATTATCTGTTCATAATTTTAAAGAAGACAAGTGTACAAAGCCTTAAAAATGGGACATCTTCCGTGTCGAAGGTTCGAAATATTGAAATCAAATGTAGTTAAAGGCTTATTTACTACTCCTGATGAAACAAAGAACTATGTTTTAATGGGGAATTATAGGAAGGCAGCTAATTACTCTATGTTATAAGCAAAAAAGTCAATATATCTTATAGACGGTATTGGCAAAATAGTATATATGCTCAAGGGAGCCAATATATTAATTTATTTTAAATATCAATCTCCGAAATGACAGTGAAACTTATTGTTCATAATATTCCTCCAGGTGTCACCCAAGAAGAGTTCCGTTCTAAGTTCATGGAGCTCCGCGGCTTTCAAGATTCGAAAATTATGATAAATTCCAACAACGAATTGTTAGTTCCTCGTCATTCCTTCTTGATTGTTTTAGATATGCCATCGTCGAATTTGCCACCTATGAACTAGCCGACTATGCTCGAAAAATCATGTCTAACTTCACCTTTCCTAATTCACTTCATCCTATCAGTACATTTTGCTTTTTTCTTCTCACATCTTAGATATTGATTTTTATAAACCCCAGGAGTCCTTCGATTATTATCCTAATACCATGGGAATGAATCAAGGTGTCAACATGAGTAATCTTCCAATTAACCAGATGAGTGGAAGTCAAAATATTCAAGGTTCATTTAAATGATCTTTATTTTCATCATCAGGTTCCCATATGAATTTCCCGTCGAGCTCCAATACTTTTCATTTTTCAAATCAAAATATGCAACCCTCAGTCGACATAGAGAGTAATATAAACAATATTATTTTGAGCCGCATAGAAAACTCTCAAGGAAATTTTATTTCACATAACACCCAACAGTCCCAACAGTTTCCAATCGAAAATATCGGGCATAGTAAGAGGTTCTTTTTATATGAGTAACTCCTAGTCTCCAATGATCCTTATAATATCCAGTCTCAAACCCAAATAAATCCTAGTCCCATTAGCTCAATGCCTCTCTACCAGACAACTCCCCAGAATCCCATGATCAGCCCTAATTTACAGCAGCAGCCAATTGGTATGCACCAAATTACTCCTAATACTACCCCTAATCAAATGACTCATAATCCATCTCAAATCAATCCTATTCAAAATATAAATACTCAGCAACCTATATCCGCCACTCACAATGTTCCACTCACAAATATGCCAATTAATGCCATCCCTTCAAATATCAATACTCAACAGATTAACCAGCCCTCTACTATGAATACAATCACAGAACCTGTGCATATGAATCCTAGTCACAATATAAGAAATTTCCCACAGAATAATATGATGTTCTTTGGACATCAGCAGCAACAACAACCACAAATGCAAAATCCACCCCCTAATCCTATTAATAATGCTATGTCTAATTTCTCAAGTATGATAAACCAGGCTCAAAATCCTCAATTCAACCAACTTCAGACAAATTTCCCCAATATACAATCCCAACCACCTAACTTCCCTTCTAAGACCCTCACCCATGATGAATTGGTTATGTTTAAGGTCCCTCCAAACGCTACTAATTCGATTTACGTTGATGGTAATTGAGTCATATTCTTCTCCTAATAATTCCAAGGTATTCCAATAGATGCAAGTGAAAGAGAAGTAGCTCGTAAGATTATTTTTCAATTTCTTTTACTTTCCCTCCTATTTTTTCCTGTTCTAATTGAGTTCGTCATCCCATCCATTTTGTTTATTCCTTTACTTACTTATTTTAAGATGTGTTCCGCCCTTTCCCAGGATTCCAGGAGGTTCGTCTCATCAAAAAAGAAGCGAAGAATGGCCGACAATTCTATTTCTGTTTCGTTGACTTCGAAAACTCCCTTCAGTCTACGATAGCTCTTAATACTTTACAGGTTTGCTTCCTTTGTTCAACTAATTGTTTCTTCTTAGGGTTACAGATTTGATAAGAATGATTCTAAAGGACTTAAGATATCCTATGCGTTCCATGCTCCCGAAAATATAAAGAAGCAGTCCAATATGTCACAATCCCAACAAAATAAAAAACTTAAGACAACCAAGAAAAAATGAGAGTATTTTGGTTTTAAATTCACAATTCATCTCTGCTCCTTACAATCTGTAATATATTATTCTGTTGCCACCCTATGGCTGTTTCATTAAAAAACTTTGCATTTTTATTAACAAATAAAATTTATACAGTAAAGCCTAAATAGAATGAAGGTTGTTGATGATCCTATCCTGCAGGCTTGGATCAAATTAGACCAGGCCTTGCAAGATGAAAAAACCTCAAATGATACACCCAAAGGAAGTATGGATGTTTCCTCCTTAAAGCCTATCATTTCCAAAATCAATGCATATCGGCCTGCAAGTAGAGAAAGTCGTCTCGGTGAAATGAGATTTAGCCATGATCTTGGCGCTGCAAAGCCCCAATTTATTATCAGACATCAGACTCCTCAAAAAAGGAGATCTAGCAGTATTCAAGCCAAGGGAAACTTAATTAATAGCGCAAGACCTACAACTCCTTCGCTAGCGAGAGCTGACCCCTATGCAAGCATGAATATGACTCTATTTTCAACTCATTCTCGAGTTGTTATGACTTCTAGACTAGCTTCAGGCCAAGTTCGTTTAGACCGGTTTAGTCCAAAGAGCAAATATTTTGATGATACTGCAATCCTACATTCTGTGTCTGTTTCTGACCTCACAGAGATATACGAGAATAAATGTATAGATAACAAGACGGACTCCAACTCAAATCAGTTAAAACATTTCCTTGACAAATTCAATAAAATCTGCAAAAAGAGGGTTTTAAATTTGGAAGAACAGAGTATAGGTCCCAATGCAACCATTAAAGTTGCAGAGATTCTGAAGACTAACAATCATTTCGTTAGACTAAATCTCAGCAGAAACTTTATTGGTGACGATGGGGCCAAAGCACTTGCTGAAGCTCTCAAACAAAATGATACTATTATTCATGTTGACCTCTGTAGTGATAATATAGGCCCTGAAGGCTCAGCCGCAATATTTAAGATGCTTCTTGTCAATAAGACGATAGTATCCCTAAAATTGAACAGTCATGAAGGGTTATTTAGAAACAGGATTGATGCAAGAGGAATGAAACACATTACTTCTATGTTGCAAAAGAATAAAGTTTTAACATTTCTCAATTTAGCAGGTAGCTGCATCACTCCAGCGGGTGCGGAATACTTGGCAGAAGGAATTCGAGGAAATACAACCCTCATGGTTTTGGATATTTCTAATAATGACCTTGGGCCCAATACAGCTACAATTTTAGCCAAATCCTTACCGTACAGTAATATTAAAGAATTTTATATAGCTGATAACCATCTTGGTGATAAGGGAGTTAATAATCTAGTACAGATGTTTCTCCCAGTCTCGGAAAGACTTGCTCAATTAGAAGTTCTAGATCTATCAAACAATAAAATCAACCCTTATGGTGCTGGAAAAGTGTTTGATGCGCTTGCCAAGAATGGAACTGTCCAAAAATTAATCTTGAATAGAAATAATCTTAGTGGGAAAGGAATTCTGAGTTTAGTTAATTTCCTTTGGGATAATTGTAGTGTTCAGCATCTTTCTTTAGCAGAATGTGAAATGGGAATAGAAGGTGCCGAAGCTCTAAGTAGTGGACTTCTGAGAAATAAATCTGTCAAGACATTAAATATAGGCCATAATAGATTTAAGGACCAGGGAATAAAGATCCTGTGCAAAGGTCTGTCAGAAAATTATATACTTAAGAATCTTGATTTGTCTTGCTGCATGATCCATAATGAAGGAGGAAAATACCTCTCAGATCTGTTAAAAAAGAACCACACTTTGGAGGTAATTGAACTAAAAGATAACACCTTCTATGATGAAGTTGGCCAGTTTTTAGTAGATTCAATCAAGTACAATAAGCAATTGATAAAAATTAGCTTGGAAAGAAATCCTATGAGCTATAAATACGTTGCAGAAATATATAAGCTGATCCAAATCGCTCGTGAGGAAAATTTAAGGGAAAATGCTGAAAACTTTGAGAAACAGCTAGAGGAACTCAGACATTTTGAACATGAGAAATTTGGACTTAATGATGAGAAATATGAGATTCAAGAGAAGACTAAAGAGGTAAGAGAGGAGTTGAAGAAGGAGCAAGAACTCTTTGAAAAATTGAAGCAAGAAGAGGAAGCAAAATATGCAGAATTAGAAGCTGAATATAATCTTCTCTGGAATGAGATGAGAAAACTTGATGAGATATGGGACCATCAATATGATCAAGCTAAAAATCTCGCTAATGAGGTGGCAGATTATGCTCAGTTTGTGAATGTAAATAATGGAAAGCTCTATGCTGAGTGTCAAAAAGTACAAGAAGAGATCAAGCTTATATCTGAAGAATGTGATCTCATTAGAGCCAAATATGAAAAGGAAATTTTGAAATTGAAGAAGGAAATAGAAGCCGAAGAAAGCAGGATAAAATATCAGGAAATGTCGATTAATACCATAAAGAACCAAATCCAAAGATTCAAGGATGCTTCTAGGAGAGACCTTCATAAAGCCTTAGAAGAGATATCAAGTATTAAAGAAGACCCACCCGAGAAAAAACCAACCAGAAAGAGTACTGCATCAAAGACAGCATCACGAAAATCTATTGCTGTACCCTCTCCAGAGAAAAGAGATCTCAGCCAGCAAAGGAAGAATAGTATATCTATCAAAGGAGTTCCTGGTAAATTAGGAGCACCCAAAAACTAGATTCTGCTTTTTGATTGTACATAATTTTTCAGTTTTAGTAAATTATGTTACTTTGTGACTGTCCATATGATAAGATTTTACATACCCTATCATGGGCAATTGATTCTACCATATAATATCTCAGATGAAATAATAAAAATTTCCAAAAAGTTTGAAAAATACCATGGGAAAAAGAATATTCTCTAATATTCTATATCTTATTGTAGGTAAAACTCACAAATTGGTATTGCAATCAATACTTGAAATGATATATGATTAACTGAATTCGATTTTCAGAGTAACCTAGAGTATATGCCATTACTTTGAAAGTTGGTGAAAATCAGATTTTTATTTAGTGAAAAAGATGAGTTCAAATTAAGTGCTAATAGATACGCAAAACAGTTTTTAGTTAGATGAGACAGCGATTGAAGTTCGAGTTATATATAGTGTTGAATTCACAAAGTCAATAAATTTTAAGAAGGCAATTAAAGAGTTGTATTATGTGATATGAGCCAGACGAAGGTCCACACGATTAACATCAAAAATGACTTTCAGAATGGTTTTCTAAACACCTCTAAAATAGGCCGACCTAATACCCGTGATAATAACCCTCGATCCGAAACTTTTGTATTCAGAAACAATCATATCGTTGCAACAAAAAAAGTAAAACCTCAGAAGCCCATACCTGAGCCAAATATCCCTCCAAATACTCTCATTTTGGGTCAAACTTTTCATCCAAAACTCCAAGCCCTCCTAAGGGATGCTCCTTTGGATTCTCATGGCAAAGATGACACAACACCATCACAAGGACGTGATCCCAAATTTTTTCGAGACAGCCATCTAACTCCCGAAGAGGTCGAATATGAGAATAGAGAGAATAAGTTCAGGACATTAAATGCGAGGGGACAGAACCGACCTGATCTTAGCTTCTTAGAGGCAGGTAATCAAAACAAAATGAGTACGTTACAGCCAGATGAGCTTAATGTAAATGCCTTGAGAGCTAGAATAGTCGAAGTATTTATCCTCTAAGCACTTATAATTCTGTAGCAAATCAGAAGAAATAAAAGCCGCCATGAAGAGAGAGGAAGAACATTGGATGTGTCCATATTGCCCGAGCTCTCTAAAAAGAAAAGCCATAATGACTCTGCATTTCCTCAAATCTTAGCACCTAAAGTAGTATAACAAGTCCAATTTGAATTATAATAATAGACTATAAATGAAAAGATCAGCCAGATTGAAAATATCTATACCCTCACTCCTCCTAAACGGTCATCAAAAGCCAACATAAGAGTAATTTTCAACATTTTGTTATTAAGATTCAAACAGGAAGAAACTACTCGTGCAAAATCCAACCAGAGGGGATCTCATATTATCAAGGAAAAACTTGAGATGGAGAGAAGAGCTATTTCTCAAATCAGAATGGCTGAACATCCAAATGAAATGAAGCTTTTAACACCACCAAAACCCATACAAACAAGAATACTGAAACCCAAGATTGGCACCGAGAATAAACTTGATCACTCAGGTTTACAATTGAATCCAAGCCAGAGCAAAAACAGCTCAGCCATTTTTATATTAGAAAGTGCTGATAAGCAGGCTTCTCCTCATCCTCCTGCAACAGATCAACCAGAAAGAAAAGCCAGAGCAAAATCCAATGTCAGACCCAGATTGAAGGAAATTAAGAGTAAATCCCCTTTAAAAATCTTAGATAGATTAAACGCTTCAGATTTTATCTATCAAGAATATGAGACTAATTACTACTTTGTTGGAAGTGCTGGTCCTTCCACAAGAGGACAAGTCTTGATCGAAGGATTTCCTAAACCATCTGAAGCGGATTTTACAAGTCATCAGACAGAAGAAAGGAGTAGTTTTAAAGGAATTATCCATCACAAGACACAGCCGCAGTTAGAGGACAGAGATCATGACAAAAACCAAAATAATAAGAGCGTCGATACCCAATTAAGACAAACAGTTGATTCTCAGCATGACATCTCCTATGTTGAAAAGGAGAATCCCAAGAGCTTTGTTATATCTCCTCCTTTTGAAAGGAAGGGAAAATTCACCAGAAAGGCCAACAATACTGCAATCAAGAGAGATGATTCTAATAAGAATATCCTTGATGAGTTTGCTGATAAAAGCATCAAGATTTCAACTGAAGAGCAACATATCACTAGAGATCGGTCAGTGTCAAAAAGTCCATTTGACGAGATCATGGAAACAAGCCTGATGTCTTATGAGAAGGATTCCATGATCCAAAGCAGAACAAATAAGGAAATAGATTGTAAATCTTTTTGTGACTTCCTTAATCTTTTAGCTCTTTTGAGTATCAAGCATCCTCACTTCAAAAGATCTAAAGTTATTGTATCAAAAGGGCATCATGGCTCTGCTGAAAAAGATGGCTCTCACAATACCTCGACCAACATCTCAAATTCAAAATCAACTAACAAATACGAATCTATGCAGGGTAAAGGAAAAGAGGATTTCTTTGCTCCTTCAGCAACTTCTATAAAGAACGAAAATATGGAAATTGACTTTGGTTTTGAAGATGATCTTACAATGCGCCAAAAGACTGACAAAAGCCCTACATTAAAAGACTCCAAAAAGCCTGTATTAAATGTCATAACAGAGGAAATGAATCAACAAAAAGAAACAATAAGAGCTAGCATGAGCGATAATTGTATCATAGAGAGCGAAGAATATGACAAATCAGAAGGGGAAGCTAACAGAACTCCTTCTTCGAAAATGTCATCAGTGAAGCCACTGTACTTCTATACTGCAGGAAAATTAAACAAAAATCCTTCTGCCATGAAAAATGAAAAAGAGAAGCAGTCAACCTTCAGTCAGAAGCTCCAAGAAGATGACGATATATGTGTAAATGGGGCTTGTTTGGATAATGATGAAGAATATACTAAGACAATAGAAAATAATGTCGAGAACTCACTTACTAATATTTGAAGACAAAGAATAGTTTATTTATTTTTACGCTAAATTTTGACTGCTTCACTGCCTCCTTTTCGGGACAAAGAAGCTAATATTTTTCCTAATTTTACCCAAAGAAACTTTGTGTCTTTTAATGTATTTTTGTTTGTTTCTCATTTTACTTATTGAAAAGTGTACTAATCATAATCTTCTGCTAATTCAAATATAAATGTTTCGAAAACAAAGAGAATAGTTTCAAGATCAAGGTCAGATAATAGTTATAGACTTAATGCATACAACATCATAAGAAAAGAATGAACATAGATATGTAATTCTTGTTTATACATTTTGGTTAGAGATATAATGATGGGAATAGAGATACCCATGAAGTAGCTGATATATATGTTGTATACAAAAAGAAAAAAAGCTTCAAGAAAGAACTAGAATCTCCGTCATTGTAGCCACTTAGATCTTAGACCTTGTGAAGGAAATTTGAATTCTCCTTCCTCCAATCTCGAAGTCATGCAAGTGGGCCATGGCCTTCAATGCGTCTTCAATGGAGGGCATCTTTAACAAGCACATATTTTTTCCATTGTCTCCAAACAAGAACTTGATTGCTTCCACTTTTCCATATTTCTCAAAGTGGGATCTGAGAGTTGATTGGTCCTTGCATGCATCTTTAACGAGATTAGAGATATGAAGGACTTGTGAAGGAGGGTTGATAGAAATGTTCTTGTTCTTATTAAAGCGAAAAGTTCTTTGGTTCCCAACGAAAGTTTCTTCGGGACCTTTGTTTTGCTTGTTTCTGATTTGAATGCTTGGGTAGTTGGAATAGTTGATTCTCAAAGGTTTACCCATGAAGACAATGTTGTTAAGGTAGTCCTTAGCAATAGCAGCATAATCAACGGTTTCAAATTCAATAAGGGCTGAGGCCTTATTTCTCATGAAGATGATTTTGGTAATGTTACCAAAATTGCTGAAAATGTTATAGAGCATTTGGACCTTAATTTCAGGGTGTTCAAGGCCATTAACATGGAGAACGGCACATTTCTTACCCTCAGAGTCTTTTCCAACAATAGCAGAGAGATTAGAATGAAGCTTGAGAAGAGCTTCTTTGTCCATTTGAGAGAGAGTTTTGTAGTCAATATTGTTGTAAGGATTCATTTGAGTGTATTCTTGGAATTCAGGACTCTGAAGCTTGGTCTTGATTCTTGCAATAATATCCTTTTCGACAGCATCAATGAAGCTTTGTTGGCCTTCAAGGGTGCCGAACTGGTTAGCTCCAAGCTCAGGTTGGCTTGGGAACTTGGGGTTTAAAGTATTTTTCACTTGACCAAAGGAGCTCAACCCATGTGGATAAGGGTAGTTAGACTCCTTTGGCTGGGCAAGATTGTTAGAGGAACTAAAATGAGGTAATGTGGAGAAAGAGTGGAAAGTAGGAAGTTCGCCGAAAGTTCCAGCTCTAGTAATTGGTGGACTTGATTGGAATGATGGTTGATTGAAGTCTAGGTGAGTGTAAGAGTTATTGGTTCTTATTCTTTGGTTAGCATTCATAGCTGGTTCAAAGAATGGGTTATTCATAGTGGATTGCCAAGAGGTAGAGGTTTGAGGAAAGTCATTAGGAGTGGAGGAGAATTTCTGGAAGGGGAAAAAGGCATTTTCGATTTCGTTGAAGGCCTCTTTTTCGAGGTCCTCTTCAGGTTGGTTTTCCTCCTCTTCTTGGGCAAAAGTTTCCTTGTGATCTTCGATGATTTTGAGAATTTCATCTTCCTTGTCATCGTCGACAGAGGAATGCTGAGCAGAGTGAGAATGAGAGCCAGTATCAGTTGATTTGTAGTGGTTTTCATCAGCATGGTCAAAATGTCTTTTTTCAGGTGAATTAATTCCGTTTGAACCAACTTTGAATGGGGTTTTCACGTAGGAATCGAGTGATCCTTGTCTTTGATATGAAAACAGAGGCTGCTCTTCATTCAAAGTATAGTCTACTCCACCAGAATTGTTGTTTTGAAACTTAATGGTGGGAAGATTTGAATGATAAATGTTTAATCGTGTTCCATCAGAAAAGAGGAGAAAATCATCAAGATTTTCTCTGGCTTGAACAGCAGCTTCTGGGTCAGAGTACTCAACGAAGGCCTTCCATTTCTTAGTCTTCTCGAAGATAAGAATTCTAAGAATTTTGCCATAAGTCGAGAATACGGTGTGGAGAAGCTCGTGAGTAATAGGGGTATTTCCGAAGTTGTGAATGCAGACTAGAATAACAGGAGTGATTTTAAGTTCGGTGAAAGAACGAGTAGAGGATCTTGGGACAGGGAGAACGGTGTTTGACAAGACGGCGTTCATTTTTAAATATTAATCCAGAAAAGAATTAATTGTTTATAAACTGATATCGGTACCTACTATAAGCATAATTCTTTTAGAGAAGCTTTTCTTAATTAATACTACTCTCATTCATCCAACCTTCTTTGGTTCATTCTCCTCCCCATAAATTAAAAAACTTCTACTTTCTACATCTCTATTCTTTTTCGAACCTTATTCGGTTCAGGCACGAAAAGATTTAGTTTATATCATTAATCCTAATGGCTGATGTGTATGTACAACTGTTGAAAGCAGTATGAAGACGGGGTTGACTAGCCTGGAGCCCAGAAACCCCATTCTGTTCAGATCCAATATCAGAAAAAAAATAATGTTAAATTTTCATGTACTAATCAAGCGGGAATAAATTCGGATGAAAATTCAAAAAGAAGTAGTAAATATTACAGACGCCTATCATTAACAAGGAGTATGAAAATAGATATTAGAGCACTGGATGGCTAAGGGTCCTTAACTTTGGTTAAAGTTTTTTCATTTGAAAAAGAATGTTCTAGATCCGTTTTCACAAAGAAAAATATAGATACGTTTTTCACAGAATAATAAAAAAGGCACTCATAGTAGGCGAAAATTGATGTTAAGTCAACTATTCTCAGAAGCTTGGACCTAAAATATTCACCTTGGTTTTCTTTGTTCATGATTTATCTCTTATTTGACTTTACTGAGCTCTAATTATAGGAAGCTAGCCATTAAAAATTTAATAAAGCAACAAGAAACCTAATTAGTACAAAAAAAAAACCTTGAAGTGAAATGCTGCGCTTGATATGCGTGGAAGTTTTGATTAAGCTCTTGTACAAAATTTCTTGTAAAAACAAAAAAAGTTTCCATTTTGAAAATGTGTGAGAGATTTTAGTATTTACGACTAAAGTTATATTTTATGACAAGGACTAACCTTAATAAAAATAGAAAACAAGCAACAAAGTTAAGAAAACTTAATTCTTTACATAGAAATCCATTTCTCTCTTCTGCCTCAACTGCATTGTCATATACGGAGCAAGTTTTTCTGAGTCATAATGCACCCAAACTGTCTGATTCCCTATCAATTGGATGTATATCATTTCATCTAAAGACTCCAAAACTACAGCAGTGACCCATCCTGACTCACTCCTACAAATTAAAGAAGTGATTGGTATGCTTACAAAAAATCTATTTTCTCTCCTATCTTGTATTTATGATCTGTAAAGTCATCATCTGAGTCATATTTATAGCCTAAGTCGCTCTGATCCTTTTTGGCTATTTTTCTTATTTTTGATAACCTCTCTTGAGCTCTTGAATACAATGACATGTGTCCTTGAACCTTATTTTGAAAATATAATAAAGTACCATTCTGAAGTGCCTGGCTGTTGAGGTGAGAAGCCTTCTTCTTAAAGAGTTTCAACTAAATGTTAGTCAACTGCGTCTAACTTCTTACTGTCTGGTTGTTTGATCCTTGCTGAGGATTAGTGTTCTCCTTAATCCAATTCTCTACGAATATAATGAATTCCGAATCTTCACAGGCCACTTTGAGACACCATTCACTCTTAGCACAAATCTAATTTGTTAAGCTGTATTCTGTTTGCTTACCTTGAAGAGATAACCTATGCAAATTTCAGTGGCTCTGTGATAGAATGAGTTTTCCTTAATTGTTTTTTGCAAAATTCCAATTCCTGAATGAACCTACCCAATTTAATAAATCTCAAAATGACTTACTCTGATTAATTGGTGACCATCGTTAATCAACATCAGTGCCTGCAAAACTTGGAGGTAAATCTTGAGTTCTATATCATCAGATTCTGCTAAACCCTTTTCGACTATATTTAGAATTGTTTGGCTAAATTGGTCCTTTCTTATTGCCAAAAATCCAATCAGGTTGGAAAGAAGCTTTCTGCTTCTTTTGGAGGTTGTATGCTGCATTAAAGTTGACCACATCTCTCCTTTCTCATGAACTAGTAGATGTTCAGAGGGGTCAAGCTTAGCTTTTTCTCTGTTAGGGTTAGATTTATTGTAAGATATTCTTTTTGAGCCCATAATAATATTGACAACGACCTCAACAAGGGAATTGTAGTTGAAATGAACTTCAACCTTTTTGGTGTCCTTTTTCTTGTCAACACTTTCATTCTCTCCTTCGTTTGAACCGGAGGATTTTCCAAGCTCTCCTTTTTCCATCAGTTCATCAAAGTAGAACTCCTCTTTATATGATCTGAATGACTCAGGAAGCTCCTCGCCCTTTAAGTAATAGTATATTCTTGTGATTATCCTCTTTCTGATTAGGTATAGTTGAGCACTTTCGCCCAAATTAGAAAACACTGCAAGAAGTTTATAGATATTTTCTAGAGATCTTGCATGATCTTTTTCAGCATAGATGAAGTAGAATACTGATTGAACAAACCTTCCAAGAGCATTAGAATCTAGAGCTTCACAAGCCTCATCCTTGTGGAAAGTATAAACTGTGTTCAGAGCAATTTTCAACAGTCCAAACACAAAATATTTCATGTCCTTAATAGCACAGGTGACTAAGAACTCTTTTAAAGCCCAGTAGTTTGAAAATGCACGAATAAGCCAAAGTGAGACATCATAAGACTTGCTTAATAAACTTTTAATGTCCTTCAATATTAGAGGAATTCTTGCTCTATCTAGAGCTCTTATAGTCACAGTTAGGAAATAAGTTATGCAGTATTTGCAACATTCTAAGAAGTATTCGTTTCGATTAGCAACACAATTTTCCTCACAAAATTTTGTCACTTGATATGCAAAATCGTGATAGTCTTTATCGAAGACGAGCTTGATTGTCTGGAACCTGAAATTATCTTCTCTTACTTCGTCATATATCTTCTTGCTAATAGGACCGTTTGCAAGCATTTCTCTGGTCATGTCTCCTACCAACATGGAAGGTACTTTTCCTCCATTTTCATCAAAGTAACTTTTTCTCTCATAGAATAACAAATAAGCATTATTAGTTCGTTCATGGAAGCTGCCTTGCATATTTCCACCTCCAAAGTTCAGCTCAGTCTTACCTCCAAAGGCTTCTTGGGCCAAATCCTCATATCTGAATGGTCTAACGTTGCTATCATTGAATTCAAACCAATTGTTATTTGGATCTTTGATTAATGAGTAATAATGGCCTGACTCTGCTGTTCCAGCATGAATTACAACGCCTCTAAGATTGTATTCATAGTATTCTGGTGGGTAATCTGGCTCATCCTAAAAGAATTAGATCAAATTTGACGTCTTTACTTCAGGCATTTCTACTTCTGGGTGTTGATTTTGCTGTTCTTCATTGCTGTTATCACTTGAATTTTGTGGATTTGCTTTCTCTTCATGCTTCTTCAAATATTTATGTGTATACTGTTCCATGTTGAGTTCACTAGGGAACTCACAATAATCATTGACTTTATGCTTTTGCCTAAAAATGAATTCATATCAAAAATCTATTTACATTGTATCAAAATTAAATTCGAAACGTTTGAGAACGAGGATCAAAATATTTGGTAACTTCTTGATACAGACTCTCTTCAGGGTTGGAACCTTTTTATCGCATTTTCCACAATAATAAGCATTATCGCCTTCCAACATTTCTCCATGTATGAAATGTTGAAGACTTTCAGTGATACTCTTTTTGCCTTTAACTTGTAAAGACACTGCTAGGAATGGCTCTTCGCGTTCGCTAAAATTTAAATAGAGATAAAAATGATATGAACCTGTAATGTGGACATCCTTTACAGATTAATTCATTGCTTAGGACACCGCCAAAGACTCTCTTTATGATATTGGCAGTTTTTGTAGTTTTGATTTGATTCTCAATTCTGTCGAGAAGGTTATTGAAGAACTCATCAACATCCTGCTGCTCTGTCACATTAATTGGGTTTCCTTCATAGTCTTTATAAGAATAGCAGAAGTTCTTTGGATTGTAAAATTGTCGTTGACTCAGTTTTAAAGATGCAAATATCATTTTTAGCTGATAGAGAAGGTTATCTTGCTTTTCGATTTTATTCTCGTTCACATCTTCAGTTTCCAAAATTGTATCTCTGAAATCTGGAATCATGAAGAATTGCTGCATCAAAGAATTCATATAACAAATACATCCAAGATTCTTTAATCCTACATACCCAGTGCTGGATCTTTCAAGTGAAAAAGGAACAATATTCCAGTTGGAAATGCTAGGAGTTCTCCAAAAATTATTTATCAAAGGAGCTCTCAATTGTTGTACTGTGAGTTCTGAGAGCTTATTCATACTAGTGCATAGTCTTCTCACAAGAAGGAAGGCAGCTCTTCTTGACTCTGGAGACTTGCATTTAGGTGCTTTAGGATTGCTACTTGAAGGAATCTCAAACAAGAATGAATGTACGATTTCTTTAATGAATTCTGGCCTCTTCTTAGTCACAATTTCCTCCATAATATTTGGTTTAAACTTACAAAGAAGGCTCAGGAAATCCAGTAGTCCTTGAAGAAGATAATCTTGTTCTGTTTGTTGAGTTTCAGTAGGCTCTAGCTTAAGAAGGGAGTCAGTTAATTTGTCTATAAGTTCTTCAAACTTTATAGATGAATTATCGATGTCTGAATCTTTGCTAGCTTCAAATATGTGATCTAAGACAGTGAAATATTGCTTGCATTTTTCCCAATTTGAGACAGCTGCTTCAAACAGATTATTAACCAAGATTGAGAGAAGAAAAGAATTTATATTTTGAATCTCAGATGGGACTGATAATTGGCTGACAAGGCTAGCCAGGTTGACTAGACCTTCCGCAAACTCTGATCTGAATTTCACTTCATTATTCTCTATTAAGGCTAAAGTTTAGTTTTAAGATCAAAAAATCTACCATTTCTCAGGAGCAATTCAATATCAGGAAATTTGTAAATATTAGCAACAAGAGCTGGTTTGATTTTAAGAGCAGTTTGAATGATAGTAAATGCATGGAAGATAAGATCATGTATAGGATTTTGGAGATTCTTTTGCAGATCTCTGTCTCCTGCATCCTGCACGTAGCCAGGCTTCGAAACGAGGTTCAAAAAATCAAGAGCTTTAGCAAGTAGTTGAATTATCTGCTCTTCATCAACTGCTACAAGAGAAGGATAGCTAAGAATAAGTGAGGATAATCATAAGTTACCTATCAATAAATGTATTGATTTGTCTGAGCAAGCCTGCAAGACATTTGCAGTTGAACAAATTTGTGAGATCAGAGTCCTTTATCAACAGAACTATCTTGAATAAATGGGAAAAACCTTTCTTTTGAACAAATTTGCAAACCCACTCTTCAGAGCTTTGAGACCTTGAATAAGCATTAAAACTAAAAATAAGAAATATACCCAGAGCTAGTCATAAATTCCGAAATGACTTGTAAACAGTAGAGGAGCTTTTTCAAGCAGCTTGCGTCTAATAATTTGAACCAGTCTTCTTCTTTCTCAATTTCCAAGTTCTTTAAAGTCTTTGTCAATTTATGGTTAACTGGGAGGAAGGACAAGAGTTGCCAGATCTCATTAACAATACTGTTATTGTCTTGTCCTAAGAGCTCAAATAAGAGGTCCATAATCTCCTGATTATTCGCGATCACATTCTTGAATTTTTCTTTCATTCCAACAGTGTGGTTCTCCACAGGCTTTAGTTCTATCGTCAGATCTCTTTCGCGATATTTGTCCCTAGAAGTATCTATTATGTTAATTTTTTTCTAACTGGAATACATATGGCAGATGCTGGATTATCTTCTTCAACCTCTGGTGGTATCCTGAAATTACCACTATTGTAAATTTCAAAATCATAATTTCCAACTCCAAATGCCTCTGCAATCTTCTTTCTTAGCAAAAATATTGTTCCATTAGGAGCAATCTCAACCGTTTTCCTGGAATTTTCATCTAACAGTTTATTTTAATTTTCGCTAACTTACTGTTTTTATCTACAACGATAAAGCTTAAAGGTTCCTGTGAGCCACCCTCTCTACCATCCCTAATATACTCCTTTCCATCAAAGCTCATGACAAAAGAATTTATCAGAGATATAATCCTGCTAATTTGTTTATGATCTTGTGCCGCCTTGCAGCTGTGGATACATTCCAATGATTTATCCATAAACTTTTGCCAAATAGCCATTCTCTCCCTGATTTCAGGAGAATAAATCTTCAAATGAACTTTGACCAGGATGTTTGTAACACTTTTAAGTACTTTTTCATTTGGACAATTAAGGAAAATCTTCCAGAGGACATCAAGTCCAATCAACTTTTCATATTTAACAACTCGTTCTGTTCCTTTTGAGCTGACAATATTCCCCTCAATCTCATTCAGGTACTGGAAGTATTTCTCAAAGCATCTAAAAAGTTCCGGAGTGTATATCTTAAAGTTGTCAGTCTGCTCTGGGCTAGAGAGTACTGAGGCAAAGAAACTCTTCATCAAGTTTTCCTTGATAATGAATCTTTTCTCTCCATTTTTTTCTCTGTACTTTGTCATCCAACACAAGAATTCTGTTCTTTCGACTTCAGTAACACTGCACTTATAGAGTATGTTCCACAATTTTTTCAAATGTTCCAGCCCAAATTCCACCTTTTCCAATTGCAATCCTATATTCTCGAGGAATACTAATCTGGCTTCAATGTTCTTTTCATGAGAATATCTTCCTTCGAATCTCTAGTTTATAAATAATGGATATTAAAAGACTTACATAGCTCCTTTTATTCTCTATTGTTATTCCTTTTTCTTTTTGTTTCTCTATTTCTGCGCTGACTTTCTCTAAGTACTTGCTCATATTTTTAATCACACTATTAAATATATTATAGTCCTCCTGCAACCTTGCAGCTGCTTCCTCCACTATAACTTTACTAATTTTCACATTTCTATTACTGTGAGAGTCAAATCCGAGAAATGAAGATGTTGAATATGAGCTTAGGATATGCAGAATTATGTATAAGGATTGAGGAACAGATAATCCTTTCCTGACATTTTCACAACAGAGCCTCATGCATCGTTCTCTGATACCTTTGAAATTAGGATTCTTGCCTAATGTAACAACAGCATTGAAGGCCGTATGGAAATATTCTTGCTTTAGAGGACTGGAATCAAGAATTGCCTGGTACAACAATGAAAAGCCATAATATTCGTATTTTGGAGTCTTGCGTTTAATCACTATAGGATTAAAATAATCAAAGGTAAATTACAGGGAGCATTGACTCTGGCCATGGCGTTGAGACTGAAGTCTCTGATCATGTTGATGATATAGTCATCATATTTTTCTATTGGAATTTCTTTTATCTTACTGAACATGTAATCCAAGTTCTATAGACTCAGATCTCAATAAAATATTATTCACCTCAACTGATGCTTCACTAGAAAGCTCAACAAATGTCTTATACACTGTCTTAACACTTCCTTCTTGAGAATCACTCGTATACTTCCATAGTTGGTCAATATGGTGATCGGCCAGAGCTCCTTCTGAGGCTAGAAACTTGATAATCACAACTGCCCTCTTAAATATTTCAACATGAAACCGATCGCCAATAATATAGTCTAACAATTCCTTTTGGATAATCCACTGTTTAAGTTTAAGATTGTTAATGTATCTGAATTTCCTCTTCTCTGGTGGAGCCCTAGATGATCAAGTTGATTCCTGAAAAATTACATAAGATCCACATTTGGTTCTGATTTTTGTTCTGATGCTCTTTGCACAAAATCTGTAAATTCTGAGAGAACTTTTATTTTCTTTTCTAAGAAGGGACTTCTGAAAAATGTAAAAGCTATCTCAAGCTCCAGAGTTTCACAAAAGGCATAAGCCTCTTTCCCGATGAGTGCCTCGAAGAAAGTAACACTTTCTCGAATCAGATGAAAAACTTGAAATGAGTCATTATCCTTTATATCTCGATTGGTTAACCTGGTTAATCTGTCATGGAAACACTACCCAATTAATTTACATGACACCTCTTACATTTAGTAATTCATTCCCAATCTTTTCTTTGAATTGCTGGGAGAAATAGGGGACAGCAGGCTGCAACATAATAATAATCCATTTTAGATAAATCAATGGGCATCTATAAGGCTCATTGTCAGTCTTTCCAGAAGGATCATCCGGAGGTTGACTAGCCAATTATATAGTAATTTTAATTCTTTACTATTCCCATCTTACGACCTTTAATAATTTTTCCATGCCTCCATGGACTATAAAAAAGTTGATCAAATTGGCAACAGCTGCGTAATAACAATAGCCATTCTTATCTTTCGGCTTGACAGCGGGAGGAGAGTGATACTGCTTTAGAGGAAATTCGTTTGACTAAAAGTTTATAAAGATAAATATTGGTATACTGAATAAAGGAGTACTCTTTGACTTCCTGCAAAGATCTTCCTCATTGTATCAAACATCTCAGGGATTGCTGATGCTATAGCTACGTTCTGATTGACTAAATATATCAGGGGTTCGTTTAATGCCTTCCAATCAATATACTAATCCATTAGTAAAAGTGTGATATTACTTCTTACATCTCGAAACACATTGGGAAGAGTTTCAATATAGTTGCAGAAAATCTTAATGTATCCTTCTATAAAATCTGCAGTAAATTTGAGGTCATTCATATCTCTGAAAGTGACAGTAATTGATAAAAGAGAATCCATTAAAATGTATAACTCTCCTCTCAAATATTGGACGACAAGATTCGCATCACCGAGCTTAAACTCATCATGAGCCACTCCCAACATCTGCTCTAAGGCCTATACTCTAAATTCAAAGTGCCAAAATTTTACTGTTTGAAGATATGCTTTCTTTTCATGGAAGTTAAAGTCACGAACAGCTCCTTTAGACCCTCCTGTGTAACAAATCGTGGCTCTACGAAAAGGAAGAATCTTATTTCCACCCAATTTGATCATCTTATTACTTATTTTCATGAAAAATTAGAACTACCTCATCCCATTTATGGTCCCAGCCATCAAAATTAACTTTGGCATAATCTCCTCTTAACTCCATGATTTTACCGACCCTCCATGTTGAGTAAGAGTCAAGAACATCACAATATGATCCTACTTTGTACAAAGATTTAACGTCCAAAGATTTTAAACTTGCGAGACTTTGGGGGATAGTACTGGGAGGGTCTGGAGTGTTATTATTTATTAATACTGTGCTCTGAAAGTTCTGTATTGGTATTTCCATAGTATTTGCTTTCTTATTTATCTTTTATTCATATAGATTAAATCTGATTAGTTCAATATTTTCTGTGATACAGTTCTAGAGATATACAGAAGAAATTGGAAAATGTACGGTTTCTGATTGTTTGAGTTAATCATAAATCAAGTAAATCGAAAGTTAAATAGGTAGTAATTAGATACTATGATCATATCTACATATTTACATAAAAGCTAACCTAAAAATTCCCTGTAGTGCTTTGGTAAATTTGTTCCGCAGTAACACCTACAGGATAAATTTCAAAGCGAGTATTCTCAATTTTCACAACCCAAACATGGTTGATACTATTATAGACCTCCATTAACTCAGTATTTCCCAACAGCTCAGGCTCACAGAACGTTGGTACAATTCCCCAGTTTCCATCTCCATAATACACAACTCCATCTTCAGAAACTACACCATCCTTAATTTTCTTTGTCTTCTTCAACATGTGAACATGATTCTCAAAAATTCCGCTAAAATTATAATTTTCAAACACAGGGGCCCAACTATCTTCAGCTCTACCCCTTACTTCCGGAGTATTGTTAGTGTCACCCAGGCAAGATGGATAAGTTGGGACATGGTAGTAAGCGAATCTTCCAGGAGCTAGATGAGTATTATTCAACATATAATCAACTTGTGTTCCATTGAAGTCATTAAGATAAGCAGAATCTAATCCAAACCATATAGAATTACCAATTTTGTGATAGAAATAAGTTCTTCGGTTCTCTACATCCGGAATATCATGAATAACATTTCCTTCAGAGTCTTGAGCGAAGTGTTGTGGAAGGAAGTAGAAGTAGTAAGGAATATCATCAGTAGGAATAGTAACATTGGCATGTGCATGGAACCCGACATCATGATTACCAACACCAACTATTATTGGCAAAGTTCGACCCACAGAATCACTTAAATCTTCATACATCTTTAAAAACAAGTCCCAACTATGCCAACAGTTGTGGAGTCCATTATCATAGGCAGCATCTCCTCCTATAATCAAGACATCAGGTGAAATCTTTGAGAGATTTGAGGTAAGGTCTACAGCTGTAGCGCTTGACCCTACATCTCCACCTATTACGATAGTGACAGGTTCATCTCCTTGGTCTGGAAGGGTCTTATAAGTACCGTTATACCATGTTTGATTGTTGTAAAAAATTTCATAATAGTAGGTTGTACTTGGCTCTAAATCTTCTAAGAGCACAGTATGTACTGTTCTTCTTCCAGCGGGTTCAATATCAATAGGATAATACATTGATTGTGAATGTTGAGTAAGTACCTTATTCTTCTGATAGTCCTCTAATTTGCCATAAAAGATAGTAAGATTGGTCACAGCATGATTAGTATGGACATTAATAAAAACATAGTGAGCTGGATCTTCTGGAAGGGTCGCGTAGACATGGCATGGTTTTCCCATGGGGCAAGCAGGATCTAAACTTATGGCTCTCGTCATTCTAGTACTCATAACTGCAAGAGGGTTGACCTCAAAGCCATAGTCTGAATTATAAAAGCATAAACAAGTATTTTCAGTAGCCAAAGGTACAATAAAAGCAAATAATGCTAACATGCCACACACGATCCCAACAAAAACTGGATTTTTGTTATAGGCGTAACTCAGATTCTTCCCGAAGGAATTTGGCTTAGTTACACCATCTTCTAATTTTTTCGCCTTTGCGGATTCGATTACGTTCAAATAAATCGCAAAAATACCAAATGCGAGGAAAAGTGTGAGGACAATACTAAGCCAAATAGGAATTGCTCCAAATCCGCTGAAAGAGGAAGGAACCAAAGTTAAAAAAAAGCATGCAATCATATTAGAGACATATCGAATGCAGTCAAGGGATTTAAGGAAAAAGGCATAAGAGTAATTTCGTCTATTGATTGTTCTTTCCTCTTCTTCTGAGTTTATTGCAAGTAAAGGTCTTTGAATGACCTTTTTTTCAAATAATGGCCATTTTTTCAGCATTATTGTCTCCAAATATCGAATAAGATATGAACCCGCAAAAATTATGGCAGCTAAAAGGGCGAAATTAACTCCAAAGTATATAGCGAAGCTCCAATAATAGCGTACAGGCAGCTCGAATATGGTGAGCCAAAACATTTTTGTACAAACAATTTATTTATGAACTTTCTCGATTCGAAAAATTAAACAACTAGATTAATTATAAGTCTCAGAGTAATGAGACACTTACTATCTATAATAATCTATATTTACTCTATAAAAAATAGACTGAATGCTTAAATTATGCAATTAAGAAGCAGAGTATGACCAATTTCACGTCATTTAATCTGATCTAATGAGATCTAAGCAGAAATAGAGAGTATTAAATAATCATTTCTGATCTAAATATATAATCATTTTCTATTTTAAACCTAATTCTTTAGAAGATAACTAGAACATTTTAAAATGTGTATTACATTTTTTTACATTGATACCAAACCTTCGCCAAATGCTCCCTATAAATTGATTATAGCTTTTAACAGAGACGAATTCATTGACAGACCCACCCAAGCCCTTCATCATTGGAAAGATGATCCAAACATTATAGGAGGACGAGATCTCTCAGGAAAAGGCACATGGCTTGGTGTAAATCTAAAAACTGGCAATGTAGCCTTCTTAACTAATTTAAGAAAACCTTTTCTCAAAAAAATCTTTGAGCCTGCAAAGTCGACTAGCAGAGGAACGATTTTATTCAACTTCCTAAAAACCTCTTTCTATGGTGACAGAGGTATCAGTCTTGAGAATTGTGACAATGAGGAGATTGAAAAAACTATAGTTACTTACATGAAAGAGATATTGAAGCAAGCAAAAGATTATGAGCCTTTCAACCTCGTATTAGGAAATCTTAAGTCTATGACATTCAAGTATATGAACAATAGAACACCAGAAGAGTTCCCAATTAGTTTAGAAGATGGTCCTCATGCCATGACTAACTGTCCCAAGAATGAAATGTGGCCTAAAAGTGAGAGAGGTCTCGCTATGTTCAAGGAGATTCATAAAGAATGCACAGAAAAGGGGATGAAACAGGAAGAATTGGTTCAGAAGTTAGATGAGATGATGAAAGACACTACTAAGTTCTCGATATTTGATTTTACGGAGACTTCTATTTTCATCAAACCTTATAAAGTATGGTTTAATGAAGCCAGAGCCACAAAAACAACCAGCATTGTTCTAGTTAATGACAAGAATGAGATTAAATTTGTAGAGCATACCAATAATGTCCATAAAGACCAGCTTCTTGGAAATTCACCTGTTTATTCTACAGTCATTCTTGATAGAAAGGTACTTGAATAAGAGATAAAAGGGATGCTTTGTAGAGAATAATAGACTGAAATTATTCGTTTGATGTGTAAATTCATGTAGTAGTCTTTTATTTTCTTTTTAAGCCTATTTAAATCGAAAAAATTCATCATTTCTAACTATCTCATCAATCTAGAGACTGTAGTCTGCTAATCTTCAATACAGAATACTGACCGTATTAGTTTTACTTAGTTTCAAGGAGGATAGAAAAAGAGCAAACCAAATATCATAACGAAATTATATTTGGATCACTACTATCTGCTGTTGTGACTATTTTCAATGGTACCAGCTTAGTTGTTTGAGCAAAGTGTTGATAATTCCAGGCATTTCTATTCTTAAGGTTTACACATATAATTTAAATTTACAACGGCAATATAGAGATTAAATAGATTTGAGAAACCAGAATAATATGTAAAAAGATTAAACAAAGCTAGGAAGTCCCTATACTTAGATTGGACTTTTGGGGGGTTAATTTTTGTTGTTAATGGCTCTTTCATTTTTCAGTTACTGTCAGTATTTTGACATTCGATTTAATTAATTTTATTTCCATATTGAATTCAAATGAGTCTATCAAGTCGGAAGCCAAGTGAGGGAAAGATCGACCGACCTGACAAAGGTATAGCATCTATACACAGTTAATGATGGTTTTTATAGAATTCAATCTTCTTATAAATGGGGCAAATGCTCAACGAGTTGACAATTTAAATAAACGTGAAAAACAAAGAGTCACTGAAGCTAGAAGTAAAAGTAGAGAATCCAAGAGATCGTGGGGCTTGCCAACCATCCCGATCAGAGTAATATTATTCAAAATAATCCTTTATTGTCCTTTAGTCTGAAAAGACCAGCGATATTAAAAATAGAAATGAAACAACAGGAAATTCCAGCTCTGTAGAGCGTAAGAAATGGACTAGTATGAAGAATAGTGACAAGGCTTTCTCAGTATACTCATAATATTCTTTGTGAATAACTTACTTAGAAACTTCAGCCGCTACTTCACAAAACTGAATCAGATGAGCCTCATCCCGAATTGGCTAGAACAATAGGAAGCGATTCAGACGATAATGATGATATAGAGAATTTTATTAATTCCATGAACAATGAGGACGTGGAAAAACTTCGCCAGAGCATTATGGGAAATACAAAAGAGCTCAAAAGCATCATCAGAGAAATCAATATCGATGACATGAAAAGCCCTGACGTCGCCTTCAAAAGGTTCCAAACAGAAGGAGAGGACCTCGGAGAAGAGATTCGTGAAGAAATAGGAGGAGATGATGAGAATGAGAACGAAAATGTAGATGATAAAGGATTTAGAACTGCATATCAGTTAAGGGGAAACTTAGGAGCTTCAGGCACAAATAGTGTCAAGAGGATCAAGGTGGTTAAAGCTAGACCAATTTCTGCTACTTTCTTAAATCCTGTTACCTTGGGGCTGAATGCACAGGATGGAGGTTTTAAAGGGTCCTCTGTTAAACAAATTACTAATATTAAGAATTTTGATCTCGCAAATTTGAAGAAAATGAGTTCTAATCCCTTGAAAAAGCCACTTTCCAATAGAACTAGTGATGTTAATGTTATGACTGAACCAGCATACATCCCTGAAAATTATGCTGCTAGGGACTCTCAGTTAAGAAAGAGGGAGCCTACAAGCGTAAATAGCAACTCTATTTTGTCTCATGTCATTAGAGCATTATCACTTCAAACAAATCACAAGAAAAAAGCAACACTGCAAGGACCGAAAGAGGAGTTGATGGCCTGTTGAGGAGAATAGAAATGCTTGATGACAACAAAAAGAATTTCCTTGAGAACATCCTAGACCAAATTGAGAAAGGAGTACTTGAAAAGGACGTGTTGCTCAATATTGATTTCCTAAAGATCAAGAAATCAGGAAATAAAGATGTAATCTTTATTGGATTCTTACTTAATTCTGCTAGAAAAAATCAAGAACCCTAGAGCCAAAACCAAGCAACCAGTCCCAACCTAGTGCCCCTAAACAATCCTTATTTGCTATTTCTCAAAAGAAAACCTCATCATCTGATATCCCAGAAAAGGTTATACAACAAGAGGAGAAGAAATTCCTTCGTGAGAAAACCGAAATTGAAAAAAGAGAGACAAGAAAAAGATTCAGTGTTAGAGAGGAACTACCAGAAATAGCTGATTGGAAATTTGATGAAGAAGAGAGAAAAAAATTAGAAAAATCCATTGAAAAGGGATTCCTCAGAGAGAGTCCAAGAAAATTTGAGAATACTCACGACTTTTCCATTGATTTCCCAGATCCTCCTGCTAACAAATTTCTTCAGCCTATTGACCACGACAAACTTTCACATCGTCAATCTCTTAGTGCTAGGAAACACGAAGCTTCAACAAAAGACCAGGCAATTTTGATGGACCACCCCTACGAACATCAAATCCTTATTCGAGTGATATCTACCTGGGGAAGTATTAATGAAGCTGGACTCACAGAAATTGAATTATATAATGATAAAGGTGAGAAGCTTGCTTTCAATCCGTATGACTTCTATCTAAAGAATTGTGACTTAGAATCAAATAAAGGTGTTAAGAACCTGATAAACGGGTTCAAATATACAACCCATCCCGACAATATGTGGCTTTGCAGCTTGCCTTCTCCTCCATTAACCCCAGAACTATATATCAATATAAAGAAGCATACAATCTCAGCAATTAGAATCTGGAACTATAATAAAAGCATTATTGACTCTGTCAAGGGTTTCAAGGAAATCGAAATAATCCATGACGATAAGGTAATCTGGTCTGGTGTCTTAAATAGAGGCCCAGGCAATGAATTTGATGAGTATGTTACTGAGATCATTCTACAGCCAGAAGTTAAACTTCCTCCCATCAAAGGCCCTCCCAAGAACTTATTGAACGCAGAGAAACATCAACCTACCAATATTAGTGACTTTGACGTTGAGTCCTATAAAGCAGACGTGATGACCAAGGAAAGACCTATCTCAGTTCCTTCCTGGACAAATGACAGAAATGATAATAAGCCAAATTTCAGAAGGCAGAGTGAAGATATAATAGAAAAGCTGGAACCCAGACATGTTTTACAGAAATCAGAACATGAAAAATCCATGCCAGTTATTGCTACCCATAAATTCCTGGAAGAAAAGCATGGAAAGCATATAGAGTCTCCTAGCCCTGTCGAAATGCTCCAAGAACCCAAGAATCAGCCTAACCATAGTATTAAGTCCGTTGAAGACTTTAGGATTAAGTCTGCAGGGAAGATAAAGAATCACCCTAAGGTTAAGGATCCTTTGAGTGCTAAGAAAATGGAAAAGAGCTCTCCTTCAACTTCTCCATTTAAGATTGATAGACCCAGATTGGATGAGAGAAAGCCCTCTAGCAGTGCTAAGAAGGCTGATGAGAATGCTTCTGTTGCTTCAGTTGAATATTTCAACATTACCAATTTTGGAAGATTGAAGCCTGCTAAGAGGGATTCTTTGGCTGAAGTTCTCAGTCTTAAACAGGATGTTCAAGAAACTATACGAAATGTTGAACGATTGCTTGACTTTAAGAGCCAACCTATAAAAGACTCAGAATTCTTATCCCAATTTGGCAAAAAGAAGAGAAATCCTTCAAAATCACCTGGCAGAAATCCCTCAGATAATGAGCCAGATCAAGTGATTCTTACTAAAGATATCAGTTCCAATAATAAGAGCCCTATTCCTTCAACTAAACCTGTCTATTATGAAGGAAAAGAAGTCAGAATTCCAGAGCTTCCAAAAGGAAGGGTCTTGAAATTTACGATCTATTCAACTTGGGGAGATGCCTACTATGTAGGACTTAATGGCATAGAACTGTTTGACTCTAAGGGAAATCCTATCATCATCAAGGATATCAAGTCCCAAGTAAAGGCCGATCCTGCTGATATCAACATACTTCCAGGATATGGCCAAGATCCTAGAACCATTGACAAGCTTTTCGATGGTACTTACCTGACATGTGATGACTTACATGTCTGGCTTGCTCCATTCACTAAAGGGAAAGAACATATTATTGAGATTGACTTCAAGGAAGTTAGGACTATTTCTATGATAAGAATCTGGAACTACAATAAATCGAGAATCCATTCTTACAGAGGAGTCAGGGATGTTCTCATCCAGCTTGACCAACAACCCATTTTCCTGGGTGAAATTTCTAAGGCTCCAGGTTCTCTCAAGGGTGCTGAGAATTCATGTGAGTACATCATGTTCACAACAAAGGAAGAAATCCTTAGCAGAATAGAAAAAGATGATTGGCTGAACAAGATACCCAGAACCGATTCTGAAGCCTATGATTCAAATGTGAATGGAGAAAGACCATTGACAGGCACTCGCATTCTCGATCAAGAAATCAAGGAGTTGGATCCTTGGCAAGATGATCGTCCTCTGATAGATGATGGAGGAAGACCCCTGACCATGGCCAAGCTTGCTCAGTAAGCCTTTTTTGTATCATTAAACTTATTTATTAGAAAAGAAGATGTGATAGAGGAAAGGAAGAAGAGGAATTCCAGTGTTGGGCGTCCCTCATTCCTTAAAAAGAAGCTTGAGGGAACGTTTGAATTTAGGAAAAAGCCTGTTAAGAGTGCCAATGGAATTACAAAAATACCTCAAGTATATCATTCACTATCATATCTTAACTTTTAGATAAAATGCAAGAAACTGACCATCAATTTGTTAGAAAGTTGGGGAGATCCCTTCTATGTCGGTCTTACAGGAATAGAACTCCTAGATCAAGATGGCAAGAAGATTCCAATCCATGTTTCATACTTACATGCTAAACCAAGAGACATGAATACTATTCCAGGATACTCTGGAGACTATAGAACCTTGGATAAGCTCGTAAATGGGGTCAATAAAACCCAAGATGATTTTAACATGTGGATGATTCCCTTTACCAAGAATCAAACCCACTACATCACAATTACATTTCCAGAAGAGAAGACGATTTCGGCAATAAAGTTTTGGAACTATAATAAAACAAGAGAGCATACTTTTAGAGGAGTTAAGTTGATAACTATTCTTGCTGATGGCATTCTCGTAACCCCTCCTTCAGGTATCCTTGTCAAAAAGGCTCCTGGTGTAGACTATTTCGACTTTGGACACACCATTGGCCTTCCTTTCTTAGATGGCTGGAAGAAAGAGACTGTCAAACTATACACCGAAATCAAGCCCAAGATGAACACAAATAGCTTTTTATCTCAGGATTATGATACTGTGGAGTTCCCTACAGGATTTACATTCAGAATTGTTCTTAATGAAACTTATGGAGATATCGACTATGTTGGACTGAATGGAATAGAATTCTATAATGAGAACGGAAGCCCATTGTTACAGACTCATAAAGTGGATTATATTCTGGCTGCTGAGCCAAGTTCCGTAAGTGTCAACATTATTTAGTCTAATATGTAGGTAAATATCCTCAAGGGACTTGAAAATGATATTAGAACTGTAGACAAACTGGTGAATGGTGAGAATAACACATTTGATGACCGAAATATGTGGCTTGCTCCTTTCTTGAGTGAGCAGAGGGATAGAAGCCAATTTAAGACCAAAACAAATGAAATCATTATTAGCTTCAATCAACCAATAATTATCTCCTGCATCAATATTTGGAACTATACAAAGACTCCAGCAAGAGCAGTCAGAGAATTTGAAATTTTTGTTGATGATGAAATAATATATAAAGTAGGCATCTAGCAACTCTCAATAATATATTAGGGATTCATGAGAAAACCTCCCACTCAAGAAGGATTCCTCAAGGGAAAAGAAATTGTGACAAGCGTTTTGTTCACCAAGAATCCAAAACTCATTGAAAAATTGAAGCCAAGTATATATTGTGAAGATGGAGAACCTCAAAAGAGTATTCTAATCAATGAGAAGAAGGTGAGTAGATCCAATATTTTGTGTAATTATCATAGATCATGAATAAAATTGTTAAGCCACCGACGGCATCAAATGCTAATTTGGAGAGACCCACAACAAGTGTGAAAGGGAAGGACTAAATTTATAGGACTTTCTAAAGCTAATAATTTCTTGTAATCAAATATATTCTCTTTAATGTACTCTCTTTGTTTTCCTTAGTTCCTGCATAATGAGATTCATAAACACTCAAGTTTATTGATATGTACACTTACAATTGCTAATTGTTTCAGTGAAAATCACCATTCTTTATTTATTACTTACAACGCATCAGCTGGCTCCTGGAGAATATTCTCAGGATCGTTCAACAAAAGCTTCTTTTCCTTTATGAACTGGAATCTGGAGACTTTGTATCCGTGATAAGATACCGCTGTAATTGTTGTGAAGAATGTCATATATCTATATCTCTTTAACTTGGTGGGGGAAGTAGTCTTGAGTGGCAAGAAATTTATGAATTTTGAGAGCACAAATGCTCCAACATTTCCAACGAAAACCCAAAACATGAATTGCTTAACAGCAGAATACTGCAAATTCTTATAGGCTTCAGCTCCTTTTTCAGAAAGCCTAACATATTTATTCTCAAGCAAGCTCTCCATTTTTTCTTTTTGGAGTTCCTTGTAGATTTCATCTTGATTATTATCCTTATTACTCATTTTCTATGTCTGGGTACAATTTTTTGAGAATTAATTTGATCTAAAGAATCTTCAAATAATTCATATTTATATAACAGTTCAAATAATTCCATGGGCGACAACGACGAAAACCCATACAAATTGGTCAACATTGAAACTGGTGAAGAACTCAAGCACTCTTGGGGCTTCACTGGAAAAGGTCTTGCCACTTATCCCAATAATGAATCTTACGAAGGCGATTTTGTTGACGGAGTACATATGATAAAAATGTGTTGAACCTAATAGAAAAGAAACGGCAAAGGAACCTATAATTACCTTAACGGTGATAAATATGAAGGAGACTGGAAGGATAATAAAAAGCATGGAATTGGAAAGCTCACCTATCAAAGAATTAATGCAGAAGGTGAAAAAAAGAACTTGGGTGAATACTATGGTAAAGCTGAATATTTCCTTAACATCATATTCAACAGGCTTCTGGGAAAATGGAAGAAGACACGGTGAAGGTATGTTCACCTACCCAAATAAAGATATCTATTCTGGATGGTGGAAATACGGCAAAAAACATGGAAAGGGAACTTATGTTTTCTATGACACTAAGATGAGAGTAATACAGAGTGGGATTTGTCTCTAAGGTTACTAGTTAATCGGAGAATGGAGCGAAGGAAACTTGGTTACTGGAAAATGGGTCTTCCCTAACGGTGTTGTCTATGAGGGAGAATTCAAAAATAACAAGCCTATTAATGAAGGTAGGATAGCGCTAAAAGAAAGCTTATATTATAGGTACTTGGAAATTCAAGAATGGAAATACCCTCCAAGGAAAATACATCCAACATGTTACTGATGCCGATGAAGTTGAGGAAGTAAATTAGATATTGACTTGACTAATATTGTGTAGGGTGAAGAGGGTGAAGAGAAGAAGCCTAAGATTAAGTGTGAATGGATTTCACATACTGTTTTAGGAGCATCTGCCGAATTGGTTAACTCTTTGCACACTAAGTAAATAACGTCTCACTGTATAACTTTGCTTCCGTAATTGAGGTAGTATGACCCCAAATCCTTTCACAATAAATTATACGATTCTAATTCTGCTCGAACAACTAATATGGGCCCGCCAAGATCTATCATCGGTAAAAAGCAAGACCAATTTGTTCGAATGAGAGGGTTTATGTTTTAAGTCCTGATAAAAAGACACACCAGGATAAGCATGCACATTATTTTCACGCAAGATTTACGTCTTTCATCGAGAATTACAACTCAAATTATTGTTTATTGGTAAGGGCTCTCTTAACAACGTTGGGAATTTCAAGATCGACATTCATAACTCTTTCAATTAAAAGGTTAATGACTTCGTTCTTTCTTTCTTCATAAGCCTTGTTGATCTGGATGATTTCTTCTTCAGTCTTTCTTTTTAAATCCTCTTCTTCTTGAGAACTTCCAAATCTCTAATCCAATCAATATTATGACACTAGGGGCTGTACCTTTTGGATTTCAGCTTGGAATCTAGCTTCTTCTTCCTTCTTGAATTTTTCGATTTCTTGTTCGGCTTCAATTCTAGCTCTCTTTAATTGATTTTGTCTAGAGTAAGGTAAAAATATGATGAGTATTTACCTTTCTTCGTAGGCTTGTTGGATAATCTTGTTAGCTTCAGCTTCGGCTTGAAGAAGTTGGCTCACACCTTCGGACATTTATTGTGTATATCTAATGATAAAAGATTTATTTTTTAGATAAATCGTGAAAGTTTGTCAAGGTTTGATTCAGAAAACGATATTCTCTATTGAAAATAATTAAAGAATTCATGCTGAAAATCGGCTCTAATTATGCTAGACAAAAATCTTGAATAGGCTGTAGGTCCATAAACTGTTTAAGTGATGTAACTAAAAAGAAAAGATACTTGGAAAGAAGGTTTCTGATTAGATAGTAACAAGAAAACTCAAAGTAAATCTTTGAGAGTACAAAATGTAAAGTTTCCTACTTTGTTTTAGTTATTTCAAGAAAGGAATTATAATTCTGAATGTCTTTTTCTTTAAATCTCATCAAGCGAAGATTTGAAGTTGACACAGATTATGAAGCAATTGCATTCAAATGTGTTATCTTCTATTGTTGATACAGACTTAACAAAACTATTGTTGAAATTTAGCAAAAGCCAAGATATAAGGAGATATTGTTAGAGATGCATTGATCATAAAGAAAGTGTAATGTCACCACTAACTCCGAAAAAATTTCTTGAGAAGAGAAAAGAACAACAAAATGTTGCATTATATTTTCTGTTGAAATATTATTAAATTTATTTAGATGTAATGATACATGACACCGCTTTCTTAAATTCAGGCTTCTGCAATATAAACCTCATTGACCAAAAAGAATGTCCTCTTGTTGCGCAGTTGATATATGAGAACTATCTGAATCAGAAAGAGTCCGAAAAAGAGCCCCCTAAGACAAGAGTCTCAACTCATTATGCAGGATCTAGACCTAGACTCCAAATTTCTGAGTAGCAATATTCCTATAATGCATAATTTTCTTAGGAGTATCAAAGGTCTTGTCAATGAGAGTCATAAAAATAGTATATCCTTTTGTTCCTCATATAATTTCTTTTAGGAAGTGATTATACCAGAAATTCAATTCAAGACACTCAAGCAGATACTCAATCACAGTTCCCTATTGATACAAAACAGAGCATTCGTGACCCTGACTTAAACGTTCAAAGCATTCTTTCTAATCCTCGAAGCTCCATGCGTTTACCCAGAGAAATGCGTGTCGGTAAAGAAAATCAACACTTGCTTGCTCAGAAACAACCCACTCCAACGATCTCAACAACAAATTCTCCTGAAAAGCAAGGTTCCAATAAGAAAGGGCATAATGACAATAACAAACCTGGATCTAATGTCAGATCACCTGACAAGATTTTGGATGAGCCTCCAATGCCTCGAGAATCTCAAACTCAATTTAGTAAATTCCAAGTCGAATCTACGAATACACTAGAAGATCAGCTCAAAGAACCTACTGAGCCAATGATTCCTGATGTTTTGAGGAACACCGCCGTTCCCAACTCAAGAAGAGAAGAAGATGAGAATACGTACACAAAAGAATTAGAAAATGATCCTTTTATCAAAAGACTTAATGAGCTTAAGGGAGTGTATATGGAGATGAAAAAGCAAATCCAGGCCCAGGAAGACAATGCTTCAAACTTTTTCTCTAATATCAAAAAGCCAACTGTCCAAGATACCGCACCTGGTTATAGTAATATATCCTCAATGGAGGCATCACTTCACACTAATGATTCTCACCTGAATCTTGGATCAATAAATACTACTCAGTCCCCCAATTACAAACTTCCACCAGTCCAACCTAAGTTGAACATGATATCAGGGCAAGAGCTCAGGGAAAAGAGACTTCAGAAAATTGCTCAATTCAATAGTAATCTTGGAAAGATTACGAACCCCAGTTCGGGAAAGAACTCTCGAAAATCTTCTGGTGAAAGAGCATCAAGTGCTATGAGAGGGGATCCAGGACTTAGCTATATAAATCCCAGAATCAGACCAACTGAGAAATCGATTCATGAAGAATCTCAAGGCTCTTTGATAAGTGATTCGATGAAGCCACCTAGACCTTTTAGCTTTGGAAAACAAAGACTTTCTGTAGGCGATAATAGACCTGTAAAAAGACCTGACCCAAGAGAAGTTAAGGAGAAATACACAAATAGGCCAGTTATTAAGGAGAATAAAGCCAATAAGACAATTGATATTATCACTCTTAATGATATCAGAGGAACCAACATGGATCCTCACGAGAGGAGCTTTGAGAGTCTCATTCCTCCTCCCAGAGATTATACTAGTTCACAAGGGTATGAGTCTAGTTCTATTATCTTACGTTATAGATCTAGCAAGGACAGGCTTGCTCCTGTAAAAAAACCAGAAATCTTAATGCCAATTAAGGTCAGATCTAAATCAGCTCTAAGGTACTCTTGAAATTCATGTTTAACCTTCTAGGGTTCTGAAGGATGTTTCACCAGATGATAAGTTTGAGTATGACGAATCCTATATTGAGTTGTGTGAGAATCTATCTGCAATGCTGGCCAACTACTCAATCATAAGAAACACCCCTGATGCAGATATCGGAATTAACACCATTGTGACTGAGTTCAGGAAGAACAATCCCATGTTATTGAAGCTAAGTCACTTTACAGTCTCTGAGATCATTAGAAGTTGCAATGTGTTGATCTTTAAGAATCAAACTATCTATCAAGAAGGCGAACATAACCGCAATACGTACATTATTCTCTATGGTGCGGTTTACCTCAAATCTAAAATGATGGGACTTTTCAAGCAGTGCCTCATTGGAGACTCCTTGGCTGAAGAAAGTGTCCTAGAGCAAAGACATACAAAGTAATACAGTTTTGATCATACACTAACTTTTTAGACTTGAGACAGCAAAAGTGGTTGATGAGACTGCTGTTGTGGAGATTCCTCTACCATTCATGGAAAAGTTGAAGGTCATTTTGAAAGAGAGCTACCCGAGTGATTTTATGATCCTAACTCAATGTCTAAAGAAAAATCTTATGCAGAAGAAATCACTGAGAGCTATTGGATCACTTAAGGTCTAATTCCACTAAATCTAGAGTACTATTAATACAAATTTTTCTTGTATAATTACTCATTCAATTTTGTAAAATTTTGTCTTATTGAAGTTTTGACGCCAAAATTTACCAAATACATTACACAGAATTAAACCTGCTCTCTGTAGAAAATTTGAATTCTAAAAAACAGCTACAGCTCCTCCTTCTTATGCTTATTCACCTTCGCTTTCTTCAGATCAGACGACATGCACTCGAGCTCAAGAAATTGTTTTAGGTTAGATTAAATTCTCTCGCAGACAACACCAAAAATCAAATAAATTATCATCTGGAAAAAATTCAATGCCATTTAGGAAAATTCGAGTCCCATCATGATATGGGAAATCATTATCACTAGATATGACTAATTAGTGCAGTTGGTTAGATAAACTGACATTTATCTCGAAAAACACAATAGATGAGACCAACTATAGCTTTAGGTTTTGTTCTACAGCCTTTGTTACAGAATAATAGATTTCTAAGGATCTATTTCAAAATTCTGAAACAAAAACTTGAAGCCTCTTTCATAGAGAAAGCTTCTTGATTATTACTCATTGTACTGCACCTTTGGTAGGACTAGATTCTTAATTCAGACTTTCACATATGAACTTAAGGTCAGATAAAATAATTTTATCATGTTCTAGTGTGAAAAACTCTTAGATTAGTGTCTTCTTGGAGATAACTATAGTTCGATGTTTCTTCTAGTTCATGGTACTCAAATTTCAAGGAAATAAGACTGGCACACGAGCATATTGGGCAGTGAATAGGTGTCTAAATTCAATTGCTGTTAACAAAAAAATTATTAATTTGAGAGAAATTTATGAAGATTTCCAATTTTTTCGCAATTTCATAGGGAAGAAACGGGAAAGGCTGGGGAAGAGCTACAGTTTCGATATGATATGGGACATGGGCTAACTATATCCGTGCTTAGATTTTGTTAAATCCATATCTCGAAAATTTCGGCCAATCAGATTCAAGATTCAATTTAAAAAAGATATCAAATCTATATAAAATTCTTCCGCAACAAACCCAAATCAATAATAAAATTCAAAATAACAATTAACAACTCATAAATGCCTCCCAAGAAGACTCCTGCCACCGAAGGATCTAAGGCTAAGGCCCCCAAGGAAGGTTCTCAAGACAAGAAGGCCAGAAGAAGAAGAAACGAAACCTTCTCCCTTTACATCTACAAGGTCCTTAAGCAAGTCCACCCTGATACTGGTATCTCCAAGAAGGCTATGAACATCATGAACTCCTTCATCAACGATATTTTCGAAAAGATTGCTTTGGAAGCTAGCAAGCTCGTCAGATATAACAGAAAGAGAACCTTGTCTTCCAGAGAAATCCAAACTGCTGTCAAGCTCATCCTCCCTGGTGAGTTGGCCAAGCACGCTATTTCTGAAGGAACTAAGGCTGTCACTAAGTTCACTTCTGGTTAAAATTTGCTTTAACTTGGTTTTATAATGCGTATCTTGTAATTTTGTGTGCAGCTTTTGTGTTTTTATTTTGAGTCATTCTCAAAGAAAACCCAAAAAAACTTTCTCTTTCACGTTAGTTACTAGAACATTCTGTCTCTCAAAATTTTAAATAATCCCTTACAAATTTATTGAGCTGAAGATCAGAGTTTTCTAGAAATATCACTAATTCCACCATAAAGGAGCTTAAACAGTATTCAGACAACTTCCTATTAATCTTTTCCCATCACTGTCAGTCAAGTATATAAGTGTAAAGGGATTGTTGAGGAAAAATAATAGATATAGAGAATAGAGTTCTAAGATATTAGTCAACCAATAAGGCTTATGTTCTAAACACATACTATTTGTTATTTTTGAGAACCACCTTCTTCAAAAAAATGAAGATTCATATTTTCCAAAGAGAATCTTTATATAGAAGTTGAGTAAAGGTTGTATTAACAAGAGTAATAGTTTTTATAGTTTTTCGAGGGAATAAGAATATAATTCCTCAGTTGTGTAGCGTTCATGGATAGATAGGTTTAATGAACGCCCAAAAGAAAGTTCCTTCAAGTAAAAGACTAGAAAGACCTTCTTTATTTATTATAGCTCGAGATATGTTTTCGTAGTTTAAAAAAGAGCTGTTTTCAACCTTGATCACTCTATCGATATAGTCGTGTATTTCTGTTTACATAATGGTACAATGGTGTATTGAATATAAAATCTGAATTTTCAGCAAAATCATGTCAAAATTGATTTCTCTTCATTTTTTGTCTGACTCATCGACACTGGGTAATCTTGCTTTTAAATTCAGACAGATAATAATCATACTCTGAGAACTTTCAAATTTAATAAATAAAATGCAATAAAATCATGTCACGAGAATGTGTTGTACCATTTGATTATTTCTCAGTCGCACCTGAACTCAGGTTCAAACAGCATGAAAGAGCAAAAAGTTTCACAGGTTTCATTGCGACCTTAATTACTGGAGGGATTCTTCTCTATTTTCTGATTGCTATACTCTTACAGATTGTTAGAAAAGAGAGCCCATCATCAACAGTATCAGAATTATTTATCAGCGATCCTCCTCGATATCACTTGAAAGATTTTACAATGGCATTTACATTGGCTAGTGAAAGTGAAGTGCTGCAAGCACTGACAATGGGAAAAGATTATATAATCTATGCGACAAAGGTTCAATGGAAGTTTATAACTATTGATGGAAAGAGGAGTATAAACATCACAACTGACGAGATTGAAATTAAAAAATGTGATGAAAAGTATTTCGGAAGCCTTCTGGATGAATTTAAAGCTATTGCAAATATTGAAGATTTATACTGCATTCCAAGAGATAACCCTCATCTATATATTGAAGGTAGACTGGGAGCAGAGAGCTTGACCCAAGTAGTTGTGGGATTTGCTCCTTGCATCGGTCTTCCAAGTTGTGATCCAGAACCAGTTGTTACCGAAAAGCTACAAGCTGCAATGGTGATCATGTACTATGGGGATACTTATATTGACCTAAATCAATATGATAATCCAATCAAGATCCTCAGGACAGGAATAATAGATATATTCAATATTGATGTTCGTCATGAAATTCATTTTTCTCTTTCACCATACGTCGTAGAATCCGACAAAGGTTGGCTGCTGAATGACAAAGAAATACTCCAAGGTATAAAAATTAGCGAAAAAGTCCCTCTAATAAATACAAATACGACACAGAGAGGTTACAACTTCTTGTTGAAATTATCAGATAAAAAAATTGTTTATACTAGGACTTATAAAAAGATTCAGGATGGACTTGCAGAGATAATGGGTATTGGCTCTACTATAGCTTTAATTTGTTCAATCTGCATCGCTCCATACGTAAAGCTCAAATACGATGAAAGTTTAGTAAATTCAGTGTATGCTCAGGAACCAAAGTTTCAGAAAGCAAAGATTTCGTTCTTAGATTTCGTTAAAGCAAAGCTTTTAAATCGAAAGAAAGAAAAGGAGAAACTGGAATACTTAGAAGATCGAGTCAAACAGGTTAACAAAAAGTTAGATATATCTCGAATAGTATACAATATGCTTACTGTTGAGAAGATGCGTGCTCTACTTCTTAATAAGAACCAAGAAATAATATTTGACCATATTGTAGAGAGCCAAGAGGCTCAAACACGAAATTTTGAATTGATAAAAGACGAGTCTGTGTTTGAAGCCATAGAGGCTATTACTCGGCAAGGGAAACAAGATAATATTGATGCCAGTCTGTTATCTATAGTTGAAAAGGCATAACTTAGCTGGCATATTCAAGTGAATATAGCTTTGTGTATTGCTATCAACTTTGATTCTAATGCAAAATTTATGAATACATAAATTCCTTGAAAAGATTGATATAGACTTTACAATAGGTAATGACAAGTTAGATTCATGATTTGTGTATTATCTGACATCTCCAAAAAGAAAACTGAGTTTTAATTATTTGTCCTTCTCAAGATAGTCCTCATCAATATCATTTTCCTTCTGAAGATCTAAACGATAAGACATGACTATGGATCATTACATGAATAATCTTCCTCTTTATCTTCAATTTCTGAATTTATTTTGGTCTCAGCGACATTTATCGTGGTAACAGTACTCTCAATTCCTATTATTTAAGGGTCACAATCTCTTCTCAGTACCTATATTCTTGAGATATGCCAGCTTTTGGGTTTGCTCAGTATGGGCCTTAAAGTCATTCATGTTGATGAAGACATGATTATATCCTTTCAGACCTTCATAGATTCTTTTTCGGAGCTTGGTGACACCTCTATAAGTAGAATTATCGAAGTTTAGATCCTTCTTGGTCAAAATCTTGATGAGGAGTTTACTAAAAATCAGAAAATTCAATTGAAAAAATACTTCTTGGGGATGTAGAAGTCTACTCTGAAATCTTCTATGTAATGGTCTCTGTGATATTCAACTTTCATAGCCTTCAAATATTCTTCAATCTTAAAGTTAATAGAATTATATGGATGTTACCAAGTCTTTGCTTTGAGTTTTAGACAATGAGTCCTGGTTGATATTTTTCTTAACTTGATCGAAATTATATATAATTTCTCTGACTGTTTGAGCCAGTTCAGGTTGGTCTTTGTAGTTGATTCTCAAGTAGTCGTACAGGACCATAGCAACACTTTGTGTGATAAATTTGGCATTCTTTAGTTTTGGAATAATTGACTTCATTAGTTCTGCTTCGTTTTCTAAGTTGAGAATTGGGAAATAGATCGCAAATGGGAAAAGTTTGGAAGGCTTTTGAAGATGTGTGGCCTTATAAACTTCAGGAATGAGAGTTTTAGCTGTCTTGGAAGCGTGTCCAACATTGAAACAGCTCATGATAGCAGAAAGAAATGCTTGTCCATGTAGAAGTGAGGATGATTGAAGCTTCAAAAGACTTTGTTCAAAAAGGTCTGATTGATTAATTGAAGCACGAGCAAATGCTTCCATTATCGAAATATATTGCTCGTCTCTAAAAGAATGGAAATGTCTGCCAATATCACTTAAGATTTTGTTATAAATCTGGGTATTGGTTACATTTAATTTAGCGAAGCTATCCAAGATAAGTAAGATCTCACCTGGCCATAACTTTGAGCTACAAGTTGAATAGTTCTTGACAATTTCATTCAATATGGGAGCGTAGAATTCTTGATTAGCTCTGACATATTCTGGGGGAATAGAAACAACTATATCCTTGTAACTGAGAGAAAGGTTAGATCTTAGAGATTCGTGTAGGGATTTGACATAGTTATCTCTACCAGCTTGGATAACACTAGGAGGATATCTGAAGAGAATCGAAAGGGCTTCTAGTATCTTTTTATTTTCCCCAGTGGAGATTATTTTTTCCAAAGCTTGAACATTTTTCTTGACATCTTCAGAAATTTCTTGTTTGAAGGATTCATCAGTCGACTTTCTTAGAATGTAAGCTAAGACTTTTCCTTCAGAGAAAGGATCTTGAGTTCTTGTTAGTTCTTCCTTTTTGGCTATTTAGATTAAAGATTAGAAGATAAAATCTACTTTTAGTTGCTTGGAATAATTGCTTGGCATCAGCTGCATCCAAGAGATCCTTTTCAAGAAGATTGGTATAAAATGCCATATCAGTGGCTTGGAAGTAGCTCTGGCCTTGGCTTTTAACTATCTGATAAACTTTCTTCATCAATTCAGTGACAGGTTTGTTTGGAATTCCTGTATCCTCAAGTCTTCTGATCAACCCGTAAGCTATTGGGAGTTTTATTTCTTCCTTATGGTAGCCAATCCAGTTGTTGATGTTAGCCAATAGCTTTCTTAAAGTCTCATCAAGTCTGAATATCTCTATAAAGAAGACTTTGTCATCCTTAAGGTCGGATAAAAGCTTCTTTATGGGGATGTTCTCAGGTTTCAGGATGTCAAGAATGTGACAGAAAAGAATGATTTGAGCAAGCATGTAGTGTTCTTCTAAGTCAAAGAAACCAGACATGATCTTTAGAGCTTCAACACTATCGAAATTAGTAAATTCCTTCTCAGCGTAATCCTGCCAGAAAAGCCTTATTTTCTTGCTCTTGCAAGATTGAAACATTGACTTGTAGAAGACATTTCCATGAAATTCAGATCTCTTCTCAACCAGGATCTTGCATGCCTAAAGATTTAGTACACAATGGATAATGGCTTACATCAAGTAGAAGATCTTCAATTTGTGGGTTAATTCCTCCTTTGGCACCCAAAGTTTGAATTGTCTTGATAATATTTTCATTGCTAGAAAGCAACTTGGCCCTTAGAGGTTCAAGTCTGGCTTTGAATTTATCGCCTGGGATAATAGTTATAATGGTATATAATCTGCATAAATAGACAATCCCTAGGTCCTTAGCAAAGTCGCTATTCAAGAAAGACTCTAATAGAGGAGCTACATCGATTCCAGCCTTAATGAAGGCTTGATACATTGGCAAGGAGAAGAAATTCAAGCCTAGAGAGGTAACCTTTGCATGAACCTTTTCCACAAGAGTTTGATAGGGAATTTCAGTATCTTCATAGATTTCAATGACCTTCTCTAAGTTCTTTATCTTTCCAAAGTACTCATCAGTCATTATTCTCCTTGCGATTTCTTCGTAGACAATCTCAGTTTCCTGCTCGTTCAGTCTCTTGCTTTTTCTAAGATTGTTGAATTTTTCTAGGAAGAGAATGAGGAAATAGGACTTGATATTTTCACTATTTGATTGGATTGTTGTAATAACAACTTCTTTTAGGTTATTAAGAAGGTCTGATGGGAATTCTATAGGGAGGTCTCTGTAGGCATCCAAAATATTTAGCACAGAGGACTCATTCATTCTATCAAAAGAATCATTTAAGTCATTTCTCAGTTGATAGAGCACATGAGGAATATCATATCTAGGAGGATTCAGATTTAACTCAAGAGCAGCAATGTATTTGAATAATGCACTTTTCTCATCGACACTCATGACTTTCCTGAGATGGAACAAATTTCTTTGAACGAAATCTGCCAAGGTATAACTCCTTACAGTAAGGGGTCTTTCTCTAAGGGCACATGCTTGAAGAATCTGTATAGCAACTAAAGGAGTGAGCTGCTTGATGTTTGATCTAAGTTCTTTTAGGATTTGATTTCCGATCTCATTTGTATTCTTATTCAAGAAAGACATGTCATAAAAAAGATTGACCAGGTTTGGTAACTTGTAGGAGTTGGATTGAATGTACTCCTTAATTTTCTGGACCACTTTTTCAACATTTTCTTCGGAGATGTTGGTTTTCAATTTTGTTACCTTGCACCTTCTCAACCAAAAGACGAAGTCCATGGCATCTATTCATTAGTACAAACTGACAAAGTATTACCATATTCGTTGAAATCCTCTAAAACTTCACTGAGCCTTTTTGTGAGTGCAGAGTATCTTTCGTCACCAGCAAGGTCATTTATATCATTACTCGAGAGGCCTTTAAGGAAACGACTAAGTGTCCTAATTGAGAGGATCAGATGGTCCTTATTATACAATTGAACATCCTGTCCGATGGCGTCCAATAGAGAAGACAAATCTGATGAGTTGGTGATTTTTGATGATAAATTGTCTGCAGATCCACTTCGTGATGGAGCAGATCTTTCTTCTGCGAAATGATACACTGGGCGATATGAAAGAGAAACATATGGCGATTTAATCGCTTTCTAGTCGAAAATTAGGAAAAATAGTGAAAATATAGATACCAATGTAGGGATCTGCCTAAATGTGGAGAATAAAGCTGCTTCTAAGATCCCTAATTTCAAATGATGAATCCTTGAACCGATTTTAGAAAGAGAGATTTGCATGGATTTCTTTTTGACCCTAGATATAGGATTAATAAATTTTATCCAAAATCTTTGGAATTCCTTCTGTTAAGCCTTAGCATTTGTTCTTTATGGCCTTTTTTGGTTTGAATCATATTTTTTACTAGTTCTCATTGCTCCTTCTACAGGTTTATTGAGCAATTCAATTTTAAAGGCACATACTTATTTTTCTTTATAATCTAATTCCAACTTTGCAATTAGCTAGAAATATCTTAGAAGTATTTTTTTTCCAGTTAGCTGGATTAACTGAGTCAAAGAGAGATTGGTACTAAAGGCGCTTCTAGTAATAGTATAAACAAACATCAAATAAAATTCAGATTAGGGAATGTCAAAGGATATTCATAAAGAGAGAGCTATCTGCTTCCGAACGTCCTACAATCCCAAAGACCTTGGCCAGCATCTGTGCATATTCGTTTAGTAAGATAAAATTTATTTGCTCAAAGCTGATTTAAATTTAAAAGGTACCTGAACACAAATCAAATGTCCACTACGTCAAACTATTCTAGGGAGCTCGAGTGTATCGAGCATATCATAGAAAACGCCCAGAAATTAGCAAAGGGCAAAACGCCATCTGTTACAGATGTCCTTCGTTCATACGACGAATATATAAGTACAAAATCTTAAATACATCTAAATCCTTAGACAAGAACAAAATTAGTTCAACAAGTGCAATTGCCCAAACAGTATATAAGACTCTCCTGAGAGCTGCCAGAAAGAAAGGAGGTGACTGGCTTCAAAGAATAAAGGGAGACTCATTATTTCAGTCTAAAGACAGCAATGTGTTTAAAAACAACCTAGTTCAAAATACTATGTTCTCCTTTGCAAACGAGAATGACCCTTCTGTTGCTAATAAATCGATTTCCTTTAAACAAACTCAGGAATTGACAGAATTGTCAGATGATGATGAACCAGTCCCTGAAAGGGATAGTATTCCTTTAAGGCATAGTATGGAATTCACTCAGTCTGGCGCTTCTCTTTCTATGGAGCAATTAGAAAAGAGTCCAATTAAGCCCGCCGAAACTGAAGCCAATAACTGGAGCATAGATTTAGGTCAAGTTTATAAAAATCCTCATTTTAAACAAGAACGCGTCCTGAGACCACTTGATGAGTTTAAGCCCCTTGATTTTCAGTCCTTTAAGTATAGAGATCAGTCTCCACCCATTCGTGAAGCGGATAGTGCCCAATATTCAACAAGAGAGTCCCAAAAAGATGGAAAAAAAGATGAGCTAAGCATGAATAAATACCTCAGGGATTATGGAAGTGGTACTTATGACAGTGCATCTACTAAATTTGATGATATCGCGGGTTTAATCAGAGAAGATGACTTGAGAAAGCGAAAACCAATTGGAACAGGGTTTTTAACTAACACAACCACTGAGAGGGATAAAAGTCTTAATACTTCAAATAAAATCTATATTGATGAACCTGAAGATCTAGAAGATCTTCTCTTTAAGGACAAGGTTAAGCCCCCCAATGTTCCTAAGAATCCTTTGAATCAATACTTCGATGCATTGAGAATAAATACCTTAAGGCAAAAGAGAGTTGAAGGAAAAGCATACTTCATGGAGTAAGAACTATACTCGTATTCTTAAAAAATTAGGAAAGAGCGTAATGAGAAGTTGATGAGAGGTGTGCTAAGAGAGTGGAAAATATATGCTAAAGCACACAAACTAAAGCAAAGAGAAAAAGCAGCCGCCAAAAATTTGCATAATAGAACCTTGATTCTCAAACACTGGAACCAATGGCTCAGCTTCCACTATAAACTTCAAGATTTCACCAAGAGAACTAGAGGTTTCCTGTCTACAAGAACCTATTCAGCCCTCAGGCCTATTTTTGATGCTTGGAAAGGCTGGATCCTCCAGAAGAAGGCCTATAAACTCAACAAATATACAGCCATTTTCTTTAATGATAAGCATCTGAAGAGGAAATCTTTTTATGGATGGGCTAGCTATATTAGCAGAAAGGTATTCTTTTGGACCTACTTGTTAGAAATTTAGAAACAATACAAAGCTCTATCTTGGGATATGTATAAGAGATATAGACATGCACTTGTCAGTAAGGCGTTCTGGGGCATGAAGATGTTCAAGTCTCTAAAGGAAGTTCATGATAAAATCAAAATTGATGTAATACGTTATGACTGTTGTCTAATAGCATAGCTCATGGAAAGGACCACATTATTCTCTAAGAAGAGAGCTTTCAAGCTCCTAAAAGGGCAGATTGCTCATCTTAGATATGAAAGCGAACTTGACAGAAGAGCTAGGGTTTGGAGGAATACCCACATGATCCAAAGATTTTTCAGAGAACTACCTCCGTAAGCTAAGGAGTTTAGTATTCTGATTTTTAGATTTGCCTACGAGCAAAAAGTCATCAAGAGAAAAATCAATCTTGCCAAAAACTTCTTCAAATCAACTGCACAAAGATCTTTCTTCAACCAGTGGTATTCCTATTGCATGCTGAGAAGAGAAAAGGACCACTATTGTCAATTGTGGCACTTTGGCAAGCTTGCCAGAAGGAGTTTGGTTTCTCTCAAGCTCTGGGTCGATATGAGAAAAGTACCAAATTACTACCACTTCTATCCTGCCTGTGTATGGATCCTATATGAACTCCTGGTCTATTGTGATGCTAACAAGAAGCAAAATAGCATGATTTCTCTCAGTGTCAAATCCCCTGGTGGTAGATACTCTATTCACTCCAGAAGAGTGAGCCAAGATTCTAAGATTCAAGATATGAGCTTCAGCGAAAAATTAGAAGAATTTCCTTTCAGTAAGCAATCTTATTTGAGAATAATCAAATTAGTGCTACCTCAATACTTCCAACTTTCCAACAAGAAAAGATACTTACAGATTCATACCGAATCAAATAGAGCCCTTAACCAATTCTTCATGAAGAAAATCTTTGAAAGCTGGAAGAATAACTCAAGAGCTATCATAGATTTCAAGAGAAGAAGGCTTAATGGCTTCATGGCCCCTTACTTCAAGAGCTGGAGGAACTACACAACTAGAAAGGTCATCAATGCTTTTAAGATAAATAAGCATCATCTTAAATGGCACAAGCCAATTACAAATAAATTGTTCCAAGCTTGGGCCAAATATTCCAAGAAAAAGAGAACCCTGAGAAGACTCTACAAGAATACTGTTAGCTCTAAGGAAGAATTTATCCTTAGTCAATGTTTCCATCATTGGAATAATATTTCTCATATCAATATGACTGTCAGAGAAAGAACTAGCATAGCCGAGACTTACCGTGAGAGCAAAACCCTCGAAAAGGCTTTCCACGGATGGGCCAAATACACTACTAGAATGAATAAGGTAGCGAATATTTTCATAAAATAATTTTCTTAGTTGAGAGTAAAGGAACATCAATTCCTCAGAAGAAGATTTGAAAGACTCCAGGAGCTCGGATTCAAAGCTTGGATTAGATTCATGGATCTCCTTTATCAGAAGTCATTAGTCAACAAGAAGTGCTTCCAATTTTATGAGTCCCATACCACTAAGAAGGTCTTCAAGGTTTGGAAAAAATATTTCAGCTACAAAAAGAGTTCTCTTGAGTAAGTTTTATCAGGCTTATCTTATCCCATTAGAATCATTTCTTTGGTTAGGATTAAGAAAAAGAGAATCCTGATGTCCAAGATCTTGAGAACTTGGAAGAAAATCATCAAGAATCTCAAGAGCGAACATAAATTAGTCTCAAAGCTGGAAGAGCACTACTCCAATCAGCTCATCAGAAAATCTTTCTACAGCTTGTTGGCCTACCAAAATCAAAGAAGAGCTAAAAGACAAGATGATAATGAGCTCTACTCAAGGGTTTCCTTAATTCCTCTCCAACGCTTCTTCAAGAAATGGTTCAAAGCCTCAGTGTATCATGGTGCCCTCAGACTCCTTTCTCATTTGTACACTACACTCCAGATGAGAATGTTCCTCAAGAGAATCTACTTGAAGAGATACAAGCAGGATATGATCGTTGAAGCCATGCAAAATAACCACACTTATCACCTTCAAAGAATCTACTTCAAGATTCTTCAAAGATACTCTGAGTAATATTTTCTCAAACTTTTCTTAAGGTTTAGCAAACGTGGCCGTTTAAGATTCTTGCATAGGTCTTTCCTTCAAAACAGATATATTAAGGCCATCAAGACTGCATATGTTAACTGGAGAAAGGCTTTCTTATTTGAAAAGAACTGCGCTTATCTTTGTGCGAGAGCTGTTATTGATGTCAAGAATAGCCTTATGGTATAATTTGGTATCAAAATAGTAATATTCAGGGAAAATACTTCAGAATTCTTAAGAAACAATGGTTCTGTACCAAGATGGAGGCTATCAAGGTTAAAGAAAGAGAACTTTATATCAAGAATAAATACTTCCATGCCCTCAATTATTATATCAAGAAGAAGGGTGTCCTAAACCTCCTTTATGAAAAGCAAATGAAGAAGTTAAATCTTAAGCTTAAGAGAAAATACTTATATGTAAGAAAAGACGTTCATTAACTTATTTTACAGACCATGGCTAAGAAGTTTGCAAAGAAAACAAGAGACAGAAAAATCGGAGAACTGATCATCAATTATCGCAAGCACAGATTCCTATCTCTTTGGGCTGAATGGTACCATATCCCTTAAATCGTCTTATTTTATAGCTTCAATACTAAGCAAAGTGAAATAATAATCAACTTGAAGCCTTTTATGTCCACCCTTCAAGGCATTACAAGCCCCAAGAAAGCTATTTTCAATTACAAGGAATCATCAAAATCCTATAGAGACTTATTCTACAATATCAAGAGAGTCTACACAAGATATCTCTTGGAGAAGTGCCTTACAGGCTGGGCTCGTTGGACCTACAAGTCAAAAGAAATTAAACAGAAAACATGGACCCTCCAATGCAAGGCAGGAGGAATCGGTAACGAATGCTTCCGAATTTGGAGAGACAAATTCATCAAGAGAAGAAATCACAGAAAGATCATTAACAATCTTTTCAATATTATTATTCTCAACTTGAAGCACAAATTCCTTGCTAGAATGGCCACTGCCTACTCTGATAAGGTTCATGAGGAATATGGATCTAAGAGAGCTTCCCAATTCTTTATCAAGAACCTTAAGAGAAGAGCCTTGAGAGCTTGGGTCAACAGAACTAAGAGAACCCTATTGAGAAAGCAAAATGAATTGATTGCTAGCAGCATCTATTACCAAAGTTTGGTTAGAAGGGGTTTCTATGGACTTACTAACTACTTCGCAGAGAAGAGACTCGCTTTGGTAAATCACCAAAAGTCCCTGTTATTCTATGCTTTCCAACTCAAGAAGTTGCCTTTCTTCGCCTGGAAGAAATTCTATTTCAAAAAGGTTTTACTAGCCTCTGCTGTTGAAGGATACCAACAGCTCAGAAAGAAGAGACTAGCTCCAACGATCATCGAAAACTTTAAAATAAACTACTATATTGCTCAATTCAACAGAGTTGCCATCCCCAGAGCTGATAACACCTACTGCAAGAACCTCTTGGTTAAGGGTCTCTGGGGCTTCAAGCTCAACTACAACTCCGAAGTTGTTAAAAGACACCAACAAGAAAAGGCTTATGCACATTACATATGTCAACTCTTGATGAAGAGCTTGAGATCATGGTTGGCTTATCTCATTGAAAAGAAGCAACACGAAGATAAGAGAGCTATTCTTTATGATACTGTCCAACGTGTCGATAATCAGAATTTATTGGGATACTGCTTCAATGTCTTGAAAGTCTATAAGGAAGAGGCCCAGGAGTATTTAGTGGACTTGAGAACCATTATGATTGAAAATGGACTGAGAAGAATTTTGAGATTTTGGAAGAACTACAGTGACCAGAAGAAATATACTCAGAATGTTATTCAAGATTATAGAAGGCTCTCCTTTGAGAGGAAGAAGATTGAGTACTTCCAGAGATGGAGAAGAGCATTCAAGTTGAGAGCTTTGGTTTACACTACCTTGAGAATTAGCTTTTTGAGATCCTTCAGAACTTATTTCAATACATGGAAAAGAGCTGTTAAGGCCTTTGCTGTCTATGAGGTCTTTGCTGAGAGAAAGAACAAAGAGATTAAAGGCAAATTCTGGGATCTTTGGAAGGAATATACTAGAAAAACTAAGCTTGAAAATGAAAAGTCCTTGATAATCTTTGACAAACAAGCCAAAAAGACCATCAAGGAAGCTTTCAATGGCTGGAGAACTCTCTTCACTGTCGTGAAATTCGTAAGAGGATTTCAAATTATATTGAAATTTTAGGATGAGGATAGAATTGGAAAAAATGCAGCCAGAGCCTTCTATAAATGGAAGGGATACTGGATTGATAGACAGAAAAAGAGTATTCTGAAAGAGGCTGGAAACATTGTCTTCATGAGAAAATTCTTTTTGTAAATTAACAACTTTTCCGTCTAACATCTTAGTGCCCTTAAAAATATCACTGCTCAAATGAAGGTTGCCAAGAACATCCTCAAGAAATATATTGAAGAAAAGATCATTTCAGAACAGACTACCATGCTCACAGCTTTTGAAAAATGGTTCAACTTCATTCAATACATCAGAAGTGAGGAAACTAAGCTTGAAGGGGCCATAGAATATTACACTAAGCTCACCTTGTACAAGAGCTTCACAAGTTGGAGCAAGACCGCTCGCACTAACGTCCTTGCCAAACAGGTATAAGAATATTATATTAGTGATAAGTCAAATAGTTCCTTGGCCGCCTTCTTCATTTTGAAAGAGTGACTCTTCCCAGATTATTGAAGACAGCAGCCATCAACCAGTTAAAGAGAACTTCTAAGCTTGAAAGAGCCATCTTGGGTGGAGCCTTCAAGATTGAAAGGGTGATTAAGAAGAATTCTCAATTCTTTGAAAAGCTGAAATATGGCCTTTATCTGCAAAATAGCTGCCATAAACTAGTCAGCTTGCTTCAAGACACTGAGGAGACTCTTGCTAAAAGAGAAGCCTTCTTCAGTATCTGCAGAGAATCATTGAAGCTTGCTGCTAAGAATTTGGCTGCAAAGCAATACTTGTATGCTAAGAAACAGTTATTCATTAGATCAATGTAAGAATACAAGATATTATCCTTTAAAATGTTAGATTCGATGCCTTGAGAATGTATGCTGACATGCAGGTCCAAAAAAGAGAAAATAATGAGAAAGCCAAAGAATTTTACATCAACAGAACTCTCACCATCTTGCTAATTGATTCCTTCCATCATTGGAAAGACTGTGTTTTCTCTAATCAAGAATCTATCAACTCTAAGTGTGAAGAGCTTGAGAGACGTATCGTCATAAAACGAGTTAGAGATGTCCTCTATGCTCTACATGGTATATCAGTGATTATTTACCATAACATTGAAGCCTTTGCCAAGTCAGAAAAAGCTAGAAAATATAAGACTGATCCAAGCAACCCTAAATTTGCTGAGTTTGTCGAGGCTAAAGTCCAAAGACTTCTTAGAATCTCCTTCGATAGCTTGAAGCAAGCACTAGAACTCAAGTAATAAGGTTTAATACACAAGCCTAATTGATTAGGATAAAAAGAGCTGAAACTCAAGATCAGCTTGTTGAGAAATTCATCCAAGAAAGAGACAGAAAAGAGAAGTTATTCTATTTCAGAATCCTAAAGAGCAACTATTATGAAGGCAAGACTAGCGCCTTGAGATACAAGCTTTATGCTATTTTCTCAGCCTGGAAAATGTACGCCAGAGAAAAGATCCTGTTGAAGAAATATCTCATTGAATCCAATATGGATGAGAGATTAGCATACACTCCTTTGACTGATGACAGAGGTCGCAATAGCCAGAACGCCTCTAAAACCAAGGCTGGCCATTTCACTGGCTCTCACATGTCAGGATTATCTAGTGAATTCAGTCAGACTATTAATACTAACTTGGAAGTTTCCCCTGATAAAGTTGAGAAAGATCTGATGGTCTCCTCTTTCATGAAGATATAAGTGTTCTCTTACAATGTACAATTAGTGATTAGTTTTCTTAAGAATGACCTGTATTGCTTCACTTTATGAAATTTTGTCTATAAGTAATTGGCATAATGTTGTACTAAGCATACAAGTTTTTCCCCTATAAATGAACTCACTGAATTACATAAACTGGGTTGACATTAAAGAAATTCTACAATAATTAACAAATATTTTTGAGATGTTCTGAAGTTTCTTTATAAAAAATGTCTTTAAACCTTTTTAGAACAAGAGTTAAATATAATTTTACGAAAGCCAAATCGCTCGTGCTAGGAATGCGAGTCATTCCAATTCCTATGCTGTCTGACAACTATGGGTATTTCATTTATGGATCTAAATGGGAAAACTCCATACTTGTTGACCCAGCAGAGTCAAAGGTTGTAACACTTTTTTTAAATCATTTTCCACAACACCAAGTTTCCCACATCTTCTTGACTCATAAACACTGGGATCATGTTGGAGATGTTGAAGTTCTCATTAAGGAGCTTAGCACGAAATATAACAGAGATATTGTGGTTGTTGCAGGAGAAAGAGACAAAATCAAAGTGACAACTAAGCGAATTAAAGAGAAAACCACTTTCGAAATTAACGAAATTGAAGTAACAGCTATTCCTACACCATGTCACACCTTGGGAGCTATCAGCTTCTATTTAGAAGACAAAAATCATTATGCAGATCAGAACGATCCAGAACTTATTAAAAAGTCAGGAACAGAATGCTTCAGATGTGTGTTCACAGGAGACACCCATTTCATTGGAGGATGTGGAAAATTCTTCGAAGGAGATGCCAAAATGATGCTAAAGAATATGGACACTCTTGGAGAGTTACCAAAGGATACTTTCGTATTCCCAGGACATGAATACACAAAATCCAATTTGGAATGGGCTATGGGAATAGAATGGGAAAATGAAGCTTATGCAACTAAACTTGAGAAAGTAAAAGAGAAATTAGAGAAGGGAGACTATTCAATTCCTTCTACTATTGGTGAGGAATTTGATATAAATATTTTCTGGAGAACCAGAAATCCTGTTATTCAGGAAAGGCTTGGAAAAAAGGATCCTGTTGAGGTTATGCAAGAATTAAGAAGATTGAAGGATGAAAAAGTTTCTTTAAAGAAAACTGTTATTTAATTGGCCTAATTCGTACTTTGACTAAACTATACTCTTAATTCAAAGTAAGGTCTAGACTATGTTGATAAAATTTCAAAGAACTAGTTCATTGCAATCAGTTCATACTGAAGATATTTATTCTTGATGCAAATTATAATGTTACTATAATAAAATTTTATTCTAGAACCCATAGACTTTTAGTTAGATGAGCTTTCACTTCAATATCCTTAAGATAACCAAGTTGTTCTAAAGAGCTTTGAAGTGTGTTTTGATCACCATAAGCCTGTATTTGCTGGAAATCTAGTTTCACACTATGTAACTTTTTTAACTGCTCAATTGATTCCACCAAAGAATTGATACTTAGTTCCTTAATCCTTTCATTTGGGAATTTAAATGGATTATGCAAGTTCAGTTCAAGACTCTCGACCTCAACCAGTTCTTTTAAGGCTGAGTTCACGATGACCAAACCTGCATCAGTAATCTCTGAGAATCTCAATTTGAGAACTTTCACATTTCTTATTTCTTTGAAGAAAGCCTGCATGGACTTTTTGTTGAGATGAAAGCCAGACAATGATAATCCAAGAGTTTTGAGACTTTTGAGATTTTTTATTTGTGAATTTAATATATCTACCACTTCATGTGTTAGTCCTTTACACTTATCAAGGTATATACTGTAGCTCTGAAGTGAGGCCATTTGACTCAAACAAGTGCTTAATTCTTTCATTCCTTTGTTGGTAATCTCCTTGTTTTCCTCGAAATTTAAAGTCAAGGAAGTTAACTTTTTCTTTTCATTTAAGGCTGAGGAAAGATGCTTCATTGCAGTCTCATTGAAAAAATCACAGCCTTGGATATGGAAAGAAAAGTCAGAACTCTCCAGTTCTTTTAAAGCTAAGCTCAAAGCCTTAATTCCTGGGGTAGTTATTTTTAATCTACTACAATTGACCTCTAGCTTTGATAGATTTTTAATGTTTTTCAATAATGCAATAGATTGTACATGGGTAGGGCTGATTGTATAAGAATTTATGATTAATTCGTTGATGCTTACAGACTTTAAAGCCTTTGCAACTTCTTTCATTCGTTTATTGGTTGATAGACTTAGGATAAGAGATGAACGACTTTGGTCCAGTTTCCATTCTAGGCGGACATCTTCAAGAGCTAGATCCAAGTCAAATGTTGCACTCTTCCTCATTTCCATTACCAGGGCACAAAACTCTTCTACACATTTGTGATAAACATAGACGCCTAGGTGAAATTCCAAGGAGCTCAAGTTATTTCTATCTTTAAAAATCTGAAATAGAGTGGTTACACTTTTATTAGTGACTTCCTTTTTATGGTTTTGGATTATAAAGCTGAAGTTTGTAATATAATTGATTTCTTGGAGTGACTGAGCTAACGCTTCAATTCCTTCATCAGTAGCATTTGAATCAACTAGCTTTATTTTAAATGCTGATCGATTTTTTTCGAATGTACAGTTGAAATTGTCGTTTTTCGACTTTAAGTACAGATCAAAAGTTTGCATATCTTTGGAAATCATCAATATTGAGCTTAAATCCTCAAGTAAGAACTTTGAAGGATAGTTCTGAGAGATATATAGGCGCAGAGTAGAAAAGGTTTCGGATCCATTCCAAGTTCCTATTAATTGTACTAAGTCCTCAAGACGAACCTTATGCGTATTATGTCCCATGTCAAGATCTATTATGAGAACCCTAAGAGGCTTGATTTCTCTAAGCGATTGACCCAATAAAAGTAAAGATAATTCTTCTGAATATTGAATTTTTAGATACAGCCTGTTAAGTGCTTGTTGGTACTTACCGACCAAATAATGTTTAATCTCAATTCTGGTACATCCTGAAAAGCGGCTAACAGTTGGCCAAAACTTTCAAATCGCCTGGTGACTTCCCTTTCCCATCTAAAGTCAATTTGTAAGGAGTTAAAATTTGGCAGCTCTTTGAGAGCAGACTGAATTCCTCAAATCCTGCAAGAGTTGTTTCTGAACACTTTGATTGTATATAAGCTAAAGATTTCAGATCTTTCTTTTCCCTGATTACATCAGAAAGCAAAGCAAATCCTTTAATATGAGTTCGAGTGGTGTTAGTGTCTAAAGAGAAATGAGAAGAGTCTCTTGAGTGTTTGATTACCAATGATCCATCTCCGAAAAGAGTGATATTATAACTGGAAAGATGATTGATTGCTTTCAAAAACTCAGTTAAGCTCTTAAAATCTACAAACTGCTCATGATGCAGATGAAAATTTGCATCTAGTGAGGAAAGCCCTTTGAGTTCAAAAAGAGCAGTCCTCAAATGATCCAATGCTCTCATACTCATATTCATACAAACTTGCTGAGAAATCTTTAATTTCGAGATATTGCTGGTGCATTTCAGAATTTGGGCAAAATTTTCATAGGTTTCGTCACTTACGTCCTCAGAGTTGAAGGTACAAAACTCAACGTATGAAAGTCTTTTCATGCAGAACAGTCTTTTGAATTTAGCGAGGACGGGAGTAGTCAAATCAATACTATAGTCTAAATCTTTGACAGTCATGAGCAACTTTAAAAATTCTTCTACGATCTCCTTTGAGAATGATGGAAAGGTTGTCCACTTCATAGTAAAACTGAGAAGGTTTTTTTGTTCTGCTAAATATAATCTTGTTTCTTCTATAGCTTTTGAACTCGCACTATTGTTTTCCAAGGTAATCTTCAGATGGGAAATATTGGGTGATTCCTTCCAAGTTTTGATAAATCGTGTAATCTCTTCATCATCGACTATAGGAGTATCCATATGGAACTCTGTTACACCAGCTTGTTGATGTTCAAATTTGAGAGACCCCCTGGCATTAAAGGTATACTTCTTGAGATGGGAGAGCTGAATAAAAATGTCTCTAAAGTCCTGAAGAGAATTCTTGGTAATATCCAAATTCCTGAGTGAAAATCTCACTTCAGAAAGCCTTTCTAGCTCCATTAGGGCATTTTGACATATATATTTCAACTTTAGGATATTAAACTCATTCGGATCTTCGTTTAGAGTCAAAATAAAGGCATATAAATTCTTCATTGGTCTTAATTGACTACAGAGTTTTTCAGCTGATTCAAAAGTGATATAGGGGCTAGTGAGATCTAGCTCTGAGAGTGAAATTTTCCATTTTAAAGATTTTATAAAATATTCACATGATCTTCTAGAGAATTATGCTTCTCCCAACCCAGATTTAGTTCTAATCTTCTAACTCTGTTTAATTGTTCCAAGGATAATGCCAAATTTTCACTTCATTGGTCTGATAATAGACAGAATCGAAAATGAGATCAATAGCTTTAGCATATTTTAACTCCTTCATTAGTAAGCCAAGGTGCTCTAAGTTTGAGTGAATCCTATGGTCTTTATTTGTACTGTCAGACTTTTGACCTTTTAAATTTTTCTCAAAGAGTGCCATAGGCGAACATAAGTCCTGGAAGAAATAAGCCATTGTGAGATGATTAGAAGCGACTTGAGAGTTTTAAATTGTGATTTTTTGACTGCACGTTTGGCTACAATAGAGTCATGACTCTCTTTTCCAATTTGAAGACGTTGAATATTGTACAATCTTATCCGGTATTTTGCATTGATGCTATGGGTCTATGGTATAATATAGGCTTAATTCTTTTAGTTTCGATATCCATTCTCTGAGTATTAACAGGAATATCCTCAGGATTCTTCAATTTTTTTAAACTGTTGAGCTGCATCTCGATGCAGCTTGATAAAAATTATTATTATTAAATGAAAAAGTGGCGGCAGTTATTAATAAGCTGTTTTACTCAGGATTCCGTTGATCAAACACAATTATATTATTGTGATGGAAAGATGTCATACTTCATTTTCTCAGTTTAAATAACGATTACATATCAATGAAGTTCTTAGCTAAATGCTAAATCCATAAATTTGCTTGATCACTTTGCTGTCAGTATAGATATTGAAGTATCCATTAAGGCCCCAATTATCTCCATAACTAGGCGCGACAATCCAAAATTGCTTTCCAGTTGCTTTTTCAGTATCCCACCCAATAATCTAGAACATTAGTCATGTAATTTTTATGAAACCTTTGCATAATGGGATCCAATAAAGATAGCATTGCCAGTGGCATTAAAATTGTAAACCCCTCCATTATATCTCAAAAGATCATCATACACTATTCAAATTATTCTTTTTTTCAATAAAAACTACAGTCAAACTGAAGAACAACAGGTCCACTATTGATCAAAAAGGTTTTTGTGCCATTGATGTTGCTAGGAGTGAATTGAGAATAATTCTTGATTTTGTAAAGAGTTTTGATTGGAGTGGCATTTCTGCAGGTTTTGCTGCAAGTAGATCCGACATTTCCAGTGAAAATAGAAGTATAAGGATAGCACTCTGCTGTTGTAATACCATTATTAACTAAATACCTATTCCCTAAACAGAATGTAATATGAATATTTACGACAAGGTCTGGTTGAATTTGACTGTGCCAGTGATATTAGTGCAAGAATTGTAAGCAGGAGACACACAATCTAAAATATGTTGGGCTGAGAGTGGAGTGGGAACTTTTGTGGAAATACAAATTAAGTCAGAAATAGTATCTGCCACGGCAATTGCCCAATGAGCAGCGCATAATCCCTAAAATTGAGGATTTAGAATGATGATTTACTTCTTCATATACGGTGAAGTTGCACTGGGGGTAATATACTCTAAGATCAAAAGTATTAGGATAAAATGCTCCTAGTTTTGTTGGCTGGGCAATTCGGAACATTTCACGTTCAAAATATTGAACAACATCATCATAGTTCAATCCATAAGTAGTGCTTGCTAATAAGAGTATCACCAAAATAGTGAGCTTGAGAGCTGCCATTGCAAAATCAGATTCTTAAGGACTCAAAATTTATTATCTATTTATTATTGAGTTATTTCAGTATTTACATTATAGGGTATTAAGAGTCAATGTCCCTCAAGCTCATTATTTCAATATAAGAACACTTACAATGAGACCAAGGTTATCTCATCAAAAGTTAAGAACAGCGCTAATTAATAAAGTTATATATTATTCATGTAAAATTTCATCTGAGATGCACTCTATGTGTAGGATGAATAATAATTTTGATACCTTTAGTACTAAGGCAATCAGCCCAAAAAATATATAGTCAACAAAATTTTCAACGTTTTCCTATTTAGTTAATTTTTATTGAATTCTTTGCGGAGAAATTTGAACAAATGAACCCAAAACATGAAGATGTAAGAATTTGGGTGCCGCCTCTTATATTCTAGAGAAAAGCAGATAATAATGGTAGTGGAGAATACATCAGTATATTTCAGCAAAAAGAGAATAAAGATGGAAAAGTGTATTATCACAAGATTAGTGACAACCATGACAATTTATTTGTGCCTTATCTTGATGCGATCCCAGGTGCAAATGGAATAACCTTCCAACCAAAAAGTGAGCCAGTTAAAGATCCCTCTGACAAGTTTGTCTTCTTTGAAAATGTAAAACAGGATAAATTCCTCAGCAGAGCACTTGAGGGTATAGATTTCCTAACAGTTACAGAAGAAGAATTTGCTATATTATTAGTATGGACTGCCCCCTTAGTGACAAGTAAGAAAAGTATATTTTTCTTAGAGAATAGAAATTAATGAAACTTCGGTTGCCAGCCAGAGAGCTAGAAGTATATTGGGAGTTGATCCAATTCAAGCACAGGGGCTAGTAAAAGCGACCGAGTTTCATGTTGACAATTTAATCTCCATTGTCGAAAGTTTTTACAAATATCAGACTAGTTTAGCAGAAGATAAATTCCTTATCATGCTCAAGAATTGTGTATATAGTGTTGAGAAAGCTGTAGAACTCGTCTCCAAGATTAGGGAACTTGGAGAAATGTGGACTATTTTTAAGAGAGATCTTCAACTGAAAAGTGGAAAGCAATATCTTGGAACACTAAACAAGCCTCTTCCAATCATGAAAGCACAACCTCCTCCTAAGAATGATCTTGCTTTTGCTAACGAACCAATCCTGAATATGGATATTTTAATTAGGATTTTACCATTTTGGGATATTCCACTCTATGGTCTTGATGATGATGCAGTTCATGTAATAGTCTAAGGTTACTTGTGTAATTTGTAGTTAAGAAAAATGCTAACTTTGGGGAAAAGTGAAGCCAAGCTATTATGTGATGTCTTTAAAATTGGAACAATTGGACAACTGATAGCAAAAGTTGGAGAGACATTGTTAAGGCATCAGGTTTCAGAAATTGAGAATAGCTTAGTAAAATGCTTCCTTGGAAGTAGACAAAAGGCAGAAGATTTTACCAAAGCTATAGCTAGAATAGCATTTGAAAAGCATTCTGCACATCCAACTTATGTCTCAACTTTTCTAGCGGTTAACAGATATAAAAGGAAACAGGGAGAAGAATTTAGTTCTGGAATTCCACCCAAGCCTAATGAAGAAGTTGTATTCCACTACTTTAAGTTCCCTCTTACTCCTGAGCAGATCAACAGTCTTTGTTTCAATCTTATTCCTTATTCTAATTATGAAGTAAATCGAACTTTCAATCTCTTATCTTTAGCTCAATTCCCTCTCATTTATTGACATAAGGATGAGCGATTCCTGCATAATCGAACTCAAAAAGTTCTTGTCAAATAACAAATGGAAAGGTGTCAGATTTACAAGCAAAGGGCTTTACTGTCTCGAATTAGTGAACAACTTAATAACAATTGATGCTTTCGCTATTTTCTGTGAAATTTTCTTTGAATCAATTCCACTCAATAAACTGGATATGAACTTCCCTCTCATTGGCACAACCCTCAGAGTCCTTATTCTAGAGAGAAATGATATTTCTGATGCTGGAGTCCAGACATTATCTAAGTTTCTAGATTCAACCAGATCCCTGATTATGCTATCATTAAAGGCTAATAACATCAAAATAAGTGGAATCACACATTTGGCGAAAGCACTAGCTGTTAATCATCAACTTAGATATCTTAGCTTAGCTTCCAACCCCATAGAAAACTATGGTGTTGCCCAATTGGGGAAAGCTTTAAAGGTAATGATGATGGAAATAATTTTCATAACAAAGTAGCAAAACAAGACATTAGAAATATTGGATCTCACAGATGTCTTCTTTTCTGATGATGCCTGCTTGGCTTTGAATGATGGTTTGCTCCTGAACCGTTCCCTTAGGGTTTTAATTCTATCTAATACAAATGTAAATAAATCTCCTGCTTCTTTGTTGATAAATACCTTCAAAAATTCCAAGACTTGGAAGGTTCTAAGATGGGCAAATTTGAAATTCTTCAGCGAAACTACTTTCTCATATAATGAAGGAAAAGTTTTGTCGCTTGAGTTCATTAAACATCCAACTGCACCGTATGATTTCCCCTCTTGTGATAATTCTTTAGGATTGTTCCGTATATAGGAGATATGAATCGAGCCGTATTATTAGATCTTTGCCGCTTCCAAATCCCCACTTTCTATAGACATATTGTTGAGACATTCTCTGATGATGAGGAGGTAGAGGGGGATGGTCATTTAGGAGCACAGGCAACTTCGAAAAAAAATGGACTAAGTAATAAGCTATTGAAAAAGAATCTTGAGAGACAGCAAGAGCTCTTTCGAAGCTACTTTACTTTTGTTCTTCACTATTGGGATTTGCTGAAAGCAGGAGATGTTTGTGCAATTTTCAATAGGCCCGATAAAAGTTTCTCAAAGGATAAACCACCTGGTCAAGAATTCTTGTTCCTGAAGAGTCTTATAGAAAAATCTGAATACAAGGACTTTATATCTAAATATCAAGCCATGTGCATGAACATCCAAGAGAATACTTACAATAAATCAGATGAACTAATGCCAGATACTAAATACGAATGTGTCTCAAAATTATTCCTTGACAACTCATTCAAAAAGTTTAAAGATCAACATATATATGACCTAGAATACATCATCCACAAGGAAGAAGTTTATAAATTGAAAGGAGCAGACACTAGGCTCCTCAACTATCAAATCCTAGAAGAGCTCTTGGCCTACGGGTTTGACATTCATCAGTAATTTATGATACTCTTATCACTAAACAATCAATAGTATCGATAAGGATGGTATTGATGCGGTAATGGAGACTGTAATTCAAGGAGAAGTTGAAATTCTTGAGTACATGATCGAGAAGGGAGCTGATTTAAATAAAACATACACTGGAAGTCAAAATATACATGATTTCTGCATATATCACTTTGCTGTGCTAGCTTCCAAGCCTGATTTATTATTGTACTTGCTTGAAAATAGAGCTAATTTGGGAATAACAGTGGATCTAAACTTCAAAAATAAGCATGGAGATAGTGCTGGGCAACTTGCATTAAAGTTGAATAAATTCGATTTTGTCAAAATAATATCAGATCATGGTTAGATACTTTCAAACTGGAATTCATTTCTTAGGGGGAATCACTGAGCTACCTATTTATAAAATAAACGATGATCTTTTCCAACCTGACAAGCACAGTATTACATACGTAAGTTTATAATCCTCTTTGCTAACTCTAAAGTTCTCTCCATCCACCCAACCACATAATACAATTAGCAGCAAAACCACTGAAGTAAATGTCTCAAGATTTTCCAAAGAAACGCCTCCACTAATTGATGCAATTATCAGAAATGATGAAGATGCTTTTTTGAAACTAATCAACTCCAAGTGTGACATCAATCAGAGAGACGAGAATTACATGACAGCTTTGCATCATGCTCTATTTCTTGGTATACAATTTGACTCTTTCCCTAACATCAATCAGAAAGAGAACATTTTGCTGCTTACTTAATAGAGAAAAAATGCTTGATAAATGTGAAAGATAAAGCAAATATGACTCCACTCCATGTTGCTGTAATCAAATGCTCTCCACAAATGGTCCAAATGTTGATGTAATAATTCTGGTTCCTTAACTGATAATTTAGTAAAAATGGAGCTGAATTGGACTCTGCCAATTTAGATGGTAATACTCCCCTTCACTTGGCTGCCAAGAGGAGAAGAACAACGATAGTTAAATTACTTGTATACCTTTTTGTTCCTAATTAATCTTCTAGTTGGAAGCAGGTGCTGAACCCTATATTTTCAATTTAGTACATAAAACAGCTGCTCAGATGACTGAGGATGCGGAAATAAGAGACCTGATAAGGAAACTCGGAGGACAAAAGAGAATTAATTATAAATAATAATTGGCAATTATTATTCTTAAGTATGTACAGTTATATTGTTGTAAAATTTGTAATCATATCAATTTTATTAAAGCAAAAAGCAAACTATACATAGTTAGTTGAGGGTGGTTTTACATATTTCTCGACTAGCATCAACAAAGTTTTTTTATCAACAGGCTTAGGCAAAATCTCTTCAAATAGAGTCTTATATTCTTCATTTTGATACTCCTCAACGGCAGAACTAACCACTATTGGGATCTCAGGGATGGCTTTCGAACCCATCATCTTCCTTAGATGCTTGGTACATTCGATTCCATCCATTACGGGCATATTAATATCCATTATTATTAATCTCAATTCTTGAGTATTCAAAGAAGTCAAAATTTTTTCGATAGCCAGTTCTCCATTAGCTGCAGAGGCCACTTTGAGTCCAGTGGTAATGAGCATATTCTTAAGGGCTAAGACTGAAAGTTGATTATCATCAACAATAAAAATCTCAGCCGTTTCTAATTCACTTTCTTTTTTAAGAGTGTCCTTCGGAATTGAGGGTATTGTACTACGAAGACCTGTGGTATCGGATTTTCCTGCTTGCATGTTGAGTGCAGTGGCAACTAGTTTTTTGCTACTATCCAGTCTTGGAGCTTCAAAGCTCTTTGCCTCTTTCGGGCTAGTGTTATCGAAATCCAGTGGTTCTTCTGTAAAGCTTCCAATGGTAACATTATCAGGTTTGTTGAGGTTGTCCATTACTCTTGACTCACTTCCACTACTTTTAAAGTGAAGGAAGTTCTGATGAGGATGAAAATTACCAGGATTATTAGCTACAGATGCATCAATGCCAGGAGCTTCACAAGAGTTTGATTTATATTTAACAGTTGTGAAATCTGCAAGATCTCTTAAATCATTCATAACTCTGAATGATACCTGACTTCCCTTTCCAAAGCTTGAGACTATATTTAATCCTCCTTTAGGACAGATCATCCTGGCTAGATGTTTACTTAAATACAGTCCCAGTCCTATTCCTGTGCTTTGAAGATTTTCTTGAACACCCTTTTGCTTATTAAATACTTGTCCAATCTTTGTAAGATCCTTTTCCTTTATGCCCACACCACTATCTATCACTGAGATCTTTGTATAGAGCAGAGGATCTTCCTTATCTCGCTCTACTTCTATTTTTACAAATCCATGGAAGGTATATTTTACGGCATTGGAAACTAGATTAATAAGTAACTGTCTTAATGCCACTTTATTGACATTAATGGTTTCAGGAGCATCTTTTGAGATTGATATCTGGAAGTCAAGCATTTTTTCTTGGGCAACCTTCTCAAATAGAGAGTGTATGTCATCTATAACATCTTTCACATTTAGGACACAAGGTTTAGGATTGAAGTCATTATTATCAATTCTGTTAATAAGGTCAATATCAGTAAGAGTGCTCTGTAACAATAAAGCACAGTTCATTGAGGGAGCAATTAAGCAGTCGTAAATGTGCTCAGTTACCATGTCTTTCAAAGTATTCAAATTAGCTAAAATAGCATTAAGTGGTGTTTTAACTTCATGAGAGATATATGAAAGAACAGCCTCTTTAAATTTGTTAGCTTTTTGGAGCGATTCAGCATTACTCTTAACAGTCTGATCAACTAAAATAACTAAGACTGCTGGCTTATCCTGGTTCCAAACTATCTTTCTGATCTTGACATCGAATATTTTAGTTTCATGGCCTTCGGCTTGGTACGTACAGTTACTAAACTGTAGTGTCTTTGCATCATTTTCAACATTAACCAAAGATGAGGGGAGAATGTTGTCATTGCTCATTATCATTTCAATCATAAAGCGAAGGCTTCGAGTGGTGTCGTCATCGATCTGGATTTGAGTTTTAGGTCTGAGATTTATATCTAGGTCTGGGCCGGGTATAAGACTTTTTGAACTGTGATAAGAATGATTCTTGTCGATTTGAACAGAATTATTGAGAGAACTGGCAATTGATTTAGGGTTATTTAACTTTTGTAGCTCAATAAAGTCAGAGGTGTCACTCCCTGCCCTCTTCTTCCTTCGTTCATGAGTTTGGTAAACACTTTTTTTTGATTTATTCACAGGATCCTCTGGAGTGTATTTCTTCTTACCTAGATCATTTTCTTCTAGATGGCCAAATAACCTAATTGGAGAGCCCACTTGATTTTCTTCTTCCAAGTCAGCTGGTATTGGTACCATAATATTCTCAAAACTATTGAGTAACTTTCCGGTTTCAGATATCTTTAAATGACTCTGGATAGAAGGATTGGAATAGCAAACAATATCCTCAAATAATATAGCTACGCCGTCTGGAATTGCTTGTAAAGCTTTCTTTAATTGCTTGAGCTCTTTGGTAGCATAAGATTCAGCTATACGAAATTCTTCCAAAATTTTGTAAATGTTCCATTCATTTGATACCAAAGAAACAAACCCGAAAAGGAGACATCCAAACCCTAATATTGTTGGCATTCTTATTCCTCGTAAAAGATAATATCCTCCACTTGCCAAAAAGTATAATGATTTTATGTGTGTTCTAGGGAGTCTCTGGATTATAGCATAATTGATGAGAGTCTGATAAGAACTCAAGAACAAAATGTCATTATGATTAATCACATGTACCATGAGTTCGGTTATTATGCCATTAAATGCCAAATAGTAGATCACTATAGGAATTGCGGATAAGTATTGCCTTTTTATGAGGTATGCAACTACAACTAATTGCAAACTCAGCAAAGCAGTTGGGATAATCAAAGCTGCGTAAGTGGATAGGTCTGATTCTTTGAAGACTTCATCAGGATATGACACTTTTGAGATGACGTAAATAATATATAACAAGATTGTAAAAAGAAGATTTTGCAGCGCAACAAATTTGAAATAATTTGGCGATTCAGGGCGGTTCTGGAGTTTGGCCTTGGCATTCTTTTTAGAGCTGATGACCTTCTTTTGAAAGATCGGCAAGAACGTGTCTTGCATAGTTCAAAATATAATTTGAGTTGATAAATTTTAATCAGTAGTGCTATTTTGAAAGAGTTATCTAACCTAATTAGGGAAATTTGATGACTTCTCTAGATCTAAGAAGGGTTTTTTCAAAGACTACAGATACATATATGCAGATGAATAAAATTTATTTAATGTTTCTTGCCCTTTTTCTTTCCTTGTCCTTGTTGTTGGTTACCTCCCTTTTGGCCTTGGCCTTGACCTTGGGGCTTTTGTTGGTTTCCACCTTGTGGCTTTCCACCTTGTTGTTGTTGACCTTGGGGCTTTCCTCCCTTTTGTTGGTTTTGTTGTGTATTTTGGACCTTTACATTAGGGCTCTGTTGTTGGCCACCCTTTTGTTGACCTTGAGCACCAGTGTTGACCTTCTTTTGAGGAGCAGCTTGTTGAGCGACAGGGTTCTTTCTCTTTCCATTAGCAACGACTTCTTCATCATCGTCGTCATCGATTTCGTCATCAAGTTCATCATCGTCTTCAAGATTGAATCCATCTTCATCGTCATCATCTTCCAAATCTTCATCATCTTCGTCTCCGACCAATTCCTCATCGAGTTCATCATCATCATCATCATCATCGTCTTCGGCATCAGCGAATGCTGACTTTCCTTGGGGCTTAGCCTGTTGTTGTTGAGCCTTTTGGGGACCTTGTTGAGGGCTCTTTGTTTGGGCTTGTTGTTGGGCCTTTTGAGGGCCTTGTTGGGGACTCTTGGTTCCTTGAACCTGTTGTCCTTGTTGTTGACCCTTTTGTTGTTGGGCTTGGCCTTGTTGTTGTCCTTTTTGTTGTTGGACTTGTCCTTGTTGTTGGCCCTTTTGCTGTTGTTGTTGTTGGCCCTTTTGTTGTTGTTGTTGTCCCTTTTGTTGTTGGGCTTGTCCTTGTTGTTGGCCCTTTTGTTGTTGTTGTTGTTGGCCTTTTTGTTGTCCTTGTTGTTGAGCATTCTTTCCGAGGACTTGAGCAGCACTCTTAGTGTTTTGGTTCAATTGTCCTTGTTGTTTTTGTTGGATGATTTTAGAGGGAGCAGTTTCGTCATCTTCATCTTCGTCTTCGTCTTCTTCATCTTCATCTCTCATTTTTCCAGCTCTCTTAGCGAGGGCTCTGAATTCTTCCTCATCCATATCATCTTCTTCAAGATCTTCTTCACTGGGTTCGAAATATCCAGCCAAGTAAACTTCACCCTTTCCTTGAACAGAGAAGGCGACATCTTGACTAATATCAAAGTAGAGGTCAAGAGTGGCGTGGGCAGTCTTAGTGGAGTCAAGGACTGCAATGACGTATTTCTTTTCTTCAGCTTCAGCGTAGACGTAGGTTTTTCCTGAATCTAGGATAGTCAATATGAAATTGGTGATAAATTACTTTCGCTGTTGGAGCCGAGAGCAACGTTAGATAAATGAAGAACTCTCATGTCTTCAGGAACATTATCAGCAAGACGATACTCAGTTCCTTGTTTAAGTTGGCAACCCCAGAACATTTCTATGTTTCGCTAAGATTTACAATTAAAATCTTTATTGGATTCACCTCAAATCTGATTAAGAGTCACTCAAAGAGAATTTTTTAATTAACGTAAACTCAGCAGAAATCTGAATTATTGAAGACGCTCAAGTCTTTCTTTTTTCACATCCTTTCTTCCGCCTAGGCCCTCGTCGGCCTATTTATTGTCCTTGGTCTCTACTGATAATGCATTCTCTGGAATAAAAATAACCTATTGTTCTAGAATTTACTGAAAAATTCTCAGACAAGAATCATTAATGCATATCGAGTAGAGTCCTGTTTATTAGATGAAAGAAAGTTCTTTTTAATACAACAAGTGTTGGTCCATATAGGCATGAATGAATTTCACTTAAGAAATCAGACTAAATCTTGGTTAAGAAAAGATACAATACATAGACTCTGATTGCTATGCTAATTTAGATTAAGAGAGAGTTTTATTTTTTATTTATACAATGAAGCAAGTCAGAATAGAAGTACCAGAAAATCAATTTAGGAGCACAGGCTTCGACCGAGGAGGGTTCCAAGGTTTTGATAATTATTCTCAGAACAACATCACAAATTCTAAAGGAAATTTCACTTCAGGACGTTATTCATCAGCAGAGTCTGCTTCAGAGTACCAAAGGTTTAAAACAGGAAAGCTTGACAACATGGATCTCAATCAGATAAGAGACTACGTGGACCAAGTACCCTCAGAGTTGCAAGGAGCATTTGAGTCATATATGGGAAAGGAGGGAATGAGAGTGGGAAGTGACTCTCGTATGGGCTCAGCCCATGGTTCTCAACCTTTATCATCCGGAAAGTCTGGAGAGCGTTATATTTCTCAGCAGGAGATGACGAGGTTTAAAAGAGAGCCATTTTCACAACCTAATCGCCCAACTCTGAAGTTCAAACAGTTATCAACACTATATCCTGCAGCAAAAACTGGAACATTTATGAATCGTTTGTCTGGAGGCCATGATACTCCTCAAGAAACTGCCAGGGAGGATAGAGAGGCCGTTGAAAGTTTGGAGAAGTGGGATAACGAATTCAAGTTGCAAATAAGTATAGTTGTGAAAATTGATTGTTAACTCGTTAGTGTCCAAAGCTGTTGAAAATGATAAGAAGAATGAGAATAAGGGAGTAAATGTTCACAATGAAAGAATGGATTTGCACAAGACACCGAGTCTTAATCTTGAAATCTTAAATTTGGTCAATGATGATGCAAGTATGATTTTTATCACTTTAAATTCATATTCAAGCAATTCTGAGAGGGGACAAAGATGGGAAATATTCCTCAGGCAATACTCTCAGCAAATCTAAACTCAGAGTACCTCAAAAGAGCTTAGAAACCATTATGGCAGAAACTAATAAGAAAATTTTAAATGAAATTTTGTTCCAAAGAGTTTCTAAACAGCTTTCAGTCAAAGATCCTAATCAGCAGACACGATTTGAATTAGACTATAAAACTAAATCTATTTCAAGTGACACTGTTAGCAACTTCAAAAATCTTCAGCAAACATTCCAAGCAAATCCTAGAATTATTGAATATGACCAGTTGTATTCCAAGCTCAGCGTGGAGAAGAATCCACCTGAAAAATTATTCGATTTCAGAGAAGAGCTGAAGAAAATTGAATTAGCTGAAAATGACTTTGCCGCTATTGAAGCAAGTCTAAAAACCCAATATGAATTTGTTATCAATGACATTCAAGCCAAAAAAGAATTAGTCAATCAATTGAGATTAACAATACATGGAAACATGACCAGAATCAAAAAAATACAAGAAGAAGTAAATTTATTGCTATAAAGTCTAAATCCTTGCTAGATTGAGGATATTAGAAGAAAGTATGATGCTCTAGAAGCACAACTGACTCTTCAAAAGAAAGAAAATCAGCCATCAAAAAGAACTCAAGGTAGAAGGCCAGTCAAATATACAGGAAACAATACATCTCTTGGAGAATATGAAAAAATCACAGTAAAGAAACAAAAAGCTTGCTAATTTAGAATAGAGACAAATGGATGAGAAGGTAGAGCAAGAAAGGGATAAAAAAAACTTGATCCAAAAAATCCAATTTGAAACAGAGAAAAGTCAACAAAAATTAAATAGCTTGGAAAGAGAAATTAAGGATGCTAAATTCAAGAAGAATCAGCTTAGACTCCAATTAAAGCAATTATACCTGAGAATCTTAAAGAGTGAGGAGCATATATTGTACTCTTCAAAAATTTTTTATTCAACTCTTAGGCAACATGAAGCTAGTTTTATCACAATCATTAAAAATCTCTGGAAAATTAATGAAGAAGTTGTTGAAGATATGTTCCCAAGCTTCTTAGATACTGAAGCTATGAAATATCTGATTGAAGTAAAATTTCTTATAGAACTGGTTTGATTCATTAGAATGCAAGATTAGAATATGAACTTGAACAATTAGAATTTATTATGAAACATGAAGAATTTAGAGATTTTGGAGAGCGTGACTTCCGCAACAGAGATGACATTTACAGTCGCTTCATGAAGACTCAACAATCATTGAGGCAATCATTTAGTGAGACTTTAGCAGAAGTCCAGAAAAGATTGATGGGCCTGAAAAAGGGTATAGTTAAAATGAAGAGGCCAGTCTTCATTCGAGATGGTACTGCAAAGAACAGAATTATCAGATGGGAAGAGGTAACAAAATTGAGATTTGTATAAACTTTTTAGCTTAATTTAGAGGCTAATGAATTGGACTCAAATACGCAGGAGAGACAATATATTCAGGAGAAAATTAATATTGCAGTTTCTAATATCAAGAAAAAAATAGCTGAGCTTAAGGAAAAAGAAATTAACAGAATTTTTGATCTCTATATAGCTAAGGATATTGATGAAAAGACATTAAAACATCTAAACAAGCTTCTCATTTCTCTCTTTGGAAGACAAAATGCAGAGAATATCTATCTCAGATTCATTAGACTTAAACAAGTACCATAATATCTCATTTTAATTAATTTACACTATAGACTCATGCTCTGAGAGTTTCTCAAAATAAAACTTTTGTCTTCTCCTCAACAAGGAACTTCTCAAATTCCATCATCAACAACAATTCACAAAATAATTTCACAATGATGCTCTCCTATGCTTCTAAGTTCAGACCCGATAAAAAGTCTGACATGCTTACTACTTTTTATTCTGAAAAAGAGCATACAAATAGACATACTGAACAAGACCCTAATGAAAAGAGCCATGCCCAAACAGAGGATGAGCCAAATACCAAATATGAACCTCAATATCAAATATCAGCTGGAATTTCTAATTTTGATGACAATGCCTCATTATATCTAAGGAGACAGACCTCTCAAAGCTCTAGAAGCAATTTGAAAAGTCCTAACACTAATTTCATGTCAAGAACTGGAAGTTCATTCAACAGAGTCAGATTCAAGGAACCGATAGCTGAAGATAACATGAGTAGAACCATGCCCAGAGGAAAGTCTGAACAGACTATTCGGTCAAATAAGGTGCTAGTCCTTAAGTAACATAGATTTAGGCTTAATTGTTCCTTGCTCTGTTTTGATTTTCTTCTTAAAATTATCAACATATCTGTTTGCTAGTTCCTGTTTCTTTTAATAAAAGAGTACGAAACTTTCTCAATCTAATTTTTGTTATTGATTAATGGGTCAGTATCCTTATAAACAATAGAGTAAATAACAATTCAATCTTGAAACATATTAAAATTACTACTTATTGACATCCTACAATTTCCTCACAAATCCTTGAGTGATCCTCTTCCCTTCAACATCAATTGGATATAATTCTAATTTATTGTCTTTATAATCAATTATCCAGACATGGTTATCAGAACCCATCTCTTCAAATAGCTCTCTTTTATTAGTATTTTTTAATTGGCGAGTAGGCACACCCCAACCTCCATCTCCAAAATAAATCACACCTTCTGGATTTACTTTTCCTCCTTTTAAAGGCTTTGTCATTTTATATCCATGATTGTGGTTCTCAAATGCTCCAATAAATCTATGTTTTTCAAAAGCAATTCCCCAAGTTTTCTGGGCCAAGTCCATTACCCATTGTGGATTATCATTGAATCTAAGAACTACTGGATACATAGGAACGTGATAAAGGGCAAACTTAGCATAGTCTCTGAGCTTTTCAGATTGCTCGTCAATCCATTCCAGTTGGGTTCCACTGTAATTAGCTATAAATTTTGAATCTAAGCTAAAAAAAGCTGTTTTTCCTATTAAATTATAGAAATAGCTTTTTCTTTGCATTAATTCTGGAACCTTTTTGATTAGATTTCCTTTTCTGTCTACAGGCAGATGTTGGGGCAGGTAGTAGAAAAAAAGGGGATATCTTTCCATATTCACTTTTACATTTGCATTAGCATTGAATCCCACATCATGATTCCCAAGTGCTATTACAATCGGAATAGTCCTGTTTACTTTTCTGTTATGCTCCTCAAACATACTGAAGAAACTATCCCAGCAAATCCAGCACGAATGCAGAGCATTCTCGTAAGCAGAATCTCCTCCAATGATAAACGCATCTGGATTATACTTCGAAAGCATAGAAGTCATTTGCCGAGCCAAAGGAGCAGAGCTTACATCCCCACCCATAACAACTCTAAATGGAGAATTTGATTCTTTGCCTGGCATTGTCTTATAATTTCCACTGAATTGTACTTTACCATTATAAACAATTTGATAATGATATTCTGTCTCAGGTTCGAGATCGCTTAATAAAAAGGTGAATACAGTGCGTCGCCCAATAGGCTCAAATTCTTCAAAAGATTGAGACCATGACACGTTTTGAACCTGTTTTAGGGCTTGCGAGTTTTGATAATTTGCATTAGTATCATATAGTAGTGAGATTTCTCTAACTTTTATATTAGTGTGCACATTGATGAACACAGAAGTGGAGGCATCTTGAGGTAGAGTAGCATAAACATGGCAAGGAGGGCCAGGTGGACATACTTCATCCAAATAAAGACTTCTTGTAAATCTTGTGCTAACAAAAGAGTCCTCTTCGAACATGAAGCTTCCTGAAGTGTTGTTATAATATTCAACGCACATATCTTGCAAAAGTCTTGGTAGGATAATTGGAAATACAAGTGAGAGAATAAGTATAGGCAAGATTTTGGTTGAATTATTTTTTATTATAGTTTGATATGAAACTCTTGGAGCTTTCTTCAAGGTATCATCATCAACTTTCAGCTTTTTCTTGGGTGCAAATGTTGAAATGTACCATGAAATAATAGGAAAATAAAGCAAGTATGTCAAAATGGTTGCTGAGAACATTGAAATAAAGTAGAATCCACTAATCACAGATGGGATGGCTGATAGCAGGAGGATTGCGATTGCTAGGACTAGTTTTGCAATAATTTTTGTGATTTTCAATGGAATCCTGTGTAATAGTATAAAAGCGATGAAGGCAATGAGTGAACCAATAAAGGCCTTGATTGAAAAATAGAGTACAAACAAATGGTCATATCGAATCCCTTCAAGATAATAGAGATGATCTCCAAGAGACATTTCTATTTAAATGTCAGAGTTTCTTTTATTAAAGTTTATTTAAGAGTTGTTTTAGATGGCAAATTGCTAGTATGCGTACATTGAAAATCTTATACATAAAGCCTTCTTGGTAGAGTTTTCTGAAGAATGTTCAAGGTCAAATTACTCAAATTAGGATTCAGATTTGTTTAGAGTTGTGATCCGGAGATACTGTTGAGCTTGTGTAGGCGATTTGATTATTAGCGCAAACAAGGATCCTTTCCTAAAATAGATTGTTGTATAAATTAGATAATCTCGAGGAGGGTACTTCCGTTTGTGTAAGAAATAGAATGTTTAAAAGTTCAGTTCTAGAATTATCTACTTTAGAATTGCAATAGGATAATCAAAGAACTCCTCGCAGATGTCAATTGAATCATTATTGATGGCTCTACTAATATACAAGAAAGTGAAACTTTCTTTCCTTTTAAACTTGTATGATAGGAATCTGATAATCTTCAGCAGTAAATCATACGATTCTTAGGAGAAATTTAATAAAATAAAGATACAAATATGAGCAATCTTCAAAAGCCCAAACAAAACGGAAAGGACAAGCAAGGAGGTAACCAGAAGAAGGTTAACCCTACTGATGCCCCTGTTATCAAGGATGAAAGATTTAAGGCTGTTCATTATGACCCTAAGTTCGCTCCATTGTCAAAAAAGAATAAAAAAACAAAAGTTGACAAGAGATTCGAAAAGATGTTCAAAGATGAAAGATTCAAGGTCGCTACAAAGGTTGACAAGTACGGAAGAGAGATAGAAGTTCCAAAGACTAACAAAGAAATGGAAGACTTTTATTATGTGGAAGATGAGGATGATAAGGACTTGGCATTTTCAGACAATGAAATGGCAGCTGAACTTGACATAGATCCTGAACAACTTATTGGTAAAAATAAGGAAAATAAAGTGGTGAATAAAAATGAGGGAAAGAAAGTAGATCAGAAAAAAGATAAGAAAAAGCAGAATCAGAATGCACCTAAGGCCAATGGCGAAAAGCCCAAAATAGCCCATTTCAATGACGAAGGAAAGTTCGAATGGAATGAAGAAAGCTCAGATTCTGACTTCGACATCGAAGAAATTCAAAGAGAATTAGACGAGCAAGCAGAAATTGGTTGGGAGTCTGAGAGTGATGATAACGCCCCTGAAGGTGAGCCTACTAACAGGCTAGCTTTGGTCAAATATGACTGGGAAAATATACATGCATCTGATATTATGTTATTTATGACATCTTTTGTTCCTAAAAATGGATTCATCAAAAGTGTCACAGTATATCCATCTGACTTTGGTCTCCAGAGAATGAAGGAAGAAGAGCTTGAAGGTCCCAAACATATTTGGAAAACTGACAGAGTCCCCGAGAATGATAAAGAAAGGGAAATCCTTGAAAAGACAATCCTTGACGCTGACCAGCCATGGATATTTAGAGAGAATGAAAATGAAGATATTGATCCTATCAAGCTAAGACAATATGAAAAAGATAGACTCAAGTATTATTACGCTATCATCGACTGTGATTCAGTCAGAACTGCCAAGACACTTTACGATGAGTGCAATGGTATGGAGTTCGAATTGACCTCTATCAAAATTGACCTGAGTTATGTGCCTGACGGATTGCAGTTCCCTCATCCTCCTAAGGAAGTTTGTACCGAAATTCCAGCCACTAGCAAGGTCCATAATTTCTTGAACAGAGCTGTTAACCATACCAACGTAAAACTTACTTGGGAAGAGCCAAAGCCTGATAGATTTGATTCTTTATTCAAGAACTTGAAAGAAGAAGATTTTGGAAAGATTGATTTTAATCAATACATCTCAAGTGATACCGATGACGAGGGGTCAGAGGAAGATGATGAAGAAGAAATAGAATTGAGGAGAAAGGCCTTGTTAGGTAGTGGTGATGTCGAGGATTGGAGAGCTGATTTTGATAAATCTAAAAAGAGAAAACACAATGAAATGGAAATGGTTATCAAATTCAACCCAGGATTCGACGAGCTCGGAAATAAAATTCTCGAAAAGGCTAATCCTGAGAAAGGAAAAGAAAACAAAAAGAATAAAAAGGACAAAAAGAACAAACTCAAGGTCAACAAGGATGATGAATGGTTCGTTGAGGATGCTGCCGAAGAGGAAGAAGCTAAAAAAGATGATAAGAAATATAAAGATGAACTTGAGCTCCTTGTTGAAGAAGGAGAGGAAAAGAAGGGCTTCAAATTGGATGTTGAGGATGAAAGATTTGCAGCCATCTATAAAAAAGGAGACTTTTCTATTGATCCCACATCTAAGTACTATGATCCAAAATCTAGTGGTAAATTGTTGCAAGAACAAGTCCAAAGAAGAAAGAAAAAAGTTAAAACGGCTTAATCAGTTCACTTTTGCTATGCTTTTGGCTAAAAAGATTTGTTTATCCTCATATATATTATAAAAATTTGTTCTGCCGATGGCTGTTTAATTGTATGTGAATTATGTGTCCGCCTGCATTTATAATTGTCAGCGTCTGATGAAAACTGAGAACAAAAGTATCTATAAAAGAATTATTAATTCAATTCAAACACTCTGACAAAACATAATAATTAAAACTTGAAAATATTGATAAATGACTAAAGTCAAGCTAGTCAGTCAGGAAGGTGAAATTATAGAGGTAAAATCAATCACTTACTTTCATTGAATCGTTCTTAGGTTGATGAAGAAGTCGCCGTCAAGTCCACTCTCATTAAGAATATGATTGAAGGTACTCATTCAAATTTTTTTTTCTTAATTTTTGCTAAGACGCCGGCACTGATGAAGAAATTCCCTTGCCCAACGTCAAGATGGTCGTCTTGAGAAAAGTCCTCGAATACTGTGAGAGATATAAGAATGAAAACCCTCCCGAAATTGAGAAACCCCTCAAGAGCACCAATCTTGCTGAAGTTGTTCCAGAATTCGATGCCAAGTATATAGACATTGAAAATCTTGAAGAGATTTTTGATATCATTTTGGCTGCTAACTATCTGGATATTAAGCCTCTCTTAGATCTTTCTTGTGCCAAGATTGCTTCTTTGATTAAAGGTTAGTTGTATTTAGTTATAGTAATATCGCTAGGAAAAACACCCGAAGAAATCAGAAAGACTTTCAATATTCAAAACGATTTCACTCCCGAAGAAGAAGCTCAGATCAGAGAAGAAAACAAATGGGCTGAACAAGCTGACTAAATGTTTCTATAATTTATTAAAAATATGGCTCTATAGATTCATATCTGTACCAGCATTCGAATATTGTATGATTACAAGTTATTCATTATCGGAAGGGCCTATTTATTACTTCCAGATTAACTTTACATCGTACAATACAACTTCGTGACACAAAACCTCAATCTTTATCCTCGATTAGTTATCGTCTATAAAAGATTTAAATAAATCGATAAGGCATGATTTCCAGATTCTCCAAGTCTGTTGTCACTGGTCTCAAATACAACAAGGTCTTCTACGCTGTAAGCCCCATTAGCTCAATTTTTATATCATAGCCTTCCTTCAATTTCGCCAATGAAGTCGAAGATATTAGATCTGTCCCAGGACACAAGGTACCTAGTTTCTAATAAACATATGTTAACCACTATAGGCTCCCGTCATTGAAGACACCCCTCACGGAAGATACGCTAGCGTTCTCTTCACCAGTGCCTCCAAGAAAGAATCTCTTCATACCGTCCTTGAAGACATCAAAAACTTGAAGGAACTCTACAACAGAGTATTTCTTTGAAGATGAGTGTTATAAGTATTAGTCCGATGTTATCAAGAATTTTGTTTACAACACCGCCTCCAAGAGAAGAGACCAAGTTTCTATTCTTGAGGAAATCAACAGAATCGCTGAACTCAACCCCCTAACCTATGAATTCTTGAGTATAGTTAATCTAATCATCATGAAACGGTAGATACCCTCATTGAAAATAAGAGACTTGACTTGTTACCCAGAGTCTGTGACAAATATATGGAATACTACAGAATCCTTAACAAAGAAGAAAACATCACCATTATCTCTGCTGAAGAGCTCTCTGAATCTGACAAGAGCAGAGTCGAAGAAGCCCTCAAAAAGTCTCACGCTGGAGTTAACTTTACCCTTAAATTCCAAGTAAGAGAATAGAGAAAGATCATTAATATTTAAAGGTTGATCCCTCTATCCAAGGAGGACTCCAAATGTACAGTGGCAACAAATTCATGGATCTCTCTCTCGCTTCAAGAGTTGCCAGAGTCAAGGGAGAATTAGCTAAGATTACTTTCTAAGTACGCATTGCATGGAATATGTTCTCACCTAGTATGAGAAAGTTATAATCTCTTTCCAAAACTAACAATACAATTTCAAACTGGCCTTTAGGACCTCAAAATTATTCTAATCTATCTCCAGATCCGAATTATAAGATAGGCATAGTATTTCAATATATAATCCATTAAGAGAAAACATCTTCCCATGTATTTGTTCCTGGACCTGAATAGGGGTCGACTCTCCAGTAGTTGAACATTCCCATTGTGTCGGCAATCCAGAGAGACTTTCATAATTTTAAGAAATATAAAATTTATAATTTACGATAAACATCCAAGGAGCTTGTCTCCAGAAGTAATTGTTAATAAAGCCTGGGAAATAGTTGGATCCATACTCATGATACCAGAGCTATCGATTTAAGTAAAGGCCAAGATTATTCTTACCCAGACAGCTGCTGTTCTGTAGTTACCCTTGAATGTGCACACTCCACCTTTCTCCTTGGGCCACATATCGACCATTTCTCTGATAGTGCAGGCGAAGGGATAAGAGAAGACACAGGCAAGGTATGTACTGAGTGAGGCGCATCTAAATAATCATTGAAGGAAGAGATGATTATACAAGAATTTGGTGAGATTAGCAGGCCATGTGTCAGATAGTCTGAAGGTGATGGTACCTAACTTATCAATCAGGTAGTCATAACTGAAGAATAGAGTGAGTGTATGGAGGTAATTTCTCATCAAAAATGGGAAGGTGTTCTTGAAAAGATAATATGGGCCTTCTTCGAATGGAATTCTTCTAAGAGCATTGAAGTATGACTTATACCCTTTCTGGAGCTCCTTTGGGAATGTTTTGTCACCATAATATGCCATCTTGAATGTTATTTGACCATGCTTTTTAACAAAATACCCTAGCCATTTCTAATGGGACTCCAATCCAGCATGTGAGACCAGCTACCAGCATTGTGGGTGGAATCTTTCTCAAGAAGTTAATTTCAACTATTCCCATGAAAGAAACAGAGGATATTATTACCTGTACCGAAGGTTTGGTGCCACCCATTGTTAACTTCTCTGAACAAGGCATATCTTACTGGAAGATCAAGAGTTCCCACCGCAAAAGCGTACTGCAATCTAGAGATTAGTTGTTGGACATCTTTGCCTATACCTGTTCTTTAATCCCTTTCTGAAATTATCCATTCTCAAAGCTTCACGGACAAAAATCCAGTATTGTTTTGCGTTGGCAGGCTTCTCGTAGTGCTTCAATAAAAGTCTGATATTCTCTTTAAAGAGTATCTGAGTCTCGTTCTAGAAATTGAGCCAAGAATATACAACAACTACGAAAAAGGTTGCTGGGAGAGAAGCTATAAGTCCTCTCGTATAATTCCAGGAAAACTTATTATCTGGAGCTGGTGTCCAGGAGAAGGCTAAATTACTAACAAAAGGACCATCAGATATTACTGTTATAAGTATCCCAGTATGGAGAATGCCTTCTTTTAATATCTTCGAGCTCAAAATACATATTCTTCTGTTATTCCTCTTAATAATTTAAAAATGATAGGATTTTGTGTAATTGATTTAATAGTACTAATTCAATAATTTTGTACTCTTGAATTAAGGATTATGCCTCAATTTGGTTGCATTGAATGCTCTGAATATTAGTACAATCATACTCAAATCACACAAGTAAATATATATATCGTTAAGGTCACATAATGTGGCCCCAACCAGCATACTTTTTGAGATCATATTCGAAAAGTTACAAAATAATACTTTAACAAAGGCATTCAAAATAGCTTCTGATGTTTCATTAGATTTTCTGTGGGATCAAGAGGGTATTAAATCCCTTTGTATTTATCATGAAAGTGCTCTCAACTTTATAATCTAAACTTAATTCGATCCAGTTGTATAATTGTCCCATCTTCCATCTGAGTCCCAGATCTTTAGTATCAGCATTTGTTTTCTCTAAAATGTCGCGGGTCTTTTCTTCAAAAACTAATCTTAGTCTTCTTGCTCTGAAAGCCAAATAACACATAATACAGATAAATTGCAGCAATCCGAACCCAACCAAGATGCCTCCTGCATATACAAATCCATTTCTTTGGAATTTAACGAACTCAACTCCTGAATCCTTTTCGCGATTTATTCCGATATTTATGAAAATGCTTCCAATAATAATAGAGAAAGCCAGGAGAATAGCAGATATTATAGCTATATTTCTGTATCTTCTGAGAATTCTGAAGTTCTCACAGGCTTCTTCGATTCTGTCGAGTAATGCGTTTATTTCTCTGACTCCATAATTTTCTTTGTCTAGGGCAGCAGGATCATAACAATGGCGTTTGAAACGGTATGAGCATTGATCAAACGGGAAGATCAAGCTCACAGAAGTGGATTTTGGAATAGAGATGTTGACTCTTTGGCACTCAAGTAACATTCTTAAATATATTTATATTAATTTTTCTTAGTTCAGTTCAAAAGAATAAACCTTTGGACTCATTAATAAAATCTTTTCGTTACAAAACTCGATCGAATCAAGTTAATTTCTTTCATAAGTCATCAACTCTCTAGCTGATTTAATAGGGTTTGGTTTGGGGAAGTTTCTATCATGATCTAGAGTTTTCTAAAAATAGAATCAATGGATTCTTAATTTAGTTTAATACAAGCAAATTTCATAGCATATTTATCATTTAACTGAAACAACATGAATAGACAAACCATCATAATCCCACCAAACTAGGATCATCTCATAAAGGAGAGCATCACCAGCAAAGCTCAAATCCTGCAAACAGGTTGTTGGATATTTTATCCATAATAGGTAGTTATAAAATGGAATTAAGGCTCCGAATTTCTTAGTAATAATGCACTCTGTGAATCAAACTCACGAGGATATAGAAGATATTAAGAAAAATAGTTATACAACATAAAAATATTAGAATCTATCACCATCTCCAAACCTGGCCGCAGTTGCTAAATTAAGGCAATTTTTATAGAGGTTCTTTCTATCTCCATCAAGCTCGTATTGTTTTAAACATTGTAGTATACGATAATCATTCTCAATGATCAAATCCTTTAGAACTCCTATAATATTTAAAGCTTGGAACATTGGTTTTACCTTTTTGCTGATTATTTAAAAGGCCTTCTTTTGACATTTTAGAGACTATCGCTAAAAGCATTCTTGATTTTGGCTTTATGATTACAATATTTACAATCAAATTACCCAAACATGTCCTGTAAGTATATCTGACCTTTCATCAAGTCGATCAACTTCGAATTCCCAAGTATCATTTCGCTATTTTTATGATAAAAATATTACTTAATTTACTGGGCATGAGTCTGCAGACTCAGGGTATAGGTGAGTATTAGATAAAGTTGTTTTGAGGGCATTTAGTTCCTTTTGGAAGTAATCAAGCTCTAAAAAGTGATGAAAATAATTGTGCAAGTACTTTTTTGTAAATCACTTAGAGGAGTAGCATTTGTAGCCTCAAACCCATTAAATTCAGTATTTTTATTTATTGGGGAGATATCATTGAACACTCTAAGAGGAGCCAAAATGTCATCGATTTTTCCCTCTAATTCAGATTCTTTTTTTATCTTGATTAGGTTTCCATCAATTATTTGGGATATTCTAGAGAGTGACTCATGGAATCCTCTCAGCCTATTCTCAATATCTGTGTACACAATCTTCTCAATAATATTTGGAATAAAGCTATTACACAAAATTTCCTTAATAATTGAGTCCAAGCCTATGAGCTATTACCTTTTTGGCATAGATATCCTCAAGTTTCTCGGATGCAGTCGTCAGAAATTCTAATATAGAAACCAGTTCGTCATAATCTTCACAATAATATCCTGTCAATCTAAATCCAATAAAGAATCTATTTTACTTGCTATATCCTCAAAACTCACAGTACTATTAAATTTTAGGAATATATCTCGGAGAAACTTACTCGCTCTTTCCTTTGATTTTATTATAGACTTCATTGAGCGTATTTTTGCTTTTATTCGACAGATCTGTGCAAAAGAAATCATAAAACTCCTCGAACTTGACATCTAAAATATTAAATATGTTCTAATTATGAAAGGTCAAAGCAAGCCAAACAAAGAAATTGAATCGTACCATCCAGATCAGAGAAATGGGAGACTAGAATGTCACTCATCTTACGAAATATATCACTATGGAAATTTTATTTATTATTTACCTTTAAATTCAGGAGAAAGTCTTAACTGAGATGTCCCATTACACTCAAATTTTATTACATTTCATGTTCATTATCTTTATTATCCATATTTAGAAACCTCATATTTATAAAAACATTCTTCGGTTTAATGCTCTATTTCGATTTGTTTTTTGTAGGACATCGCAGATGAAGAAATATATATCTCAAAATTAATCGGTCACGGACTTTGTTTTTGGTTCCAAAAACAAATACGAAAATAAGACATAGTGAAGTCAGAAATGTGTTTTTAGCTTTGATATTTTTTATTTGTTTTACTCAAATTATACCCAATGTAGTGAGAAGCTAAAATAGCAACTAATAAAATGTATTCCAGAATCTAGTAAGAGACTCTAAGGAAGAAGTAAAGGAAGTTTTAAACTAAGGAGACTAGGAAACAATCATTTTAGCTATGAGATTCGTTTGTCTTGAGAATTCGTTGTCATACGACATAGAAAATGATGGAAATCCATCTTCTCAGACATCTGCATCTCTCAGCTAAAAATGCTCAATTTGATGACAGTTTTTCATACTGTCGTTATCAGTAGGATTTAGTTTTCATTATCAGCTTGTTGTAAGATTTCACAATTATCATTATCACTGTATTGGTATCTGTTAACAAGAATGAAAAAGCTGGATGCAGAATTTCTGGAATGTGTATCAGCTTGATTTTAGGTTAATTAGATAAAGAAAAAAAAAAATAGTTCATTACCAGAGAGCAGCAAGAGATTGTGTGTGGGGGGTAAGCAGCAGCAGAAGCAGCAGAGTATTCTAGATTTATGTTAAGATAAATAGTGAAGGTCAGGAAAATCATTATTTTTTATTATTCACCTTGAGATGTAACCGGATAAAGATAATGCCCTTCTCGTACTTTGGCAAAACCTGACCAAATCATGGCCTATTCATGTTAGGATGTGTTCAAAGCCTTACGTGAGGAAGATTGTTTGGCAAAACGAGTATTTTTAAGTAATTCTTGCTAATTAACAACTATTTAACAGATTTTTGCGAAATTAAATTATTTTGCAGATATGAAAATCAGTTAGAAGAAAATAATCATTTGAAAGGGCACATAATGTACAATAATTAACTAGAATGAGGCTCTGTTGAACATTTCTTAATTCTATATTGCATTATTTTTACCCTAAGAGTCGTCCGAGATTAAAAATTTTTTGGACTCTAACTACTTCTTGTTTAGTAAGGAATCCGTTAGTGATTAATAGATGTATCAAATAAGCCTTACCGCCAGTCGTTATGAGAAAGCATTCTCTGTCAGACCTATTTCATGAAAAAAGGACCACAAAGGAATGACTTAGAGTGATTATTTTGGATTGTTTGATGCTTTGAGAAATTGTCTTCTGATTTCTAAGTTCGTCTCAAGTGTTATCCTTTAATGAGAAAGGATAATTACTTGTTGAGATGAGACTTTCAGAGTTTTACAGAAAACTTCTTTCGAAGAAATTGAGATAATGCCAATCAGTATTAGTTTCCTATGAACAAATTATGTGTTCTTGAAAAAAGAAGACAACAATATTGATTGACATTATTCAATACTGTAAAACTTTGCTTCCCTGAAATTTTTGTTTGTTAAAAAGCCATTGAATAGCGTTTCTTCTGCTTGAAATCAATTCCATTTGAGGCTCTGTATCAAATCTCTCTTAGACTTAATTCATCCATGATTGATAATTCTTAGTCAACATTTTCCATGATATTCTTTCGAAGCAAATTTTTGAAGAAGGGCAGTGGATTTGACTAAATTGATTATCATATTTACTATTGAAAGAAAGGAAGAAGTATCGGTATGATAAAAGCATAAAATAAATAAAATGGAGCTTGTACTAATACGAACTAAAATTTACTAAATAGCCATATCATCGTAGCCTTTTGAAAACCCAAATTAGTAACTAGGTCTCAAGTCTTATCAATCTAGGTGAATGCTTCTTCGAATGCCATTATCATCCATTAAATAGAAATGATCTTGATAACAATAGCTCTTGACAATGAAGCCAATTAACAATTTAATCATGAGGCTTCAGGTCTTTATTGTTGAAACAGGGACATGGGTTAAGATGATTGCATTTGGCCCAAATGATTGAAACCCGAGAATGAAATAAAATTTATGTAAAACAAAGAGAATAAATTTGTCAAAGTTATGAGGGGAAAAAATATCTAAAATGTTTGGTAAATTAGTATATCACTAGCGGCTGAGTTTTTTGCTTCCAAATATACACTGATAACAACAATAAAGACTTTTCATAGAACATATTGAATTAGAGTAATCTTTAAACACAAAGGTGAGAAATGATGTAAGTTGATTTACATGCAAGACAAGCAGCATCGAGATCTAACATCAATGGCTTGATCGCTAAATTTTGAGAAATTTTAAAACAAATATATACTCCAACTGAGTCAATTCTCTGAGTCTAGTCCTGCTCTTTTTATTATGGGCATTGTTCTTAAGGCTCTTATGAGGTTTTGGCTAAAAAGATGAATTTTCCTTTTTGTAATCCTTACTGGAGGGAGTTTATCCTGAATTGAGGAACCATTTGGAAGGGTCTTCTTGCTTTCTTTAGCTTTTAAAGTCATTT
>Ga0065720_1001875_pt1 | contig 80548 bp, 71 predicted proteins | sample Thericmetagenome_FD_59107 | JGI IMG/M metagenome (GOLD analysis project Ga0065720, IMG submission 59107) | Thermophilic microbial communities from the Joint Bioenergy Institute, California, USA of rice/straw/compost enrichment - eDNA_2 v2... | ecosystem: Engineered > Solid waste > Grass >...
CTCACCGTCGACTCGTCGTGGACGTGGGCGAGGACGGCCAGGGCCAGCGCGTGCGACGTCGCCCAGACGAGGGTGCAGAGCGCGGCGGCCGCGAGCGGACGGCAGGCGGCGGGGACACGCGCGTGCATCGTGCTCACCCCCTGCTCCGCCCCCTGGAGCGGTGCCGCCGGACACGGCCCGCTGATCGTCTCCCCCGACTGTCGGATCGTAAACGGCGTGTAAACCGTTACGGCCCGAGCATGCGATGGAGCGGTGGGTGGTAGCGGGATTCGCGGTGAGCGGTCGGCGAATAGCTGTTCGGCGGGGATCTCTCGGGGTGGGCGGTTTCGCCGCACACGGGCCGCCGGAAGGGGATGGCAGGAACACCGCAGTGATGACTGCGCTCCGGCCCCTCCGTCGCAGAGCTCGGGCTCGCGCGCCTTCAGTCGACGGCTAGGTGGTCACCTTCGTGCAGGGGCAGCACTCGGCCAGGCGAGGTCGGCAGTCCGGGGTGGTGCGAGCCGAGGAGCAGTCGAGGTCGATTGCCTCGGCGGGAGCTTCAGCGGTGTTCGCGCCCGGCTCCTTCGTCACCGAGCCCGGCCCGCGCGCTTTCACGTCGACAGCGTCGTGGCCGCTCTCCGGTAGTGCTCGGCCGGGCGCGGTGCGGGCAGTCCCGAGCGCGCCACCCGAGCGCCGTGGAGGTGGATCACGTCCATAGGCGACTCGCCGCGGCCCCGACCGGACCCCGCGCGAAGAGCCTCAGTTCGGCGCCGCCACGTGCGTGCTGACGAGCGCGGCGAGCCGGTCGCCGATCGAGCGGGTGTGCCCGGTCGCGCTGTGGTCGCGGGTGGCCAGGTCGAAGGCCACCGCGGCCTCGATGCGGCGGGCCGCGTCGGTCTGGCCGAGGTGGTCGAGCATCAGCGCCACCGACAGGACCGCGGCGGTGGGGTCGGCGATGCCCTGGCCGGCGATGTCCGGCGCGCTGCCGTGCACCGGCTCGAACATGCTCGGGTTGCGGCGGCTGACGTCGAGGTTGCCGCTGGCCGCGAGGCCGATGCCGCCGGTGACGGCAGCGGCGAGGTCGGTGAGGATGTCGCCGAACAGGTTGTCGGTGACGATCACGTCGAACCGGCCGGGGTCGGTGACCATGTGGATGGTCGTGGCGTCGATGTGCTGGTAGGACACCGACACGTCGGGGTGCTCCAGCGACACCTCCTCGACGATCCGCGACCACAGCCCGCCCGCGAAGGTCAGCACGTTGGTCTTGTGGACCAGCGTCAGGTGCTTGCGCGGGCGGCGCTCGGCGCGCTGGAACGCGTCGCGGACGACCCGCTCCACGCCGAACGCGGTGTTCGTGGAGACCTCGGTCGCGATCTCGTGCGGGGTGTCCTTGCGGAGGATGCCGCCGGTGCCGACGTACGGGCCCTCGGTCCCCTCCCGCACGACGACCAGGTCGATGTCGCTCACGCCGGCCAGCGGTCCGCGCACTCCCGGGTAGAGCTTGGCCGGGCGCAGGTTGACGTGGTGGTCGAGCTCGAAGCGCAGGCGCAGCAGCAGCCCGCGCTCGAGGATGCCGCTGGGCACCGACGGGTCCCCGACGGCGCCGAGCAGGATCGCGTCGTGCTGGCGGAGCTCGTTGAGCACCGTCTCGGGGAGGAGCTCGCCGGTCGCGTGCCAACGGGCGGCACCCAGGTCGTAGGTCGTGATCTCGGCGCCCGGGGCGACCTCGTTGAGGACCTTGAGCGCCTCCTCGATGACCTCCGGCCCGATTCCGTCACCCGGGATGACCGCAAGGCGCATCCTGTTCCCTCTTCTCTCCAGCCCAGTGTCCCGTTAGGACAACTTGCCGCACGCTACCTGCAGCCGCGGCCCGTTCTCGTGCTTCATCACCCGTTGGTGGTCACTCTGCCGGGCGAATCGGACCCGCTGAGCGGCGCCGGTGCCCGCCCCCAGGAGCGACACACCCCCTGAGCGGGCCCATTGTGCCCCTAGCCTGCGCCGAACCGTCACGAGGCCCCCACTTGTCGTGACGACGCCCCGGCCGCCGCCCCGGCCGCGGACCCACCGAGCCACGAGCCACTCCGACCAGGGCAAACGCGATGACGACGCCGGGACGACCGGCGGCGGACATCACCGGGACGAGGGACACGGAGGGTGGCGGCCGAGGGTCCACCGGTGCGATCCGCACCGCTCCCGGCCGGCTGTCCACCACCCGATCGGGCGATCGGGGCGGGCCGGCGGCTCAGTCCCGGAACGAGATCAGCCGCGTCGTGACAGCCCCGACCGACGCCCCGATCGGGTCCAGCACGGCCGGGTCGACGGGCCGGTCGACGCGCAGCAGCATGATCGCGTCGGTCCCGTCGGTGGTCTGGCTGATCTGCGCGGCCTCGATGTTCACGGCGGCCTCGCCGAGCAGCGAGCCGACTCGACCCATCACACCGGGGCGGTCGGCGTATTCCAGCAGCAGCAGGTTGCCCTCGGCGCGCAGGTCGAAGTGCCGTCCGTTGATCTCGACGAGCTTCTCCACCTGCGCCCGGCCGGAGAGCGTGCCGGAAACCGTCGCGGACGTCCCGTCCGGCATGGCCGCGCGCAGCTGCACCACGCTGCGGAAGTTGTCGCTCTCGGGCGTGGTGGTCAGCTCCACACCGATCCCGCGCTCGGCGGCCAGCCGGGGCACGTTCACGAACGTCACCTGGTCCTCGACGACGTGGGTGAACAGCCCGCGCAGCGCGGCCAGCCGCAGCACCGACACCTCGTACGCGGCCAGCTCCCCGGCGACCTCGACCGTGACGGTGGTCGGGACGCCGCCGGCGACCGCGTAGAGGACGGTGCCCAGCTTCTGCACGAGCGGCAGCCAGGGCCGCACCTCCTCGTCCACGGCCCCGCCCTGGACGTTCACCGCGTCGGGCACGAACTCGCCGGCCAGCGCCAGCTTCACCGAGCGCGCGACGTCGGTGCCGGCCCGGTCCTGCGCCTCGACGGTTGAGGCGCCCAGGTGCGGGGTGACGACGACCTGCGGCAGCTCGAACAGCGGGCTCGACGTCGTGGGCTCGGTCTCGTAGACGTCGATGCCGGCACCGCCGACGTGCCCGGAGCGCACGGCCTCGGCCAGCGCGACCTCGTCGACCAGGCCGCCGCGCGCGGCGTTGACGATGATCACGCCGGGCTTGGTGAGCGCCAGCTGGTCCTTGCCGATCAACCCCAGGGTCTCCGGGGTCTTCGGCAGGTGGATCGTGATGAGGTCGGCGCGGCGCAGCAGCTCCTCCAGCGAGACCAGTTCGATGCCCAGCTGCGCAGCCCGGGCGGGCGCCACGTAGGGGTCGTAGGCGAGGAGGTGGACGCCGAACGCGGCCAGCCGCTGCGCGACCAGCTGCCCGATCCGGCCGAGCCCGACGATGCCGGCCGTCTTCCCGTTCAGCTCGACGCCGGTCAGCGAGCTGCGCGCCCACTTGCCGGCGCGCAGGCTCGCGTCCGCGGCCGGGATGCGGCGCGCCACCGCCAGCATGAGCGCGATGGCGTGCTCGGCGGCGCTGACGATGTTGGAGGTGGGCGCGTTGACCACCATCACCCCGCGAGCGGTGGCGGCGTCGACGTCGACGTTGTCCAGGCCGACGCCTGCGCGGGCCACGACCTTCAGCCGGCCGGCCGCGGAGAGCACATCGGCGTCGACGAGGGTCGCCGAGCGGACGACGAGTGCGTCGACGTCGGTGACGGCAGCGAGCAGCGCCTGTCGGTCGGTGCCGTCGACGCGGCGGATCTCGAGATCAGGGCCGAGCATCTCCACCGCGGACGGTGCGAGCTCCTCGGCGAGGAGGACGACGGGACGGCTGGCAGCGGTGCTCACGGCGGTGTGGGGCTCCCGGTTCGGTGGACTGACCTACGCGATCGTAGGACGACCGGTGGCCGAGCCGGTCAGCTCGTCGGGGCCGGCTCAGGCAGGTCGCGTGGCCGTCACCAAGGACGTGGCCATCCACGGGCCCCCGTACCAGGCGCGCGGACCGAGCGGGCGCACCTGCGGCGCGAGCCCGAGGTGGCGCAGCTGATCGGCGTACGCGGGGACGTGCTGGATGTCGGCGATCGCCAGCCGGCCGCCCGGCCGCAGCACCCGGACCGCCTCGGCCACCGCGGAGGCCCGGCCGTCGGCGGTCGGGATGTTGTGGATCGCGAGGCTGGAGAGCACGACGTCGAACTCGCCGTCGCGGAACGGCAGGTCGGTCAGGTCAGCGGTGCGCAGCTCCACCCGGTCCGCGACACCCTCGGCGCGGGCGTTCGCCGCGGTGGCGGCCTCGAGGTTGCCGGACTGGTCGACGCTGCGCCACAGGTCGACCCCGACGGCGCGGCCTCCGGCGTGCAGACGCTGCGCCGCGGCCAGCAGCACCGCGCCGCGCCCGCACCCCAGGTCCAGGACCTGCTCGTCGCCGCGCAGGCCGAGCTCGTCGAGCACGTCCGCCCAGACGGCGAACTTGCCCCGGCGCGTCGTGTACAGGTAAGAGGCGGCCGAGCCCAGCAACAGCGCCGCCATCAGTGCCCACCACGCACGCAGCGCACGCACCGGGAACCCGGTGACCGCCGGTACCACCGCCGCCGCGCCCAGCCCGAGCATCGCCGCCGGAACGGCCGGCGCGTCGATCCCGTACTCCCCCCGTCGCTGTGTCACGGCACGATCATGCCCCGCGAGCGCAAGCGCATTCTCCGCCCACCGCGGCGGAGCCGGGCGGCGTGCGGCGGGTGCACACGCCGCGGCGCCGGCACCCTCGGGTACCGGCGCCGCGCGCTGCGGTCCGTGCTCAGCTGACCTTCTGGCCCACCCAGCTCATCAGGCCGCGCAGCTTCTCCCCGACCTGCTCGATCGGGTGCGCCGCCGCCTCCTGCTGCAGCTTGGTGAAGTTCGGTCGGCCGGCCTCGTCCTCGGCGACCCACTCACGGGCGAAGCTGCCGTCCTGGATCTCGGTGAGGATCTTGCGCATCTCCTCCTTCACCGCAGGCGTGATCACCCGCGGGCCGCGGGTGAGGTCGCCGTACTCGGCGGTGTCGGAGATCGAGTAGCGCTCGTTGGCGATGCCGCCCTCGTACATGAGGTCGACGATCAGCTTGAGCTCGTGCAGGCACTCGAAGTACGCGATCTCGGGGGCGTAGCCGGCCTCGGTGAGCACCTCGAACCCGGCCTGCACCAGCGCAGCTGCGCCGCCGCAGAGCACCGCCTGCTCGCCGAACAGGTCGGTCTCGGTCTCCTCCTTGAACGTGGTCTCGATGACGCCCGCGCGGGCGCCGCCGATCGCCGCGGCGTAGGAGAGGGCGAGCGCCTTGGCGTTGCCGGAGGCGTCCTGCTCGACGGCGATGAGCGCGGGCACGCCCTTGCCGTCGACGAACTGGCGGCGCACCAGGTGGCCCGGGCCCTTCGGCGCCACCATCGCGACGTCGACGTCCGCCGGGGGCTTGATCAGCTCGTAGCGGATGTTGAAGCCGTGGCCGAAGAACAGCGCGTCCCCGCTCTTGAGGTTCGGTGCGATCTCCTCGGCGTAGATGAAGCGCTGCTTGGTGTCCGGGGCCAGGATCATGATCAGGTCGGCCCACGCGGAGACCTCCGCGGGCGTGCCCACGGTGAGGCCCTCGTCGGCGGCCTTCTGCCGGCTCTTGGAGCCCTCGGGCAGACCGACGCGCACCTCGACGCCGGAGTCGCGCAGCGACAGCGAGTGGGCGTGGCCCTGGCTGCCGTAGCCGATCACCGCGACCTTGCGGCCCTGGATGATCGACAGGTCGGCGTCGGAGTCGTAGTAGATGTTCACGCTCATGGCGTTGGGGGTGTTCCTTTCCTACGGGCGGATCGCGGCGGCGGTGATCGAGCGGGGACCGCGACCGACCGCGACCATCCCGGACTGGACCATCTCCCGGATACCGTACGGCTCGAGGTTCTTGAGCAACGCAGCGAGCTTGTCCGACGTGCCGGTGGCCTCGATCGTGACCGCCTCCGGAGTGACGTCCACCGCCTTCGCGCGGAAGAGATCGACGATCTCCAGCACCTGGCTGCGCACCGTCGGATCGGCGCGGACCTTGACCAGCAGCAGCTCCCGCTGCACCGACGCCGAGGGCTCCAGCTCGACGATCTTGATCACGTGGACCAGCTTGTTGAGCTGCTTGGTGACCTGCTCGAGCGGGAAGTCGTCGACGGCGACGACGATCGTCATGCGGGACACCGACGGGTGCTCGGTCGGCCCGACCGCGAGCGACTCGATGTTGAATCCGCGGCGGGAGAACAACCCCGCCACGCGGGCGAGGACGCCGGGCTTGTCCTCGACGAGGACCGACAGGGTGTGGCGCTCGGTCATGACGCTCCCGACTCCTCGGCCTCTTCCTGCAGCGCCGCCGCGGTCACGGTGGAGACCTTGGTGTCCGCGGTGACGGTTCCCTTGATCGCCGGCTCGTCGCCGTCGAACAGCGGCCGGATGTTACGCGCCGCCATGATCTCGTCGTTGCTGGTGCCCGCCGCGACCATGGGCCACACCTGCGCGTCGGCGCCGACCACGAAGTCGATGACGACCGGCTGGTCGTTGATCTCCATGGCCTGCTGGATGACCCGGTCGACCTCGTCCTTGCTCTCCGCGCGCAGCCCGACGCAGCCCATCGCCTCGGCGAGCAGCTTGAAGTCGGGGATGCGGTGCTTGTGCGTGCCGAGGTCGGTGTTGGAGTACCGCTCCGAGTAGAAGAGGTTCTGCCACTGCCGGACCATGCCCAGGTTGCCGTTGTTGATCACGGCGACCTTGATCGGGATGCCCTCGATCGCGCAGGTGGCCAGCTCCTGGTTGGTCATCTGGAAGCAGCCGTCGCCGTCGATGCACCACACGACGTCGTCGGGCCGGGCCAGCTTGGCGCCCATCGCGGCGGGCACGGCGAAGCCCATCGTGCCGGCGCCGCCGGAGTTGAGCCACGACCGCGGCTTCTCGTACTTGATGAACTGCGCGGCCCACATCTGGTGCTGGCCGACGCCCGCGACGTAGACCGCGTCGGGACCGGCGATGGCGCCGATCCGCTCGATCACGTACTCGGGCGAGAGCGACCCGTCGGCGGGCCAGTCGTAGCCGAGCGGGAACCGCCTGCGCAGGTCGTCGAGCTCGGCCCACCACGCGGTCAGGTCGGCCCGGCCGTTCGCCTGCTCGGCCCGCACCGCCTCGATCAGCTCGGCGATGACCTCCTTGCAGTCGCCGACGATCGGCACGTCGGCGCGGCGGTTCTTGGAGATCTCCGCGGGGTCGATGTCGGCGTGGATGACCTTCGCGTTCGGCGCGAAGCTCGACAGCTTGCCGGTGACCCGGTCGTCGAAGCGGGCGCCCAGCGCGACGAGCAGGTCGGAGCGCTGCATCGCCGCGACCGCCGCCACGGTCCCGTGCATGCCGGGCATACCCAGGTGCTGCGGGTGGCTGTCGGGGAACGCGCCGCGCGCCATGAGCGTGGTGACCACCGGGATGCCGGTGAGTTCGGCCAGCTCCTTCAGCTCCGCCGCGGCCTCGGCCTTGATCACGCCGCCGCCGACGTAGAGCACGGGCTGCCGCGCCGAGGTCATCAGCCTGGCGGCCTCCCGGATCTGCTTCCCGTGCGGCCGGGTCGTCGGCCGGTAGCCGGGCAGCTCCATCTCCACCGGCCAGGTGAAGGTGGTCTCCTCCTGCAGGACGTCCTTGGGGATGTCGACCAGCACCGGGCCGGGCCGGCCGGTGCTGGCCAGGTGGAAGGCCTCGGTGATGGCCCGCGGGATGTCCTCCGGCCGGGTCACCAGCATGTTGTGCTTCGTGATCGGCATGGTGATGCCGGTGATGTCGGCTTCCTGGAAGGCGTCGGTGCCGATCAGTGCACGGGTCTGCTGCCCGGTGATGGCGACGAGCGGGATCGAGTCCATGTACGCGTCGGCGATCGGCGTGACCAGGTTGGTCGCGCCGGGACCCGACGTGGCCATGCACACCCCGACCTTGCCGGTGGCCTGCGCGTAGCCGGTGGCCGCGTGCCCCGCCCCCTGCTCGTGGCGCACGAGCACGTGCCGCACCCGCGTGGAGTCGAGCAGCGGGTCGTACGCCGGCAGGATCGTGCCGCCCGGGATGCCGAAGACGACCTCGCAGCCGATCTCCTCGAGCGAGCGCACCAGCGACTGGGCCCCGGTCATCGGCACGTGGTCGAAGCGCGGGGCGGGCGGGTGGATCGGCTCGGTGCGCGCAGGCGGGGCCGGCTTGGCAGGCGGCGCGGGCCGCGGTGGCGGCGCAGGCTTGGGTGCGGACCGGGGGTTGGCGGTGGTCATCTGCGGTTCAGCCTCGCTGAGTTCGGCTCGTGGCGTCCAACGAGCGCATACGGGCATGAAAAAACCCTCGCCGCCGGGTGGCGGAGCGAGGGTCAGCGCGTCGGCGGCCGCGTACTGCTCAGGCGTCGACGCGCCGCAGAAGTACGAGGCCGATGAACGTGCGCATGCGACCGACCGTAGTGGCCGTCCGCCGCGGACGTCAATTCGGTGGGAGGCGCGTACCAGATCGTGGGACGCCCGGGCGGGCGGCGGACGTCGTGGCGCGGAGTGGGATCCTGGAGTCGTGAGCACGGACGAGCACGGTGACGAAGGCGCCGACGAGGGCGCTGACCTGGGCGCTCGGCAGGACGCGGAGCGGAGCGGGCAGGACGGCGAGGCGGCCGCGCGCGAGCTCCCGCGCGCGGTGTTCCGTCCGTCACCCCTCGTGGTCCTGGTCGCGTTCGCGTTCGCGTTCTGCGCCACCCCGTTCGCGTTCGGGGCGCCGCTGTTCTGGCTCATCTACCTGATCCCCGTCGGCATGATCGTCTGGGCGGTGCGCGTGCGCACCGTCGTGGATCCCGACGCGCTGACCGTGCGGCACGTCATCGGCCGCCGCACCGTGCCCTGGTCGGAGATCACCTCGCTGCACCTGACGAAGAGCACCCGGGTGCGCGCGGTGCTCTCCGGCGGCGACGAGCTGGCCCTGCCGGCCGTCCACGTACGCAACCTGCCGGCGATGGCCGCGGCCAGCGGCGGCCGGCTGCCGGACCCGTCGGCGGACGGCTGACGTCACCGCGTCCGGCCACCGGGCGTAGCGTTGTCCCACCACCGCACCACTCGTTCCCACCACACGTTCCTGGAGGCAGAGCCGTGCCGGCCCTCCGTTCCCGAGTCACCACCCACGGCCGCAACGCTGCGGGCGCCCGCTCGCTCTGGCGCGCCACCGGCATGACCGACGACGACTTCGGCAAGCCGATCGTCGCGATCGCGAACTCCTACACGCAGTTCGTCCCAGGCCATGTGCACCTCAAGGACCTGGGCGACATCGTGGCCGAGTCGGTGCGCGCCGCGGGCGGCATCGCGCGCGAGTTCAACACCATCGCCGTCGACGACGGCATCGCCATGGGCCACGGCGGCATGCTCTACTCGCTGCCCTCGCGCGAGATCATCGCCGACGCCGTCGAGTACATGGTCAACGGGCACGCCGCCGACGCGCTGGTCTGCATCTCCAACTGCGACAAGATCACCCCGGGCATGCTCAACGCCGCCCTGCGGCTGAACATCCCGACCGTCTTCGTCTCCGGCGGCCCGATGGAGGCCGGCAAGGCCGTGGTCGTCGACGGGGTCGCGCACGCCCCCACCGACCTCATCACCGCGATCTCCGCCTCGGCGTCGAACCAGGTCGACGACGACGGCCTCGCCCTCGTCGAGCGGTCGGCCTGCCCGACGTGCGGCTCCTGCTCGGGCATGTTCACCGCCAACTCGATGAACTGCCTCACCGAGGCGCTCGGCCTGGCGCTGCCCGGCAACGGCTCCACCCTCGCCACCCACGCGGCCCGCCGCGCCCTGTTCGAGCAGGCCGGCCGCACGATCATGGAGCTGGCCACCCGCTGGTACCGCGACGACGACGAGTCCGTCCTCCCCCGCTCGATCGCCACCCGCAAGGCGTTCGAGAACGCGATGGCCCTCGACGTCGCGATGGGCGGCTCCACCAACACCGTGCTGCACATCCTCGCGGCCGCCCAGGAGGGCGAGATCGACTTCGACCTCGACGCGATCGACGAGATCTCCCGCCGCGTGCCCTGCCTGGCGAAGGTGTCGCCGAACTCCGACTACCACATGGAGGACGTCCACCGCGCCGGTGGCATCCCCGCGATCCTCGGCGAGCTGCGCCGCGCCGGTCTGCTCCACGAGGACGTGCACGCGATCCACTCCCCCTCGCTGGCCGCCTGGCTGGACACCTGGGACATCCGCGGCGCGGCCCCGTCGGAGGAGGCCATCGAGCTGTTCCACGCCGCCCCCGGCGGCGTCCGCACCACTGAGGCGTTCTCCACCACGAACCGGTGGGCCGCCCTCGACACCGACGCCGAGAACGGCTGCATCCGCGACGTCGCCCACGCCTACACCCGCGACGGCGGCCTCGCCGTGCTCCGCGGCAACCTGGCCCCGGACGGCGCCGTCATCAAGACCGCCGGCATCCCCGAGGAGCTGTGGCACTTCGAGGGCCCCGCCCTGGTCGTGGAGAGCCAGGAGGAGGCTGTCTCCGTCGTCCTGAACAAGACGGTCAAGCCGGGCGACGTCATCGTCGTGCGCTACGAGGGCCCCGCAGGCGGCCCCGGCATGCAGGAGATGCTCCACCCCACCGCGTTCCTCAAGGGCGCCGGCCTCGGCCGCGTCTGCGCGCTCATCACCGACGGCCGCTTCTCCGGCGGCACCAGCGGCATCTCGGTCGGCCACATCTCCCCCGAGGCCGCAGCCGGCGGCACCATCGGCCTGGTCGAGAACGGCGACCGCATCGTCATCGACGTCGCCAGCCGCACGCTCGAGCTCGACGTGCCCGACGACGTCCTCGCCGAGCGCCGCGCCAAGATGGAGGCGAGCGAGCGCCCCTGGCAGCCCAAGGACCGCGACCGCCCCGTCAGCAAGGCCCTGCGGGCCTACGCGGCGCTCACGACGAGCGCCGACAAGGGCGCCGTTCGCAAGCTCCCCTGACGACGCGCTGATCAGCACGTCCGGGAGGTCGGCCGCGTCGCCGACCTCCCGGACGTGGTCGTGCAGGGCGCACTCGCTGTGCCCGGTCCCGAGGCTCAGCGGCCCACCGGCCGGCCCCTGCAGGAGAGCGGCTTTCCTGCCGAGATCACCTCGCCCACCCCGGGACGGAGTCCCTCGGCGGGGCACCGAGGCGAAGCCCCGGGTCACACCCCCGACGAGTCACACCCCCGACGGCCCCAGCGAGAAGCCCCGGCAGGAGCCCGCTTCACCGTCACCGAGCTGACGTGCCCCCGAAGCTCCTCGGGCACCTCCCAGGTCTCCGGTAGCCCGTCCGAGGACGACTCATGGGCCCGAGCCGCAGCGATCAACGCCGCCCCGTGGCCGGCGTCCAGCCCGGTGAACCGCACCCGAGCCTTCCCGGGCCCGTCGACAGCGGCAACTCCGTCCCGGGGACAGCCCCCGAGGCACTGCACGAACCGCACATCCACACCGGACGCCTGCAGCTCGACTCCGATGGCCCGGGAGAAGGACCCCGACCGCGGAGCGTCGTAACGAGGGCAGGTCCGACACACGAGCAACGCCACAGAAGACTCCGGAGGAGGACCGGCCGCGGGGTCGAGCAGCCCCGCGGCCGATACCGCGAACCCGATACCGCGAACCCGATACCGAGGATCCGGTACCGAGGATCCGATACCGAGGACCTCAGTCCTGAGGCTCCTTGTGGAACCGCCCGTCCTTCATGATCCCGTGCAGCCGATCCCGGTCCTGCAGGATCGTGATGTCGGCCAGCGGATCCCCGTCGACGAGCAGCAGGTCCGCCAGGTACCCCGGCTGCACCTTCCCCAGCTCGTTCGGCCGCATCATGATCTCCCCACCCCACGCCGTGGCGGCGATGATCGCCTCCATCGGGGTGAAGCCGAGCCGCTCGACGAAGTGCTGCAGATCCCGTGCGTACGTGCCGTGCGGCGTCCACGCGAAGCCGTAGTCGCCACCGGGGAGGATCTTGATGCCGCGGCGGTGCATCTCCCGCAGCCCCTCGGTGGCGATCTCCAGCTCCTCCTTGTACCCGGCGGCCTCGGCGGCCTCCTGCGGGTACCCGAAGGCCTCGGCCTCGTAGAGGGTGGCGATCAGCCAGTTGATGCCCGGGGCGACGAACACCCGGTCCTTGTTGGCCTCGAGCATGTCCATGCCCTCTTCGTCGGTGNANGAGGCGTGGTAGATGATGTCGACCTTGTTGCGGACGCACATCTTCACGCTCTCCGCCGAGCGGGCGTGGGCGGTCACGCGGATGCCGCGCCGGTGGGCTTCGGCGACGGCGGCGGCCACCTCCTCCTCGGAGAAGTAGGTGTCCTGGGCGTGCTTGGTGCCGGTGATCTCCTCGCCGGTCATGGAGAGCTTGATCTGGTCCACACCGATGTCGACCAGCTCCCGCACGGCCTTGCGCATGCCCTCGGGGCCGTCGGCGAACTTGGTGATGGACTTGACCAGCGCGCCGCCGGTGACGGCGATCTCCGGGCCGTTGGCCAGGTAGCGCGGGCCGGGGATGCGGCCGGCGTTGATCGCGTCCCGGCAGACGACGTCGAGGCGTTCCTTGGCGCTCGCCGCGCCGACGCACATCGTGTAGCCGCAGTCGATGTACGTGCGGGCGGACTCGATGGCGAACAGCAGGTGCTCCTCGACGGGCATGGTGCCCAGGCCGTCGAGGTCGGCGGAGTTGTTCCACGAGAAGTGGGTGTGCGCGTCGCACAGCCCGGACATGAGGGTGCGGCCGCGCCCCTCGATGACGCGGGCGCCGGCGGCCCGGGCGGGATCGACGGTGCCGACGGCGGCGATGCGGTCGTCCTCGACGAGGACGTCGCCCGGGTACGGGTCGGCGCCGGTGGAGTCGAGGATGTTGACGTTGCGGAACAGGATCGCGCTCATGGCGGGTGTCTCCTCGTCTCTGAGGGAACTCGGGTGGGACTCGGCCCTGGACTCGGGAGCGTTCAGACGAACTTGCGCAGCAGATCGGTGACGGGGCCCGCGGCCTCGAGCGCCGTCCAGTGCCCGACACCGGGCAGGATCTCGACGGTCGCGCCGCCGTGGGCGGCGGCGAGATCGCGCGAGACCTGCTCCGGGCCGACCTTGTCGTCGGTGCCGGTGATCAGCAGCAGCGGCACCGCGGAGTCGATCGGGCCCGGGTCGGTGGCGGCGGCGAGCGCCTCGCAGTTGCGGGCGTAGCCCTCCGGGTCCTGGCGCATCAGCAGCTCCCGGACGAACGCGGCCACCTCCGGCCGGTCGCGCCGGGTCGTCTCGGACAGCGCGTTGGCGACCACACCGGGCGCCACGGCCACCATGCCCTGGGCGCGCACGGTGGCGGCGCGGTCGCGCTGGGCCTGCCGGCCGGCCTCGGCCGGTTCGGCGACGGCGCCGAGCAGCGCCATCGCGGTGACCCTTCCGGGGTGGCGGGCAGCGAGGGTGCGCACGACGAGCGTGCCCATCGAGTGCCCGACGACCGCCGCCGACGGGATCTGCAGCGCGTCGAGCAGCGCGGCGAGATCGTCGGCGTGCGAGGCGATGCTGATCTCGCCCGCGGGCACGGGCGAGCGGCCGGCCCCTGCGAGGTCGACCCGGACCACCTTGTGGTCGGCGGCGAGCGCGTCGGCCTGCACCTGGTAGAAGTTGCTCGTTCCGCCCAGGCCGTGCACGAGCAGCACCGCCGGGCCGTCGCCGTCGATCTCGACGGCCAGTTCCTTGCCGTTGACCTGCACGTCGGTCCTTTCGTTCGGGATCAGGCGATGCGGTTGCGCTGGGCGCCGAGGCCGGTGATCGAGACCTCGACGACGTCTCCGCTCTTGAGGAAGCGGGGCGGATCGAAGCCGATACCGACACCGGCCGGCGTGCCGGTGGCGATGACGTCGCCGGGCAGCAGCGTGATGCCCGCGGACAGCGTCGCGATCAGCTCGGGGATGTCGAAGATCAGGTCCTTGACCGGGGCCGACTGCCGCAGCTCGCCGTTGACGCGCGACTCCACGACCAGCGCGGCCACGTCCGGCACCTCGTCGGCGCTGACCGCGTACGGGCCGAGCGGGCAGTGGGTGTCGAGCGACTTGCCGATCGTCCACTGCTTGTGGCGGCGCTGCAGGTCGCGGGCGGTGATGTCGTCGACGATCGTGTAGCCCCAGACGTGGTCGTAGGCGTCCTCGCGGGAGATGCCGCGCCCGCCGCGGCCGATGATCACGCCCAGCTCGGCCTCGTAGTCCAGCTCGCTGGTGACACCGGGGTGGGACTCGACGTCGTCGAACGGGCCGTTGAGCGACGTCGTCGCCTTCGTGAAGACGATCGGGTGCTCGGGCAGCTCCTCTGAACGGTCCGGCTGGTCGTAGCCGGAGCGGCCGAACTCGATCGCGTGCTCGCGGTAGTTCTTGCCCACGCAGAACATGTCACGGCGCAGGGTGAACGGCGCGCGCAGATCGACCTGGTCGAGCGGGTACGTGGTGGTGGCCGCCTCGGCGGCGGCCGCGACCTGGGCGGCCAGCTCCGCCCAGCCCTCGATCACGTCGAGCACCGTGGTGCCGGCGGGGAGCGCGGCGGACAGGTCGGCCACCGCGTCGGCGCCCGACCGCTCCACCACCGCACCGATCCGCGGTGCGTCGCCGGTCGAGAAGGTCACGAGTCTCATCGCGTTGAACCAATCTGAACCATTGATACCAATCAAGCCCACTCGGGACCGTACTCCGTCACCGTGCGCCTGTCCAACGTGGGATGTATCCCAATGAATTGGTTTCGATTGGTTCGATGGGATACCGTGCGGGCGTGCGGACCGTGGAACAGCAGCTGCGCGCCCTGCTCGACGAGGGCGCGGCGGACGGCACCCTCGGACCGGGCGCGAAGCTGCCCACCGAGCGGGCGCTGGCCGAGATGCTGTCCGCGCCGCGCAGCACGATCCGGCGCGCGCTCGACGCGCTGGAGGCCGAGGGGCTGATCGAGCGGCACGTCGGCCGGGGCACGTTCCGCACCGACGTCGGGCACCGACCGGCAGGCGACGCACCGCCGGACACCAGCCCGGCGGAGATCATGCAGGTCCGGCTGGTCATCGAACCACCGGTCGCGGCGCTCGCCGCGCGCATCGCCACGAGCGCCGATCTCGCCCGCATCCGCACCGAGCTGGACGCCGGCGGGGCCGCGGAGGACTTCGAATCGTTCGAGGCCGCCGACGCCCGCTTGCACCGCGCCATCGCGCTCGCCGCGCACAACGGGCTGCTGATGACGATGTTCGACGTGATGAACACGGCCCGGGCACTACCGGTGTGGGGCAGCCTGAAACGGCGCACGTCGACACCGCAGCGGCGGGCCTGCTACCACGCCGAGCACACCACCATCGTCGAGGCGCTGCACGACCGCGATCCCGAGGGGGCGCAGGAGGCGATGCGCGCACACCTGCAGAACGTGGCCGACAACCTGCTCGGCCGGCACTGAACCGGGCAGTCAGCCCAGCACGCTGCGCAGCCGGGCGTGCGCGCGGCTCGCCTCGTCGATCATCTCGGCCACCCGGGTGGCACCGAGGTGATCGGCGGCGAAGCCGAGGTACTGGACGTGGACGTGCAGCCACGCCCACGGCTGCGCTATCGCGGTCCGACGGTCGGCACCACCGGTGAGCTGCGCGAACGCCTCCTCGTACGGCTCGGTGGGGCACGGGGCCTGTGCCGACGGGACCGCGAGGTCGACGTCGGCCGGGGCGACCCGGGCGTTGCCCCAGTCGATCAGCACCGGCCCGTCGGCATCGACCAGGACGTTGCCCCGGTGCACGTCGGAGTGGACGAGGGTGCGCGGCAGCAGCGCGAGCGCCGCCTCGATCACCGGATCGGTGCGCCAGCCCGCCAGCGCCCGTGCCGCGGCGCGGTACTCCGGTTCACCGGTCCGCTCGGCGCCGCCGCGCACGGCGACCAGCGTGCGGTCCACCAGGCTGCGCCAGAACGGCGCATCGACGACGGGCAGCCCGCGCGGGCGCTTGCCCCACCACTGCGCGTGCACCCGGGCGAGCACCTCCCAGATCTCGACGGGCACCGGTTCGGCCGGGTCGAGCGGGGTGCCGTCGACGTGGTCCAGCACGAGCCAGTCCGGCCCGATCGCGAGCGCCTGGCCACGCCGGATCCCGCGGACCACGGCCAGCGCGCGCATCGCCGCGACCTCGGTCGGGTCGGTGCGCTTGAGCACGATCGTGCGTGGCCGGCCGCCGACGTCCAGCTCGATCCGCTCCACGCTCCGCGCGACGTACCCGCCGGCGAGCGGGGCGCGTCGGAGCACCCGCACCGGCGCGCCCAGCCGGCGCGCGAGCACGGAGTCCCAGCTCACCCAGCGACGGAACCGCGCATCAGCACGTACACCAGCACGCCGACAGCGACGCCGATGATCAGCGCCAGCACGCCCCACGGGGCGGGCCGCCGGTGCCAGGTGCGCCCGTTGTCCAGCGCGATGTGGCCGGGCCCGGTGAGCACGAGCGCGGCGGCCGCGGCACCGAGCACGACGTCGCCCTCGACGGCGACGGGCGCCATCTGCGGCAGCAGGGCCGCCCCGGCACCAACCGCCAACGCCACCGCGTTGATCTTGATGGCGAGGATCGCGGCGGCGGCGAGCGGCGTGATCAGCCCGAGGACGACGAACGCGCCGGCGACCACCTCCGCGATGCCGGTGGCCCACGCCAGCGCGACCGGCTGCTGGTAGCCGGCCGCCGTCACGGAGCGGGTGAACTCGCCGATCCCCGGGTAACCCCACATCCCGAAGACCTTCTGCATGCCGTGCGCGAACACGATCCCGCCGACGACGAACCGCAGGATCAGCAGCCCGACGTCGGTCGCCGGGTTCCAGGCCAGCGCGCGGCGAGTGGGGCGCGTCGTCGCGGTGGAGTCCGAGGCGCCGAACCCCTGGCTGAAGTCGGGGATCGTGCTCGTGGAGTCCGTCATGCGGGGAGGGTAGCCGGATCGTCCCTCACCCGCCGCTTACCTCGCCGGTTCTACCCTCGCACGGGTGGGACGGATGCGACGCGCGGTCGCCGCAGTGGCGCTCACGCTCCTGGTCGCCGGGTGCGCGACGTTCCCCGACAACGGACCACGGGAGTGGCGCGAGAAGATCGAGAACCGGGGTGAGCTGGGCGGGCCGCCCACGATCCCCGATCCCCAGGCGCCACCGACCGACCCGGATGCGCCGGGCTCCCCCGGCCGGGGCGGGCAGTCCACGCCGCAGGTGCGCTGCCCCGACCCGGATCCGCAGGTGGTGGCCACGTGCCTCGAACCGGTCGGCGCGGTCGCCCCGCTGCCCGAGCCGGACACCGCGATCGTCGGCGAACGCACCACCGGCCGCATCCTGAAGGTGCGCAAGGGCCGCGACCCGCAGCTGATCACCACGGTCGAGGTCGACCCGACCGGCGGCGGCGGGTTGACCGGCCTCGTCCTCTCCCCCGGCTACGACGAGGACCAGCTGCTCTACGCCTACATCACCACCCGCACCGACAACCGCGTCGTGCGCATCGCCCCGGGCGAACCGCCCAAGCCGGTGCTCGCCGGGATCCCGCGCGGGGCCACGCACAACGCGGGGGCGCTCGTCGTCGACGTCGACGGGTCGCTGCTCGTCGCCACCGGCGACGCGGGCGGGGCGGGCGCAGACCCGCGCTCGACCGCCGGCAAGGTGCTGCGCATCGACACGCTCGGCAAGCCCGGCCAGGGCAACCCGGAGCCCGGCTCACCCGTCCTGTCGTCGGGTGTGACCGATCCGGGCGGGATCTGCGTCGATCCGCAGAGCCAGATCGTGTGGGTGACCGACCACGCCGCCGGCCGGGACGTGCTGCACCGGGTCCAGCCGGGCGAGCTGCCGGCCCCGGCCTGGACGTGGCCGAACCGGCCCGGCGTGGCCGGCTGCATGGCCGCACCCGGGGTGCTCGCGATCGCGCAGACGCAGGACGCGTCCCTGTTCGTGCTGCGCCCCGGCCCGACCGGTGGGTTCACCGGTGATCCCGAGACGCTGCTGGCCGGCACGTACGGCAGGCTCTCCGCGGCCGCGCCGAGCCGGGACGGCCTGCTGTGGCTCGGCACGGTCAACAAGGCGGGCGGCGAGCCCGGCCCCACCGACGACCGGGTCATCCACATCCAGCCGCCTGCGGGAGGTGCCAGCAAGGCCTGACGCGGTCATCACGCTTCGCCCCGAGGGAGCAAGCAAGATCGGAAAGGGACGGTCGGCATGCGGGAGCGCCGCCTGCTGGACCTCGTGCAGCTCGTCGTCCTGGTGCTCGCCGGCGCGAGCCTGCTGATGAACGCGCGGATCCCGGCGGTCGTGCTCATCGTGATCGCGATGGGCCTCACGGCCGCCCGGATGCGGCCGCGCAGCACGCCGGAGGCGCACGTCCCGGCGAACCCGCCCACCTCGCTGCCCGCGGACCCGGCCACCCAGCTGCGGAACCTGCGCGACAGCGGGCAGACGGTCATCGCCGTGCGCGACCTGCGCGAGCTCTGACCGTCGGGTCAGCGGCTCAGCCGGCCAGCACCGCCGCGGTCACGTTGTCCTGCGCGCCCGCAGCCAGCGCCGCCTCGACCAGCCGCTCCGCGGCTCGCTGCGGATCCGGGGAACCGGTGATCGCGTCGGCGATCTCCCCCGGTTCGAGTGTGCGGTGCACCCCGTCCGTGAGCAGCACGAGGGTGCCGGGCGGGCACGACGCCGTCCCCACCTCGTCGGGGCGGACGGTGCGCAGGCTCGTCGTCACCACGTTGTCCCACTGCGGCGCAACCCGCACGCCCTGGGCGCGCAACTGGGCCGCCACCGTGTGCTCGTGCGTCACCGGGCGCACCACGCGCCCGTCGTGCAGGAGCGCCACGGCGTCGCCGACCCAGGCCACGTCCCAGCCGCCGTCCGCGCGGCCCGCGGCGACGACGAGGACGGCGTCGCCTGCCTCCGTCGACTGCCGCACCGCAGCCGCCGCGGCGAGCACGGCCGCCAGCGGGCCCCGGCCGGCCGCAGCCACGTGCACCGCCACGTCCACCGCGCCGCGCGCGGCCAGCGCCGCCTGCTCGGTGTCGCCCACGCCGTCCGCGACCGCGGCGACGCGGCCCTGCACCGCCACCGCGTCCGCGGCCACCGCACGGACCCCCCGTCGCGTCGCCGAACCGGACGTCACCCGCGACGGGTGGTCAAGGATCGTCATGAACCCAGCATGCCTGCCGGACCTGAGCGCAGGCTGAGCGTTCGCCGACGGCTCAGGCCTGCGACAGGGCGTACAGCAGGGTGCGCACCGGCTCGGTCGCACCGCGCGAGGACCGCCAGACCAGGCGCAGCTGCAACGGCGGCGGAGCCATGTCCAGCGCGGCCAGCCGACCCGACGCCAGGTCGTCCCGGACGGCGAAGCCGGGCAGCACCGCGACGCCGCGCCCGGCCGCGACCCAGTCGCGCACCTGGGCGAGCCCGCCGACCGCGGTCAGCTGCGTGCCCGGACCGAGCCACCGCCGGGTGGCCAGCCAGAACGCGCACCGTGACTCCTGCCCGAGCAGGGTGGCGTCCCGGCGGAGATCGGCCGGGCGGACCGGGTGGCCGAGCAGGGGATGCCCCGGTCCGGCGACCGCGACCATCGGGACGGCGCGCAGATCGGCGTGGGTCAGGTCCGAGTCGGGCACCGGGTAACCGAGATCGCCCAGCGCAGGCCCGGTGTCCAGCAGCAGCACGGCGTCCAGCTCGCCGCGGAGCAGTCCGTCCAGCAGCCGGCTCCGGTCGGAGTCGGGCTTGACGGTCACGGTCAGCCCGGGCCAGCGGCGCTCGAGGACGGCCAGCACATCGGGCAGCACCGCGTCGCAGATCGCGACCTGGGCGCCGACCGTCACTGCTGTCAGCGGCTCCCGCAGCCGGGCGGCCGCCGCGTCGAGCACGTCGAGCCCCTCGGCGGCGGCGAGGAGGTACGCCCGTCCCGCCGGTGTCGGGTGCATCCCGTCCCGATCCCGCCGGAAGAGGGCCGCGCCGAGGGCCGACTCCAGCCGGCGGACCCGGTCCGACACCGAGGACGGAGCCAGCCCCAGTTCAGCGGCGGTCCGGTTGACGGTGCCGTACCGCATCAGCGCGATCGCCGTCCGCAGGTGCTCGACGCGCACGCCGACCAGCCTAGGCCGGCGTTCGGTTTCTCCGAACACCCGATTCGGCCGAGCCGGTCGAACCGTCGTGAGCTCCCGGTGAACCTGGCGGAGTCCGTCCCGCTCGGAGAGGAGGATCGGTGCCCGGCTCACCGGTCGTCGCCGCCACGCCCCGCACCCGGCTCGTCCTGGCCGGTTGCTCGCTGGCCTACTTCATGGTGCTGCTCGACGTCACCGTGCTCGCGGTGGCCGAACCGGACCTGATCGCGTCGCTGCACACCGACGTGATCGGGGTGGGCTGGGCCACCACCGCGTACACGACGGCGCTGGCCTCCGCGGTCCTGCTGGGCGGCGGGCTCACCGACCGGTTCGGCCCCCGCCGGGTGCTCGTGCTCGGCACGGTCGGGTTCGGCCTGGCCTCCCTGGCCTGTGCCCTGGCGCCCGGGATCGGGCCGCTGCTGGTGGGCCGCACCGGGCTGGGCCTGTTCGCGGCCACGATGATCCCGAGCTCGCTGGCCCTGGTGACGATCGGCCACCCGCAGCCCGCGCAGCGAGCCCGCGCGATCGGGGTGTGGGCGTCGGTGAGCGGCGCGGCCATGGCGGCTGGGCCGGTGGTCGGCGGCTGGCTGGTCGGGCTGGGCGGCTGGCGGTCGGTCTTCCTGATCAACGCCCCGCTCGCCGTCGTGGTGCTCTGGCTGTGCCGGGGCCCGGCGACGACGGCGACCCGAAGGCCGCTCACCCTGGCACCGCACCTGGGGCTCGCGCTGACGCTGGGCCTGATGACGCTGACGATCACGCAGGCCGGACAGCAGCAGTGGACGGCGCTGCTGCCGGGCGCGGCAGCGGTGGCCGCCGGCGTGGCGACCGCCTGGCTGGACCAGCGGGCCCGCGTGCGCCTGCTCCCGGCGTCCCTGTGGGCCAGCCGGCCGATCCGGGCCGCGGCTCTGTGGGCGACCGTGATCAACTACGCGTTGACCACCGTGCTGTTCTCCGTGCCGCTGCTCCTGGCCGCGGAGGCGGTGGTCGTCGGGCTCACGCTGCTGCCGATGACCCTCCTCATCGCCGTCAACCCGGTGCTCACCGGGCGCATGGCAGCGCGGTTCGGAGCGTTGCTGCCGATCCGGCTCGGCTTCGCCGCCGCGGCCCTCGGGCTCACCGCGATCGCCGCCGCGCTCGCCGGCGAGCCGCGGACACCGCTCCTCGCCGCCGGCCTCGTCGCCTGCGGGCTGGGCGTCTCCTGGACGCTGCCCGCCCTGACCGGGTACGCGGCCGGCCACGCACCGCCCGACGGCGCCGGTGCCGTCGGCGGGCTGGTCAACGCGGTCCGGCACGTGGGCGCAACGGTGGCCGCCGCGGTCGCCGGCGTGCTGATCGACGCCGGCCTACCGGTCGCCCCGCTCGCCGGTGCGGCGCTGCTGTGCACAGCTGGGCTCGTCGGGAGCCTGGTCCACCGGGCGGACCCGGGCTGAACCGCCTCGGGCACCACCGGGGACACCTGCTCAGCTGCAGCGTTCGAGGATCAGCTCCCGCACCCGCTTGGCGTCGGCCTTGCCTCCGGTGGCCTTCATGACCGCGCCGACGATCGCCCCGGCCGCCTGGACCTTGCCGCCGCGGATCTTCTCCACGACGTCGGGCTGCGCGGCCAGCGCGGCCTCGACGGCGGCCACCAGCTCGCCCTCGTCGGACACGACGGCGAGGCCGCGCTTGGCGACGACCTCGTCCACGTCGCCCTCACCGGCGAGCACGCCGTTGACCGCCTCCCGGGCCAGCTTGTTGGTCAGCTCGCCGGACTTGACCAGCTCGATCACGCGCGCCACCTGGGCGGGTGTGATCGGCAGCTCGTCGAGCGGGATCTCGCGGGCGTTCGCCTGCTGGGTCAGGTACGCCACCCACCAGGCGCGAGCGTCGTCGGCGGGTGCTCCGGCCGCGACCGTGGCCTCGATGAGGTCGAGCGCGCCGGCGTTGACCAGGTCGCGCAGCTCCTCGTCGGAGAGCTGCCACTCCTTCTGCAGCCGGGCCCGCCGCGCCCACGGCAACTCCGGCAGAGTGGCCCGCAGCTCCTCGATCCACTCCTCCGACGGCGCGATCGGCACCAGGTCGGGCTCGGGGAAGTAGCGGTAGTCCTCGGAGGTCTCCTTGCGCCGGCCGGGCCGGGTGCTCGCGGTGTCCTCCAGGAAGTGCCGGGTCTCCTGCACGACCTCGCCACCGGCGAGCAGCACGCCCGCCTGCCGGCACATCTCGTGCCGCACCGCGCGTTCCACTGAGCGCAGCGAGTTGACGTTCTTCGTCTCAGTGCGGGTGCCCAGCTCACCCGAACCGCGCGGCGCCAGCGACAGGTTCACGTCGCAGCGCAGCGAGCCCTGGTCCATGCGCACGTCGGACACGCCGAGCGCCTTGATCAGGTCACGGAGCGCGGTGACGTACGCGCGAGCGATCTCCGGGGCCCGCTCCCGCGTGCCGAGGATCGGCTTCGTGACGATCTCGATCAGCGGCACGCCGGCGCGGTTGTAGTCCAGCAGCGAGTACTCGGCACCGTGGATGCGCCCGTCCGCGCCGCCGATGTGCACGGACTTGCCGGTGTCCTCCTCCATGTGCGCCCGCTCGATGCCGACGCGGAAGGTCTCCCCGTCGTCCAGCACGACGTCGAGGTAGCCGTCGAACGCGATCGGCTCGTCGTACTGCGACGTCTGGAAGTTCTTCGGCATGTCCGGGTAGAAGTAGTTCTTCCGGGCGAACCGGCACCACGGCGCGATCGAGCAGTTCAGCGCCAGCCCGATGCGGATCGCGGCCTCGACCGCCGCCTTGTTCACCACCGGGAGGGAACCCGGAAGCCCCAGGCAGGTCGGGCACACCTGGGTGTTCGGCTCGGCCCCGAACGTCGTCGGGCAGCCGCAGAACATCTTGGTCTTCGTCGAGAGCTCGACGTGCACCTCGAGCCCGAGCGCCGGGTCGAACTTCTCCACGACCTCGTCGAAGTCGACCAGGTCGTACACGGGAGCGCTCACGCGGTCACCTCCGGCGTCGGTGCGGGCCCGCGCGCGGCCTCGTACGCCGCCGCGACCCGGTACATCACGGCCTCGCCCATCGCGGGCGCCATCACCTGCAGGCCGGTCGGCAGTCCGTCCGCAAGCCCGCACGGCACGGACAGCGCCGCGGTGCCCGCCAGGTTCGTCGGGATCGTGGCCAGGTCGTTCAGGTACATCGACAGCGGGTCGTCGAGCTTGTCGCCGAGCGGGAACGCCGTGGTCGGCGCGGTCGGCGAGACCAGCACGTCGGCCTGCTCGAACGCGGCGGCGAAGTCGCGCGCGATCAGCGTGCGCACCTTCTGCGCCTGCCCGTAGTAGGCGTCGTAGTAGCCGGCCGACAGCGCGTACGTGCCGAGCATGATGCGCCGCTTCACCTCGGGGCCGAACCCGGACTCGCGGGTGGCCGCCATCACCTCCTCGGCGCTGGAGCCCTGGTCGACCCGCAGGCCGTAGCGCATGGCGTCGAACCGCGCCAGGTTCGACGACACCTCACTCGGCAGGATCAGGTAGTAGGCGGCGATGCCGGTGGGGAAGGTCGGGCAGCTCACCTCGACGACGTCGGCGCCGAGCTTCTCCAGCTGCTGCACCGCCGCGTCGAACGCGGCCTGCACGCCGGCCTGGTAGCCCTCGCCGGTCAGCTCACGCACCACGCCGACCCGCACACCGGACAGATCGCCCGAGGCGCCCTGGCGGACCGCGTCGACGACCGCGGGCACCGGCTGGTCGATCGAAGTGGAGTCGAGCGGATCGTGCCCCCCGATGACCTCGTGCAGCAGCGCCGCGTCGAGCACGGTGCGCGCGCACGGGCCGCCCTGGTCGAGCGACGACGCGCAGGCGATGAGGCCGTACCGGGAGACGCCGCCGTAGGTGGGCTTCACGCCGACGGTCCCGGTGAACGCGGCGGGCTGGCGGATCGAGCCGCCGGTGTCGGTGCCGATCGCCAGCGGCGCCTCGAACGCGGCCAGCGCCGCCGCCGAGCCACCACCGGACCCGCCGGGCACCCGGTCGAGGTCCCACGGGTTGCGCGTCGGTCCGTAGGCCGAGTACTCGGTGGACGAGCCCATCGCGAACTCGTCCATGTTCGTCTTGCCCAGGATCGTGATCCCGGCCGCGCGCAGCTTCTTGGTGACCGTGGCGTCGTACGGCGGCCGCCACCCCTCCAGGATCTTCGACCCGGCGGTGGTCGGCATGTCGATCGTGGTGAAGACGTCCTTGAGCGCCAGCGGCACTCCGGCCAGCGGCGACGCCGGCTCGGAACCGGCCGCGAGCGCCTCGTCGACCAGCGCGGCGGACTTCAGCGCCTCGTCGGCGGCGACGTGCAGGAACGCGTGGATCGTGCCGTCGACCTCGGCGATGCGGTCCAGGTGCGCCTGCGCGACCTCGACCGCCGAGACCTGCTTGCTGTGGATCAGCTCGGCCAGCTCGGCCGCGGTCTTGCGGATCAGTTCCGACGTCACTGCGACACGGCCTCCGCTTCGCTCCGACGGGTTCGCGGCCGGTCAGGGCGACGACCTGCTCCCCCGGTGCTCAGTCGCTCGTTCCTCACTCCCCGCGCGCCTCCTCGGCAGGTCGTCACCGGGCCGCTCACTGCTCCTCCCCCAGGATGCGCGGCACCCGGAAGCGTCCGTCCTGGCTCGCCGGGGCGCCCGCGAGCGCCTGCTCCTGGGTCAGCCCCGGGCGCAGCTCGTCGGGCCGGAACACGTTCTGCAGCGGCACCGCGTGCGAGGTGGGCGGCACGTCGGCCGCGGCGATCTCGCCGACCTTGGCGACCCACTCGATGATCGAGTCGAGCTGGCGGGCGAACAGGTCGAGCTCGTCCTCGGTGACGGCGAGCCGGGCCAGCCGGGCCAGGTGCGCGACCTCGTCGCGCCCCAGCGTCGGGCCCGTGGCTCCGGGATCGGCGGACATGTCCCTCCAGGGGATTGCACAGCATTCGGGGAATCGGCGGAGGCTGCAGCGCCCGATCCGCCGTGGTCCCGGCGAGTCTAGTCCTGGCCCGTTGCGGCCCGTCGGCACCGTCGCAGCCACCGCCGCCCCGGCACCCGATGAGCGCTGCGCGCGTCGGATGTACCCGGGTGGACGGCGCCTGAGACAATCATCCGTCGGCGTGTCCGCGGACGCCCGGTTGCAGCGGCGCGGCCCGGTCCCGGGACGCGCCTTACGAAGGCAGCGGCGGAAGGACGAGCGGCGTGTCGTTCCTGCTCCGGGTCGTGCTCCCGGACCAGCCCGGCAGCCTGGGTGCGGTGGCGACCGCGCTCGGCGGCGCCGGAGCCGACATCCTCGGCGTGGACGTGGTGGAGCGCATCGGCGGCGTGGCCGTCGACGACCTCGCGGTGGAGCTGCCGCCGGGGCGCCCCCCGGACGTGCTCATCACCGCGGCCGAGTCGGTACCGGGCGTGCAGGTGGAGTCGGTGCGCCCGCACTCCGGCCACCTCGACACCCACCGCGAGCTGGAGCTGATCGAGGCGATCACCGCCGACCCGGGCAACGGGCTGAAGCTGCTGGCCGACGGGGTGCCGCGCATCTTCCGGGCCGGGTGGGCGCTGGTCGTCGTGCGGGAGGACGGGCGGTCGTACCGGCTCGCGGAGAGCACGGCCGCGCCCGAGACGCGCGCCGGTGACCTGCCGTGGCTGCCGCTGAAGAAGGCCATCGTGATCGACCCGGACGAGTACTGGGTGCCCGATCCGTGGAAGGACCTGGACACCGAGCTCGCCGCCGCCCCGATGGGCACGGCCCCGCAGGCTCTGGTCGTCGGGCGGGTCGGTGGTCCGGCGTTCCGGCCGTCGGAGGTGGCCCGGCTCGCCCACCTCGCGGGGATCGTCACGACGATACTGACGGCGTGAGCACGACGTCTCCGGACGGACTCGACCGGCCGTGGGCGCGTGTGCCGGCCTGGGTGGCCGAGCGGCTGCGACCCGAGCTGGAGGGCGCCTCCGAGGAGATCATCGCCGCGGTGCGCGCCGAGGTGCCCGACTTCGCCCGGCCGATGACCGGGCGGTTCGGCATGCGCATCACCGAGGGCGTGACGGTGGCGCTCAACCAGTTCCTCGACCTGCTCGGCCGCGACCAGCCGCTCGACGACGTGCGCATCTACCGCTCGCTCGGCCAGCTCGAGCACGGGGAGGGCCGCACGCTGGCCGCGCTGCAGGCCACCTACCAGGTCTCCAGCCGCACCCTGTGGCGGCGGCTGGCCGCGAGCGAGACCGCTTCCGCCCTGCCGCCGGAGGTCATCTTCCGGCTGGCCGAGGCGCTGTTCACCTACATCGAGCAGGTCTCCGCGGCGTCGGCCGAGGGATGGCTCGCCGAGGAGGCCAGCCGCGTCGGATCGGTGCAGGCGCGCCGGAACGCGCTCGTCGAGGTGCTGGCCCGGCGCCCGCCCGCGCCGTTCGCGGAGATCGAGGCGGCCGCCGTCCAGGCGGGCTGGCACCTGCCGCCCCGGGTCGTCGCGCTCGCCCTGGAGGAGGCGGTCGCGGTCGCCGGACGCCTGCCGGGAGCCGTCGGAGCCGATCTCGGGCCGTGCGGGATCGTCGTCGTCGCCGCACCGGACGAGGCCGGCATGGAGCGGATCACCGTCGGGCTGCGCGGGCGGTCCGCGGTGCTCGGCCCGGCCGTCGAACCAGCCGAGGCGCACCGGTCGATCGCCCGGGCCAGCGCGGTGTGGGCGCTGCACCGGGCGGGCGTCGTCGAACCCGACGCCCAGATCGTGCACGCCGAGGAGCACCTGCTCGATCTCCTCGTCCACTCCGAGCCCGAGGTGGCCGACGACCTGCGCGAACGTGCGCTCGGCAAGCTGCGGGAGCTGCCGGCGGGCGCAGCGGCGCGGGCCGAGGAGACGTTGCGGGCCTGGCTCGACGCGCACGGTGACGTCACGGCCACGGCGGGATTGCTGCACGTGCACCCGCAGACGGTGCGCTACCGCCTCGCCGGGCTGCGCGACCTCCTCGGCGAGGTCATGGACGACCCGGTGCGCCGCCTCGAGCTGGCGCTGGCCCTGCGCTTCCCCGGCTCCCCCGCCCCGGCGGCGCCGGAACCCTGACGGCGGATCGTGGTTCTCCCGGCAGCGAGTTGCGGTCTCCCCGACGCGAGTCGCGCCGACGCGCACGGCGAGTTCGCCGGACCAGGACCGCGAGTTCCCCCGACCGGCAGGGCGAGTACCCCCGACCGGCACCGCGAGTTCCCCCGACCGGCAGGGCGAGTTCCCCCGACCGGCAGGGCGAGCACCCCCGAGAGGGGATGACGAGCTCCCCGGCCCTTCTCGGCTCGGCCACCCGGCCGGGCGACCTGACGCACCGCACGGGCGAACTCACCGTCCTCAACGGGGCGACTCACCGTCCCCGTACGGGGAACTCGCCGGCCTCGTCGGGGCAACTCACCCACCGGTACGGGACGACTCGCGAGCCTGTTCCGGGCAACTCGCCGTACCGCAAGGGACGACTCGCCGGCCCGGGGACCGCGGCTCGGGCTCCCCGGTCACTTCCCCCCGGGGAGGGCGAGGCGGGCGATCTTCTTCAGCACCTTGAAGTACTGCTTCGGCAGCGGGCCGGTGTTGTACCGCAGGCCGTACCGGGCGCAGATCTCGCGGACCTTCGGCGCGATCTGGCGGTAGCGGTTGCTCGGCATGTCCGGGAAGCAGTGGTGCTCGATCTGGTGGGAGAGGTTCCCGGTCATGATGTGGAAGATCGGGCCACCGGAGAGGTTGGCCGACCCGAGCATCTGGCGGACGTACCACTCGCCGCGGGTCTCGCCCTCCAGGCGGCTCTCCTCGAACGTCTCGGTCGGCTCGGGGAAGTGCCCGCAGAAGATGACGGCGTGCGACCACACGTTGCGCACGAGGTTCGCGACGAGGTTGGCGGCGGCCGTCGCGAGGAACCCGCGCGGGCCGGACAGCGCCGGGTAGAGCACGAAGTCCTTGGCGATCTGGCGCAGCGCCTTGCGGCGGAACGCCGCCATCTGCGCCTTGGCCTCCTCCTCGGGCATCTCACCGGCAGCGCGCCGGTCGAACTCGAGGTCGTAGAGGGCGATGCCCCACTCGAAGATCAGCGAGAGGCCGAGGTTGGTGAGCGGCTGGATCAGCGCGATCGGCTTCCACTCCTGCTCGGGGGTGACCCGCAGGACGGTGTAGCCGAGGTCGCGGTCCTTGCCCCGGATGTTGGTGAAGGTGTGGTGCTCGTAGTTGTGGGTGCGCTTCCAGGCCGCGGCCGGGGTGGCGTGGTCCCACTCCCACGTCGTCGAGTGGATCTTCGGGTCCCGCATCCAGTCCCACTGGCCGTGCAGGACGTTGTGCCCGATCTCCATGTTGTCGAGGATCTTCGCGACGGACAGCGCCGCGGTGCCCAGCAGCCACGCCGGGGGGAACCGCGCGAAGAGCAGGACGGCGCGGCCGCCGAACTCCAGCGCGCGCTGCGTCGCGATGACCCGCCGGATGTACTTGGCGTCCTTCTCCCCGAGGGAGTTCATCACCTCGGTGCGCAGCGCGTCGAGCTCCTTGCCGATCTGCTCGATCTGCTCGGGCGTCAGGTGCTCGGACGAGCTGGACGGCGCGGTGGTCGTGTGGGTGCCGGGGCCCACCAGTGCGATGGGAGCCAGCGTGGTCGCGGCCTTCGGCAGTGTCATGGTCTTCCTTCAGAGTTCGATCTCGACGTCCCCGACGGCGCCGTTGACGCAGGTGCGGACGTACTGGTCAGGGGTGTCGTGCAGGTCGCCGGTGCGCAGGTCGCGCACGGCGCCGGAGCGCAGGACGCCGACGCAGGTGTGGCAGATGCCCATGCGGCAGCCGCTCGGCAGCAGCGCGCCGGCGGCCTCGCCGGCGGCCATCAGGCCCTGCCCGGGCGCGGCCTCGGCGGTGATGCCGCTGACGGTGAACCGCACTCGGCCGCCGGGCACGCCCTCGGCGGAGACGGGGGGCGGGACGAACCGCTCGATGCGCAGGCTCTCCGGGTCCCCGGAGCGCTCCCACAGCTCGGTGAGCGTGTCCAGCAGCCCGGCCGGGCCGCACGCGTAGGTCAGGCGGGCCGCCCAGTCGGGCACGGCGTCGGTGAGCGCCTCGGCGGAGAGCCGCCCGGCCCTCGCGGACAGCCACGGCACCAGCCGCATACCGGTCGCGGCCGAGATCCGGCGCAGCTCCGCGCCGAAGATCAGGTCCCGCTCGGTGCGGTCGGCGTGGACGAGCACCGCGCCGTCGAGCAGCTCGGGACGGCGCGCGGCCAGGTCCTGGACGATGCCCATGATGGGCGTGATGCCGCTGCCGGCGCCGACCATCAGCAGCTTCTCCGGCGGCGGATCGGGGAGCACGAACTCGCCCGACGGCGGCCCGATCCGCACCAGGGTGCCGACAGGGGTGGCGTGCGCGAGCCGCCCGGACACCAGCCCACCGGGCACCGCGGTCACGGTGACGGCCAGGTGCGGGTCGTCCGGGCGGGACGTGATGGAGTACGTCCGCCAGTGCCACACGCCGTCGATCTGCAGCCCGATCCCGACGAACTGCCCAGGGACGTGCCGGGGGCGCCTGCGGCCGGGACGCAGCACCAGCGTCGTGGTGTCCGGTGTCTCCCGCCGCAGCTCGACGATCCGGGCGTGGGGTTCGGAGCGCGACCACAGCGGGTTGATCGTGCCCAGCACATCGTCCGGGAGGATCGGCTGGGTCAGAAGNCCGGCGACGTCACGAACGCGGCGGCTGATGGCAGCCAAGGCACCCATGNGCTTCACGGTATTGCGCGCATCCCACAAAGTGCCACGGCGTGGAACACGCTATCACCGGAAAATCTGTTGCAATTCCCAAAGTCGCCCAGGCCAGGGCGGTCAGCGCCGCTCCGCGCTCAGCTCCTTCTTGATCCGCAGCGCCTCACGGACGAGGTCGTCGTTGCCGGTCGCGAGCCACCCCGTCGGCCGCACCAGCACGTCCTCGAACCCGATCCGGGTGTCGAGGTTGTGCCGCATGGCGTACTCGAGGACCGGCCAGCAGCCGTCCTCCTCGCCGTGCAGCAGGATCGGCACGTCGATCGGCCCGAGCGCGCGCATGATCCGCACGGCCTCCGCCGTCGCGGTCTCGGGATCGGACACCGTGGACTCGGCGAGCACCCGAGTCGTCCCCGGCGGCACCCCGTTGTTGCGGAGCGTCACCGCGTCGCCCATCGTCCACACGCCCAGCTCGACCCCGATGCCGACGGACGTGGCGGCCTTGCAGACCTCGAGCCAGCCGCTCTCGTGCACGTTCACCGAACACACGTCCGGCTTGCCGATGCCGAGGTGGCCCCAGGCCCGCACGGCCTGGACGCGGCGCGCCGGATCGGGCTCGATCCAGCGGCCGGTGGTGACGCCGATCTCCATCCCGGGCACCTCGGCCCGGATCGCGGCGACCACGTCGCCGACGTACATCGGATCGAGCGTCTCCTGCAGGTTGGGATCGCGCGGATGCACGTGCACCGACGTGATGCCCAGGCGGGCCACGTCGCGGGCGTCGCGCGCGAGGTGCCGGGCCAGCACCGGCAGCGCCGGATGGGCGTCGGCGGGACGCGACCCGTTCAGAACTGCTTGAAGCACCGAGCCACCCCCATGACGACCGAGGATAGTCGGCACCTGAGCTGCGCCGTCTTCGGCACAGGTCCGACCTGCCAAGATCATACCCGCGGGTACTCAGCCGCCCACGGAAGCGACCTCCCGCGCAGCCTCCGGGCCCTTCTCCAGCAGCACCCGGAAACCCTCCTCGTCGAGGATGGGGATGCCCAGCTCCAGGGCCTTGTCGTACTTCGATCCGGGCGAGTCGCCGGCCACGACGAACGCCGTCTTCTTCGACACCGAGCTCGCTGCCCGGCCACCGCGCGCGGTGATCGCCTCCTTCGCCTCGTCGCGCGAGAACCCCTCCATCGAGCCCGTGACGACGATCGAGAGCCCCTCCAGGGTGCGCGGCACCGACTCGTCGACCTCATCGACCATGCGCACCCCGGCCGCGCGCCACTTCGCGACGACCTCACGGTGCCAGTCGACGGAGAACCAGTCACGCACCGCAGCCGCGATCGTCGGCCCGACGCCCTCCACGGCGGCCAGCGGGGCGAGCGCCTCCTGCAGCGCCTTCGCCTTCGCCCGGGCCGCGGCCTTCGCCGCCTTCTCCGCAGCGGCCCGCGCCTCAGCGTCGTCCCCGGTGGCTCCGGCGGCCGCCTCCCCCGCTGCCTGCGCGGCGTCGGCGACGGTCTCCTCGAGCGCCTCCTCGAGCGCCTCGTCCTCCTCGTCGTCCCCGGCGGACCCGTCGGAGGTGATGGCGAGCCCGGCCGCCTCGGTGGCCACCCGCACCCGCTCGGCCACCTCCTCGATGGCGTCCATCGAGCGGAACTCGCGGGCCAGCGCCTGCGCCGCGGTTGGCCCGACGTGCCGGATCGACAGTGCGACGAGCACCCGCCACAGCGGCCGGTCCTTCGCCGCCTGCAGGTTCTGCAGCAGCCGCTGCCCGTTGGCCGACAGGGTGCCGTCCTTCTTGCGGAACAGGTCGACCTGCAGCAGCTGCTCCTCGGTGAGCGCGAAGACGTCGCCCTCATCGCGGATCACCCCGGACTGCAGCAGCGCGGTGGCCGCCTCGTACCCCATGCCCTCGATGTCGAGGGCGCCCCGACCGGCTACGTGGAACAGCCGCTCGCGCAGCTGGGCGGGGCAGGAGCGGTGGTTGGGGCAGCGCAGGTCGACGTCGCCCGCCTTCTGCTGCACCAGCTTGGTGCCGCACTCCGGGCAGTGGGTGGGCATGACGAACTCCCGGGCGTCCGGCGGGCGCACCTCGATCACCGGACCGAGCACCTCGGGGATCACGTCGCCCGCCTTGCGGATGACCACCCGGTCGCCGATCAGCACGCCCTTGCGCTTGACCTCGCTGGCGTTGTGCAGCGTGGCCATGGAGACCGTGGACCCGGAGACGACCACCGGCTCCATCACCGCGAACGGGGTGACCCGCCCGGTGCGCCCGACGTTGACCTGGATGTCGAGCAGCGTGGTGGTGGCCTCCTCCGGTGGGTACTTGTAGGCGATCGCCCACCGCGGCGCCCGGGACGTGGCCCCCAGCCGCCGCTGCAGCGCCACCTCGTCGACCTTCACCACGACCCCGTCGATCTCGTGCTCGATGTCGTGGCGGTGCTCGCCCCAGTACTCGATGTGCCGCAGCACCTCGTCGATGCCGGTGAGCACGACGCTGCGCTCCGAGACGGGCAGCCCCCAGGCGCGCAGCGCGTCGTAGCCCTGCGACTGCCGCTCCAGCGCGAAGCCCTCGCGCTTGCCGAAGCCGTGGCAGATCAGCCGCAGGTTGCGCTGGGCGGTGATGCGCGGGTCCTTCTGCCGCAGCGAGCCGGCCGCGGTGTTGCGCGGGTTGGCGTAGACCGGTTTGCCGGCCGCGGCCATCTGCGCGTTGAGCGCCTCGAAGTCCTCCAGCCGGAAGTAGACCTCGCCGCGCACCTCCACCAGCTTCGGCACCGGGTACTCCGGGGTGCCGGTGAGCCGCTCCGGCACCTCCTTGAGCGTGCGCATGTTGAGCGTGATGTCCTCGCCGGTGCGGCCGTCGCCCCGGGTGAGCGCGCGGGTGAGCCGGCCGTCCTCGTACAGCAGGTTGACGGCGAGACCGTCGATCTTCAGCTCGCACAGGTAGTGCAGCTCGCCCGGGTGGATCCCGCCGAGGTCGCGCGCCACCCGCTCCGCCCAGGCCCGCAGTTCGTCGGGCGAGAACGCGTTGTCGAGGCTGAGCATCCGCTCGAGGTGGTCGTGCGCGGCGAACTCGGTGGAGAACCTGAAACCGACATTCTGCGTGGGCGAATCCGGCGTGACCAGGGACGGGTAGGTCTCCTCCAGCTCCAGCAGCTCTCGCCACAGCGCGTCGAACTCGCCGTCGCTGATGATCGGCGCGTCGAGCACGTGGTAGCGGAAGAGGTGATCGGAAACCTCGGCCGAGAGCGCGGTGTAGCGCTCCCGGATCTCCGGCGTCGGTTCGCTCACGAGGGCAGGGTATCCACCCCCACCGACGGTGTCCGGCGGCGTCAGCCCTCGTCCTCGGCCCCTCGTCCTCGCCCCCTCGTCCTCGGCCCCGCGTCGGTCACCGCCCGCCGGTCACTTCTCGCCGTCCACCTCGTCGGCATCGCCCTCCGGCGGGTCGACGAACCCCTCGCCGATCTCTCGGCACAGCTGCAGCGCCTGCTTCGCCCACGCCGGATCCGCCCCGGCCAGCCCGCACGACGGGGTGGGCACGGCGAGCTCGGCCAGCCGCTCACGCGCGAACCCGAGCCGGTCCGCCAGCTCGAACGCCCGCTCCGCCAGCTTGCGGGACGTGACCGGCTTGCGCGGGTCGACGTTCGGCACGATCCCGAGCAGGAGCGGCACGCCCGCGTCCCACACCTCGCCGACGGCGTCCAGCGCGGCGACCGTCGCGGTCGGCCCGCTCAGCGAGGGCAGGGTCGCGTCGATGCCCAGCGCGGTGGCGCCGGTGTCGCGCAGCAGCGTGAGCGGCGCGTCCTCGGCGCAGCAGTGCACGACGACGGGTGAGCCGATCCCGGTCAGCACCCCGACGACCTCGCGCAGCAGATCGGCCACCTCCGGCTCGGGGACGGCGTCGACCGTGCCCAGCTTCGACGGTGTCGGGAGCGTGCCGGCGAGCACCGCGGGCAGCGCGGGTTCGTCGAGCTGCACGACGACGGCCGCCTCCCGGCGCGCGGCCACCTCGGCGACGTGCTGGCGCAGGCCTTCGGTGAGGCTCTGCGCGAACTCGCGGACCGCGCCGCGGTCGGTGATGACCCGGTGCCCGGTGCGCAGTTCGACCGCCGCGGCGAGCGTCCACGGCCCGGCCACCGCGATCTTGACGAACTCCGGGCGGACCGGGTCGCAGGCCTCGTCGAAGGCGTCCATGTCACCGCGCAGGACGTCGATCGCGCGGCGGCGGTCCTTCCCGGGCCGCGACGCCACCGTCCACCGGCCCGCCTTCAGCTCCAGCGGGAGATCGACGAGCAGCGCCCCCGTGCGACCGATCATGTCCGAGCCGGCGCCCCGCGCGGGCAGCTCCGGCAGGGCGGGCATACCGGGCAACTCGCCGGCCACGATCGCGGCCGCCTCCCGCGGATCGGTGCCCGGCATCGAGCCGACCGCGGTCGCGGTGCCGGCGGGCCAGCGCGGCACTTCGACCGCGCCGTCGTCCTCCGGGGCCCGTTCCGCCACGACCGCGGGCCCGCGCTTCTGCACGTCGGCGAGGGCCTTCTCGACCTCCTCGTCGGGGTCCGGCTCGGGCTCCGGCTCGGTGTCGGGCAGCTTCAGGCCGGCCGCCGCGAACGCGCGCGCGAGCGGGTCGTCCTCCTCGGCGCCCGGCACCTCCGTCGGGAGCCCGGCCTCGGCGAGCGCCTTGGCGATGAGGTCGTCCGGATCGGGCATGTCAGCGTGTCTACCAGCGTCGCCCGCGGTCCCGCAGAGCAGGTCGGGCATCGTGGGTGGCGCACGGCGAAACCGGTGCGGGGAGCAGCTCGCTCCGCCGAACGGCCCCGGTGCGCTGCGCGCCGTTCCGTGGCGGAGCCGGCCGTGCCGTTGCGTCCGGTGTTCGCAGTTGTCGGTACGACCCGCGACGAACGGCCCCCGCCCGCGGCTTCCCCGGTGGCCGATCACCCCAGGAGGAGCTGGCATGTCCCAGCCGTCCCGCGGCGGTCGCGTCCTCCTGCTGGCCCCCGTCGTGGCCGTGGCGATCGTCGGCACCAGCTCGTCGCCCGCCCCGCGCGCCGTCCCGGTCCCCGCCTCCCCGACCCCACCGCAGCGACCTGCGCCTGCGACGCGCTGCGCGCCATCGACCTCACCCCGGCCCGACTCCGGGGGCGCGGAACCGACCCCGCCGACGTCGCCGTGTTCGCCGACGCGATCACCCCGCACATCGGGCGCGCGAAGACCGACGCACCCACCGGCCTGCGCCCGATCCTCGAGCGCACGACGGCGATCGCCGCGGAGACGAGCACCAGCGGCGCGATGCCCGACTTCTCNGAGNNGNCGGGCATCGCCGCGCCGATCAGCGAGACCGAGGCGTGGGTGCACGCCGACTGCGGCTTCCAGGACGTCGACGTGCGGGCGGTGGGCACCCGGTTCGAAGGCGTGCCGTGCACCCTGCGCACCGGCACGACCAGCTCCGCGCTGACCGACGAGGGCGGGCCCGGGCCGCTGGTCGTCGGGATCCTCGTGCGGCCGAAAGGACCAGTCGCTCACCGCGGACCGGCTGCGCGCGATGGGGCCGAGGAGATGTTCGCCGCCGTCGACGCTGCTCCGGCGGCCGCGGTCGCCGCACCCGGCGTGACCGGCGGGGCGATCGTGGAGCTGACGCCCGGCCGCTGGTTCCACGTCCGACCGTCCGGCACCGAGGAGGGCGGGGTGTCGGCCGACCAGGAGGGCATGCTCGCCGCGTCCGCGGTGACCTGATCAGGCGCCGGTGGCGGTGATGCGGGCGCTGCCCAGCACGACGTCACCGCGGTAGAACGCGGCCGCCTGGCCGGGCGCGACGCCGCGCAGCGGCTCGCCCAGCTCGATCGCCACCGCGTCCCCGGCGACGTGCACCGTCGCCGGAGCGAGCCCGCCGTGCGCACGGACCTGCACCGTGCAGTCGAACGTCGCGGCGGGCGGCTCGCCCGACGTCCACACGGGCGCGGTGGCGTCGATCGTGCGCACGTCCAGCGCCGTCGCCGGGCCGACCCGGACGGTGCCGGTCTCCGGCTCGATCGCGGTGACGTAGCGCGGGCGGCCGTCCGGCGCGGGGCGGGTGAGGCCCAGGCCGCGGCGCTGGCCGACGGTGAAGCCGTGCACGCCGTCGTGCTCGCCCAGCCGCTCCCCCGTCGTGGCGTCGACGATCGCGCCCGGCCGCACACCGATCCGTGCGGTGAGGAACCGGCGGGTGTCGCCGGAGGGCACGAAGCAGATGTCGTGGCTGTCCGGCTTGTCGGCCACGCGCAGCCCGAGCCGGGCGGCCTCCGCGCGCACCTGCGGCTTCGGGGTGTCGCCGATCGGGAACATCGCGTGCGCGAGCTGCTCGCGGCCCAGCACGGCCAGCACGTACGACTGGTCCTTGTCGGGATCGACGGCGCGGCGCAGGACGCCGTCCTGCAGCCGCGCGTAGTGCCCCGTGCAGACGGCGTCGAACCCCAGCGCGAGCGCCTTGTCCAGCAGCGCCGCGAACTTGATCTTCTGGTTGCAGGCCAGGCACGGGTTGGGCGTCTGCCCGGCCGCGTACGCCGCCACGAACTCCTCGACGACGTCCTCGGCGAACCGCGCCGCGAAGTCCCACACGTAGAACGGGATGCCGAGCACGTCGGCGGCCCGCCGGGCGTCGCCGGCGTCCTCCTTGGAGCAGCAGCCCCGGGCCCCGGTGCGCAGCGTCGCCGGCACCTCCGACAGCGCCAGATGCACCCCGACGACGTCGTGGCCGGCCGCGACCGCCCGCGCCGCCGCGACGGCGGAGTCCACCCCCCCGCTCATCGCGGCCAGTACGCGCATCAGAGCACCCCGGCGGCCGTACCGGCGCGGCGCGCCCGTTCCACCACCTGCCCGATGACGGCGACGACGGCGTCCACGTCGGCCTGCGTCGAGGTGTGCCCGAGCGAGAACCGCAGCGAGCCGCGCGCGATGCTCTCCCCCGCGCCCATCGCGATGAGGACGTGGCTGGGCTGCGCCACCCCGGCGGTGCAGGCCGAGCCGGTGGAGCACTCGATGCCCTGCGCATCGAGCAGCATGAGCAGGCTGTCGCCCTCGCAGCCGGGGAACGACAGGTGCGCGTTGCCGGGCAGCCGCGACGGGCCGCCGTCGATCTCGCCGGTGCCGGGATCGCCGTTGAGCCGGGCGTCCGGGACGGTGGCGAGCACGCGCGCGATCAGGTCGTCGCGCAGGGCGGTGAGCTGCTCGGTGCGCCGCTGCGCATCGGCGACGGTGATCTCCACAGCGGTCGCCAGCCCGACCACGCCCGGGGTGTCGAGGGTGCCCGAGCGCACGTCGCGCTCCTGACCGCCGCCGTGCAGCAGCGGGGTGACCTCGACCGAGCGCCCGAGCAGCAGCGCGCCGACCCCGTACGGGCCGCCGAGCTTGTGCCCGGTGAACACCAGCGCGTCGGCGCCGGAGGCGGCGAAGTCGACCGGCAGGATGCCCACGGCCTGCACCGCGTCGGTGTGGAACGGCACCCCCGCCGCGTGCGCGACCTCGGCCAGCTCGCGCACCGGGTTCACGGTGCCGACCTCGTTGTTCGCCCACATGACCGACGCCAGCGCCACCCGGCCCGGGTCGCGGGCGATCGCCTCGGCCAGCACCTCGGGATGCACGCGGCCGAGCTCGTCGACGGGCAGCAGCTCGACCTCGGCCCCTTCGTGCTCGCCCAACCACTCGGCGGCGTCGAGGACGGCGTGGTGCTCGGCGGCGGACACGAGCACCCGGGTGCGCTCCGGGTCCTCCGTGCGGCGGGCCCAGTACAGGCCCTTCAGCGCGAGGTTGTCCCCCTCGGTGCCGCCCCCGGTGAACACCACTTCCGACGGCCGCGCGCCCAGCGCGGCGGCGATCCGTTCCCGCGCCTCCTCCACCGCGCGGCGGGCCCGGCGCCCGGACCCGTGCAGGGACGACGCGTTGCCGGTGCGGCGCATCGCGGCCGACATCTCGGCGACGACGGCGTCGAGCATCGGCGTGGTGGCGGCGTGGTCGAGGTAGGTGGTCACGGGCTCACTCGGTCGGGAGACGGTTCTCAGCCCCTCAGCCTAGACGCCGTCGGGTGCGGACCTGCTCCGAACGCAACGAACGGCACTCTCGTCCACTCGGGGTGGACGAGAGTGCCGTTCGTTCACGAAGCGGCGGAGGGGCTCAGCCCTTGCGCTTGTTGATCTCCTCGGTCAGCTGCGGCGCGACCTTGAACAGGTCACCCACCACACCGAAGTCGGCGATCTCGAAGATCGGGGCCTCGGGGTCCTTGTTGACCGCGACGATCGTCTTCGAGGTCTGCATGCCGGCGCGGTGCTGGATCGCGCCGGAGATGCCCAGCGCGATGTACAGCTGCGGCGAGACGGTCTTACCGGTCTGCCCCACCTGGAACTGGTGCGGGTAGTAGCCCGAGTCGACGGCCGCGCGGGAAGCACCCACCGCGCCGCCGAGCGCGTCGGCCAGCGCCTCGACGACCGAGAAGTCCTCCGCCGAGCCGACACCGCGACCACCGGCGACGACGACCGACGCCTCGGTCAGCTCCGGCCGGTCGCCGCCCACGATCGGCTCGCGGCTGACGACGGTGGCCGAGCGCACCCCGGACGCGGAGACCGAGACGGCCTCCTCGACGCCCGCGCCCGCGCTCTCCTGGATCTCCACCGCGCCCGGCCGCACGGTGATCACCGGGTGGTCGCCCTTCCAGGTCGCTTCCACGGTGAACGCGCCACCGAAGATCGAGTGCGACACGCCGGACGCCGAGACGCCCACCACGTCGGACAGCAGCGCCGAGTTGGTGCGCACCGCCAGCCGGCCGGCGATCTCCTTGCCGTCGGCCGAGACGCCGATCAGCACCGCGGCCGGGTTCTTCGCCGCCACCAGCGACGCCAGCGCGTCGACCTGCGGGGTCAGGAAGTCGGTGGAGTCGGTCTCGGCGACGTAGATCTTCTCCGCGCCGTGCGCCTTCAGCCCGTCGGCCAGCTTGCCGGCGGTCCCCGCCGGACCCACCACGACCGCGGCCGGCTCGCCCAGCGCCTTCGCGGCGGTCAGCAGCTCGTACGTGACCTTCTTCGCCTCGCCGTCGACGTGATCGACGAGGACCAGGACCTCTGCCATGTCGGTTCTCTCTTTCCCGTCGTCCGGCTCAGATCAGCTTCTGCGCGGCCAGGAACTGAGCGATCTTGGTGCCGCCGTCGCCCTCGTCCTCGATCTTCTCGCCGGCGCTCTTCGGCGGCTTCGGCGCAGCGGAGGTGACCGTCGACAGCGCGCTGGCCAACCCGACCTCGGACGCGTCGATGCCGGCGTCGGCGATGGACAGCGTGGTCACCGGCTTCTTCTTGGCCGCCATGATCCCCTTGAACGACGGGTAACGCGGCTCGTTGATCTTCTCGTTGACGCTGATCACCGCGGGGAGCTGCGCGGTCAGCTTGGTGATGCCGTCGTCGGTCGCGCGGGTGACGTTCACCGTGCCGCCCTCGATCGACACCTCCTGCGCGTGGGTCAGCGCCGGGATGCCCAGCAGCTCGGCCACCATCGCCGGGATGGCGCCACCGCGACCGTCGGAGGCCTCGTTGCCGGCGAAGATGACGTCGTAGCCACCCTCGACCTTGCCCAGCGCCTTCGCCAGCGCCTTCGCGGTGCCGATGTAGTCGGTGCCGGCCAGCGCCTCGTCCGACAGGTGCACGGCCTTGTCGGCGCCCATCGACAGGGCCTTGCGGATCGCGTCCGTGGCGCGGTCCGGCCCCATCGTCAAGACGGTCACCTCAGACCCGTCGTTGGCCTCCTTCAGCTGCAGCGCAGCTTCGACCGCACGCTCGTTGATCTCGTCCAGCACCGCGTCGGACGCCTCACGGTCGAGGATCCCGTCCGAGTTCAGCTTTCGTTCCGAGTAGGTGTCGGGCACCTGCTTGACCAGCACCACGATGTTCATCGGATTACGTTCGACCTCCTGCCGGTGACGCTCTGCCGAGCGACGCTGGATCGGACTCTGCCACCGTCGTCGTCCGGGGCCGCGACGGGGCCTGCACCTGCCCGCAATTGTTACCAGCGAGTAAGCAGCCAGGAAACGCCGGCGAGCGGTGAAACTGCTCACCACGAGCGCAGGCGGCAGCGTTAGAGTCACATTTCTACCCGATCCCGGCACGGCTGTCCCGTCGAGCGGGACCACCCTCACACTCACCGGAGCCGCCCGCATGGTCGTGACCGGGTTCGACGATCGCTCCGGCTGCGGTTACGTGCTCGCCACCGGTCCCGACGTCGCCTCCGCCGACGCGGGCACGCAGCGCGTCACGCACGACGGCGTGACCATCACCGCAACGCCCGAGCTGGCCGCCGGCCTACGCGACGCGCTCCTCGCGGGGCGGTCGGCGCAGCTGGTGCTCGGCGGTCCGCCGGTTCCGCTGAACCTGGACGACCGCACACTGCTCGGCTGGCTGCGGTTCTGCGTGGGCGGGGTCCTCTCGGTCATGAACGGACCGGAGTGACTCGCTGTTGATGACCCGGCTCTTGATGACTCAGCTGGTGACGGTCGGGGCCTCGGCGACGCGCAGCGCGGGCGGCAGGGGCCGTCGATCGATGTCGGCGATCACCGGGATGGCGTCGAGCGGGTCCCGCCCGCGCAGCAGACGGCCGAACAGCAGCGCGGCGGGGAAGCTCGCGGCGAACCACGATCCGAGGCCGATCGCCACCCAGTGCACCCAGGTCATCGCGTCGCACCACCTTCCGTCCCGCTCGCATCACCGACGGTACGGAAGGAAATCCGACAGCGGGACCCTTCTTGCCGACTTCTAACCTTCAGTGGCCGAAGCTCTCACCTAACGGACGAAGCCCCACCCGGCCGAGGCCGAACGGACCACCCGATCGGGGCGTTGGCAGCAGAGCGTCGATCCCCTCAGCCGCGCTGGCGCTGCGCCTCGTAGAGGGCCAGCGCCGCCGCGGCGGCGGCGTTGAGCGAGTTGACCCGCCCGCGCATCGGGATGACGACGCGGGCGTCCGCCTGCTCCAGCCACAGGTCGGTCACCCCGGTGCTCTCCGCGCCGACGACGACGGCGGTCGGCCCGGTCAGGTCGGTGGCGGCGAGCGCGGCGTCGCCCTGCGGGGTGGTGACGACGACGGCGAGGTCGTGCGCGCGCAGCCAGCCGAGCACCTCAGCGCTGGGCGCGGCGGCCACCGGCACGGAGAACACCGTGCCCTTGCTGGCCCGCACGACGTTCGGGTTGCCGAAGTCGGTGACCGGGGACGCGGCCACGACGGCGTCGACGCCGAACGCCTCGGCGGTGCGCAGCATCGCGCCCAGGTTGCCGGGTTTCTCGATCCCCTCGCAGACCAGCACCAGCGCGTCCGGCCGCAGCGTCAGCTCGCCGAGCGGGCGGCCGGGCGCTGGGGCGACCGCGAGCAGGCCGTCGGGCGACTCGCGGTAGGCGATCTTGGCGAACACCGCGTCGCTGACCGCCACCACGGGCACCCCGGCGTCGGCCAGCTCGTCGACGACCCCGCGGCGGGCCGGAGTCACCAGGCCGGGCGCCCAGTAGAGGGTGCGCGGCACCACCCCGGCCCGCAGCGCGAGCCGCAGCTCGTCGTGCCCCTCGACGAGGGTGACGCCGTGCTCGTCGCGGGCGCGCCGGGTGCGCAGCCGGACCAGGTCCTTGACCCGGCGGTTCGCGACGCTGGTCAGCGTCAGCTCGTCGGGGGCGACCATGCCGCGAGCGTACGGCGACCCCGACCGACCGTCACAGGTGCGGGTTGAACCCGCTCGCCACGGTGATCAGCTCGCCGGAGATGTTGCGGCTGGCCTCCGAGACGAGGAACAGCGCGGCGTTCGCGATGTCCGCGGGCTCGTTGGTGCGGCCGAGCGAGCCGACGTGGTGGTCGAGGACCGAGCCGGTCCGCACCGTGGTCCCCGCGGTGGTCGCCTGGACGTCGACCTGCCGCTTCGTCGGCCCGGGCGCGATAGCGTTGACGTTGATGTTGTACTCGCCCAGCTGCGCGGCGACCGACCGCGTGAAGGCCACGACACCGGCCTTGGCCGCGGCGTAGTGGGCGTGCGCGGGCTCGCCCGCCCAGCTCGACGACGCGATGTTGACGATCTTGCCGGAGCGCTGCTTCATCATCTCGACGGCGGCGAGCTGCGTGCAGTGGAAGATCGACCGGAGGTTGATCCCGATCGTGATCTCCCACTCCTCCTCGGAGATCTGCCAGATGGGGTTCACGACCGGGCCCTTGATCCCCCCGACGATGTTCATGAGGACGTCCACCCGGCCCCAGCGCTCCAGCGTCGCGTCGAACAGCCGCTGGGCGTCGGCCCGGCGCGTCACGTTCCCCGGGACCGTGATGACCTCCTTCGTCTCCTCCGCGACGCGCTCCGCCGTCTCGGCGAGCCGCTGTTCGTCCCGGTCGTTGAGGGCGACCGCGGCGCCCTCCTGCGCCAACCGGTGGGCGATCTCCCCGCCCATTCCACCGCCTGCGGCCGTCACGACCGCGACGAGTCCGTCCGCCCAACCGTTCCCACTCATCGCTCTCCCTCCTGATCGGACTCGTCCGCGGGCTCGAGGACGAAGACGGGGATCTCGCGGTCCGTCCTCGCCTGGTACTCGGCGTAGGCCGGCCAGACGGACACGGCGCGGTCCCACCACTGCCGGCGCTCGTCGCCGGAGACGGGGCGCGCCCGGTACAGCCGCGGCTGCGGACCGTCCTGCAGCTGGACCAGCGGATGGGCGAGGAAGTTCCAGTACCAGCCGGGGTGCTGGGCTGCCCCGCCCTTGGACGCGACCGCGGCGTAGCACCCGTCGTGCTCGACGCGGATCACCGGGTTCTTGCGGAGCTTGCCCGACTTCGCCCCGACCGACGTGATGATCACGACCGGGACGTGCGGCTCACCGTTGGAGGTATTGCCCTCCCGACCGCCGCTCGACTCGTAGCGCTCCACCTGCTCGCGGACCCACGGCCGCGCACTGGGTTCGTACTCCCCCGTCAGCACTGTCATCTCCGAATCCCTCGCCGAACCTCGGTCCGGCGTTCTCACTCCGTCGTCCGCGGCAGCCACAGGACGATCTCCGGCCAGAGGATGAGGACCAGCGTCACGACCAGCGCGGCGGCCACGAACGGCAGCACGCCGCGGAAGACGTCCCCGAGGCCGACGCGCCTGCCCAGGTTGAGCTCGGGGTCCTGCACCATCCGGTGGACGACGAAGGTGATGATCCCGATGGGCGGGAACACCATCCCGATCTCGCACATGATGATCAGGAAGACGCCGAACCAGACCATGTCGACGCCCAGGGCCTCGAGCGCGGGCTGCAGGAGCGGGACGGTCAGCAGGATCATCGGCAGCGACTCGAGGAACATCCCGAGCACGACGTACATCACGACGAGCGTCAGCAGCAGCCCGATGCGGTCCAGCTGCAGGCCGAGCAGCCACGACGTGAACGCGTGCGCGGCCCCGCTGAGCGTGAGGAACCGGCCCATCAGCAGCGATCCCGCGATCAGGATGAACAGCCCGCTGACGGCTGCGACGCTGTCGGCGACCGTCGACCTGACGAACCGCACCGCCCCGCGGACGCTGCGGTGCTCCCGCCCCAGCCCCAGCCAGCCGACCACGAGCGCGATCACCGCGCCGCACGCCGCAGCCTCGGTCGCGGTGAAGATCCCGCCGAGCATCCCGCCGAGCACGAGCGCGGCGACGAGCAGGAGGGGCCCCGCACCGGCGAGCGTGCGCCACCGCTCGCGCCAGGTGACGCCGGCTGCGCCGGCCGCCCGCGGGGCCACCTGCGGTCGCAGCACCGCCCAGCCGACGATCGCGACGCTGAACCCGACAGCCAGCAGCGCGCCCGGCACGATCGCCGCCAGCAGCTGCGGGCCGACCGGCACCGAAGCCACCCCGGCGTAGACGACCAGCAGGATGCTCGGCGGGATGACCTGGCCGAGCGTGCCCGCCATCGCGACCGATCCGGTGGCCAGCCGCGGGTGGTAACCGGACCTGAACATCTCCGGCAGCGCCATGCGGCCCAGCGCGAACGTGACACCCATGGTGCTGCCGCTGCTGGTCGCCATGGCGGCGCCGGCGTAGTTGGTGGCGACCGCCAGCCCGCCGGGGAGCCTGCCCAGCCAGGCGCGGGCCGCCGCGTAGGCCTTCGCGGTCAGGCCGCCGCGCCACACGGCCACCCCCATCAGCACGAACAGCGGGATGACGCTGAGCGACCAGGACGCGACCGCGTCGTAGACGACGTTGCCGACCGACGTCTCCGCGACCCGGTGACCGGACAGCCCGGCCAACCCGATCGCGCCGGTGAGCACCATCGCGAAGCCGATCGGCAGACCGAGCGCGAGCAGGCAGAGCAGCAGCGCGACGCCGGCGACGCCGATCGCGACGCGGGGCAGCCCGCCCGCGAGGATCAGCGCAGCGGCCAAGATCGCCGCCGCGAGCAGGCCGCCGAAGAGCGCGGTGGGCACCTGCCGGCGGCCCGCGCCGGGTTCGCCGGGCTGCGTCGCGGCGGTGAGGGTGCCTGCCGGGTCCTGGTCCCGCAGCAGCAGCACGACGTGGGCGACGCAGGCGATCGCCGACAGCGCGAAGGCGACGGCCACCGCCAGCCGGCCGGGCCACAGCAGCATCCACGGCAGCCCGGAGACGGTCTCGCCGATGGCGAGCGACGTCTCGGCCTTCCCGAAGCAGATCCAGGCGATCCAGCCGCTCGCCGCGGCGCCGATCCCGGCCGCGCCGGCCAGGAGCAGCCGCAGGTCCCGCGCCCGGGCGCTCTCCAGCAGCAGCTCCACCCGGATGTGCTGGTCGTGCAGCTGCGCGTACGCCAGCGGCAGCAGGGCGATGATCGGCATCCACAGGTGCGCGACCAGTTCGAGCGTCCCCAGCAGAGGGCTGTTGAACACGCTCCGCCCGATGACGTCGGCGAGCACGGTCAGCGCCATCAGGACCACGGCGACGCCGACGAGGCCGCCGGCCATCGTCGTCGCGCGCCGGACACCGCGGATCCACCCGGGCTCCGCCGTGCGGGCAGGCGCCGGTGCCTGCGAGGCCACCATGCTGCTAGCTCCCGCCGCGCTTCGCGCGGACGAGCTCGACCCACCGGTCCAGGTCGAACGCGGCACCCTCGACGAACGACGCCCTGATCGCCTCCGGGGTGTCGAGCCGCGGCTCGGGGACCCCCATGTCGTCCAGCACGACGGCGAGCCACGCCGCGGCCGATTCGCGGAACCGGCGGACCTCGTCAGCGGGGTCCGCGATGGTGGCGGGCGCGTGGGCGGCCAGGCCGGTCAGGCGCTCGGCCTGCGCGCGCCGCACGTGCTCACCCAGCTCGGCCGGGTTCTGCAGGTGCACCTTCGCGGCCGGACCGTCCGGGCCGAACAGCTTCGCGTAGGCGTCGAGCTCGGCACGCACGATCCCGGCGATGTAGGTCGGGACCGCGTCCATCATGACCTTCTGGACGTCGGGCGGCAGTGCGTTCCAGACGTCGAGGTTCATCGCGTTGACCCGCAGCGCCGGGGTGATGCCGACCGGTGTGAAGTACGGGGCGACCTCCCACAACCCGTAGGTGGACATCAGCGACTTCGCGGCCACCGTGCAGTCGATGACACCGCGCTGCATGCCGTCGTAGACGTCGTCGGGCGGCAGGTTCACCGCCGTCAGCCCGAGCGCGGCGAGCTCGGCGTTGCGGGTCGCGCCGGCGGTGCGCGCCCGCAGCCCGGTGGTCTGGGCGAGCGTCTCGGACGGCTTGGTGCACAGCAGGCTGTACGGCTCGGTCACCGCCGCGCTCACGACCTTGAGGTTGTGCTCGGCGAACTCCGCCTCCACCGCTGGCTGCTTGAAGAACTCGTCGGCGGCCAGCGAGCCCTGCAGGAACCCGTGCGGGCTGGCCGGGCTGAGCACGCCCAGCAAGCCGGTGAACCACTGAGCGGTCGGCAGCTCCTGGTCGAAGTAGTCCGGGATCACCCCGCCCAGCTGGGCGAGGCCGCCGCCGAGCGCGTCCAGCGCCTCGTTGCCGGGGGCGAGCGAACCGCTCCAGAAGTACTCGAACCGCACCTTCCCGCCGGTGCGCGCGGTGACCTCGTCGGCCCACGTCCGCAGGCCGACGGCGGTCGAGTGGTGCTCGTTCGCCAGGTCCGACACCGTGATGGTGATCGGCTCCATCGTCTCGGTGCTGGTCGCCGCACCGCCCGGCGTGCTGCCGGCGCATCCGCCGGCCAGTGCCGCGCCGAGGGCCGTGCAGACCGCGATCGCCGCCCGGGTCGTCCGTCGCATCGTCATGCCCTCCCCGCCTGCGCCGGGACCGGCCGGAAGGCGCTCGCGGCGACGGCGCCGGCGGCGGCCGTCACCGTGACGTGCATGGCCTGCTCCCCCGGTACCTCACCGCCCTGCACCCGGACCAGGTGCTCGTACTCCTCGAGATCGGCGACGTGCGTGTGCATGCGTTCGACGGAGATGCGGCCGTCGGCGAGAGCGGCGATCGCGTGTCGCTTCGCCCATTCGCTCACACTCCGCACACCGCGCACGACGAGATTCCGCTTCGCGATTTTCGTGACGGCCGCAGCGAGATCGCCGCCCGGATTCTTGAGAGCGGCCAGAACGATCGTTCCTTCCGGGCGGGCGCAGTCGAGGGCGGACATGATCGTGTCGGTGGTGGCGGGTGCGGTATCGATGACGACATCGGCGAGATCGCCGTTCGTGATGTCGGTGACCGCGGTCGCCAGATCCGTTTCGTCGGTGTCGACGACGTGCGTGGCGCCCAGATCGCGGGCCATCTCGAGCTTCCACGGGTGCCGGCCGCGACCGGCGACGACGATGCGCGAGGCACCGGCCGCGGCGGCAGCCAGGACAGAGCACAGCCCGCGCTGCCCGGGGCCGATGATCACGATCGTGTCGCCGACGCCGACCCCGCCGACCCGGCACGCCCAGTCGAAGCCGGAGCCGAGCGGGTTGAACATCACCGCGTCCTGCGGCGTGAGGTGCTCCGGCAGCGGGTAGATCTGGGTGCCCGGCCGCAGCACCATGTAGTCGGCGAACCCGCCGTGCAGCCCTGATCCCTCGGCGGCCGGGGTGAACCCGTACGAGGTCGGTCCCCGGGTGCAGTTGAGCCACTGCCCGGAGGTGCAGTCGCCGCACCGCCGGCAGGGCACCTTGGGGTCCACCGCGACCCGCTGGCCCTCGACGGCACCCCAGCGGCGCGCGAACTCGACGCCGAGCCGCACCAGGCGGCCCACCATCTCGTGCCCGGGGATGTACGGATAAGCGATCGGCGCGTCGCCGAACTGCGAGTACGGAGCCACGTACTGCTCGTGGTCGGTACCGCACATCCCGCAGGCCTCTACCTCGAGGATCGCTTCGTCGGGGCCGATCTCGTCCGGCACCGGAAGGTTCCGTATTCCGACCTCGCGAGGACCCAGCAGCATCACTGCGCGCGCTTTCACCGAGCGCCCCTCTCTCAGGACCACCGCTGTGTGATCGTGCGCTGTGATCGCCCACCGCGGGACTGCTCAGCGCATTTCCCGAGAAAACCTAGGAGCGCCCCGTTACCGTGGTCGTTACGGTCGCCACGCAGATGACGATCCCCGTTTCCGGTCGTTCCCGCAGAAATCGGGCCGACCCCGCCCGAGACGGGACCGGCGTTCCTCGTCGGCGGCCGGGCGTGGCCCGATCGACGTGCGCGACGCACCGGCGTCACGTCCACGGGCCGGGTTCTGAGACCGTACAACCGTGAGTTCCCACCCCTCGGCAGAGCACGTGGCCGACCTACCGCTCACCGGCGAGCGGACGATCCCGGGGATCCCGGAGGAGAACTACTGGTTCCGCCGCCACCAGGTCGTCTACCGCGCGCTGGTGCCGGCGTGCCGCGATCTCGTGGTGCTGGAGGCCGGGTGCGGCGAGGGCTACGGCGCCGACCTGCTCGCCGGGGTGGCCCGCCGCGTGCTGGCCGTGGACTACGACGCGCTCACCGTCGCGCACGTGCGGACCCGGTACCCGCGGCTCGACGTGCTGCGCGCCAACCTGGTGGCGCTGCCGCTGGCAGCGGGCGCGGTCGACGCGGTGGTGTCGCTGCAGGTGATCGAGCACCTGTGGGAGCAGGAGCGGTTCCTCCGCGAGTGCTTCCGGGCGCTCGCACCGGGCGGGCGGCTGATGGTGTCCACCCCGAACCGGATCACGTTCTCCCCCGGCCGCGACACCCCGCTCAACCCGTTCCACACCCGCGAGCTGGCCCCGGCCGAGCTCGCCGAGCTGGTCGCCGGCGCGGGGTTCGCGCACATCGAGCTGCGCGGGCTGCACCACGGGCCGCGGCTGCGCGCGCTCGACGCCGCCCACGGCGGCTCGATCATCGACGCGCAGGTCCGGGTCGCGCTGGGGGACGGCACGTGGCCGCCGCGGCTGCTCGCCGACGTCGCGGCGGTGACGTGCGCCGACTTCGAACTCACCACCGGCGACCTCGAGGCGAGCCTCGATCTGCTGGTGACGGCGGTGCGCCCGTGACGGCGGTCCCCGGCGCGTTCGCGCTCGTCCTGCACAGCCACCTGCCGTGGCTCGCCCACCACGGGCGCTGGCCGGTCGGTGAGGAGTGGCTCTACCAGAGCTGGGCGCACTCCTACCTGCCCGTCGTCGACCTGCTGGAACGGCTGGCCGCCGAGGGCCGCCGCGACGTGCTCACCCTCGGGGTCACCCCGGTGCTCGCCGCCCAGCTCGACGATCCGCACTGCCTGCGCGGCATGCACCACTGGCTCGGGAACTGGCAGCTGCGCGCCCACGGCGCCGTGCCGCGGCTGCCCGAGCTGGCCGCGCGGGAACACCGGGCCGCTGCCCGGGCACTGGAGCGGTTCGAGGCCCGCTGGCGGCACGGCGCCTCGGCCGTGCTCCGGCCGCTGGTCGACGCGGGCGTCGTCGAGCTGCTCGGTGGGCCGCTCACCCACCCGTTCGGGCCGCTGCTGCTGCCCGAGGTGCGCGCGTGGGCGCTGGCCGGCGGGCTGGCCGACACCGCACTCCGGCTCGGCCACCGCCCGGCCGGCATCTGGGCGCCCGAGTGCGGCTACGCCCCCGGCATGGAGCGCGGCTACGCCACCGCGGGCGTGCGCCGGTTCCTCGTCGACGGCCCGGCGCTGCACGGCGACACGGCGCTCGCTCGGCCGGTCGGCGACTCCGGTGTGCTGGCGTTCGGGCGCGACCTGGAGGTGACCTACCAGGTGTGGTCGCCGAAGTCCGGCTACCCGGGCGGGCGCGACTACCGCGACTTCCACACCTACGACCACCCGTCCGGGCTCAAACCGGCGCGGGTCACCGGCAGCCACGTCGCGCCGCACGACAAGCGGCTCTACGACCCGCAGCGCGCGGCCGCGGCCGTCGCCCGCGACGCCGCCGCGTTCGTCGACGTCGTGCGCGCCCGCCTGCTCGCCCTGCACGCCCGCCACGGCCGCCCCGCGCTCGTCGTCGCCGCGTTCGACACCGAGCTGTTCGGGCACTGGTGGCACGAGGGCCCGGCGTGGCTGGAGACGGTGCTGCGGGCGCTGCCCGACGCCGGGGTGCGGCTCACGACGCTGCGCGGGGCCGAGGCCGCCGGGTTCGTCGGCGAGCCGGTGGAGCTGCCCGCTTCGTCGTGGGGGTCGGGCAAGGACTGGCGGGTGTGGGCCGGCGAGCAGGTCAGCGACCTCGTCGAGCTGAACGGCCAGGTGCAGAAGACCCTCGTTCAGACCGTCGCCGACGCGCCCACCCCCGACCAGCTCGCGAACCGGCTGGCCGAGGAGGCGCTGCTCGCGCTCTCCAGCGACTGGGCCTTCATGGTCAGCAAGGACTCCGCGGCGGACTACGCCCGTCGCCGTGCGCACGGGCACGCAGCGCACGTCACCGAGCTGGCCGAGCTGCTGCGGCAGGGTCGACGGGCGGAGGCGGTCCGGCTCGTCGCCGGCTGGCCACCCGCACCGTTCGGGCACGTCGATGCGCGGGCGCTCGTCCGCGCCTGATCCGGTGGTCGCGAGCTACCGCGGGTAAGTTGTGCTGATGCGGGTGCTGATGTTGTCGTGGGAGTACCCCCCGGTCGTCGTCGGCGGACTGGGCCGGCACGTGCACGCGCTGGCCGTCCACCTCGCCGCCGCAGGCCACGACGTCGTCGTCATCGGCCGGCAGCCCTCCGGTACCGACGCCGAGACCCACCCCACCACCGACCGCGTCGTCGACGGGGTGCGCGTGCTGGCGGTCGCCGAGGACCCCGCACACCTGGAGTTCGAGCGCGATCTCGTCGCGTGGACCCTCGCCATGGGGCACGCCCAGCTGCGCGCCGCGCTGACCCGGCTCGGCGACTGGCGCCCCGACGTCGTGCACGCCCACGACTGGCTCGTCGCGCACGCCGCCATCACGCTCGCCGACGCGCTCGGCGTCCCGCTCGTCGCCACCGTGCACGCCACCGAAGCCGGCCGGCACGCCGGGTGGCTCTCGTCACCGCTGTCACGGCAGGTGCACTCCGTCGAGTGGTGGCTCGCCCGCCGCGCCGACGCGGTCATCACCTGCTCGGCCGCGATGCGCGACGAGGCAGTGGAACTGTTCGACGTCGATCCCGCGAAGGTGCGCGTGCTGCACAACGGGATCACACCGCAGGACTGGCGGGTGCCCGCCCGGCGCGTCGCGGCCACCCGGGAGCGACTCGCGCCGGACGGGGCACCGCTGCTGCTCTACTTCGGCCGCCTCGAGTACGAGAAGGGCGTCCAGGACCTCATCGCCGCGCTGCCCCGGATCCGCCGCAGCCACCCGGGCACCCGGCTCGCGATCGCCGGCACCGGCACCGCGACGGACATGCTGCGGGAAACCGCCCGGCGGCACCGGGTGCTGCGCAGCGTGGCGTTCCTCGGGCACCTGCCCGACGGGGAGCTGCCCGCCGCCGTCGCCGCGGCCGACGCCGTGGTGCTGCCGAGCCGGTACGAGCCGTTCGGGATCGTCGCGCTGGAAGCCGCCGCAGCCGGTGCGCCGCTCGTCACCTCGACCGCGGGTGGTCTCGGCGAGCTCGTGGAGGACGGGCGAACCGGGCTGTCGTTCGAACCGGGTGACGTGACCGGGATCGTGCGGGCCGTGCGGACCGTGCTCGACGACCCGGCAGCCGCGGCAGAGCGGGCCGGCGCCGCTCGCGAACGACTCGCGACCGACTTCGACTGGGCCCGCATCGCCGCGGCCACCGCGCAGGTCTACGCGGCCGCGCCCATCGGCGGGCCGCAGGAGCTGCCCCGCCCCAAGATCCCGACGGGGAACGTGTTCGGGCTCGAGTGACGGCGCGGATGCCGGACGAGGATCGGGTCAGGCGGCGGTGCGCCCGCCGACCGGCTCCTGCTCCTCGCAGGAGTACTCGGGCAACTCCTCGACCTCGTCGATCTCCAGAACAAGCGCCTCGAGGCGGCGTACGGTGTCGTCCTTCATCGGTCCAGTTCCTCCCCCACGCAAACCATGCACCCGACATGACGGTTGAAGCCACCTTTTTGATCCCAGCCGGGACGCAATTCACACTCTCCGTACACGATGTGTGCGGACCGTCACTCTGTTCGATTGCGGGCGAGCGCGCCGTTGTGTCGACCGCCGCAGTGGTCACCAGCCGGGGTGTGCGCTCACGTGCGGTCGAGTCAGGGCGTTCGGCCTCGGCCACTGCGAGCCCGGGCTGAAGGCCCGCGAGTCGTGCGTTCGGTCGCGCGGGTCCCATATTCCGTCAGGCGAGTCTCCCGAAACGGATCAGCGAGTCCTGCGTTTCGGCCGGCGAGTCCTGCGTTCGGTTCGATGAGTTCCGCGTCCCGGCCGGCTCGTCCTGCATCCGGGGCCGTGAGATCGCCGTTCGGGCGTCAGGCCTCGATCGACTGGGCTCGCTCCAACCGCGCCTGCACCGCCGCCGCCTGCTTGCGAGCGATGTCGGCCAGGGCCGCGCGCTGTTCGGCCGCCGCCTCGTAGTCGACCCTGCGGTTGCGCACCACCCGGGCGGGGACGCCGACCGCGATCGAGTACTCCGGGATGTCGCCGCGCACCACCGCGTGGGCGCCCAAGACGCTGCCGCGGCCGATGCGGGTGCCGCGCAGGACGCTCACCTTGGTGCCGATCCAGCAGTCCGGGCCGATGCGGACCGGGGTCTTGACGATGCCCTGGTCCTTGATCGGGATGGTGATGTCGGAGGTGCGGTGGTCGAAGTCGGTGATGTAGACCCAGTCGGCCACGATCGTCGCCGCGCCGATCTCGACGTCCAGGTAGCAGTTGACGGTGTTGTCCTTGCCGAACACGACCTTGTCGCCGATCCGCAGCGATCCCTCGTGGCAGCGGATGGCGTTGCCGTCGCCGATGTGCACCCAGCGGCCGATCTCCAGCCGCCCGTACCCGGGCCGGGCGTGCAGCTCGACGTCCTTGCCGAGGAACACCATGCCGCGCAGGACGACGTGCGGGTTGGCCAGGCGGAACTTCAGCAGCCGCCAGTAGCGCACCAGGTACCACGGGGTGTAGGCGCGGTTGCGGATCACCCAGCGCAACGACGCGAGGGTCAGGAACCGGGCCTGCTGCGGGTCCCGGCGCCTGCGCCGGTACCGGCTCCACAGCGACGCGCCCCACATCGTCGTCATGGGCGGCAGCCTAGATCAGGGCCCCGGCGAGCCGGCGTCTGCAGCGACGCCCCCGGGGGGGATCTGCCGTGCGCGGCCCGCTCACCGGCCTCCCGGTCCGGCCGGGCCGACCGCCTCACCCGCTGCCCGATCAGGCCAGTCCGTGCTCGATGGCGTACCGGACGAGCGCGGCCCGGTTGGGCAGCCCGAGTTTGCGCAGGGTGTTCTGCACGTGGTTCTCGACGGTGCGCGGCGAGAGCACCAGCTGCGCGGCGATCTGCTTACCGGTGAGCCCCTCGACGACGAGCCGCAGCACCTCGGCCTCGCGCTCGGTGAGCCGCTCCGCCGCCGTCTCCGCCCGCCCGTGCTCGGTGAGCACCAGCTCGGCCAGCCCCGGGCTGTAGACGGGCTCCCCGGCCACGACGCGGCGGATCGCGTCGGCGAGCCGCAGCATCCCCACCGGGCCCACGAGGTAGCCGGCGGCCCCGGCCCGGACCGCCGCGAGCACCGCAGCGTGCTCCGCGCTGCCCGCCACCGAGAGCACGGGAGCCGCGGCGAGCAGCTCGATCGCGCCGAGCGCGTCGATCCCGGGTGTCGCCATGTCCAGGACGGCGACGTCCGCGGCCACCGCGACGCCGGCGGCCTCGCCGACATCGGTCGTGCGCAGCACCACGTCCAGATCGGACGCCGCGAGCGCGGTCGCGGCCCCGGAGCGGGCGGCGCAGACCGCCACGACGGAGATCAATCGGCGATCCCCTGCTCGATCGCGTAGCGCACGAGCTGGGCCCGGTTGTGCAGCTGCAGTTTGCGCAGGGTGTTCTGCACGTGGCTCTCGACGGTGCGGTGCGAGACGACCAGCCGGTCACCGATCTGCTTCGCGGTGAGTCCCTTCGCCACCAGCCGCAGCACCTCCGTCTCGCGCTCGGTCAGCGCGGGCACCGCAGGGGATCCGTCGCGGGGTGCCGGCTCGTCGGCCAGCCGCCGGTACTCGCCCAGCACCAGGCCGGCCAGGCCCGGGGTGAACACCGGCTGCCCGGCGGCGGTGCGCCGGACCGCGGCCACCAGCTCCTCGACGCTCGCCGACTTCACCAGGTAGCCGGTGGCGCCCGCCTTCACCGCCTCCAGCACGTCGGCGTGCTCGCCGCTGGCCGACAGCACGAGGATCCGGGTGTCCGGGTGCCGTTCGAGGATGCCCTCGATCGCCGTCACCCCGGACTTCGCGCCGAGGTTGAGGTCCATCAGCACGACCGTCGGCCGGGTGGCGTGCGCGATCCGCACCGCGGCGTCCGCGTCGGGCGCGGTCGCGACCACCGTCAGCCCGCGCTCGGTGAGGTCCCGGGCCACGCCCTCCCGCCAGATGGGGTGGTCGTCGACGACCATCACGGTGATCTCGGCGTCGTCGCCCGCGTCGTTCGTCGGCATGCTCAGCGCTGTCCTCTCCGCGGCAGTGTGATGATCCATTCGGTGCCGATACCGGGGCCGGTCTCGCACCTGATGGCGCCCCCGAGGTCGAGGACGCGGCCCGTCATCGACCGGGCCACCCCCATCCGGCCCTCCGCCTCGGCGGCCGCCAGCCGCCCGTCGGGGATGCCCGGGCCCTCGTCGCGGACGCTGATCTCGATCCCGGTGCCGGTCTCCTCCAGGAACACCCACGCCGGGGCGTCCGGTCCGACGTGCACGGCGACGTTCGCCAGCGCTGCGCTCACCACCGCCACCAGCTCGTCGACGGTGTGCGCGGGCAGCAGCACCGGATCGGCGGGCGCCGACACGCTCACCCGCTCGGTGGCCAGCAGGCGCAGCGCAGCGGCGAGATCGCGGTCGCCGTTCGCGTCCACCGACGACGGCCCGGTCACCAGCAGCGTCCGCAGCGCGATCTCCTGCTCGCCGGCCAGCACGCCCAGCTCGCGGGCGGGGCCGTCCAGCTCGGCGGCGCGCCGCTTGACGTAGCCCAGCACCTGCAGGACCCCGTCGTGCACGGCGCGGGCCAGCCGCTCCCGTTCCGCGGCGGCCGCCTCGACCGCGGCCGCCTCGCGCACCCGCTTCGCCGAGCGCTGCAGCACCGTGGCCGCGTACCCGACGGTCACGCCGACCACGACGAGCAGCTCGACGTCGCCGATCTCGTTCTCGATCTGCGCCTGGGTCAGGACCAGCACCGCCGAGACCACGACGGCGGACCCGAGCCCGCCCCGGATCCCGTAGGCCAGCGCGCACGCCAGCACCACGGACGAGGTCCAGAACGACCCCATGACCGGCGCGTCGGACTCCAGCTGGGCCTGCGTCTGCACCCACGGCGTGGTGGCCATGACCGCGGCCGTGACTGCGACGTCGACGAGCGCCACCCACCCACGCCGCTGCGTCAGCCTGCGGCCCGGCACTGCGCCCAGGTAGGCGAGGCCGGACACGCCCGTCCAGACGACCATGACCGCGCACACGACCGCGGCCACGACGGGTTGCGCGTACTGGTCGAGCCGGATCAGCACGACGACGACCGAGCCGATGAGGGTGAGCACGCGGTAGACGAGGAACCCGCGCCACAACGGCTCCAGCGGCCGGCCCAGATCGGCCTCCGCGGCGCCGATCATGGTCGTCGTGGCGGCGCGCGCCGGCCAGACCGGACGCTGCATCGTCCGAGCGGTCATCGTCGTTCACCCCCGCGGTACCGGCGTCACCCTACCGGTGCAGGTCAGACGCATGGCCGGAATCGTCGACGACGACAGCCGCACACGGCATCGGTACGACTACGGAACCGGCTTCGTGCCGGTGACGAGCGCGTTGTAGAACCAGGCCCGCGGCACGACCCGGGAGAGCGCCCGGTCGAGCCGGGACAGCCGCAGCCAGCTGCGGTAGGCGAACATCGCCCAGCCCCAGCCCAGCTTCCCCGGCGGCACCGCGGCTTCGAAGGTCCGCACCGGCCAGCCGAACACGGCCGCGGTGAACTCCTCGGTGGCCACGCGCACCCCGGCCGCCCCGGCGCGGGTCGCGCAGCGCTCCAGGTCGGCGGGATCGAACACGTGGATGTCGACGAGCGCCTCCAGCGCCGCCGCCCGCGACGAGTCGTCCAGCTCCTGCTGCGGGCGCCGCCAGTCGTTCAGCAGCGGCAGCCGGGTCACGGTGGTGGTGACCTTCCAGGTGAGCGCGCCGAGGCGGCGGGCGTACCAGTCGCCGATCTTCGTCGGCTCGCCGGCGAACACGAACCGGCCGCCGGGCTTGAGCACGCGCAGCACCTCGCGCAGCGCCTGCTCGACGTCGGGGATGTGGTGCAGCACCGCGTGCCCGACGACCACGTCGAACGTGTCGTCGTCGAACGGGATGCGCTCGGCGTCGGCGACCCGGCCGTCGACGTCGAGACCGAGGCGCTCGGCGTTGCGCAGCGCCACCTGGACCATGCCGGGCGACAGATCGGTGACCGCGCCGGTGCGGGCCAGCCCGGCCTGCATGAGGTTGAGCAGGAAGAACCCGGTGCCGCAGCCCAGCTCCAGCGCCCGCTCGTAGGGCCACTCGCGGTCGCCCGCGATGTAGCGGAACCGCTCGGCCGCGTAGGAGATGCAGCGCTCGTCGTAGCTGATCGACCACTTGTCGTCGTACGACTGGGCCTCCCAGTCGTGGTAGAGGACGTTGGCCAGCTTGCGGTCGTGGCGCGCGGCCTCCACCTGCTCCGCGGTGGCGTGCGGGTCGGGGGCCGGGTCCTCGGCGCTACTCATGGGTAGCAAGCATGTCAGAACAGTCGGTGGCACCGGCCACCCTGTCGCCCGTGACAGCGATGGCGGTGCAGGCGCAGCACCCGCGGATCTCCGCCGAGGAGCTCCTCGCGCAGGACCACCTGATCGGCTCGGAGGTGGTCGACGGGGTGGTCCACGTGGAGCCGCGACGTTCCGGCACGAGCGGATCTGCGGGAACACCGACGTCGCCCTGCGGCTGTGGACCGCCTCATCAGGGGAGAGCGGCGGGGCCGGCCGGGGCGGCGACCGGGTCCGGTCCCCGGCAACGTCGACGAGCCCGACGTCTGCTGGGCGGCGCACCCACAGAGGGTTCTCGGCACGACGGCCCACCGGATCCCGCCGTCGACGCGCGGTCACCCACCACGTGGCTGCCCGACATCGGCCGCAAGCGCGACGTGCACCGGGCTTCCGACGTGGGCGAGCGGTGGCTGGTCGACGCGCCCGCCGGCACGGTCCTGGTCTACCGCACCGGCGGGTCGCTGGACGACGCCGTCGAGGTGGGGCCGGGCGACACGCTCACGTCCGGGCTGCGGCCCGGCTTCGCGCTGCCGAGCGCCGAGCTGTTCGCCTGACCTGAGGGGCTGGAGTCAGCGGCCGACGAACGTGGCTTTGCCCGGACCGTTCTCGACGAAGCTGGCCATGCCGCCGCGGCCGTCCTCGGTGGCGAACAGCGCCGCGAACAGCTCGGACTCCAGGTCGAGCCCGGTGCGCAGATCGGTGTCGAGCCCGCCGTCGATGGCCTTCTTCGCCGCGGCCAGCGCCATCGCCGGGCCGTTGACGAACTGCTCGGCCCAGCGGCGCGCCGCCGCGTAGACCTCGTCGGGGGCGACGACCTCGTCGACGAGCCCGATCGCCAGCGCCTCCTCGGCGGAGACCATGCGCCCGGTGTAGATCAGGTCCTTCGCGCGGGACGGGCCGATCAGCCGCGCGAGCCGCTGCGTGCCGCCGCCGCCCGGGATGATGCCGAGCAGGATCTCCGGCTGGCCGAGCTTGGCGTTGTCGCCGCAGACGCGCCGATCGCAGCCGAGGGCGACCTCCAGGCCGCCGCCCAGGGCGTACCCGGTGATCGCGGCGACCGTCGGCTTGGGGATCTCGGACATCGCGCCGAAGCACGCCGACAGACGCCGCGCCACGGGCGCCATCTCGGCGTAGGACATCTTCGCCATCTCCTTGACGTCCGCACCCGCGGCGAAGACCTTCTCACCGCCGTAGACGATCACGGCGCGCACGTCGGCGCGGCGCGCGGCCTCCTCGGCGCAGGCCTTCAGCTCCTCCTGGACCTGGCGGCTGAAGGCGTTCATCGGGGGCCGGTCCAGCCGGATCGTGCCGACGCCGCCGTCGACCTCGAGCTTCACGAACTCCGTCACGGAGCGGACCCTACCCGGCGCGATCGAGGAGCCGCTCGACCAGCGCGACGGGCTCGGAGAGCGCCACGAGGTGCCCGCCGGGGATCTCCTCCACCTCGATGCCGAGCCGCTCGCGCACGATCCGCCGCTGCAGCTTCAGGGGGAACAGCCGGTCGTCGCGGGAGGCGAGGAACCGCGTCGGCACGTCCGGCCACGCTGCCAGCGGAAACGGGTCGGCGAAGGGCCGGTCGGACTGCACCGGTTCCGGCATGGCCTTGGCCGCAGCGGTGATCTCGGGCGGGACGTCGTGGAAGAAGACGTCCCACACGTCGAAGGGGGCGTCCGGATCGCGGCCCTGGGCGTGGGCGAACTCACGCGCCGCCTGCTCCTGCCCGACCGCGTCCCACCACTCGCCACCGGTCTCGCCCGGGCCCGGAGTCATGGCGTTGACCAGCACGAACTCGCGGACGTCCAGCCGGTCGACCACGAGCGGGGCGGACAGCCCGCCCATCGAGTGCGCGACCACGACGACCTCACCCTGCGGAGAGGCGGCGACGATCGTGTCGGCGTACTCGGCGAGGCCGGCCGTGTCGTCGGTGGCCGGCAGCTCGACGGGGACCGCCGTGTGGCCGCGCTCCTCGAGCAGCGGCACGACGCGGTGCCAGTACCACGCCTGCCCGCCGGCTCCCGGCACCAGCACGAAGCTCGTCACCCGGGCAAACCTAGGGCTACTTGAGCCAGGCCGTGTAGCGCCCGCGGCGGCGCTGCACGGCCAGCGGCAGGCCGAACGTGGCCGACAGGTTCTCGTCGGTGAGGACGTCGTCGAGCAGGCCCGCCGCGACCACGCCGCCCTCGCGCAGCAGGATGCCGTGCGTGTAGCCGACCGGGATCTCCTCGACGTGGTGGGTGACCAGCACCGACGCGGGCGCGTCCGGATCGGCGGCCAACGCGGCGAGCCGGCCCACCAGGTCCTCGCGGCCGCCGAGGTCCAGCCCGGCCGCGGGCTCGTCGAGCAGCAGCAGCTCCGGGTCGGTCATCAGCGCGCGGGCGATCATGGTGCGCTTGCGTTCGCCGTCGGAGAGCGTGCGGAACTCGCGATCGGCCAGGTGCCGCACGCCCAGCGCGTCGAGCAGGTGCTCCGCGCGGGAGGTGTCGGCGTCCTCGTACTCCTCCCGCCACCGGCCCAGCACCCCGTACCCGGCGCTGAGCACGACGTCGAGCACCTTCTCGTCGCCGGGCACCCGGTCGGCCAGCGCGCCCGTGCACAGCCCGATGCGGGTGCGCAGCTCGAAGACGTTCACCCGGCCCAGCCGTTCGCCCAGCACGTCCACCGTCCCGGAGGTGGGGTGCAGCTCCGCGGCGGCCAGCCGCAGCAGCGTGGTCTTGCCGGCGCCGTTGGGACCGAGCACCACCCAGCGTTCGTCCAGCTCGACGGCCCAGTCGACGTCGTGCACGAGCACCGCGCCACCGCGGCGCACCGTCACACCGTCCATGCGGACGACGAGATCGGTCAGGTCGGGCTCCACGGCGCTGATCTCGGTGCTGATCTCCACGTGCCTATCCTGTCCGATCGTGCCGGTCTTCCCGTTGGGTGCCCATGTCGATGCCGACGGGGTGCGGTTCGCCGTCGCGTCCACCAGCGCGGAGCTCGTCGAGGTCTGCTTGGTCGACGGCCCGGACGACGCGCTGACCGAGCGCCGCTTCACCCTCACCGAGCAGACGTTCGGTGTCTGGCACGGCCACATCCCGGGCGTACGGCCCGGCCAGCGCTACGGCTACCGCGTGCACGGCCCGTACCGGCCGTGGGACGGGGTGCGGGCCAACCCGGCGAAGATCCTCCTCGACCCGTACGCCCGGCAGATCACCGGCTCGGTGACGAACCTGGAAGCCGCGCGGGGCTGGCTGCACGACCCGATGTCGGGGGTGCGCAGCGAGATCGACTCGCTGGGCCACGTGCCGCTGTCGGTGATCACGCCGCCCGACGAGCCGGCCACCACGGCGCGCCCGCACATCCCGTGGTCGAAGACCGTGATCGCCGAGCTGCACGTGAAGGGTGCGACGAAGCTGCACCCGGCCGTGCCGCCCGAGCACCGCGGCACCTACCTGGGCCTGGCCCATCCCGCGGTGATCGGCCACCTCAAGCGGATCGGCGTCACCGCCGTCGAGCTGCTGCCGGTCATGGCGATGGCCGACGAGCCACCGCTGCTGGCCCGGGGCGCCACGAACTACTGGGGCTACTCGACGCTGGCCTTCCTCGCGCCCACCCCGCGGTACGCGAGCGTGCCCGGCAACGAGATCACCGAGTTCAAGGCGATGGTGGCGGCGCTGCACGACGCGGGCATCGAGGTGATCCTCGACGTCGTGCCCAACCACACCGCCGAGGGCGGCGTCGGCGGCACCACCCTGTGCTACCGCGGCCTGGACGCCCCCGCGTACTACACGCTCGGCGGCAACGGCCACGACGCCGACATCACCGGCACCGGCAACACCCTCGACTCCGGCTCGCCGACCGTCGTGCGGCTGGTGTGCGACGCGCTGCGGCACTGGGTGACCGTCTTCGGCGTCGACGGGTTCCGCGTCGACCTCGCGAGCGTGCTCGGCCGGCCGCACGCGGGCCCGTTCGACCCGAACTCGACGCTGCTCACCGCCATCGCCGTCGACCCGATCCTGTCGACGGTGAAGCTGATCGCCGAGCCGTGGGACGCCACCGGCGAGGGCTACCGCGTCGGCGGGTTCGGGGTGGCGTGGTCGGAGTGGAACGGCCGCTTCCGCGACGCCGTCCGCGACTTCTGGCGCGGGCACGGCGGCATCGGCGAGGTGGCGTCCCGGCTCACCGGCAGCTCCGACCTGTACGCGCTCTCCGGCCGGCGACCGTGGGCGTCGATCAACTTCGTGACCGCGCACGACGGGTTCACGCTGCGCGATCTCGTCTCGTACGAGCGCAAGCACAACGAGGCCAACGGCGAGGACAACCGCGACGGCACCGACGACAACCGCTCGCAGAACTTCGGTGTCGAAGGCGACCCGGCCCCGCCGGGGGTGCGGGCGCGGCGGGAGGCCACCGCCCGGGCGCTGTACGCAACGCTGCTACTGGCCACCGGGACCCCGATGATCCTGGCCGGCGACGAGCGCTGGCGCACCCAGCGCGGCAACAACAACGCCTACTGCCTCGACGACGAGACGTCCTGGATCGACTGGGCAGAGGACGAGACCACCCGCGCCATGACCGCGTTCGCCGAGCGGGTCGCGGCGATCCGCCGGTGCTCCGCCGCGCTGCAGCGCGACCGGTTCTACCGCGACGGCGAGGTGCTGTGGTGGCATCCCGCCGGCCGCCCGCTGGCCGGGTACGACTGGCACGACGGCTACCTGCACACCCTGGGGCTGCAGCGCGAACAGTGGCTGCTGCTGATGCACGCCGGGGCGGACGCGATCGCGTGCACGCTGCCGGACTCCGGGCCGTACACGCCGGAGCTGGACACCACGCGCGCCGCCGGGGTGCCGGTCTCGACCCGTCCGCTGCCCGGCGGCTGCACGATCACCCTGCCGCCGCGGAGCCTGCTGCTGCTGCGAGACAGCAGCAGCTGAGGGGTGGAGCTGCAGGTCGGCCAGATCCCTGCCAGCGGATCTGCGTGACCGAAGCTCCTGAGACGTGATCCACCTCCACGGCCCGGGCTCCGCGCGCCGACTGCGCCCCACCGCGCCCTACCGGGAGGTGACCGCCGCGCTCTGCGACGCAGGAGCCGGGCGCGATCAACGATGTGGCTCTCCGGCACCATCCGGCCCACCACCGGCGACCGACACCCGTCCAGCGCGGCGGGCCGGCACCGGACATCAGTCGCGTCCGCGTGACCGGAGTTATCCTCGGCTCGTGCCGCGCTACGAGTTCCGCTGCCGCGAGTGTGCGCAGACGTTCGAGGTCGACCGGCCGATGAGCCGGTCCGGGGAGCCCGCCGACTGCCCCGCCGGGCACTCCGACACGGTTCGCCTGCTGTCCACCGTCGCCGTGGGCGGACTCGCCAAGGCTCCGTCCGGAGGCGGGTGCTGCGGCGGCGCGTGCGGCTGCGGAGGCTGAACCGCAGCCACCGACGCCCGCAGCGGAGCGTGGCCGATCGGCCGCGATCGGGTGATGATCCCGCTGCGCGGGCGGCACCGCGGTCCCCCTATTCTTCGGCCTCGCCGGACGGTCGGGTCCACGAAGGACTCGGTCAGCGCCGGCCGGAATGAGGGGAGAACCTATGGGCGACACGATCCACGCCCCGGGCAGCCTGTCCGGCGACCAGCGCATCACCTCCCAGAACGGGAAGTACACCTTCGGCGTCCTCCCCGACGGCAACCTCGCCGTCGGTGGTGCGCACGGCGCCGAGTGGGACCTGGGCATCCACGACGCTCCGGGCGCTCGCCTCGACGTCCAGGAGGACGGCAACCTGGTGCTGTACAAGCCGGACGGCAGCGTGCGGTGGGCGTCCAACACCTCGGGCCAGAACGCTCGCCTCGTCATCCAGGACGACCGCAACGTCGTCCTCTACAACGGCGACGGCGCGGTGCTGTGGTCGCCGAACTGCTACGTGCAGAGCTGATTCCCGCGAACGCGAGCGGCGCCCCCGTCCTCAGCAGAGGGCGGGGGCGCCGTTCGCGTTCGGAGTGCTCCTACGCGGTGATCGTCGGCAGCACGACCTTGCCCAGCTCCGCGGGCGAGGCGAGCAGCTCGTGGTGCGGCAGCACGCGCACCGTGTAGCCGGTGAGCCCGGCCGCCGGCAGCGGCACGACCGCCTCGAACCGGTCCACGCCGTCCGCGGCACCGACGTGCGCCATGGCGACCGTCTCGGTGGCGGTCAACTCGTCGGCGTCGTCGACGTGCCCGACCACGGCCTGCACGGTGACGTCGGCCGGGTCCAGCCCACCCAGCACGACCCCGGCGCGCACGGTCATCGGGGCGCCGACGACGGGCGTGTCCGGCAGCCCGGACGCGTCCACGCCGACGATCTGCACCTGCGGCCACGCCGCGTCGAGCCGGCTGCGGTAGGCGGCGATCTCCTTGGCACCGGCGTACCCGTCGGCCGACACCGCGGCCGCGGCCCGCGCCGCCGGGGCGTAGAGCTTCTCGGCGTACTCGATGACCATGCGGGTGGCCTGCACCTTCGGCCGCAGCGTGGTCAGCGTGTGGCGCACCAGCTCCACCCAGCGGGTCGGCACGCCGTTCTCCCGCTCGTAGAACGCGGGCGCCACCTGCGTGGCGAGCAGCTCGTAGAGCGCGTTCGCCTCCAGATCGTCGCGGCGGTGCGGGTCGTCCACCCCGTCCGCGGTCGGGATGGCCCAGCCGTTGCGCCCGTCGTAGAGCTCGTCCCACCACCCGTCGCGGATCGACAGGTTGAGCCCGCCGTTGAGCGCTGCCTTCATGCCGGACGTGCCGCACGCCTCCAGGGGCCGCAGCGGGTTGTTCAGCCACACGTCGCAGCCCCAGTACAGGAACCGGGCCATCGACATGTCGTAGTCGGGCAGGAACACGATCCGGTGCCGCACGGCCGGGTCGTCGGCGAACCGCACGATCTCCTGGATGAGCGCTTTGCCGCCGTCGTCGGCCGGGTGGCTCTTGCCCGCGACGACGAGCTGGACGGGCCGGTGCGGATCGAGCAGCAGCTCGCGCAGCCGGTCGCGGTCGCGCAGCATCAGCGTGAGCCGCTTGTAGGTGGGCACGCGGCGGGCGAACCCGACGGTGAGCACGTTCTCGTCGAAGACGTGGTCGGTCCAGCCCAGCTCCGGGGTGGACGCGCCGCGCTCCAGCCAGGCCTCGCGGACCCGGCGACGCACCTCGGCGACCAACCGGGCGCGCAGCGTGTTGCGCAGCTGCCAGAGCTCTTCGTCGGTGACGCCGGAGGCGTCCGAGCCGGGCTCGCCGCACAGCTCGGTGATCTCGCGGGCCTCCCAGGTGGCGCCGTGGACGCCGTTGGTCACCGACCCGATCGGCACCTCGTCGGCGTCGAAGCCCTCCCACAGCTTGCCGAACATGTCGCGGGAGACCGCACCGTGCAGCTTCGAGACGCCGTTGGCGCGCTGGGCGAGCCGCAGGCCCATGTGGGCCATGTTGAACATCGCCGGGTTGTCCTCGCTGCCCAGCGCGAGCACGCGGTCCGTCGGCACACCGGGCAGCAGGTCGGCGGAGAAGTAGTGGCGGACCATGTCCACCGGGAACCGGTCGATGCCGGCGGGCACCGGGGTGTGCGTGGTGAAGACGGTGCCGGCGCGGACGGTGGCGAGCGCGTCGTCGAACGACAGCCCGGGGCCGTCCTGCAGCTCGCGGATCCGCTCCAGCCCGAGGAACCCGGCGTGTCCCTCGTTCGTGTGGAACACCTCGGGCGCAGGGTGCCCGGTGATCGCGCAGTACGCGCGCACGGCGCGCACCCCGCCGATGCCGACGAGGATCTCCTGGCGGATCCGGTGGTCCTGGTCGCCGCCGTAGAGCCGGTCGGTGATGCCGCGCAGGTCCGGCTCGTTCTCCTCGATGTCCGAGTCGAGCAGCAGCAGCGGCACCCGGCCGACGGCCGCCTGCCACACCCGCGCCTTCAGCAGCGCGCCACCCGGCATCGCGACCTCGACGAGCACCGTCTTGCCCGCACCGTCGGTGAGCAGCTGCAGCGGTAGCCCCTGCGGATCGAGGATCGGGTAGTGCTCGAGCTGCCAGCCGTCCAGGGACAGGGTCTGGCGGAAGTAGCCCGAGCGGTACAGCAGGCCGACCCCGATCAGCGGCATACCCAGATCGGACGCGGCCTTGAGGTGGTCACCGGCGAGGACGCCGAGGCCGCCGGAGTAGTTCGGCAGCACCTCGCTGACGCCGAACTCCATGGAGAAGTAGGCGACCGCCGCCGGCAGCGACGGATCCTCGGCGCGCCGCTGCTGGTACCAGCGCGGTTCGGCGAGGTAGGTGGCCAGGTCGTCGGCCAGCTCGCGGACCCTGGCGACGGTGGCTTCGTCGGCGGCCAGCTCGGCGATCCGCGCGGTGGACAGCTCGCCCAGGAGGCGAACCGGGTCATGACCGGCCCGGTCCCAGGCCTGCGGGTCGAGCCCGGCGAACAGGTCCTGGGTGGGCTTGTGCCAGCTCCAGCGCAGGTTCGTGGCGAGGAGCTGCAGGGGTGCCAGCGCGTCGGGGAGCTGGGCACGAACGGTGAAACGTCGGAGGGCGCGCACGGAGCGACTGTAGTGAATCGGTTCGGGTATCGGTCCAGAGCGGCGTCCGCGCCCGTGGGTCCGCAGTGGCCGGCAGGAGATCCGCGATCCGCGTTGGACCCCCCTCGGACCAGCGCGTCTTGACCGATCGGGATACCGTGGTGTCATCCGTCCGCACACTCCCCGTCACCCCTGGCTGCAAGCCTGGTGGGCATCTCTTTCGGGTGGGGGGCCGATGGGTACGTTGTTGACCACAGCACGCACTGCCAGCAGGGGGTAACCCGGTGACCGGACGCCTGGGTATCGACGATGTCCGCCCCGCGGTCGGCGATGGCCGGTATCCGAGCAAAGCCGTCGTCGGCGAGGTGATCCCCGTGTCCGCGACGGTGTGGCGGGAGGGCCACGACGCCGTCGCCGCCAACGTGGTGTGGAAGCGCGTCGGGTCCAACCGCCCCGCCCAGCACGTGCGGATGACGTCGGCAGGTCCGGGCACCGACCGCTTCGAGGCGGTCGTCGTCGCCGACGAGCCCGGACTGTGGAGCCTGCGCGTCGACGCGTGGAGCGATCCGTGGTCGACGTGGAAGCACGCGATCAACGCCAAGCTCAAGGCCGGGCAGTCGGCCGAGGAGCTGGCCAACGACCTGGAGATCGGCGCGCGGCTGCTGCACCGGGTCGGCCGCCGGCCCGCCGAGCGCGAGCACCGCGACCTGCTGATCGGCGCCGCCAACGCGCTGCGCGACCCCGCACTGCCGCTGCACAGCCGCGTCGCCCCGGCGCTGTTCCCCGCCGTCGACGCGATCATGACCGAGCGGCCCGTGCGGGAGCTGATCACCCGCGGCCGGCCGCAACAGGTCTACGTCGACCGCAAGCGGGCGCTGTTCGGCTCCTGGTACGAGTTCTTCCCGCGGTCCACCGGCGGCCGCGACGAGCAGGGCCGTCCGATCCACGGCACCTTCGTCACCGCGGCGAAGGAGCTCGACCGGATCGCGGAGATGAAGTTCGACGTCGTGTACCTGCCGCCGATCCACCCGATCGGACGAGTGCACCGCAAGGGCCGCAACAACAGCGTCCACGCCGGGCCGGGCGACGTCGGCTCGCCGTGGGCGATCGGGTCGGCCGACGGCGGCCACGACGCCATCGAGCCCGAGCTCGGCACGATCGAGGACTTCGACGCGTTCGTCGCCCGGGCGAAGGACCTCGGGCTGGAGGTCGCGCTGGACTTCGCGCTGCAGTGCGCGCCGGACCACCCGTGGGTCAAGGAGCACCCGGAGTGGTTCACGATCCGGCCCGACGGCACGATCGCGTACGCGGAGAACCCGCCGAAGAAGTACCAGGACATCTACCCGATCAACTTCGACAACGATCCGGCCGGGATCTACGCCGAGGCGCTGCGGGTGATCCTGCACTGGGTCGAGCACGGGGTGCGGATCTTCCGCGTCGACAACCCGCACACCAAGCCGCCGAACTTCTGGCACTGGCTGATCTGGCAGGTCAAGGCCCGCTACCCCGACGTGCTGTTCCTCGCTGAGGCGTTCACCCGCCCGGCGCGGCTGTTCGGGCTGGCCCGGCTCGGCTTCACCCAGTCCTACACGTACTTCACGTGGCGGACCACGAAGCACGAGCTCGAGGAGTTCGCGCTCATGCACGCCGAGCGCGCCGACGAGTGCCGCCCGAACCTGTTCGTGAACACCCCGGACATCCTCCACGAGTCGCTGCAGACCGGTGGGCCGGCGATGTTCGCGATCCGGGCCACGCTGGCGGCCACGATGTCGCCGACGTGGGGCATGTACTCCGGGTTCGAGCTCTACGAGTCCACACCGCTCAAGCCGGGCAGCGAGGAGTACCTCAACTCGGAGAAGTACGAGCTGCGCCCGCGCGACTTCGCCGGGGCCGCGGCCGCGGGCAACTCGCTGGAGCCCTACATCACCCAGCTCAACGAGATCCGCCGCCGCCACCCCGCGCTGCAGCAGCTGCGCGAGATCCACTTCCACCACGTCGACAACGAGCAGATCATCGCCTACTCCCGCAAGGACCCGGCGAGCGACGACCTGGTCCTCGTGGTGTGCTCGCTCGACTCGCACAACACGGTCGAGGGCACGACCTCGCTCGACCTGCCCGCGCTCGGGCTGGACTGGAACGACCGGTTCACCGTCCACGACGAGGTCAGCGGCGAGACGTACGAGTGGGGTCAGTTCAACTACGTCCGCCTGGAGCCCTGGCGCCACGTCGCGCACATCCTGCGCGTCGAGCGCTGAGGCTTCCGCCCGGCGAGTCACGGTTCTCCGACGGCGAGTTGTCTGCCCCAGGACGCCGAGCTGCCCCGACCGGACCCGCGAGTTCCCCCGACGTGGCGGGCGAGTTGCCCCGCAGATGACGGCGAGTTGGCCCGCCCGGCACGGCGAGTTGCCCCGCAGATGACGGCGAGTTGGCCGGACCGGGGCGGCTCGACGTCCCGATCGGGTGGCTGCGCCATCCCCGCCGGGACAACACCACGCGGGACTGGTCCGGCGAACTCGCCCGCCTCGTCGGGGGAACTCGCCCGCCTCGTCGGGGGAACTCGCGGGTCCGGTCGGGGCAACTCGCGTCAGGAAACCTGCGGCTCGCCGTCAGGAGATCCACGCCTCGCCGCCGGGGACCGCAACTCGCCGGCAGGTCCGGCGGGCTTCGACCGCCGCACCACCGGGCGGCGGTCAGCTCCGGGGTGAGTCCGCGGCGCGCACACCCCCGCAGGTGCGCGCTGCTCCGACCGGAGTCGCTACCCTCGGCCGAACACCCCTCGTCCTGCGCGACAGCTCGCGACGCGGTAGGACGGGAAGGGTGCCGTCGTCATCACCACCCATCCGGTAGGAATCGCGATACCTCCATGTCGATCGACAACGCGTCAGCCACCCCCGCCACCGCGACCGAGCTCGCCGAGAGGTCGGCCGACGACTTCGCCCACGCCCGATCCCTGGACGTCGAACCCGAGTGGTACAAGACGGCCGTCTTCTACGAGGTCCTGGTCCGGGCGTTCTACGACTCCAACCGGGACGGCACCGGCGATCTGCGCGGGCTGACCGAGAAGCTCGACTACATCAAGTGGCTGGGCATCGACTGCATCTGGCTGCCGCCGTTCTACGACTCGCCACTGCGCGACGGCGGCTACGACATCCGTGACTTCCGCAAGGTGCTGCCCGAGTTCGGCACCGTCGAGGACTTCGTGAACCTCGTCGACGAGGCGCACAAGCGCGGGATCCGCGTGATCACCGACCTCGTCATGAACCACACGTCGGACACCCACCCGTGGTTCGAGGAGTCCCGCCGCAATCCGGACGGGCCCTACGGCGACTTCTACATGTGGGAGGACGACGACACCCGCTACCCGGACGCGCGGATCATCTTCGTCGACACCGAGGTCTCGAACTGGACCTACGACCCGGTGCGCGGGCAGTTCTACTGGCACCGGTTCTTCTCCCACCAGCCGGACCTGAACTACGACAACCCCGCCGTCCAGGAAGCGATGCTGGACGTGCTGCGGTTCTGGCTGGACCTGGGCATCGACGGGTTCCGCCTGGACGCCGTGCCGTACCTGTTCGCCCGGGACGGCACGAACTGCGAGAACCTGCCGGAGACCCACCAGTTCCTCAAGCGCGCCCGCAAGATCATCGACGACGAGTACCCGGGGCGCGTGCTGCTGGCGGAGGCCAACCAGTGGCCGTCGGACGTCGTCGAGTACTTCGGCGATCCCGCGGTCGGCGGGGACGAGTGCCACATGGCCTTCCACTTCCCGCTGATGCCGCGGATCTTCATGGCGGTCCGGCGGGAGAACCGGTTCCCGATCTCGGAGATCATGGCGCAGACGCCGCCGATCCCGTCGGGCGCGCAGTGGGGCATCTTCCTGCGCAACCACGACGAGCTGACGCTCGAGATGGTCACCGACGAAGAGCGGGACTACATGTACGCGGAGTACGCGAAGGACCCGCGGATGAAGGCCAACATCGGCATCCGCAGGCGCCTGGCCCCGCTGCTGGAGAACGACCGCAACCAGCTGGAGCTGTTCCACGCGCTGCTGCTGTCGCTGCCCGGCTCGCCCGTCCTCTACTACGGTGACGAGATCGGCATGGGCGACAACATCTGGCTCGGTGACCGCGACGCGGTGCGCAGCCCGATGCAGTGGAGCCCCGACCGCAACGCGGGGTTCTCCAAGAGCGACCCGGGCCGGCTCTACCTGCCGCCGATCATGGACCCGGTCTACGGCTACCAGTCGGTGAACGTCGAGGCGCAGCTGAACTCCACGACGTCGCTGCTGCACTGGACCCGGCACATGATCGAGGTCCGCAAGCGCCACAACGCGTTCGGTCTGGGCACCTACACCGAGCTGGGTGGCTCGAACCCGTCGATCCTCGCCTACGTCCGCGCCTACCAGGACGACGTCGTCCTGTGCGTGAACAACCTGTCCCGGTTCCCGCAGCCGGTCGAGCTGGACCTGTCGGCGTACAAGGGGTGCCAGCCGCACGAGCTGACCGGCGGCGTGCCGTTCCCGCGCATCGGCGAGCTCCCCTACCTGCTCACCCTTCCGGGCCACGGCTTCTACTGGTTCTCGATCAAACCTGCGGAGGGCTCTGCGTGACCTCGGACCCGACACTCGACGAAGCGCTCGCCCGGCTCCTCCCCCACTGGCTGCCGACGCAGCGATGGTTCGCGGCGAAGGGCCGTGCGATCGCGTCGGTGTCGGTCGTGGCGGCCGTGCCGCTGCCCGTCGCGGACGGGCCGCGGGTCGACCACGTGCTCGTCGCCGTCGCGTTCGCCGACGGCGGGCCGGCCCAGCACTACCAGCTGCACGTCGCGCGGGACACGGCGCCGGCCGGCGAGTTCGACCACGTCACGATCGGGCCGGTCGGCGACCGGATCGCCTACGACGGGCTGTGGGATCCCCGGGTCACCGCGTGGCTGCTCGGCGCGGTGCGCACCGGGACGGAGGTCGGTGACCTGCGGTTCATCCCGGAGCCGGGCGCGGAGATCCCCGAGCCCGGCCCCGGGCGGGTGCTGGGCGTCGAGCAGTCGAACACCTCGGTGGTGTGGGGCGACTGCTCGATCCTCAAGACGTTCCGGCTGGTCCAGCCCGGGGTGAACCCGGACCTGGAGCTGCACCGCGCGCTGCGGTCCGTCGGCAGCACTCAGGTCGCCGCGCTGCAGGGTGCGGTGGAAGGCACGCTGCACGACGAACCGGTCACCCTCGGGATGCTGCAGGACTACGCCGCCAACTCCGCCGACGGCTGGGCGATGGCGCTGGCCAGCGTGCGTGACCTGTTCGCCGAGGCGGACCTGCACGCCGACGAGGTGGGCGGCGACTTCGCGGGCGAGGCGGCGCGGTTGGGCGAGACGATCGCGATCGTGCACGCCCAGCTGCGCACCGCGCTCGGCGAGGGCAGCCGCGACGCGGCCGAGCTGGTGGCGAACTGGACGGCCCGGCTCGACACCGCCGTCGCGGAGATCCCGGATCTCGCCCCGTACACCGAGGCGATCCGCGCCGTCTACGCCGAGGTCGCGGGTTCGGTGGCCACCCAGCGGGTCCACGGCGACCTGCACCTCGGCCAGACCCTGCGCACCCCGCAGGGCTGGCTGGTGCTCGACTTCGAGGGCGAACCCGCGGCGCCGCTGGCCGAGCGGGTCCGCCCGGACTCGGCCCTGCGCGACGTCGCTGGGATGCTGCGCTCGTTCGACTACGCCGCCTTCCACTCGTTCGCCGGCGATCCCGAGCCCGACCAGCAGCGACTCTGGCACGCGGGCGAATGGGCCCAGCGCAACCGGGCCGCGTTCTGCGACGGTTACGCGCTGCGGGCCGGCCGCGATCCGCGGGAGGACGGGGCGCTGCTGCGCGCGTTCGAGCTGGACAAGGCCGTCTACGAGGTCGTGTACGAGACCCGCAACCGGCCGTCGTGGGTGTCGATCCCGCTGGACTCGATCGCCCGGCTGGTGGCCGTCACGCGGTCATGACGGCAGCTCCGCGACGGGGGATCCCCGTCGCCGGTCGACCGATCTCTCGCCGCGATCCCCCTGCCCGGAAGGCGGGCCCCGCGACGCCGCGTGCGCCCGGTGCCCCCGAACGGGCGCAGTTGCGCACCGATCGCGGCCAGGCAAAGCACCGCGGAGCAGAACGCAATAGGGTTGGCAAGTGGACCGCGAGGAAACCCGGACCCCGACGATCGACCCCTGCCCACCCGACGCCGTCGACATCGACCGGCTGCTCGGGGGCACCCACCACGACCCGCACTCAGTGCTCGGTGCGCACCCGCTCGACGAGGGCACCGTCGTGCGCGTCCTGCGGCCCCACGCCGACGAGGTGCACGTCATCCGCGAGGACGGCACCGAACACCCGCTCGTCCGCATCCACGACTCCGGCCTGTTCTCCGGTGTCGTGCCCGGTCCGCCGGCGGACTACCGGCTGGCGGTGCGCTACGGCGAGCGCGTCGACGTCGTGGACGACCCGTACCGCTGGCTGCCGACGCTCGGCGAGATGGACCTGCACCTGATCGGTGAGGGCCGCCACGAGCGCCTGTGGGACGTCCTGGGCGCGCACGTGCGCACCTACCAGACCCCGTCCGGGCCCGTCACCGGCACGAGCTTCGCCGTGTGGGCGCCGAACGCCCGGGGCGTGCGCGTCACCGGCGACTTCGACGGCTGGAGCGGCTGGGCCCACCCCATGCGCGTGCTCGGCTCGAGCGGCGTCTGGGAGCTGTTCATCCCCGGCATCACCGCCGGCACCCGCTACAAGTTCCGCGTGCTCGGCCGGGACGGGCAGTGGCGCGACAAGGCCGATCCGCTCGCGTTCCGCACCGAGGTCCCGCCGGCCACCGCGTCGATCGTCGACGAGGTGCGCCACGAGTGGGGCGACCACGAGTGGATGGAGACCCGCGCGAAGCGCCAGCCCCACGCCTCCCCGATGAGCATCTACGAGGTCCACCTGGGGTCGTGGCGGCAAGGGCTGTCCTACCGCGAGATCGCCCACCAGCTCGTCGAGTACCTGGACGAGACGGCGTTCACCCACGTCGAACTGCTTCCGGTCGCCGAGCACCCGTTCGGCGGCTCGTGGGGCTACCAGGTCACCTCGTACTACGCGCCGACCGCGCGGTTCGGCACCCCGGACGACTTCCGCTACTTCGTCGACCACCTGCACCAGCACGGCTACGGCGTCATCGTCGACTGGGTGCCTGCGCACTTCCCGCGCGACGACTGGGCGCTGGCCCGGTTCGACGGCACCGCGCTGTACGAGCACGCCGATCCACGGCGCGGCGAGCAGCCCGACTGGGGCACGCTGGTGTTCGACTTCGGCCGCCGCGAGGTGCGCAACTTCCTCGTCGCGAACGCGCTGTACTGGCTGGAGAGCTTCCACGTCGACGGGCTGCGCGTCGACGCGGTGGCCTCGATGCTCTACCTCGACTACTCCCGCCCCGACGGCCAGTGGCTGCCGAACATCCACGGTGGCCGGGAGAACCTCGACGCCGTCGCGTTCCTGCAGGAGATGAACGCGACCGTGTACAAGACCCACCCCGGTGTCGTCACGATCGCCGAGGAGTCGACGGCGTGGCCAGGTGTCACCCGCCCCACGCACCTGGGCGGGCTCGGGTTCGGCTTCAAGTGGAACATGGGGTGGATGCACGACACGCTCGACTACACCGGGCGTGACCCGATCTACCGGGGCTACCACCACAACCAGATGACGTTCTCGCTGATGTACGCGTTCAGCGAGAACTTCGTCCTGCCGATCAGCCACGACGAGGTGGTGCACGGCAAGGGCTCGCTGTGGGAGCGGATGCCCGGCGACGCGTGGAACAAGGCGGCCGGCATCCGTGCACTGCTGGCCTACATGTGGGCGCACCCCGGCAAGCAGCTGCTGTTCATGGGCTCGGAGTTCGGGCAGGAGCGCGAGTGGTCCGAACAGCGCTCGCTCGACTGGCACCTGCTGGAGGAGCCGCTGCACGCGGGCATCAAGCAGCTGGTCGGCGACCTGAACCGGGCCTATCGCGCCCATCCGGCGCTGTGGACGACCGACGGCTCGCCGGAGGGCTTCTCCTGGATCGACGCCAACGACAGCGCCGGCAACGTGCTGTCGTTCCTGCGCCACGGCACCGACGCCGACGGGCGGCCGTCGGTGCTCGCGTGCATCGCGAACTTCTCCGGCACCCCCAAGTACGACTACCGGATCGGACTGCCGTTCGGCGGGCGCTGGCGCGAGGTCCTCAACACCGACGCCGAGTGCTACGGCGGGTCCGGGGTCGGCAACCTCGGCGCAGTCGACGCGGAGCGGAAGGTGTGGCACGGCCGGCCGGCGTCGGCCGTGCTGCAGCTGCCGCCGTCGGGCGTGCTGTGGCTGGTCCCCGAGCCGTACGACGGCACGGTCCGGCGGCGGGCCGCGCAGGCTCAGGAACCCCCCGCGCCGGACGCGACGGGTGCGCGGGAGGCGGGCTCCGCGGAGGCGGCGGAGGTCGCCGAGCGCGACAGCACCACCCAGTAACCGAGCAGGATGGCGCAGTAGAGGGACCGGGCGACCGCCTGACCGAACCCGTCGGGCGGCCACTCGGCGTTCCACGAGACCGGGATCAGGGCGACCGCGAAGGCCACCGCGACCGTCGCGGTCCGCCCCCTGGCCAGCAGGATCAGCATGCCGGGCCAGAGCAGCATCAGGTAGTTGTGCCAGGCGATCGGCGAGCAGAGCAGGCTCGCGGCGATCACCGCCCACACCGCGGTCCCGGTCGGGTCGACGTCGGCGCGGCGGTGGCCGAGCCAGGCGAGCGTGCCGATCAGGACGGTGGCGCCGAGCACCAGCCCGGCGACCTGCGGGATCGCGGGCGAGATCCCCGCGGCGGCGGCCAGCCGCACGGCGAGGCCGGGGATCGAGGCGTTGTCGACGGTGTTGGGCACGCCCTCGGTGAACGCGATCCGCAGCCAGCCGATCGCGCTGCCCGGCCCGGCGACCGCCACGCCCAGCAGGGTCGCGCCGGCGGCGCCGTAGATCCCGGCCCGCAACTGCGGCCAGCGGCGCAGCACGGCCGGCAGCAGCAGGATCGGTGCGAGCGACGGCTTCAGCGCCACCGTGGCGCCGAACAGCGCGTAGCCCAGCTGCAGCCGGCCGTGCCGCTGCGCGATCCAGCCGGCGACCAGCCCGACGAGCAGCAGCGGGTAGATCTGGCCGAGCACGAGCGTGCCGTGCACCGGTGACGAGGCGACGACGCCGAGCATGACGAGCGCGGTGACCCCGGGGCGCAGCCGCAGCTCGCGGGCCACCGCCCAGATCGACCCGACGATCATCAGCAGCGTGAGGACCATCCAGATGCGGTAGCCGGTGAGCGCGTCGACCGCCGCGAACGGCAGCAGCAGCACCGACAGCAGCGGCGGATTCAGGTTGCGCAGCTTGGCGTCCGTCGCGTAGATGTCCCCGCCCTGCGCGAGCGCGACCGCCGAGTGCCAGAAGGTGTCGAAGTCGACGTGCAGGTCCCGCATGTCGGGCAGCGGCAGCATCGTCACCAGCGCGTCGGGGTGGCGGGCCGTCAGCACGACCGACGTGACGATCGACACCAGCACCAGCACGACGGCCACCGCTCTGCCCACCACCGGCGGCCGGGCGGCGGGCCGGTGGTCGTGGTGGCTGACGGTGTCCGGCACGGTCCCCGACGGTATCCCCCGCGCCTCGGCGCCGTGGCACCGGTCCCGCCCGGCACCCGCCATGATGGGCACATGGACCGGCTGTCGCGCCCCGCGCACACCTGGGGGCTCGCCGTGGTGCTGGTGTGCGCGCTGCTCGCCTCGGCCGGTTGCGCGCAGACGCTCGTCGGGCGCGCGGTGCCCGCAGAGGACCCCGGCGTCACCGTGCCGACGCCCGTCCCGTTGTCCTCCGGCGATCTCGACGAGATCAGCATGCAGATCGCCGAGCAGCTGCAGGCGTACTGGCGCAGCGAGTTCCCGCGGGCGTTCGGCCGGCCGTGGCAGGACCTCACGATCGTGCGTCCGGTGCACCCCGACGACCCCGCCGAGCAGCTGCCGCCGTGCGTCGACTCGTTGGACGAGGTCGACAACCAGGCGTTCTACTGCCCGTCCGCCGACGCCGTCGTGTGGGACGCCGACGGGCTGATCCCGCAGCTCGACCGCGACTACGGCGCACCCGGTGTGGTCGTCGTCCTCGCGCACGAGATCGGGCACTCGATCCAGAACCGCCTCGGCCTCTCCACCGCGGCGCGGGCCGACCCGCAGCGGTACCCGACGATCCTGCTGGAGGCCCAGGCCGACTGCTACGCGGGCGTCGCGCTCGCCTCGTTCGCCGCGCGGCCCGTCGCAGGGCTGCGGATCGGGCCGCAGGAGCGGGACGCCGCGGTCCTGGCCATGATCGGGTTCCGGGACCCGCTCGGGGTGTCCCCCGGTGACCGTCGCGCCCACGGCAATGCGTTCGACCGGGTGTCGGCGTTCCAGGACGGCTACCTCGGCACGGCCACCACGTGCGCGGGCATGACGCTGGACAACCGCACGTTCACCCAACGGCAGTTCAGCTCGGCCGACGACGCGGCGCGGCGCGGCGACCTGCCGCTCGCCCAGCTGGTGGTCGCGCTGGACGCCGACGCCCGGGAGTGGTTCGGCTCGCTCGCTCCGACGTACGCGCCGGGCTGGCAGCCGCCGCAGCTGGAAGCGCGCCCGACCGCGGCCTGTCCCACCGACGCGGTCCGCGCGCAGGGCCCGGCGAGCTTCTGCCCGGCCGACGGGAGCATCGCCATCGACGCGAACTCGCTGGCTCCGCTGCACCGCTCGATCGGCGACTACTCGGCCGGGCTGGTGATCGCGAGCCGCTACGCGCTCGCGCTGTGGACCGCGCACGGCGGATCCCCGACCGGGATCGAAGCCGGGCGAGCCGCACTGTGCCTGTCCGGCGCCTACACCGCGCGGCTGGTGGACTCCACCACCTCGTTCTCGCTGTCCCCCGGCGACCTCGACGAGGCCGTGCAGACCCTCGTCGCCGACACCTGGGCGGGGCGGGACGCGGCGGGCAACGCCGATCCCGCCGCCCACGGGTTCGACCGCGTCGCGGTCTTCCGGCTCGGGGTGCTCGGCGGTCCGGCGGCCTGCTTCGGCAGCTGACCGGGCTCGCGATCGAAGCGGTCAGAACAGGGCGCGGGCGAGGTTGCGCCGGGCCTTGATGACGCGCTGATCGTCGGCGGGGAACAGCTCGAACAACCCGACGAGGTGCTGCCGGGCGCGCTCCCGGTCGTCGCCGCTGGTGCGCTGCACGACCGCGACGAGCCGGTCGAACGCGGCCTCGACCCGCTCGGTCGCGATCTCGGTGTCGGCCGCGGCGAGCTGGGCGTCGATGTCGTCCGGTGCCGCGTCGGCTTTGGCGATCGTGGCCGGGTCGGCGTTCTCGGCGCGCTTGAGGAACCGCACCTGGCGCAGTGCGGCCGCAGCGTCCTCGTTCGCCGGTTCGACGTCGAGGATCTTCTGGTAGGCCTCCTCGGCGGCGTCGTAGTCACCGCGCTCGATGGCCTCCTCGGCCGCGGTGAACCGCGGGTCCTCCTTCTCCTCCTGCGCCGCACCCGCCCCGCGCTCGGCCTCCGCGATGGCCGGCATGCGGTCGCGCAGCGCGTCGAGCAGGGCGCTGATCCACTGCCGGACCTGCGGCTCGGGCAGCGCGCCGGTGAACGCGTCGAGCGGGCGGCCGCCCGCGACAGCGACCACCATCGGGATCGACTGCGCCCCGAACGCCTGCGCGATCGCCGGGTTCTTGTCGACGTCGATCTTGGCGAGGATCCACGCGCCGTTGGCCGCGTTCGCGAGCCGCTCCAGCACCGGGGAGAGCTGCTTGCACGGCCCGCACCACTCGGCCCACAGGTCCACGACCACGGGCACCTGCAGCGAGCGTTCGACGACCTCCGTCTGGAACGTCTGCTCGGTGACGTCGATGACGAACTGGCCGCCGCCCTCGGCGGCACCGTTGCCGGACGGCCCCTGCTTCGCGGCCCGTGCCGCGGCCTCGGACCGGGCTTTCAACGCGGACAGGTCGACCGCACCGGCCATGGCCGAGGTCAGCGCAGCCGACTGCGCGGCAGCCTGTGCACGTGCTCGAGGATCAGGTCGGGTCACGGGGTTCATCCTGGCACGCCGCGCCGACGGATGGCGCGGCGCTGTGCCGGGTCGGCCACGGCTCAGCCGCGCGGCGCGCTGTTACGGAGGCCGATGGGGTCGACCTCGGGGAAGTTGCCCGCGAGCACCGCGGTCCGCACCGGCGCGACCAGCGCGATCACCCGCTCCACCGCGTCCGCGCCGACCGCGGTCCACGGAGCGTCGGCCAGCGCGTCGGTGGTGGCCTCGACCTCGGCGCGCAGCCGGACCCCGGCCGGGGTGAGCCGCAGCCCGCCCGGCTCGAGCAGGCCGCGCTCGACGAGCCGCGCCACGCCGGCCTGCCACTCCTCGTCGCTCCAGCCCCGCCAGGTGCGCCAGTTCTGCGGGTCCCGCAGCGCCTCGTGCTCCGCGGCCGCGGCGAACAGCACCAGCGACTCCACCGGATCGATCCCCGCAGCGAGCAGGGCGGCCACGTGCCCGTCGCCGCGGTGCTCACGCAGCACCGTCTGGCCGTGCCACAGCGCCAGGTGCGGCTCGTCCGGCACCGGCAGGGCGGCGTTGGCGGCCGCCAGCGCCCGCCCGGCGGTGGGTGCCGCCTCGGCGGCGGCGGTCACGATCTCCGCGGCCTCGGCCAGCTCCTTCGAGGCGATCAGGTCGGGCCCGAGCAGCCGGCGCAGCGCGGCGTCCACCGCCTGCAGGCGGGTGGCGAGGAACTGCTCCGGTGGGGCGACCGCCCACACGTCCGGCACCGCCCGGGCCACCCTGGCCGGGGCGAACCCGTAGAAGAGCGCGGTGACGATCTCCGGGCCCACCGCGCCGAGCGGGGCCGACCGCTGGGCGAAGTAGGCCATCCAGAAGCCCTTGGTGCCCAGTGCCGCGCACCGCTCCAGCGGCTCCGGCTCGAAGTAGGTCACCGAGTGGATCGGTTCCAGCGCCTTCCACACGCGCCGTGCCCGGTGTTCCTGCAGGTCGCCGTTGTCCACGCCCCGAGCCTACGTCGTGCTCCCGGGAACGCCGACAGAAGTGATCACCCGAACCGTCCAGCGACACCACCCGATCGGTCACGCACGGTGCTGGGCACGGCGCGCCGACCTGGTTCGTGGATCACTGGGATAGCCGAGCACCGCGAGGTGCCGCCGGGTCGTTGCTCTGGCGAGAGTGACTTCCGCGTCGCTCTGCGTACATGACCGCCACTTGGCCGCGCAGCGCTGGACTGCGCTGGACAGCGCCACCTCCCGGAGGACGACCACGATGAGTGACAACAGCGTCGCCGACCGCCTCGTCAGCGAGGCCCGCAAGAAGACCGCGCGCCAGGAGAGCCCGGCCGTGGGCAAGGTGGCCGTGGCTCTCGGCGTGCTCGCCCTGCTCGGCAGCCCGATCTCGATCGTCGGCTGGGTGCTCGGGCTGGCCGCCGTCGGCACCGGGATCTCGGCGGTGAACCGTCCGGCGACGGCTCAGCTGGCGAAGATCGCCATCACCCTCGGTGCGGTGGCCATCCTGGTCGGCGTGTTCTTCTTCACCCTGAACATCGCGCGATCCTGACCGGACCCCGCGGCGAGCCCGTCCCGGAGCCCGGGCTCGCCGCGGCAGCTGCCGGGCCGGCCACCATCCCTCCCTGTCCGGCCCGGCAGGCTCCACCGTGCCCGGCGATCACTCCCGCGGCTCGCGCAGCGCCTCCTCGACCCGTTGCACCTTGGCCGTGAGCTGCCCGCTGTAACCCGGGCGGATATCGGCCTTGAGCACCAGGCTGACCCGCGACGACCTGGCCAGCACGGCCTCGACGGCGCGCTTGATCACCTCCATCCCCTCGTCCCAGGTCTCCGCCTCGATCGTGGTGAACATCGAGGTGGTCTCGTTCGGCAGTCCCGACTCGCGGACGACGCGCACGGCCTCCGCCACGATGTCGCCGACGCTGGCCGATCCCCCGTCGGCGGGCGCGATGCTGAATGCGAAGAGCATGCGCCCAGCCTGCCCGATGATCCGGGCCCGAACATCGACACTGCTAATGTCGCTGGTCATGGCATCGCGCAGGCCCCTGCCGTTCGACCCGATCATGCGAGCCGCATCTCTGTGGGAAGAACGGATCGGCCCTTCCCGGGCAATGGCCGCGGTGACCAGCGTGATGCGTGTGCAGCAGATCCTGCTCAGCGCGGTCGACAACGCCCTGCGCCCGCACGGGCTGACGTTCGCCCGCTACGAAGCGCTGGTGCTGCTCACGTTCGCCCGCACCAACAAGCTGCCCATGCGCGTGATGGGTGAGCGGCTCCAGCTGCACCCGACGAGCGTGACCAACATCGTGGACCGACTGCAGGCCGACGGGCTCGTGCGGCGGATCCCGCACCCGACCGACCGCCGCGCCACGCTCGTGGAGATCACCGAGGCGGGCAGCATGCGCCTCAAGGCCGCGACCGAGGCGGTGACCGAGATCGAGTTCGGCCTCACCGGCCTCACCCCCGAGGAGGAGCAGACGCTCACCGAGCTCCTCGCGAAGGTGCGGCACTCGGCCGGCGACTTCGCCTGAGCGGCTCACCGCTCCTCCCCCGCCGGATCACCGCCGTCGTCCGGCGCCCTCGTGCGCCCGTGGCCGTGCCCGCCGTGCGCCAGCCCACCCGGCCAGCTGCGCATGGTGCGCCCGCGACTGCGGCCGTCCGCGGCTCGCCTGCCCCGCCGCGCGGCGCCGCACCGGCCGGCCAGGTACCCCGCGATCGCCGCGCCGCCGGAGCCCGCCAGCGCGCAGACCGAGCAACCCAAGACCTCCACGACCGTCTCCTCCCGGAAGTGTTGACGCGGTGGTGCGTCAACGGTGTTGACGGTAGCGGCGGGCACCGACATCCTCGGGAGCGTGCATCCGCCCCCGTCCGCCGGCGAACCCGCGACCGCACTCCGGTCGGCCCGCGTCACCGCCGGGATGTCGCAGTCCGAGGCGGCGCGGCGGCTGGTCGCACTGGCCGAGTCGCGCGGCGCTCCGGCCGCCGCGCCGGCGAGCCTGAAGACACAGCTGTCCCGCTGGGAGAACGGGCACGCACTGCCCGAGCCGCACTACCGGGAACTGCTCGCCGAGCTGTACGGGCGATCGATGGCGGAGCTGGGGCTCGCCCCCGCGGGACCGGACCCGGGTGCAGACCTGCGCGGCCGGCTCGCCGCGGCGGCCGCCGTCGACGACGGGGCCGTGGCGCTGTGGCGCGAGCAGATCGCGCTCACCCATCGGCTCGACGCCGAGCTGGGTGCAGCGGGGACGGCGGGCCCACTGCGGGCGCTCGTCGCGCAGCTGGCGGAGCTGCTGCTGCACTGCCCGACCGCGGCCCGGCGCCGGCCGGTCGCGGCCGTGCTGGCCGAGGCCGCGGCGCTGGCGGGCCACCACGCCCTCGACGCCGGCGATCCCGATGTGGCCTGGCGAACCTTCCGCACCGCGCACGCCGCAGCGACCGAGGCCGACACCCCGGCCCTGCGCGCCAGGGCGGCCGCAGGACTGGCGGACGTGCTGGTCGATCTCGGCGCGCCGGGCACCGCGCTCGACCTGCTCGCCGACGAGCCCGCCGTCGACGGCGAACCTGCGCTCCACCTGGCGCTGGCCCGCTGCCGCGCCGCCGCGGCCACGGGCGACCGCTCGGCCGCCGAGCAGGCGTACGCGGCGGCCGGGGTCACCGTCGACCAGGTGCGTCCCGCGGTGTCGATCAGCGCCGCCGCGCTCCACGGTTGCTGGGGCCGCGCCCTGCTCACCCTCGGCGATCGCACCGCGACCGACCCGTTGCGGCGCGCCCTCGCCGCCGATCCACCCACCGTGCGCGAACGCGCCGACCTGCACGCCGATCTCGCGCTCAGCCTGACGGGGCAGGAGCCGGAGGAGGCGGCCCGGCACGCGCGCGCAGCCACGGACCTCGCCGCGCGCATCGGCGCCCCGCGGATCACGCAGCGGCTGCGCGCTCGGAGCACGCTCACCGAAGCCCGGAGTGCGCCTGAGCCGGGCACCACCGCACCCTGACCACAGCGCGCA
>Ga0065720_1002805_pt1 | contig 79910 bp, 74 predicted proteins | sample Thericmetagenome_FD_59107 | JGI IMG/M metagenome (GOLD analysis project Ga0065720, IMG submission 59107) | Thermophilic microbial communities from the Joint Bioenergy Institute, California, USA of rice/straw/compost enrichment - eDNA_2 v2... | ecosystem: Engineered > Solid waste > Grass >...
GGTCCCGGCGGGAGCTCTCCCCCGAGTTCGCCCGCCGCTACACCGCCGAGGTGCTCGATCCCGCCGATCTCACCCCGATCGTGACGGCACTCGCGGACGGGGTGGTCGCGGCGCTGCTGTGCGTCGAGCGCGATCCGCGGGCCTGCCACCGCGGTCTGCTCGCTGCGCGGCTCGCCGAGCAGCACGGCGTCACGATCGAGCACCTGCTGCCCGATCGATCGTGCGGTGCCTCGCCCCCTCGACGAGAATGACCGGCGGCAACGGTCCGCGTGCGGGTGCTCCGTGTCCGCCGCGTGGTGCGACCCGGGAGCGGGGGTGGTCGTGGTGGGGCAGGGAGTCGACTGGGAGGCGATGGGCACACGGCTCGCCGACGCGGCCCGCGACCTGGCCGCACAGGACGGCGTGCAGGACACCCTCGACCGGATCACCGAGTGGGCCGTCGACCTGGTCGACGGCTGCGAGGCCGCCGGCATCCTCGTCGTGCGCGACGAGCAGGTGGTGACCGTCGCCGGGACCGACAACGTGGTGCGCGCCTCCGACCGGCTGCAGGACGAGCTGCGCGAAGGTCCCTGCTTCGACGCCACGGTGCAGAAGCAGCGCGTCTTCCGCCTCGCCGATCTGACCGAACCCGACGAGGCGTGGCCCCGCTACACCGCGCGCGCCCGGGAACTGGGCATCGGCTCGATCATGGGCGTCCTGCTCTACACGACCGACAAGGACAACCTCGGCGCGCTGGCCCTGTACTCCTCCCGGCCGGGCGCGTTCACCGAGGAGTCCGAGCGGGTCGCGCTCGCGTTCGCCTCCCACGCGGCCGTCGCCCTCGCCGGCGCGGTGCACGACCAGAACCTGCACGCCGCCCTCGACAGCGCCCGCACCATCGGCGAGGCGATCGGCATCATCCGCTCCCGCCGGATGATGACCAACGACGACGCGCTGGCGCTGCTCAAGGAGACCTCGCAGAACACGAACACCAAGCTGCGGGAGCTGGCGGAGCGGATCACGCACACCGGGGAGATCCCGCAGCGGCACTGACGCGTGCTTGCCGTACGGCAAGCACGTCTCCCTGATCAGCGGTTCTTCCTGCCTCTGGAGGCGATGGTTCTCCCCCGTTCAGGGGCGGAACGTCGGCGCCCGTTCACCGTCGTGTCGACGAGGACGAGACCGGCACCGGTAGCGACGGCGAGCAGGGTGGCGTCCCCGAAGACGTCGATGCCGCGCGGGCCCGGGCCGACGGGGATCGTGGAGTCGACCGGGGCCGTGAGGGTTCCTTCGGGCGGGGTGTCCTCGACGGTTCGGGCGGGGAGCAGCACCGGCGCAGCGATCGCGGCGGCGACGACGAGGGCGGCGGCCACGCCCCCGCCGGGGACGAGCTGGGTGCGGCGGCGCGGCGGGGCCGGATCGGCGAGGGTCGGTGACGGGGCGACCGCGGTCGGGGGCGGGGCCTCGGCGGTGGGCGCGGGAAGAGTGCGGGTGGATGGTAGGCCGGGCTCGGGCACGGGGCCGGTGGCCCCGATGGCCGCGCGGGCCGCGGCGGCGAGCGCGCCGGCGGACGGATGACGCTGCTCGGGGCGTCTTCGGCCATGCCGCGGGCGACGACCGCATCGAGCGCGGCCGGGACGCCGGGGCGGCGTTCGGAGCAGGACGGCGGCGGTGAGTGCAGGTGGAGGTACATCCTCGCGAGGGGCTCGTCGGCGAGGAACGGTCTGCTGCCGGTGAGCGCCTCGAAGAGCAGGCACGCGAGGGCGTCGACGTCGACGCGGTGATCGAGCGAGTCGCCGTGGAAGCGCTCGGCGCCATGTAGTCGGTGGTGCCGACGGTCGCGCCGGTGTGGGTGAGCGCGGTGTCGTCGGCGGAGCGGGCGATGCCGAAGTCGACGAGGTACGCGAAGTCGCGGTCCGTACCGGTGAGCACCACGATGGACGGCTCCACGTCGCGGTGGACGAGGCCTTCGGCGTGCGCAGCGTCGAGGGCCTCGGCGACCTGTCCGACGATGTCGACGGCGCGGCACCGGGAGCGGGCCCTGCTTGAGGACGGTCGCGAGGTCGCAGCCGCGGACCAGGGGCATCTCGATGAACAGCCGGCCGTCGATCTCGCCGTAGTCGTGGATCGGCACGACGTGGGGTGCGCTGGTGCGAGCGGCGAGCGCGGTCTCGCGGCGGAAGCGGGTCTGGAACTGCTCGTCGGTGGCGAGCTCGAGGCGCAGCCGCTTCGCGGCGACGGTGCGGCTCTTCCCGGTGTCGACCGCTCTGTGCACCTCGCCATGCCGCCCTCGGCCGAGCAGCTCCACCAGCACGTACGGGCCGAACTGCTCGTCCGCCACGCGTCGATCTCCTCGCTCGTGCTGTGGGGTCGACCGGGCTGGACCGGTCCGCGGCGCGGCGCCCGAACAGCATCGCGGTGATCCACCGGGGCGTAGCCGTAGCGGATCAGCCGACCGCGATCTAATCTGCACATATGAGCAGATGTTCAAATATGGCTCGTGGGCTGCTCGCCGCGCTCCTGCTGCTCACCACAGCGTGCTCGGCTTCGGTGGCCGGGCCCGCTGCGCCCGCCGGCCACGGGTGCATCACCGCGTTCGACGCAGCGACCGACTACTTCCCGGTGAAGGTGGAGCCCACGCACGCCACGAACTTCTCGCTCACCTATCACCGCAGCTACGCGGTGCTGACCGTGCGGCAGCCGTACCCCGGCGGCGCGCCGGAGTCGTACGTGCTGCTGCGCTGCGGCGCGCCGGCACCCGATCTGCCCGCCGAGCTGGCGGACGCGCAGGTCGTCCCGGTGCCGGTGACGAGCCTGTACGCGCAGTCGACGACGCAGCTGCAGCTGATCGCCGACATCGGCGCGCTCGACGTCCTGACCGGCGTGGGAACGCCTGACTTCGCCTCCGGGCCCGAGGTCCGCGCGAAGATCGACGCCGGCGAGGTGCGCGGCTTCGCGGTGAACGGTCAGATCGAGGCGGAGCAGATCATCGCTGACCGGCCCGACGTCCTGCTCAGCCAGGGCACTGACGACCCGACGTTCCCCGTGCTGCGCAACGCGGGCGTGCCCGTGATCGGCTGGGCGGAGTACCTCGACTCCAGCCCGCTCGGGCAAGCCGAGTGGATCAAGGCGATGGGCGTGCTCACGGGCCACGAGCGCGAGGCCGCGGCCGTCTTCGACGAGATCGTCGCGCGCTACGAGGCGCAGCGAGCCGAGGTCGCGGGTCTCCCGCCGACCCCCGTCCTGCTCGGGCAGCTCCACCAGGGCAGCTGGGGCGTGCCGGCCGGCAACAGCACGACGGGGACGCTGGTGCGGGACGCGGGCGGGATCTGGTCGGAGGCGGAGAACCCGTCGGCGGGACGGGTCGACAAGGACTTCGAGAGCGTCTTCGTGCGCGACGGCGCGGCACCGGTCTGGCTCCTCACCCGGCACGGCGTGCGCACGATGGCCGACGTCCTCGCCGAGGACGCCCGCTACGGCGAGCTGGCGGCCGTCGGGACGGGCCGCGTGTGGGTCCTGGACCGCTGGATCGGGCCGACCGGCGGCAACGTCTTCTACGAGCGCGGGGTCCTGCACCCCGAGGAGATCCTCGCGGACCTGGTCGCGGTGCTGCACCCCGAAGCCGCGCCCGGCCACGAGTTCGTCTACTACCGGCAGGTCGGCACGTGACCCCGCGCCGGGCCTGGCTCCTGCCCGTGCTGGGTGCGGTCGCCGGGCTGCTGCTGGTGCCGGCCGTGGCGCTGGGTCCGATCAGCATCCCGTTCGGCGACACGATCGCGGTCCTCGTCGGCGGCGAGCCGTCGGACCCGCGCTGGACGGTCCTCATCGGCACGGTCCGGCTGAGCCGCGCGATCACCGCCGTGCTCGCCGGGGCCGCGCTCGGGGTCGCCGGGCTGACGATGCAGACGCTGTTCCGCAACCCGCTCGCCGATCCGTACATCCTCGGCGTCAGCTCGGGCGCGAGCCTCGGGGTGGCGCTCTTCCTCGCGACGACGACGGCCGCGGCGTTCGGGGCCACGTTCGGGACGGGCCTGGTCGGGCTTGGCCGAGTCGGCGCGGTCGGTGCCGCCGCAGCCGGGGCGTTCCTGGTGCTGGCGATCGTGCTGGCGCTGTCGCGGTGGGTCCGCTCCGCGGTGACGCTGCTGATCGTCGGCGTGATGGTCGGCGCGGTCACCTCGGCGGTGGTGAGCCTCGTGCTGGTGTGGACCGATCCGCGGATCGCCCAGCAGTACGTCGTGTGGGGGCTGGGCAGCTTCGACGCCACGTCGGGCCGGGATCTGCAGATCTTCGCGCCGATCGTGCTCGCCGGCCTGCTCGTCGCGGGCGCACTCGGCAAACCGCTCAACGCGCTGCTGCTCGGGCAGGGCTACGCGACCAGCATGGGCGTCGAGGTGCGGCGGACACGGCTGGTCGTCATGGTCGCGGCCGGGCTGCTCGCCGGCGGGGTGACCGCGTTCTGCGGGCCGGTCGCGTTCATCGGGATCGCGATCCCCCACCTGGCGCGGCTGCTCGTCGGCACGTCCGATCACCGGTTGCTGCTGCCCGCGACCGCGCTCGTCGGGGCGATCACCGCGCTGCTCTGCGCGATCGCGAGCCACCCACCGGGCACCGAGACGGTCATCCCGCTGAACGTCATGACGTCGCTCGTCGGCGCACCGGTGGTGATCGCGGTGCTGCTGCGAGCCCGGCGATCGGAGGTGGTCACGTGATCGAGGACGAGCACGGGCTGCGGTTCACCGGCCTAGCCGTCGGCTACCGCCGCACGAGCGTGCACACCGGACTGACCGGGCGGGCCCGTCGCGGCGAGCTGACCGTGCTCGTCGGCCCGAACGGGGCCGGCAAGTCGACGCTGCTGCGCACCCTCGCGTGCCTGCAGCCACCGATCGCCGGCACTGTTCGCCTGGACGGGACCGACCTGGCGGGCATCGCCCCGATGGAACGGGCACGGCGGCTCGCGGTCGTCCTCACCGATCGCGTCGACGTCGGGCTGCTCAGCGGCCGGGAGCTGGTGGCGATCGGCCGGCATCCGCACACCGGACCGAGCGGGCGGCTCGGTCCCCGCGACCTGGCGGTCGTCGACGACGCGATCGCCGCGGTCGGTGCCGGGCACCTCGTCGGCCGCCGGGTCGCCGAGCTCTCCGACGGGGAACGCCAGCGGGTGCTCACCGCCCGAGCGCTCGCCCAGGAGCCCGGCCTGCTCCTTCTCGACGAGCCGAGCGCGTTCCTCGACGTCGCCGCCCGCGTAGCGCTGCTCGGGATGCTGCGCGACCTGGCCCGGGAGCGCCACATGGGCGTCGTGGTCTCCACCCACGACCTCGAGCTGGCCCTGCGGCTGGCCGACCACGTGTGGCTGCTCGACCGCACCGGGCTGCGCTGCGGCTCCCCGGAGGAGCTGGTGGTCAACGGTGCAGTGGCCGCGGTGTTCGACACCCCCGCGCTGGCGTTCGATCCGGTCAGCGGCACGTTCACGCTCGCCGACGGCTCCGCGGGTCGCCCGGCCCTGGTCGTGGCGGAGCAGCCGCACCGGGCCCTGGCCGCTCGGGCGCTGGCGAGAGCCGGATGGCGGGTGGTGCCGACCAGCCCGGCCGACGCCCAGATCGAGCACATCGGCGGAGACCGGTTCGTCGTCCGGCACGCCGGACGCATCACCACCGTCGAGAGCTGGGCCGCCCTGGTCGCCTGGGCCCGGCGCGTCCCCGCCCCGCAGCCCACCGCAGCGGCGATGGCCGCCGAAACGGAGGAACGATGACCGCACCCACCCTGGTCGAGGAACCCGGCAACGGCACCCTGCACGTCTGGCCGCTGCCGACCGACGAGGACACGCTCCTGTCGCTCGTCCGCGACGTCTTCACCGAGCACTGGCACCACATCTTCTTCGGCCCCCTCGTGCAGGGCGCCGCGTGGGAGGTGGCCGCGCCCAACGCCCCCGAGCGGATCTCGGTGCACGACGGCTACGTCACCGTCGACTTCGGGCGCTGGCACTTCCACCTGTGCATCGGCGAGCACACCGCGAGCGGCCCCGAGCTCGGCGCGATCCGCCGCTGCCGCCGCGCCGAGTTCTACCGCCGCCTCTCCGACGGCGTTCCCACGTCCTGGGGCATCCGCATGTTCAACGGCGCCGGCGAGCAGCAGATGACCGTCATGCTGCCCAACCCGTTCCTCGACGACCGCCAGAACATCCTCGACGAACCCGACTTCAGCCGCCTGGCCGCCTGGGACTCCCTCCGCAAGACCTACCTCGGACTCGATCCGGACCCGCTGGACAGAGCGGGGAAGGGCTTCCGGCACGGTTGAGCGCGCGAGCTGGTGCAGGGGGGCCGAACGCAACGAACGGCACTTTCGTCCACTCGGAGTGGACGAAAGTGCCGTTCGTTGCGCAGACCTGGGCCCCTACCCGCTTCTCGATCGCTCGGCCGAGGCCCTGTGAGTGGTGGAGACGAGGGGAATCGAACCCCTGACCCCCGCCTTGCAAAGGCGGTGCTCTGCCAATTGAGCTACGTCCCCGTTCCCCGCTGCGGATCCGGGGACCCGCTCGGCGGGAGCCAACCGGGTCAGCTGTTCGTGGCCTCCTGCCAGAGATCAGCCTCGTTGCGCCCGGAACGAACCTTGTTGAACACGACCGCGCCGACGGCCAGCGCGACGAGTGCGATGAGGACCTTCTTCATGACGTCACTGTCCTGTCGTCAACGGGTCTGGGAGTGGGCCTAGCTGGACTTGAACCAGCGACCTCATCATTATCAGTGATGCGCTCTAACCGACTGAGCTATAGGCCCCTGCGACGACGTCGAGAGTACCGCAGGCCTCTGGAGGCCTGTGCACCGGGCTCCCCCTACGCCGTCGACCTGGTCAGTCGCGCTCGGACAGCGTGACCTCGATGCCGCCGACCAGGTCGGCGGACACGTTGTAGACGAACGCGCTGATCGTCATCGCGACCGCGAACAGCAGGCTGTTGATCGCGCCGACCACCGCCGCGAACCCGAAGACCCGTCCCGCGCTGATCAGCTGGTTGCCCGTGGGTGCGTTGTCGGTGACGAGGTTCGCGTAGGTGCCGTTCAGCTGGTCCCACACGCCCATGCCGTCCAGCACGCCGTAGAGCACGCCGACGGCGACCAGCCAGATGAAGAACAGCACGACGGCGAGCACCAGCGCGAGCTTGAGCACCGACCACGGATCGAGCCGCTTGAGCTGCAACGCGGCCTGGCGCGGCGCCCGGGCGCGGGTGGCCCGCACGGCCTGCCAGCCGCCCGTCGCCGAGGCCGGCGACGAGGACGAGGAGGTCGGGCGGGTCGGCTCCTCGGAACCGCTCGGCTGCGCAGGCTGCGGCGCCTCCATGACGACCGTGGGGCCGTCGCCGAACAGCGCCCCGACCGCGGAGGGCTGCTGCTGCTGGGGGTGCGGCTGCTGGCCGTCGTGCTCCTGGCCGGGGACCCGGTGCCACGGCGGCGGAGCGGCCGCCTCCGGGCCGGGGCCGGGGACCGGTCCGGGAGCCGGACGCGGACCCGGCGCCGGACGCGGTGCGGTCACGTTCACCGCAGCCGGCTTCTGCGCGACGACCGTCGGCGGCTCGGCCGGGCCCGTCGGCTTCTCCCCGGGTCTGCTCGCCGCCGCAGGCTTGCTCGTCGACACGGTCGCGCCCGCCGCGGTGACGACTCGGGTCGGCTCGTCGCCCGTGCTCTCGGCCGCCGAGCCCGACGCGGCGGCCGGCTTCTCCGCAGCCTCCGTAGGGACCTGATCGGTGGTCTCCTCGTCCGGCTTCTTCACCGACCGAGTCTTCGCCGACGACGAGGAGGCCGACCCCGTGGGCGTGGTGACCACGGTGGTCGGCTCCGCCGTGTCCTCCGCAGCGTCCTTCGCGCTGCCCTTCGCAGCGCCGGACTTCCCTGCGTCAGCCTCCTCGGCGTCCTTCGCGCCGGCGGCGGCCGCGGCCCCCGACTCCGCGTCCGGCTTCGCCGAGTCCGCGGACGTCTCGCCCNTGGCCGGCTTCNCCGTGACGGTGGGCTCGTCAGCACCCACCGTCGGTGACCCACTGCCCGGTGCGCCGTTCGGCGTGACGGCCGCCTCGTCGGCGGACGCGGTCTTCGTCGACCCGGCCGCCTTCGCGCCCGTGCCCGCCCCGTTGCCGGCGGCCGCCCCGTTGCCCTCGCCACCTGCGGCGCCGCCGGTGGCCACCGTCCCCCGGCCCTCGGGCTCCTCCGGCGTGCTCGTGTTGTCACTCACGTACCGAGAGTCTCCTCTGTGCTCGGTGCTGCGGTCGACCGGGGCGGCCGCGTGTCGGGACGGCCGTCGGTGTCAGGCCTTGTCGGCGCTGCCGTTGTCGCCGTTGCCGTTCCCGCTGCCGTTGACGTCGTCCTCGTCCTCGGCGTTGCGGGCGATGGCGACGAGGGTGGCGGAGTCGCCCAGGTTCATCAGGCGCACCCCCTTCGTCTGCCGGCCGGCCTTGCGGACCTCGCGGACGGTCGTGCGGATCACCCCACCGGTCGACGTGATCGCGTACAGCTCGTCGTCGATGCCGACCACGAGCGCACCGACCAGCGTGCCACGCCGGCGGTCGTACTGGATGGTGAGCACGCCCTTGCCGCCGCGGCCCTGGACCGGGTAGTCCTCGATCGGGGTGCGCTTGGCGTACCCGCCGTCGGTGGCGACCAGGACGTACGTGTCGGGCCGCACGACGTCGATCGACAGCAGGCGGTCGCCCTCGTTGAACCGCATCCCCAGCACGCCGGAGGTGGCGCGGCCCATCGGGCGCAGCGTCTCGTCGCTCGCGGTGAAGCGGATCGACTGGCCCTCGGCGGAGACGAGGATCAGGTCGTCCTCGGCCGAGCAGAGCACGGCGCCGACCAGCTCGTCGCCCTCGCGCAGGTTGATGCCGATCAGACCACCGGTGCGCGGCGAGTCGAAGTCGGACAGGCGCGACTTCTTCACCAGACCACTCTTCGTCGCGAGGACGAGGTACGGCGCCACCTCGTAGTTCTTGATCTGCATGACCTGGGCGATGTGCTCGTCCGGTTGCAGGGCGAGCAGGTTCGCCACGTGCTGGCCACGCGCGGACCGGTTGGCCTCGGGCAGCTCGTAGGCCTTGAGCCGGTAGACGCGGCCCTTGTTCGTGAAGAACAGGATCCAGTCGTGCGTGGAGCACACGAAGAAGTGGGCGACGATGTCGTCCTGCTTCAGCTGTGCACCCTGCACGCCCTTGCCGCCGCGCTTCTGCGCCCGGTAGGCGTCGGTCTTCGTGCGCTTGGCGTACCCGGTCTGGGTGATCGTGACGACGACGTCCTCGACCGCGATCAGGTCCTCAGCGGTGACGTCGCCGTCGTCGGCCACGATGTGGGTGCGCCGGTCGTCGCCGTGCTTCTCGACGATCTCGGTGAGCTCGTCGCGGACGATCTGCCGCTGCCGCTCGGGGCGGGCGAGGATGTCCTCCAGGTCGGCGATCTCGCGCTCGATCTCGGCCAGCTCGTCGATGATCTTCTGGCGCTCCAGCGCGGCGAGGCGCCGCAGCTGCATATCGAGGATCGCCTGCGCCTGGATCTCGTCGACGTCGAGCAGCTCCATCAGGCCGGCGCGCGCGACCTCGACCGTCTCCGACGCCCGGATCAGCGCGATGACCTCGTCGAGCGCGTCGAGCGCCTTGACGTAGCCGCGCAGGATGTGGGCCCGCTCCTCGGCCTTGCGCAGCCGGTAGCGGGTGCGCCGGACGATGACCTCGATCTGGTGGCGGATGTAGTGGCGCACCATCTGGTCGAGGCGCAGCGTGCGCGGCACGCCGTCGACCAGCGCCAGCATGTTCACGCCGAACGCGGTCTGCAGCTGGCTGTGCTTGTACAGGTTGTTCAGGACGACCTTGGCCACCGCGTCGCGCTTGAGCGTGATCACGATCCGCATGCCGACGCGGTCCGACGACTCGTCGGCGATCTCGGCGATGCCGGAGAGCTTCCCCTCGCGGTGCTGGGTCGCGATGGACTCGATCAGGTTGTCCGGGTTGACCTGGTAGGGCAGCTCGGTGATGACGAGGGTGGTGCGCCCCTTGGCGTCCTCCTCGACCTCGACGACCGCGCGCATCTTCACCGATCCGCGCCCGGTGCGGTAGGCCTGCTCGATGCCGTCGCGACCGACGATGAGCCCGGCGGTGGGGAAGTCCGGGCCCTTGATGCGCTCCATGAGCGCGGTGAGCAGCTCCTCGTCGGTGGCTTCCCAGTTGTCCAGCGCCCAGACGATCCCCTCGCCGACCTCGCGGAGGTTGTGCGGCGGGATGTTGGTGGCCATGCCGACGGCGATGCCCGCGCTGCCGTTGATGAGCAGGTTCGGGATGCGGGAGGGCAGGACGTCGGGCTCTTGGGTCTTGCCGTCGTAGTTCGGGGTGAAGTCGACGGTGTCTTCTTCGATGTCCTGCAGCATCGCCATGGCGAGCGGAGTGAGCCGGCACTCCGTGTAGCGCATGGCCGCTGCCGGGTCGTTGCCCCGCGAGCCGAAGTTGCCCTGGCCGTCGATCAGCGGGTAGCGCATCGACCACGGCTGGGCGAGCCGGACGAGCGCGTCGTAGATCGCGGAGTCGCCGTGCGGGTGGTAGTTGCCCATCACCTCGCCGACGACGCGGGCGCACTTCACGTAGCTGCGGTCCGGGCGGAACCCGTTCTCGCCCATCGAGTACAGGATCCGGCGGTGCACGGGCTTGAGCCCGTCCTCCACCAGGGGCAGCGCCCGACCGACGATGACGCTCATCGCGTAGTCGATGTAGGAGCGCTGCATCTCCTGCTGGATGTCGACCGGCTCCGTCCGGTCGCCACCGCCGCCGCTGCCCCCGGCGGGAGCCGCAGGGTCGAGGATGTCTGTCACGTCAGTCCTTCCACGAGGTCACCCGAGGTCCGAGTCCGATGGGGCACTCAGACGTCGAGGAACCTGACGTCCTTGGCGTTGCGGGTGATGAACGAGCGGCGCGAGTCCACGTCCTCGCCCATGAGGATCGAGAACAGCTCGTCGGCGGTGGCGGCGTCGTCCAGCGTGACCTGCAGGAGCACCCGGTTGGCCGGGTCCATCGTGGTCTCCCACAGCTCCTTGGCGTTCATCTCGCCGAGGCCCTTGTACCGCTGCACGCCCTCTTCCTTGGGCAGCTTCTTGCCGGCGGCCTTGCCGGCCTCGATCAGCCCGTCGCGCTCGCGGTCGGAGTAGGCGAACTCCGGCTCGACGCCCCGGCCGGCCCACTTGATCTTGTAGAGCGGTGGCTGCGCGAGGTACACGTGCCCGTGCTCGATCAGCGGGCGCATGAACCGGAACAGCAGCGTGAGCAGCAGCGTGCGGATGTGCTGGCCGTCGACGTCGGCGTCGGCCATCAGCACGACCTTGTGGTACTTGAGCTTGGTGATGTCGAACTCGTCGTGGATACCCGTGCCGAGCGCCGTGATGATCGACTGAACCTCGGCGTTGCGCAGCACGCGGTCGATCCGGGCCTTCTCGACGTTGATGATCTTGCCGCGGATGGGCAGGATCGCCTGGAACATCGAGTCACGGCCGGACTTCGCCGAGCCGCCCGCCGAGTCACCCTCGACGATGTAGAGCTCGCACTTCGACGGGTCGGTGGAGCGGCAGTCGGCCAGCTTGCCGGGCAGGCCACCGATGTCGCCGGGCGCCTTGCGGCGCACCAGTTCGCGCGCCTTGCGGGCGGCGATCCGCGCCTGCGCCGACTGGATCGCCTTGTTGACGATGATCTTCGCCTCGGTCGGGTTGCGCTCGAGCCAGTCGGCCAGCCACTCGTTCGACACCCGCTGGACGAACGACTTGACCTCGGTGTTGCCCAGCTTGGTCTTCGTCTGGCCTTCGAACTGGGGCTCCTTGAGCTTCACCGAGACGATCGCCGCGAGGCCCTCACGGATGTCGTCGCCCGACAGCGCCGGGTCCTTGTCCTTGAGCAGCTTCTTCTCCCGCGCGTAGCGGTTGACCGTGCTGGTCAGCGCCGCGCGGAAGCCCTCCTCGTGGGTGCCGCCCTCGTGCGTGTTGATCGTGTTGGCGAAGGTGTAGACCGACTCCGTGTAGCCGGAGTTCCACTGCATCGCCACCTCGAGGCTGTGGCCCGGCTCCTCGGCGGAGTAGGCGATCAGCTTCTTGTGGATCGGCTCCTTCGACTTGTTCAGGTGCGCGACGAAGTCCTCGAGCCCGTTCGGGTAGTGGAACTTGTACTCCTTGACCTTCGCCACGTAGCCCTCGGCGTCCGGCTCCTCCGCCTCGCCGTCGTCGCCGTTGCGCTCGTCGCGCAGGATCATGGTCAGCCCCTTGTTCAGGAACGCCATCTCCTGCAGCCGGCGCCGCACCGTCTCGACGTTGTACGTGGTGGTCTCGAAGATCTCCGGGTCGGCCCAGAACGTGATCGACGTGCCCGTGCGGGTGGTCGGCTCGCCGCGCTTGAGCTCGCCGGGCACNGCGCGCACGTACGTCTGCTCCCAGTGGTAGCCGTCGGTGTCGATCTCGACCTCGAGCCGGGTGGACAGCGCGTTCACGACCGACACGCCGACGCCGTGCAGACCGCCCGACACCGCGTAGGAGTCGCTGTCGAACTTGCCGCCGGCGTGCAGCATCGTCAGCACCATCTCGACGGCGGGCTTCTTCTCCACCGGGTGGATGCCGACCGGGACTGCCCCGACCGTTGTCGATGACCTGGACACCGCCGTCGTTGCGCAGGANGACCTCGACGCGATCGGCGAACCCGGCCATCGCCTCGTCGACCGCGTTGTCCACCACCTCCCAGATCAGGTGGTGGAGACCGCGCTCACCGGTGGAGCCGATGTACATGCCGGGCCGCTTGCGAACCGCTTCCAGGCCCTCGAGAACGGTGATCGACGAAGCGTTGTAGCCGTTCTTCTTGTCCGCCACGTGCTGCCTTGTCTCCTCGAGGTGATGACCCCGGGCACGGGCAACCGGGGTCGCCGAGGCGGGGTCAGTCGAACCGGGCCTTCGGGGACGGCCCGGGAACACACCTCCATCATACCGGTGCGAACGGGCAGAACGGCGGCTAGGACACCCCTGTGTGGCTCACAGAACGACGAACTCGGTCTCGGTCGAGTCCTGGCGGCCGGGAACCGGTCTCACGCGGATCTGCCGCATCTGAGCGCCCGCTGAAACGGCCTGCACGGCCGGTCGAGGCCTGGGGCAGGGTCTCCCCACGCAACCGGCACCTGCACCGCCTTGCGACCGAACGTAGCGGCTCGTGGGCGGAACGCGCCCCGCTCATTACCCGTACGTGTCACGCGGGCCGCGGCCGCGCACGGAGCGTGGCCCGTACCGCCAGCTCGGACCGGCGGGCCCCAAGACCCGGATCCGCTTGACCACGTCGGGACCGACCGCGTCGGCGAGCCGGCGCAGCAGCTGGCGCTGCAGCTGGCGCAGCTGAGTCGCCCACGCCGTCGACTCGGCCTGCAGGACCAGCTCCCCCTCCCGCAGCGAGACCGGCGTGCAGTGGTCGGCGATGTCCGGACCGACGAGCTGGGGCCAGCGGCCCAGCACGGTGGCGTCGGTCAACCGCGACGACCAGCCCCGGTCGCGTGCCACCCGGGCCACCAACGCGCCGAACCGCTGCGGATCGCGCTCGTCCGGGCCGGCGCCCGACCAGCGGCGCCGCTGCCCGCGATCCCCGCGCACGATCCCCAGGCGCTCCTTCTCCCGCTGCGCGGCGCGCGCGGCCGAGGCCTCCCGGGCAGCCCGCAGCGCCTCGCGGGCGATGTCGACACCCCGCGGGGGAACCGGATCATCGCCGAGCGGTTCTTCCCCAGGGCTGTGGACAACTGGGGCCGTGCGGGGGATGCCGGACGGTCGATCCGCCGCGCCGGGCGGTCGAAGACCGCCGCTATCACCGTTCCCCGACGAGTTGTCCACAGTATCCACAGACTTATCCCCAGCTGCTTGCGTCGTCATGTGACCAACGGCTCGATGCCGTCGCGCGAGACCGCGAACCGTACTCCGCTCAGCCCAGCCGGCACGTCCTCCTCGACCGCGGCGGTGACGATCACCTGCTCGGCCGCCGCGGCGACCTCCGCCAACGCCCGGCGCCGGCGCGTGTCGAGCTCGGCGAACACGTCGTCGAGCACGAGCACCGGCTCCACGTCGTCGTCCTGCAGCAGCCGGTACGACGCCAGCCGCAGCGCGAGCGCGAGCGCCCACGACTCGCCGTGGCTGGCGTAGCCCTTGGCCGGCCCCTCGCCCAGGCGCAGCTCCAGCTCGTCGCGGTGCGGCCCGACGAGGCACACCCCGCGCTCGATCTCCTGGCGGCGCACCCGGGCCATCGCCTCCAGCAGGGCTTGCTCCAGTTCGGGCACCGTGCGCGGCACGTCCGGGCCGATGCTGCACCGGTAGGCCACGGAGATCGCCTCCGACGACGGCGCCACCTCGGCGAACGCCGCCGCTGCCCGCGGCGCGATCTCGTCCACCAAGTCCATCCGCGCCGCCAGCAGCGCCGCGCCGTGCGCGGCGAGGTGGCCGTCCCACACATCCAGCGTGGACAGATCCGATCGGCCGGCCTTCGCGGTCTTCAGCAACGCCGAGCGCTGGCGCAGCACCCGCTCGTAGTCGGAGCGGACCGTCGTGAACCGCGGTACGCGCGCCACCAGCAGGTCGTCGAGGAATCGGCGGCGCTCCCCCGGATCGCCGCGCACCAGCGCCAGGTCCTCCGGCGCGAACAGCACCGTGCGCAGGATCCCGGCCACGTCCCGCGGTCTGGCGGGTGCCCGGTTGAGCCGGGCCCGGTTGGCCCGTCCGGCCGCGATCTCCACCTCGATCGCCAGTTCGCGGCCGCGGTGCACGACGATGCCGCGGACCACCGCGTGCTCGGCGCCGCGGCGGATCAGCGGCGCGTCGGTCGCCACCCGGTGCGACGACAGCGTGGCCAGGTACCCGGCCGCCTCGACGAGGTTGGTCTTGCCCACCCCGTTGGAGCCGATCAGCACCGTCACCCCGGGCGCGAGGTCGAGCTCCGCCTTCTCCCACGACCGGAAGTCGGCGACGGCGAGGCGACGCAGGTGCACCGGTTACGGGGTGGGCCCCGAGGGACCCGCGGTCTGGCCGGGCGCGCCGGACGGGCCGGCGGCGAACCGGACGGCGTGCCCGCCGAACTGGTGGCGCAGCGCGGCCACCGCGCGCATCGCGGGCGAGGACTCCTGGCGGGAGGCGAACCGGGCGAACAGCGCCGCCGAGATGACCGGGAGCGGCACGGCGTGCGTGATCGCCTCCTCGATCGTCCAGCGGCCCTCACCGGAGTCCTCGACGTAGGCCTCGAGCTTGGCCAGCTCCGGGTCCTCGGCCAGCGCCCGGACCAGCAGGTCGAGCAACCACGAACGCACGACCGTGCCGCGCGACCACGCCCGCAGCACCGCCGGCACGTTCTCCACGAGCTCGGCGGCCTGCAGCAGCTCGTAGCCCTCCGCGTAGGCCTGCATCAGCCCGTACTCGACGCCGTTGTGGACCATCTTCGCGAAGTGGCCGGCGCCGACCGGGCCGGCGTGGGCGAAGCCTTCCTCGCGCGGACCCTCAGGGCGCAGCGCGTCGAAGATCGGCATCGCGCGCTCGATGTCCTCGGGCGCGCCGCCGGCCATCAGGCCGTAGCCGTTCTCCTTGCCCCAGACGCCGCCGGACACCCCGCAGTCGACGAAGTGGATCCCGCGCTCGCCGAGCAGGGCAGCGTGCGGACCGTCGTCGGTGTAGCGGGAGTTGCCGCCGTCGATGACCAGGTCACCGGGCTCCAGCACCTCCGCCAGCGCCTTGATCGTGTTCCGGGTGATCTCCCCGGACGGCACCATCACCCACACCGTGCGGGGCGGGGTGAGGGCGGCGGCCAGCGCCTCCAGCGAGTCGACGTCGGTGACCTCCGGCCGCGGGTCGTAACCGATGACCTCGTGCCCGGCGGCACGGATCCGGTCCCGCATGTTGCCGCCCATCTTGCCCAGACCGATCAGGCCGAGTTGCACGGTGCACTCCTGGAGTCAGTCGTGTGTCGGGAACGTGCGAGGGGCCGCCGGGCGGCGTCGGCTCGCTCAGCCGGGCAGCCGGACGGGCATCAGGAGGTGAAGGTAACCCGGCACGGGCTCGGCCGCACCGGACCCCTCCCCGTCCTCGGCGGGCGCCGCCGGCACCGGCCGGACCAGCGCCGGCCGGTTGGGCGTCGTGAAGGTCATCTGCGCCCGCTCGGTGTGCAGCGCGCCGAACGCGTCGAGGAGGTAGCCGGGGTTGAACGCGATCGTCAGCTGCTCGCCCTCCAGCTCGCAGGGCAGCTCCTCCTCTGCGCTGCCGACGTCGTCACCGCCCGCCGCGAGCCGCAGCCCGTCCTCGCTGAACTCCATGCGGACCTGCGCCACCCGGTCGGTCACCAGCGCGACGCGCTTGACCGCCTCGACGAGCGCAGCGACCTCGACGACCGCGGCGGTCGTGTGCTCGGTCGGGATCAGCCGGCGGAACGCGGGGAACTCCGCGTCGAGCAGCCGCGTGGTCGCCCGCCGTCCGCCGCCGGTGATGCCGAGCATGCCGTCGCCCGCCGACAGGGCGATCTCGACCGTGCCCGCGCCGGAGAGCGTCTTGGTCACCTCGGACAGGGTGCGTGCCGGGATCAGCACGGCGCTCTCCAGCGCCGGATCCTCCGGCGTCCACTCGAGCTCGCGCACGGCGAGCCGGAACCGGTCGGTGGCGGCGAGGGTCAGCTTCGCGCCCTCGATCTCCATGCGGATGCCGGTCAGCATCGGCAGCGTGTCGTCGCGGCCGGCCGCGACCACCACCTGACCGACCGCCTCGGCGAGCAGGTCGGCGTGCGCCGTGCCGGCGATCTGCGGCATGGCCGGCAGCTGCGGGTAGTCCTCGACCGGCATCGTCGGCAGGCTGAACCGGCTCGATCCGCAGCTGATCGTCGCGCGGGCACCGTCCACGACGAGATCGACCGGCTTCGAGGGCAGTGCCCGCGTGATGTCGGCGAGCAGCCGCCCCGAGACGAGCACCCGGCCGGGGTCGCCGACCGTCCCGTCGAGCTCGACCCGTGCCGACGTCTCGTAGTCGAACCCGGACACCATCAGCCGATCACCGGCCGCTCCGGTGGTCGCCTCGACCAGCACACCACCGAGGACCGGGACCGGGGGCCGGGCGGGCAGGCTGCGCGCCACCCACGCAGCGGCGTCGGCCAAGACATCGCGTTCGACCCGGAACTTCATGGCGGGGAGCACCTCTCGCGCCGGCGGTTTCTGCTCATGGTGGGCCGAAGGACAGCTGCCCCCGGCGTGCCGCGGCTCCGCCCGGCTGTCGCAGCGGACGGCCGGGGCGAGACCGGAGCACCACCGTAGAGGCTGCCGGGTTCGGGTGTCACTTCGGCCAGGAGCGGGTAATCGCTGCGTGGTCGTCCGGACACGCAGGCGGACACCGCCGCCCGGACGCGTCTTCCCCACCGCGGTTTCTTCTCTGTTTCGCTGTGGAAAAGATCTCCAGCAGTCGTACCAGCCCCTGTGCATGGTGTGGACGGAGGCCGTCGGCGCAGGTCGGACGGTGTGGCGGCGTGTGGACTCCGCCGCGGACACCGCCGTGGGTGGATCGTCGCAGCCGTGGATGGACGGCGATCCACCACAGCTGTCCCCCGGCTGGACACCGGTTGTCCACGGAATCGCGGCGATCCGTCCACGGGGCTCGACGCGACTGTCCACAGAGTTGTCCCCAGATGTGGGTGAAACGGCGGCCTCGTGGGGACACGTGGTGTTGCCCAGATCGCACCGGAGTGGCGGTCGCGCCGTCGGGGGACAACCCACATCCGCACCATTCGTCACGGGTTTCGCGACGCTCTGTGATCGGCTGATCAACGCGCCGCGCCGAACGCTCGCCGGCGATGCGACGAACGGTCTCGGTTGGACGCCGAACGGTTCGTGAACCGTCGGCTGGGCGCGCTGAGCCGTCGTAACCGACCGGCGGGCCGATCGTTGGGGTGCGGCCGGACGGGTGGGTGGTGAATCGACGAGCGGCCGAGGACGGAGCTGAGGACCGCCGAGCCCGGGGTGCGGAGTCGCCGGGTCCGAGGTTGTGGATCGACCGGCGCGGTGCAGAGAGCGCCGGACGGCGGGGAGCGCCGCGGGTCGCTCCGGCCGCGAGTCGCGCGTCCGGCCCGCCGAGAAGGCGCGTTCGAGCCGAGTCGCGCACGTGGTGCAGTGAATCTCGCGAACGCCCCCGTCGAGATGTCCGAACGGTGCAGGAGGTGCCGGCGAGGATGGCGGAAGGCGGCCCTACCGCCACGCCGTGGCAGCAGAGAGCGTTCCTGCAGACGTGACGTGATCCACGGTGCCCGGACCTCGTACGGACTGCCCCACCGCCACTGACCGAGGACTACCGGAAGGTGACCACAGCGCTCGCGCGCGTCGTCGACTCGCGCGAGTCGCGATCCGGTGACGAAGGAGCCGGGCGCGATCAACGAGGAAGGAACCGGGAGGCGGACTCGTGTGCGGTGAGTGCGGGAGGACCGGAGCGGGCCGTCCTCTCCTTATCGACTACTCAGCAGCACTCGGCAGCACTGACTACTCAGCCCCCACCCCGCGCCCGCTGCCGGATCCGCGTGGTCAGCTCCTGCACCTGCTCGAACGTCTTGCGCCGCTGCGCGATCTCGTTGCGGATCTTCTTGTCCGCGTGCATGACCGTCGTGTGGTCACGACCACCGAACGTCTGCCCGATCCGCGGCAGCGACAGGTCCGTCAGCTCGCGGCACAGGTACATGGCGATCTGCCGCGCCTGGGCGAGCGCCTTCGTCTTCCCCGGGCCGCACATCTCCTCGATGGTGATGCCGAAGAAGTCGGCGGTGACCGCCATGATCGTCGGCGCGGTGATCTCCGAGTTGGCCGAGTCGGGGATGAGGTCGCGCAGCACGATCTCGGCGAGCTGCGTGTCGACCGGCTGCCGGTTCAGCGACGCGAACGCCGTGACCCGGATCAGCGCGCCCTCGAGCTCGCGGATGTTGCGCTCGATGCGCGTCGCGATGAACTCCAGCACCTCGTCGGAGACGGCGAGCCGGTCCTGCGCGGCCTTCTTGCGCAGGATCGCGATGCGGGTCTCCAGCTCGGGCGGCTGGATGTCGGTGATGAGGCCCCACTCGAACCGGGTGCGCATCCGGTCCTCGAGGGTCTCCAGGCGCTTCGGCGGCCGGTCGGACGAGACGACGATCTGCTTGTTCGCGTTGTGGAGGGTGTTGAAGGTGTGGAAGAACTCCTCCTGGGTCCCTTCCTTGCCCTCCAGGAACTGGATGTCGTCCACCAGCAGCACGTCGACGTCGCGGTAGCGGCGCTGGAAGGCCACCTTGCGGTCGTCGCGCAGCGAGTTGATGAAGTCGTTGGTGAACTCCTCGGTGGACACGTACCGGACCCGCATACCGGGGAACAGCCGCTGCGTGTAGTGGCCGACGGCGTGCAGCAGGTGGGTCTTGCCCAGCCCGGAGTCACCCCAGATGAACAGCGGGTTGTACGCGCGCGCCGGTGCCTCGGCGACCGCGACGGCGGCGGCGTGGCTGAACCGGTTCGACGCCCCGATGACGAAGGTGTCGAACGTGTACTTCTCGTTGAGCCGGCTCTGCGACCGCGGCGCGTCGGCGGGGGTCGGGCCGGCGGGCGGCCACACCTCGCGGTGCACCCGTCCGGGGGCGGGGTCGACCGGACGCCCGACGCCGGCGGCCGGGTCGATCGGGTCCCCGCCGGGCAGCGGACCACCCGGCGGCGGCAGGTCCGGCGCCGTGGCCGGGGCGGCGTGGGGGGAGGCCAAGAGGGCGGTGTCGGTGGCCGGCTGACCGGCTGCGGGCCCCGCGGCGGGGCGCTCCACTGCCGGCGGCGCGGGCGGATCGGGGAGCTCGGTGCCGCCGGAGGCCGCGGAGGCGTCGACGACGACGGCGAGGTTCACCGGCACGCCGAGGTGGCGGCCGAGGGCCTCGCTGATCGGGCGGCGCAGGATGCGCTCGATCGCGTCCTTGGCGAAGTCGCTCGGGGCTGCGAGCAGCGCGGTGCCGTCGATGAGGCCGAGCGGGCGGGTCAGCCGGAGGAAGGCCCGCTGTTGGCCCGAGAGGGACGACGAGCCCGAGAGGTCGGCGATGACCTGGTTCCAGACCTCACCGAGATCTCCCGGTTGATCCGCCACCGGCCGGCACCCCCTCCCGGTCGTCACCTGTGGACCGGCCGCCGCAGTGCGCCGATCGATCCCCAGTTTTGTCCACAGCTGTGCGCAAGCAAGACCGTACGCGGCCCGCTCGACGAGGCGTCGTGCGGCCCTGTGTGAACGAGCTAGGTTGTCGGTCCCCCCTGTAACCGCGATGGAGTGGCGCACGCTAACAACGGAGGGCCTCCGCCACAAGCCGGAGGGGTACGCCCGTGACAACGGTGCGGGGCGGGCCCGGGTTACGGCGGTTCGGGCCGCGGCCGGGGACCGGGTCGTCGCCGGTCCGAGGTGCTGCGTTACCCTTGTGCGAAGCCGTGTCCGGGCTGACCGCCCACCCCCGACACCGGATGAGCAGGACCGTCCGAGCCGACGCACGACGATGACGGCGACGGCCCGTGCCCGCCGCCGACCAGGAGAGCCGAGAAGTGAGCAAGGGTAAGCGCACCTTCCAGCCGAACAACCGCCGCCGCGCGCGCAAGCACGGGTTCCGGCTGCGCATGCGGACCCGCGCGGGCCGGGCGATCATCGCCAACCGGCGCAGCAAGGGCCGCGTGCGGCTCTCGGCCTGATCCGGGGCCCGGTGCTGCCGGCCGCATCCCGGCTCACGCACCGGGACGACTTCACCGCGGTCATGAAGCGCGGTCGCAGCAGTGGCCGCTCACGACTCGTGGTCCATCTGCTCCGAGCCGGCCAGGGGGAACGCCCCCGGGCCGGCTTCGTCGTGAGCAAGGCCGTGGGGAACGCCGTGGTCCGGCACCGGGTCACCCGCAGGCTCCGCCACCTGGTGGCGGACCGGCTGCCCGAGCTCCCCGCCGACACGATGCTGGTGGTGCGGGCGCTTCCCCCGGCGGCGCAGGCGAGCTCGGCCGAGCTCGGCGCCGACCTGGACGCCGCGCTGCGCAGCGCGCTCCGCAAGGCTGGTGCGTCCCGATGAGGAGCCTCGTCCACCGGACCAGCGGTGCCGTCGTCACGGCGCTGGTGTTCCTGCTGCGGATCTACCAGGTGCACGTCTCGCCGGCGTTCCCGCCGACGTGCCGGTTCTACCCGAGCTGCAGCCAGTACGCGGTGGAGGCGCTGCAGATCCACGGCGTCCTCCGCGGTGTCGGACTGACCACCTGGCGCCTCCTGCGCTGCCACCCGTGGCACCCTGGAGGGGCCGATCCGGTGCCGCCGCGCCGCGGTGACCGGACGTCTCCCGTCGCCGCCCTCACCTGCGTCGACGCCGAGGACCATCACGAGGAGCAAGCTCCGTGCTGAACTTCATCTACTACCCGGTGTCCTTCATCCTCTGGTGCTGGCACTGGGTCTTCAGCAAGGTCTTCGGTGACGAGGGCCTCGGCGGCGGCATCGCCTGGTCGCTGTCGGTCGTCTTCCTCGTCTTCACCCTGCGCGCACTCCTGTTCAAGCCGTTCGTCGCCCAGGTGCGATCGATGCGCAAGATGCAGGAGTTCCAGCCGGAGATGCAGCGCATCCGGAAGAAGTACGCCAACGACCGGCAGAAGCAGGCGCAGGAGATGCAGCGCCTGCAGGCCGAGCACGGCGTCAACCCGCTCATGGGCTGCCTTCCGGTGCTGGTGCAGGTCCCGGTCTTCATCGGCCTGTTCCACGTGCTGCGCACGTTCGGCCCGGTCAACGCCGACGGCGTCCCGGTCAACGACGACGGCTCGATCCGCACCGAGAACTACTTCTTCGACCAGGAGGGCGTCGAGTCCTTCAACCGCGCCAGCCTCTTCGGTGCGAAGCTCGGCGAGTGGGTCACCAAGGGCGAGGCTGCGCTCAACGCGGCCGGTACCTCGGTCGGCCAGATGCTGGTCGTCATGATCCCGTTGATGATCGCGGCGGGTGTGTTCACGCACATCACCGCGCGGCACTCGGTCGCCCGCCAGACCGCGGCGCAGGCCGAGAACCCGCAGACGGCGATCATGAACAAGCTGATGTTGTACGTCTTCCCGATCGGCGTCGTCGTCGGTGCCCCGTTCCTGCCGTTGGCGATCCTCATCTACTGGGTCGCGAACAACCTGTGGACGCTCGGCCAGCAGTGGGTCGTCTACCGCAAGATCGACCGCGAGGAGGCGGAGAAGCGCAACGCCATCGAGGCGACCCAGAAGGCGCTCGCTCCGAAGCCCGGCCAGAAGCCCGTCCGCCCCGATCAGCAGCGCTCCGAGAACCGGGACAAGAAGCCCGGCGCGAAGCCCGTCACCCGCAAGCCGGCCACTCCGAAGGGCCCCGCGGGAGGTTCTCCGAACGGCAAGGCAGGCAGCACCGGTCAGGCGTCGGGCGCGTCGAGCCCGAACGGCTCCGCCACGACGTCGGCGAACCGGAACGCCCCCGCCCGCAGCGGGAACCGCAAACAGCGCAGACGTCGCTGACCCACGAACCACTCGGCCGTCCGCGGACGGCCGCCGCGCCGACGTCCGGCTCCCCGGCGGCGGCGCGCAGGCTAGGCGAGAGGAGACGTACGTGGCGAAGACCGCACAGCAGGGTGGAGGGTCTGCTGCCTCGACCAACGAGGATCTGCTGGTCCGCGAGGGGGACGTCGCGGGCGACTACCTCGAGCGCCTGCTCGACCTCCTCGACTACGACGGCGACATCGACCTCGACGTGGAGGCCGGCCGGGCAGTCGTCAGCATCGACGGCGGAGACGATCTGGACAAGCTCGTGGGCGAGCGGGGCGCGGTGCTGGAGGCCCTGCAGGAGCTGACCCGGCTGGCCGTGCAGCAGACGCTGGGCAGCCGCAGCCGGCTGATGCTCGACATCGCGGGCTGGCGAGCCCACCGCCGCGCGGAGCTGACCGAGCTCGGTACCCGGACCGCCAAGGAGGTGCTCGCCACGGGGAAGTCGGTGCGGCTCAAGCCGATGACTCCGTTCGAGCGGAAGGTCGTCCACGACGCGGTGGCGAAGATCAAGGGCGTCGCCAGCGAGAGCGAGGGCGAGGAGCCGCGGCGCCAGGTGGTTGTCTTCCGCAGTGCCTGAACCGGCCCCCGCGAGCGCAGCGAAGGTCTTCGGCGAGCGGCTCCCGCTCGCCGAGCGGTACGCGGAGCACCTGGTCACCACCGGGGTCGAACGCGGCCTCATCGGCCCGCGGGAAGCCCCGCGCATCTGGGAGCGCCACATCCTCAACTGCGCGGTCGTCGCGGAGCTGATACCTGACGCCGCTCGGCTGGTGGATGTGGGTTCGGGTGCGGGCCTGCCCGGACTACCCTTGGCACTGGCGCGGCCGGACCTCGGCATCGTCCTCGTGGAGCCCCTGTCCCGTCGGGTCGAGTGGCTGCGCGAGGTGATCGACGACCTGGGCCTGCCCGTCGAGGTGGAGCGAGGCCGGGCTGAGGAACCGGCAGTGCGCCGGCGATGGGAGGGAGCCGACGTGGTGACCGCCCGGGCTGTGGCGCCCCTGCACCGGCTGGCCCGATGGTGTCTCCCGCTCCTGCGTCCCGGAGGCGTCATGGTCGCCGTCAAGGGTGAGTCCGCACCGGAGGAGGCTCGGCGCGACGCCGCGGCTGTCGCGCGCCTGGGCGGCGGCACACCCCGCGTGCAGCGGTGTGGCGGCGACATCGTCGATCCGCCCAGCACGGTGATCGTCGTCGAGCGTGTACCTCGGCGGAGGAAAGGGTGAGCGTGTCGTTCAACGTGTCCGACGTTCCACGTGAAACACCCGCGTCCGCACCGGAATGGACGCCCATCGCGGAGGAGGCCGCGCGCGCGGCCCGGGTGCTGCACCCGGAGCGCTACCGCATGCCGCGCCCGCTGCACCGGCGAGTCCTGACGGTCGCCAACCAGAAGGGCGGAGTCGGCAAGACCACCAGCACCGTCAACATCGCCGCCGCGCTGGCCATGCACGGCGTGCGCACGCTCGTCATCGATCTCGATCCCCAGGGCAACGCGAGCACTGCACTCGGCGTGGAGCACCGCATCGGCACCCCGTCGGTGTACGAGCTGCTGCTGGGTGAGATGGACCTGCGCGAGGCCGCGGTACCGAGCACCGCCTCGCCGCAGCTGCTCTGCGTCCCGGCGACGATCGACCTGGCTGGCGCCGAGATCGAGCTCGTCAGCATGGTGGCCCGGGAGAACCGGCTGAAGCAGGCCCTCTCCCCCGAGGCGCTCACGGAGCTCGACGTCGACTACGTCTTCATCGACTGTCCGCCGTCGCTCGGTCTGCTCACGGTCAACGCGCTCGTGGCGGCGTCCGAGGTGCTGATCCCGATCCAGTGCGAGTACTACGCCCTCGAGGGGCTCGGCCAGCTGCTGAGCAACATCGATCTGGTGCGCTCGCACCTCAACACGTCGCTGCACGTCTCGACGATCCTGCTGACGATGTACGACGGGCGCACCAAGCTCGCCGACCAGGTCACCCAGGAGGTCCGCGGACACTTCGGCGACACGGTTCTGCGGACAGTTATCCCGCGGAGCGTGAAGGTGTCAGAGGCGCCCGGGTACAGCCAGACGGTGCTCGCGTACGACCCCGGATCCCGCGGCGCGATGAGCTACGTGGACGCCGCGCGCGAGATCGCGGAGCGCGGCGCGGGCCGGGTGGAGGCGCCGTGAGCGACCGTCCGGCCTCGCCGCAGCGCAAGGGCGGGCTGGGCCGCGGGCTCGCCGCGCTGATCCCGACCGGCACTGCCGCGGGCGCGTTCTCCGCCCCGGCGGACGCCGGACGCCCACCCGCCGGCCCGCAGCTGTCCTCGGGTGGCGCCGTTCCCCCAGCACCTGCCCCGGCCTCGACGGCGCCGGCATCGACCAACGGCGAGATGGCTGCCGAGTTCCGGGAGATCCCCATCTCGGCCGTCCAGCCCAACCCGAAGCAGCCGCGCACGAACTTCGACGAGGAGGCGCTCGCCGAGCTCGAGCACTCCATCCGCGAGTTCGGGTTACTGCAGCCGATCGTCGTCCGCGAGGTCGCTCCCGGCTCTTACCAACTCGTGATGGGCGAGCGGCGGCTGCGGGCCGCGCGCCGCGCCGGGCTCGCCACGCTGCCCGCGATCGTCCGGCACACCGCCGACGACGAGATGCTGCGCGACGCGCTGCTGGAGAACATCCACCGGGTCCAGCTGAACCCGCTCGACGAGGCCGCGGCGTACGAGCAGTTGCTCGAGGAGTTCGGCGTCACGCACACCGAGCTCGCCGACCGGCTCGGCCGTAGCCGCCCCGTCGTCACCAACACGATCCGCCTGCTGAAGCTCCCGCTCGCGGTGCAGCGCCGGGTCGCGGCCGGTGTGCTGTCCGCGGGCCACGCCCGAGCGCTGCTCGGCATCGACGACCCGGCGCAGCAGGAGGAGCTCGCCGCTCGGATCGTCGCCGAGGGCATGTCGGTCCGGGCCACCGAGGAGGCGGTCGTCCTCCTCCGCAACCAGTCGCCGAAGAAGCAGAAGGCGCCCCGGCGGAAGCAGATGCTCGCGCCCGGGCTGCAGGACCTCGCGGAGAAGCTGTCCGATCGCTTCGACACCCGTGTGAAGGTCGAGCTCGGTCAGCGCAAGGGACGCATCGTCGTCGAGTTCGGTTCCGTCGACGATCTCCAGCGCATCGTGGACATCATGAGCCGCGGCGCGGACGAGTGAGCACGCCGGACTAGCCGACAGTTATCGACAGCACCCGGAAACCGATCACAGCGGGGTCGGTCCGTTCGCCGGCAGCCCCACCTGGTTTCGTCGCTCACGCTGTTTCACGTGAAACACGGGCGATGGTCCACTCGACCAACCCCGCGTAGACCGCGCCGAGCTCCCGCCCCGCGGCGCGGGCGGCGAGCGGCAGCAGCGACGTGTCAGTGAGGCCGGGTGACACGTTCACCTCCAGCACCTGGACCGCTCCGTACTCGTCGACGACCGCATCCATGCGCGAGACGTCGCGCAGCCCGAGCAGCCGGTGAGCGGCGACCGCCGTCTCAGCGAGGCGATCGAGCACGTCGGCGTCGAGCCGCGCTGGGCAGTGGAACGTCGTGGCGCCCGGGGTGTAGCGGGCGGTGTAGTCGTAGATGCCGCCCGTCGGGCGGATCTCGACGGGCGGCAGCGCGACCGGTGTCCCGTTCTCCTCGACGACCGACACGGCCACCTCCGTGCCCTCGACGAACCGCTCGGCGAGGACCGTGTCGGAGTAGGCGAGGCAGCTGACCATGGCCGACGGCAGTTCCGCGATGTCGGTGACGACCTGCGCACCGAGCGCCGAGCCGCCCTGATCGGGTTTGATCATCATGGGCAGGCTGAGCTTGTTCACCATCGCCTCCAGGACGGCCTGCGCCCCGAGTGCGCGGAACGTCGTGTGCGGGAGCGCGACCCAGTCCGGCGTCAGGATGCCCGCTTCGGCCATCGCCGCCTTCGCCGTCGGCTTGTCCCACACGCGGCGGCAGGCGTGCGCGGGCGTGCCGACGAACGGGACGTCGAGGAGTTCGAGGACGGCCTGGATCGACCCGTTCTCCCCTTCTCCCCCGTGCAGCGCCACGATCGCGGCATCGGGCTTCTCCGTCCGCAGTCGGGCGACGAGGCTCGCGTCGACGTCCCACTCGACCACGTCGATCCCGACGCTGCGCAGCGCCTGAGCGAGCCGCCGCCCGGAGCGCATGGACACCTCCCGCTCGTGCGAGAGTCCGCCGGCCAGCACCGCTACCGTCCTGTCGATCACTGCCGCATTCTCCCCGCTGCGGCCGTGCCCAGCCGGGTCGGGGTCGGCGGTTTCACGTGAAACACGGCCACGTCCACGGCGCAGAACGGAACACCGCCTGCGGTTCGTCGCAGGCGGTGTTCCACGTGAAACCGTGATCTACGGTGCCGCTCTACGGGGTGTGCGGCGACGGCGCCTGCGGGCCTGGGCGCAGGGCGGGCCGTGCCGACGAGCCGAACGTGCGCACCACGTCCAGCTCCGCCTCCAGCACGCGGGCGAGCCGGCGGACGCCCTCGGTGATGCGCTCCGGTGGTGGGTAGCAGTACGAGAGACGCAGCTGCCGGCTGCCGAGCCCGTCCGCGTAGAAGCCGGTGCCCGACGCGTAGGCGACGCGGGCGGTGACGGCGCGCGGGAGCATCGCCTTCGTGTCGACGCCCTCCGGCACGGTGAGCCAGACGTAGAAGCCGCCGTCGGGCACGTTCCAGCTGCAGCCCTCCGGGAGGTAGGTCTCCAGTGCCGCGAGCATCGCGTCGCGGCGCTCGCGGTAGGCCTCGGTGAAGGTCTTGATCTGCGCGCGCCAGTCGTGCCCGGCGAGGTAGCGCGAGACGAGCATCTGGTTGAACGACGGCGGGCAGAGCGTGGCGGACTCAGCGGCGAGCACCAGCCGGTCGCGCACCGCGGGGGGGACGAGCGCCCAGCCGACGCGCAGCCCGGAGGCGAACGTCTTCGAGAACGAGCCGAGGTAGATCACGTCGCGGTCCATCGACCGCAGCGCCGGGTAGCGGACACCGCTGAAGCCGAGCAGACCGTAGGGGTTGTCCTCGACGACGGCGACGCCGTGCGACGCGCAGATCTCGAGCACCTCCGCTCGGCGCTCGACGGACAGCGTGACGCCGGCGGGATTGTGGAAGTTCGGGATCGTGTAGAGGAACTTCGGCACGATGTCTTCGGCAGCGAGCGTGCGCAGCGTGTGGCGCAGGACGTCCGGGATCAGCCCGTGCTCGTCCATCGCCACGTGCACGACGCGGGCCTGGTACGCGGCGAAGCTCCCGAGGGCGCCCACATAGGACGGTCCCTCGGCGAGCACGACGTCGCCGGGGTCGCACATGATCCGCGTGACCAGATCGAGGGCCATCTGCGACCCGACGGTGACGACGACGTCGTCCGGATCCGCGCGGATCCCCTCCTCCGCCATCACCTCGCAGATCTGCTCGCGCAGCAGCGGGATGCCCTGCGCCGAACCGTACTGCAGCGCGGTCTGCCCCTCACGCGCGACGAGGTCGGCGACCTCGGCGGAGAGGGCATCGAGCGGCAGCGCGGCCAGGTTCGGCATGCCGCCGGCCAGCGACACCACCTCGGGTCGGCTCGCCACCGCGAACAGCGCCCGGATCTCCGACGCGGTCATCCCCGCCGTGCGTGCTGCGAACCGCTCTGCTGCCGGGACGTCGGTCTTGTGATCGTGCTGGACGGCGGGCGGGCGCGGTTCGGACACGCTGTCTCCCGGTTGACTGGGGGCGGACGATCAACCCCGAGTGTAACCGGGACGGGCGAACCTCCTACCCTTCGTCGTCGCTGAGACACCGGTCGCAGCAGATGGGGTGTCAATCCGGCCTTCTTCGATCTATCGTCGAAGGTCCTGGTGCGGAGCGTGCCGCGCTGGTTCGGGGTTCTGCGTGGGGTTCGCCGCCGGAGGTTGATGTTGTCCTGGCACATGGCTGCACTCACGCTGGACAATCTGGATGATCTGCCCAAAAGGTGTCGCCGCTGCGTCTTCTGGGAGCTCTCGGAGAACCTCGGCGCGCACGCGGCCGACTTCGGTTCCACCGAGCTCGAGAAGGAGGCGTGGGTCTCCGAGGTCCTGCTCGAGTGGGGCTCCTGCGGCCGGGTCGTCTACATGGACGGCGCACCGGCCGGATACGTGATCTACGCGCCGCCGTCCGCGGTGCCGCGCGCTGCTGAGATGCCGACCGGCCCGGTGAGCGCCGACGCCGTACTGCTCACCACGATGCAGGTGATGCCCGAGTTCGCCGGTGAGGGCCTGGGACGGCTGCTGGCGCAGGCGGTGGTGAAGGACCTCACCCGCCGCGGTGTGAGGGCGATCGAGGTGTTCGGCGAGCAGCAGCCCACAGAGCCGGGCTGCCTCGTGCCGGCCGAGTTCCTCCGGCGGGTCGGGTTCAAGACGATCCGCCCTCACCCGCGCTGGCCGCGGCTGCGCATGGAGCTGCGCTCCGGCCTCACGTGGAAGGAGGACGTGGAGGCCGCGCTGGAGCAGCTGCTGGGCACCATCACGATCCCCATGCAGTCCTCGCCGGTCACCGGCGTCCCGAGCCGGGCAGGGGTGCGCTCTGCGAGCCGCTGCGGGACGGCTCAGGGATCGGCGCGGGAAGCGGCTCAGACGGCTTGTGCGCGGTCGCGCTCCATCTCGTAGGCGAGCACGTCGGCGTAGGTGAAGGTGCCCGTCGGCTGGTCGTTCTGGCCGAGCAGGTACAGCCGCTTCACAGCGACGAGGATGCCCTCGGCCACGACGTCGCGGAACGCCGGGTCGAGCAGCTTGCGCCGGTCGCCGATGTGGGTCAGGTAGCCGATCTCGACCCGCACGGTCGGCATGCGCGTCAGCCGCAGCAGGTCCCACGTGCGGCCCTGCACGCGGCAGTCGAGCATGCCGGTGCGGGCGAGCAGCTCGCGGTGGATCAGCCCGGCGAGCGCCTCCCCGACCGTCGACGTGGCGCCGGAGCCGTTGCCGAAGTGGAACGTGGCCAGCCCCTGCGCGTGCAGCGACGGGTTGGCGTCCGTGTGCAGCGACAGGACGAGGTCGGCGTTGGCGTTGTTGGCCAGCGCGGCCCGCTCCGGCTCCGACGGGCAGGTGTGCTCCTGCCGGGAGAGCATCGCGTCCATGCCGGTGGCGGCCATCCGCCCGACCAGCCGCCGCGCCAGGTCCCACATGAGGTCTGCCTCGGCGACCCCGGCGACCACGACCCCGCGGTCGGGACCGCCGTGGCCCGGGTCGACGACGATGCGCTTACCGCGCAGCCGCGGCCCGGACTGGCGCAGCTGCTCCTCCTCGCGCAGCAGCCGCGGCCGGCCGCCGGTCACCTTGCGGCCGAGCTGGCGCAGCGACCGGAGGGTGGCCGGTCCGCACAGGCCGTCGGGCACGAGGCCGTACTCGCGCTGGAACCGGCGCAGTGCGCGCTCGGTCTGCTCGTCGAACACTCCGGCGGGGCGGCCCGGGTCGTAGCCGAGCTCCAGCAGCCGCTCCTGAAGCGCGACGACGTCGTCGCCGGTCATCGGCGAGGAGATCATCAGGCCGAGCATGCGGTCGCCGAGCTTCCACCCGGCGTCGCGCAGCGCGCGGTACGTGGCGGGCCCGACGATGCCGTCGCAGATGAGGCCGCGCTGCTGCTGGAACGCCCGGACCGCACGCTCCAGCTCCTCGTCGAAGAACGACTCGTCGGGTGCCGGGGCAGGGTCGAGGAGTCCCAGATCGCGCAGTCTCGAACGGATGTCGAGGACTGCGGGACCGCTGTCACCGTAGCGCAGCTGCATGCACCCCTCGCTCGTCGTCCGGTCGTCGTGCTCGGCTGCTCGTATTGTGCACTGCCGTCCCTCTACCGAGCGGCAGCGGGCCGTGTTCGGGCGTGTTCGGCACGTGATAGCGCAGGTCGAGTCACTCTCCCCGGGAACTCCGATGCCCCGGATCGGGAGCCGATCCGGGGCATCGTGGCGCTGAGTGCCGAGCACCGCCCGAACCGCCGCGGGCACCCCCGGAACGGGGTACCGCCGGGCGGAGCGGCCTCAGGACAGGAAGTCGGCGAGCTCGTTGAGCAGGGCGGCCTTCGGCCGTGCGCCCACGATCTGCTTCACCGGCTTGCCGTCCTTGAACACGATCATCGTCGGGATCGACATGACCTGGTACTGGGCGGCGGACTGCGGGTTGGCGTCGATGTCGAGCTTCGCCACCTTGATCTTGTCCTTGTGCTCGCCCGCGATCTCGTCGAGCACCGGCGCGACCATCTTGCACGGGCCGCACCAGGTCGCCCAGAAGTCGACCAGGACGGTCTTGTCGCTGTTGATGACGTCCGACTCGAAGGTGGCGTCGGTGACGTCGACGGTGTTGGCGCCCATCAGGGGTCTCCGTTTCTCGTGGGTCGGGTTCAGGCGGTGGCGGTGGCGACGGCGTCGGACGCGGTCCCGTACCCGCCGCCGACGAGCTCGGTGGGGATCTCGGCCTCGGCGAGCCAGCGCTCGGCGTCGATCGCTGCGGCGCAACCGGAGCCGGCCGCGGTGATGGCCTGCCGGTACGTGCGGTCGACCAGGTCGCCGCAGGCGAACACGCCCTCGACGTTGGTGTGCGTGGTGGGCGACTTGACCTTCACGTAGCCGTCGTCGTCGAGGTCGACCTGGCCGCGGACGAGCTCGCTGCGCGGGTCGTGGCCGATCGCGACGAACATCCCGCTGACCTCGAGGTCGCGCTCCTCGCCCGTGCGCGTGTCACGCAGGCGCAGCCCGCTGACCGCGCCGTCGCCGATCACCTCGGCGACCTGGGCGTTCGTGATCCACTTGATCTTCGGGTCGTTCTTCGCGCGCTCCAGCATGATCCGCGAGGCACGGAACTCGTCGCGCCGGTGGATGATCGTGACCGAGTCGGCGAAGCGGGTGAGGAACGTTGCCTCCTCCATCGCGGAGTCACCACCACCGACGACGGCGATGTCCTTGCCGCGGAAGAAGAACCCGTCGCAGGTGGCGCAGGCGCTCACCCCACGGCCGAGCAGCTCCTGCTCACCCGGCACGCCCAGGTAGCGGGCCGCGGCCCCCATCGCGAGGATGACCGCCTGCGCGCGGTAGGTGACGCCGTTCGCGACGACGGTCTTGACGGGGCCCTGGAGCGAGACCTCCTCGACGTCCTCGGCGCGCAGCTCGGCGCCGAAGCGCTCGGCCTGGGCACGCATCTGCTCCATGAGCTGGGGGCCCATGATGCCCTCGGGGAAGCCCGGGAAGTTCTCGACCTCGGTCGTGGTCATGAGCGCACCCCCGAACTGGGTGCCCTCGAAGACCAGCGGCTGCAGCTGCGCCCGCGCCGCGTAGATCGCGGCGGTGTAGCCCGCAGGGCCCGAGCCGATGATGATGACCTTGCGCAGGTCGTCGGTGGTCACTGGCCTGCCGTCCTCTCGTCGCGTACGCCCGGATCAACACGATGACAGGCGCCGGCATTCCGGTGGCTGCGGGGGTCGAGCCCTGAGCGTGAGGTGTCTCTCAGGGGACCTCCCGCCGGGTCAGCACCGCCGTGCACCGCTCGTCGACGACCACCGCGGTGAACTGGCCGAGTCGGCCCGTGCCCAGCAGCAGGAGGGTGCCCGGGCGGCCGTCGAACAGCACCTCGCGGCCCCCGACGAGCGGGGCGTCTGCCGGTACGTCCGGGGCGACCGCGGCCAGGCACCGGGCCCGCCGGTCCGGGTCGGCCAGCTCCCCGGCGTCGGCGACGCCGCGGGTGGCCAGGGCCTCACCTGCCAGCTGCACGCCCGACACCTCCGGGCGCGCCGGTGCTGTGAACACGCCACCGACTGCCCCGCCGACCACGATCGCCGCACCGGTGACCGCGGCGGCCAGGCCACCGAAGAGGCCGAACCGCCGTCTGCGGGCTGCGCGCACGGGCTCGGTGGCGGTCGTCAGCTCCTCCACGAGCGCCGCCCAGCGCTGTGGGGCGCCCTCCGGCAGCGGCACCTCCGAGGCGACCGCCAGCTCCGCCCGCGTCGCCGCCAGCGCGTCCACGGCGGCCCCGTAGCCCGGCTCGGCGGCCAGCTCCGCGCGGCGGACCATGAGCGTCGCGGCATCGGCCTCCCGGCCGGCCACGAGGCCCTCCTGCACTTCGGCCACCTGCTCCAGCAGCCGGTCGGCCGGCAGCTCCCGGTCGCTCATCCGGCCTCCTCCCGCAGGTGCCCCAGCAGCACGGCGAGCTTCGCCCGGCCCCGCGCGCACCGACTCTTCACCGTCCCCGGACGCACGTCCAGGATCTGCGCGGCGTCGGCGACCGACCAGCCCTCCATGTCGACGAGCACCACCGCGAGCCGGTGCTCGACCGACAGCGCCGCCAGCGCCTCGTCGATCGCCATCCGGGTGGTCAGCTCGGCCGCCGGATCGCTGCGCCGCGGCGCGGCCGGCTCGGTGTCGGGCATCGGCACCGTGCGCCGCGACCGGTCGTGGCGCATCCGGTCGATGCAGGCGTTGACCACGATGCGGTGCAGCCACGTGCTGACCGCCGCGTCGCCGCGGAACGTGCGGGCCCCGCGGAACGCCGCGATGAGCGCCTCCTGCACCGCGTCCTCGGCGTCCACCGGGTTGCCCAGGGCGCGGACCGCCACGCTCCACAGCCGCCGCTCGTGCCGGCTCACCAGCCGGCCGAACGCCGTCCGGTCGCCCGCCCGGTGCGCGGCCAACAGCTCCGCGTCGCTCGGCGACGGTGGGGTCACCCGCCGAGCGTAGGTGCGCGAGATCGTCCGCCGTGGGCGTTCCGGAGAACTCGCCGAGGATCAGCCCGTCGCCCGCCGGAACTTGATCTCGTCGATCTGCGTGGCGATGTCCCCGTTCACGGTGGACAGCTTCGTGATCCACACCAGCACGTGCTTGACCGGCTGGCTGTTGGCCAGCGGGATCGTGGTGCTGCCGGCGTTCAAGGTGGCCGTGGCCATCACCGCGGTCTCCTCGAGCGCGGCGTCGACCGACGGCGTCGAGCGGATCTCCACCACCGTGCCGACGCTGGGCGACTCGATCGTGAGGTCGGCCAGCTGAACTGCCGATTCGAACGTCACCACCACACCGATGCCCGGCTTGAACGCGGGGAACTGCTGCTTGTAGGAGGACGTGCGCCACGAGCTGTTCGGGTCGCCGTCGATCACTCGGCCCACGCGCGAGCCGTTGTCGCCGTCGCCGAACTTGTCGTAGACGTCGGCGTCGAGCGCGAGCACCGTACCGGTGCGCGGCACGGCGGCGGCCGGCGCGTTCGCCCCCGGCGCGGCCAGGCTCCCGGGCACGACGATCGCGGGCTCGCTCGGGGTGAACACCGACAGCACCTGCGAGCCGACGAAGCCGAACGTCGCCAGCACCGCCACCCCGAGCGCGGACAGCCCCAGCAGCAGCTTCCGCCGCCGCCGCGGATCGGGTGGGGTGGCGTCCTTCTCCTGCCAGACGTCGCCCGGCTCGGCCGGGACGCCGTCGCGCTCGGGCGGGAACAGCGCGACCCGCTCGTCTTCCTCGACGACCTGGTCGAGGAGGGCGCGCACGGACGCGGCGGTGTGCACGTGGCCGGGGCTGCCCTCCGGGCCGAGGGTGCCGACCGTGAGCGTGTCGAGCTCGACGGGCACCCCCGGGCGCTGCGTGGACGGCGGGACGGGGACGTCGTCCGCGTCGCGGAGAGCCGCCTCCAGGCCGGCCCGGGCGGCGTCGGCGCGGCTGAGCGGCCACTGCGCGGTGAGCAGCGTGTAGAGGACAGCGCCGAGGCCGCGGACGTCGTCGGCGGGGGTGGTCTCCGGCCGCGGCATGGCGAACCCGATCTGCGCCCGGCCGTCCGGGGTGACGCGGACCCGCTGAGGATGGTCGCACCCCAGCACCAGTCCGTGCAGGTGCGCCGCCTCGGCCGCCCCGGCGAGCGGCAGCACGGCGCGGGCGGCGGTGAGCGGGCGCAGCAGCCCGCCGGAGACCGCCTCGGCGAGGCTGCGGCCCGGCACCCACTCGGTGACCGCGACCCCGAGCACGTCGCGCGGCAGACCGGGCGCGCCGGGGGTGAGCACGTCGAGCAGGCGGGCGCAGCCGCGGTGCTCGAACGAGCCGGACCGCAGCGCGCGGCTGACCATCTCCTCGGCGCGGTCGCTCCAGCCCGGGTCGGCACCGGCGGAGTCGACGCCGAGGCGGCGCAGGACGGTCAGCGCGACGTCGCGCTGCAGCACGGTGTCGACGGCCTGCCAGAACTCCGCACCCGCCGCCGGATCGGTGCCAACCCGGGTGGTGAGGCGGTAGCGCCCGGCGAAGACGGAGCCCGGAGCGGTGCCGTCCGACGCGCTCTTCTCGGCGGTCTCGTCAGCGGCCTCGTCAGCGCCCTGGCCGGTGGTCTTGCCGGCAGTCTTGTCGGCGGGCGTGCGGTCGTGCTCGGCCTCGGCCTGCGCCGGAACGGTCGCCGGCTGGGTGCCCGGCTGCGTGTCGGGGCCCGGATCCTCGGAGTGGGCGGCGCCGGACGGTGGGCTCACCAGCTCACTCACCGCTCCGCCTCCCCCGACTCGGCCCCACCGCCTGAACGAGCCTACCGTCCCCGGTCGCCGCCTCGTCGAGGATCGAAGCGGGCGGCGAGCCCCGCGAGCCGCCGCACGACGGGATCCAGCTCGGCCACTCGCAGCAACCGCAGCCCGACCACCGTCAACGGCAGCCAGAGGAGCGCGCCGACCACCACCTGGATCCACGCCCTGGCCAGCGGGGCGAGGCCCGACATGGGGCCGAGCAGAGCCACGACGCCGCGCGCCGCGAGTGCAGCCAGCGCCGCGGCGACGAGGGTGCGCCACAGCGTGTTGAGCACCTCGCGGGCGCGCACGCTGCCCAGCCGCCTGCGCAGCAGCACCTGGCCCACCAGGGCGCCGGCGATGAACGACACCGCGTTCGCCGCGACCAGGCCCAGCACGACGTCCTTCGGCGGGAGCAGCAGCGGGCAGATCAGCAGCAGCGGTACCTTCACCAGCACGGTGACCAGCTGGATCAGCGCCGGGATGCGACCGTCGGTGAGCGCGTAGAACACGCGCAGCTGCAGCAGCGTGATCGCGTAGGGCACGAGCCCGAACGCTGAGCACGCCAGCGCGAGCCCGATCTGCGCGGCTCCCTCGACGCCGGAGGAGCGCCACCCGAACAGGGCCACCCCGATGGCGGGGCCGAACGCGGTGAAGAACGCCGCGAGCGGCAGCAGGAACACCGTCGACAGCCGGCTGCCCAGGCTGAGGTCGTCGACGACGTCCCCGGTGCGGCCCTCGGCGGCGGCCCGGCTCATCCGCGGCATCAGCGCCGTCAGCAGTGACACGCCGAGCACCCCGTACGGGACCTGCAGCAGCAGCCACGAGTTCGCGTACACGACGTACGCACCGCCGTCCGCCGCCGTCGCCACCTGGGTGGTGACGTTCAGCCCGATCGCGCCGATCAGCACGTACGCGATCGCCCAGAGCGCCAGTCCGCCGGTCGCGGTCATGCGCGAGTCCCAGCCCCACACCGGGCGGTACCGGAACCCGATCCTGCGCATCGCCGGCAGCAGCACCAGCGTCTGGGCGACGATGCCCAGCGTCGTGCCGATGCCGAGCACGAGCAGCTTCGCGTCGCCCATGCGGACCGGGTCGAGGCTGATCTCCCCCGGCACCGCCACGTACACCGCCAGGACGACCAGCACCACGATGTTGTTCAGCACCGGTGCCCAGGCGAACGCGCCGAACGAGCCCTTCGTGTTCAGCAGCGCCCCCATGAGCGCGCCCAGCCCGTAGAACACGATCTGCGGCAGCAGCAGGTAGGCGAACGCGGTCGCCAGCTCCCTGTTGCCGTCGGACGAGATGTACAGGCTGGTCAGCAGGGGTGCGGCCGCCATCGACAGCGCGGTCGCCACCAGCAGCGCGGCGCCCGCGAGCGTGAACAGCCGCCTGGTGTATCGCTCGCCGCCGTCCGGGTCCTCGGTCTGCGCCCGCACCAGCAGCGGGATCATCACGCTGGAGAGCACGCCGCCGATCAGGAACTCGTAGACGATGTTCGGCAGCGTGTTCGAGACCGTGTACGCATCGTTGAGCACGGTCGCGCCGAGCACCGCGAACAGCGCGATCTGCCGCAGGAACCCGGTGATGCGGCTCACCAGGTTCGCGATCGCCATCATCCCGCTGGAGCGACCGATAGCGGCGTCGCTGTCCTTGCGCGGGACCGTCGGCGCGATCTGCAGCGTCGGGAAGATCTCCGTGACCGGCTCGGTGTAGAACCGGCGGATCGGCGCCGTTACCGCCCGGGGATCGGCGTCCGGGACGGGTCGGGGCGGACGTCTCGGCCCCGGGCCGGGCCGCCACTGCCGAGGGGGCCCGGCAGGCGGTCCGGGGACTGGTCCGGCGGGGGGCCGGGGTCCGGGTCGCGGTCCTGGACCGGGTCCGGGGGCGGGCCCGGCGGGAGGTCCGGGGGGAGGCCCGGGCCGGGCGGGTGGTCCGGGCCGCCACGGCGGCGCCGGAGGACGCGACGGGCCACCAGGAGCACCAGGAGCGCGCCCGCCGTCGCCGTCAGCCATACAGTGATGGTGCCGTAGGCGGTCGAGACCACCTTGAGCCGACTCGCCGCACCCAGCTGTCCACCCCCCGGTGTGATGACCCGCGTCACCACCGTGAACTGCCCGGATCGGGTGACCTTGGCGTTCACCGAGAGCTGCCGCCGGCCCAGCGGCGGGATGCTCTGCTCGGCGATCGGGGCCACCTGCAGACCCGGTGTGGGGGACACCTCGATCCGCACCCGCACCGGCACCGGCAGCCCGTTGACGATCGTGATCGGCAGCGGCGCGTCGGAGGTGCCGAGCGAGAACGGGATGGTCGGCTCCACGACGGCGACCAGGCCGCGCAGCGCTTCCACCCGGTCGTCCTGCAGCCCGGCGAAGGTCTCCGCGGCACCCGGCGAGCCGCGCAGCGCCGCCGACAGCGGGCGCACCAGGCCGCGCCGGACCGGCGTGAACGCCTGCTCGGGGCCGACGCCGACGGTGCCGGGATCCGGCTCCTCCGCCGCCGTGACGAGATCGGCCAGCGCAGCACCCGTCCGGCGGACCTGCTCGACGACCGCGCCCGGGATCTCCCGGGCACCGACCGGGGTCGGGTACACGAGCGCGCGCTGCGGCGCGTCCTGGTCCGGTCCCGAACGCAGCACGTCCACCGGGTTGCGCGGGGTCAGCTCGCCCCGCGAGATCAGCTCGGACACGGCCGACAGCAGCGCCCGGGCGCCGGTCCCCTCCACCCCCCACTCGCGGGGCGGCGCCAGCACCATCGGATCGCCGGACGCGGCAGCGCGGTCCGCCTCGGCTGCGCGGAAGGCCAGCGCGCCGATCGTGTCCTGGGTCGACAGCGGTGTGCTCGTGCCGCTCGGCGTCGTCGTCGCCGCCGCTCCGCCGATCGCCACTCCCGAGACCTGACGCGTCGACGCCTGCCCGGCCGCCGTCAGCAGGGGATCGGACAGCAGCGCGTAGAGCGGCGAGCCGGCGATCGTGACCATGCCCCGGCTCCGCCGGAGCCGGCCCTGCTCGACCGCGTCCGCCGAGAGGATCAACGCCTGATCGCCCGCCTCGACGATCGGGGCCAGCGTCGGCTCGTCCACCGCGCCGTCGGCCGGCCAGGTGACCGGGGGCAGCGCTGAGAGACCGAGCAGCTCCTGATCGGTCAGCAGGTCACGCGCGTCCCGGATCGTCTGGGTGGCCACCGCCCCCAGCCCGCCGCGGGTCAGCGCGACCAGGTCGGCGTCAGCGTAGGGCAGCGCCACCGTGCAGCCGGCCTTGGCGACCGACGCCAGCATGTCCAGCCACTTCCCGGCGGCGTCCGCGCCGGTCCCAGCCGCTGCCGAGCCGTCCGGTTGCAGCACCTCGTAGCCGTCGCGCATCGCGGCCGCCGTCTCGACCAGCGCCGGATCGATCGCCAGGCACGTCGCCGCCCGCACCGGCGAACCCGCCGGCGCCTCCTGGGCGACCGCGGTGACCAGCCCGTGCAGCCGCCCGCCCGACGCGAACGACGCCGCCAGCGCGTCGTCGGCGAGCAGCGTCTTCTGACCCGGCACCGTCGCCAGCCGGTGCGGCCGATCGCTGATCGGGTAGAGCATCGAGAACGGCACCGCCGATCCCGTCGAGCGGGGGCTCACGCCCGCGCTGCGGCCGTCCGGCGGCAGCGAATGCACGGGGAGCAGCATCCGCACCGCCGCCACTCGGGCCAGCTGGCCGCGCGTCGGGACGCCGTTGACGTTCACGAGGATCTCGTGCACCCCGGTCTGACCGAGCGCCAGCCCCTCCGCAGGCGAACCGCGCAGCGGCACCGACAACCGGAACGGGATCGACTCCCCCGGCGCCAGCTCGTCCGCGATCGGCTGGAACTGCGGCGTCACCGCGTCCGCCGCGGCGTTGCCCTCCAGCGCGTCGCGCAGCGCCCCCTCCGTGGTGATCGGGTTGCCGCGCTGCACCCGCGCCCGCAGCTGCTCCACCGGCTGGTCACCGGTGTTCGTCAGCGTGCCGATGATCGTGAGCGTGTCCGGGCCGGTCGCCGTCACGATCCGCGGCGACATGTCCGTCAGGTCCAGGCGCAACGACACGCCCGAAACCCGGTCGACCGCAGGTTCGGCGGCAGCCGCGGCACCGGTTCCCCCGAGCGGGCCGATCAAGCCCGCAAGCAGCAGCACCGCGGTCGCGACCAGGGCCGCGACCGGTTTCACGCGGAGTCCTCCAGAAGTTCGGTGGCGCGGCGGATCAGCCGCCGCTCGTCGGCGTACGCCAGCCGGCTCTCCAGCTGGTCCAGTGGCACCCACGCCACCTCGGCCACCTCGACGTCGTCGTCGCACAGCTCCCCGCCCAACGCGCGCAGCAGGAAGTGGTGCACGGTCTTGTGCACCCGGCGGTCCTCGGCGACGAACCAGAAATCGATGGTGCCCAGCGGCGCGACCACGGCGCCGATGATGCCCGTCTCCTCCTCGACCTCGCGCACCGCCGCCTCCTCGGCCGTCTCACCGGCCTCGATGTGGCCCTTGGGCAACGACCACAGAAGGCGCCCACGACGATCGAGCCGGCCGATCACAGCGGCGGCGCCAGAGCTGTGATCGACGACGAGTCCCCCCGCGGACGTCTCGTCCACGGTGCGTAGCCGTCTCCGGCGGTCGTGGGATCGGCCCGCGCGACGCCCACCCGAGCGACTGCGCGAGGTCGACATGACTAGATGGTAGCTGTGTTTGATTGCCTCCTGCTCCTTCGTCGCAGGAGCTGGGTGGTCGCCTCGCGGAGGTCTCGGTCAGGTGCGGTCAGAGCGCGGGATCCGGCCTTCGGCTGGCTGGAGGGTTCGGTGCCGGGGGCGCGAGCCGTGCGTTCGGTGCGGCGAGTCGCGCAGCTGGCACGGCGAGTCCTGCGTTCGGTCTGGAGCGTGCGGCACACGAAGCGGAGCCCCGGCACCCTGCCGGGGCTCCGCTCGCTCGGGGGTTCGTCGGTCGGCGGCCGTGGTCACAGCTCCGGCGTCGGTGCCGACCGCGAGCGAGGGCCATCAGGTAGAAGAGGTCACCTGCGGTCCAGCCACCCTCGAGCTGCCGTGACCACCACCCGGGGAGCGGTCGTCAGGTCATCCGGGCGAGCAGGCCGCCGTCGGCGAGCAGGGTCTGCCCGGTGATGAAGCTCGCGGCGTCGCTGACCAGGAACAGCAGGATCTTCGCGATCTCCTCCGGCTGCGCGGCGCGGCCGAGCAGGCAGCGGTCCACCTCGGCGCGGACGGTCTCCGACCAGGTATCGGCCATGTCGGTGAGGACGAAGCCGGGAGCGACGCAGTTCACCGTGATCGCCGGCGCCAGCTCGCGGGCGTAGGTGGTGGTGAGGTTCTCCACCGCGGCCTTGGCCGCGCTGTACGCCGCGACCTCCGGTGAGGAGAGCGGGTCCTGCCCGCGGATCGAGGACACGGTCACGATCCGGCCGTGGCCGCGGCGCTGCATCGCGGGGGCGACCGCGCGGATGAAGTGGGCCGGGCCGAGGACGTTCGCGGCGAACTGGTCGAGCCAACCGCCGGTGTCGCCCCCGCAGGCCGGGGTGGCCGCGACCGCCCCCAGTGCGCAGACGAGGCCGTCCGGGACGATCCCGTCGGCGAGCAGGCCCTCGACGGCGGCGGTCACAGCCGCCTCGTCGCGTCCGTCGCAGGTGATCGTGCGGGCCGACAGCTCCTGCGCGAGCTCGTCGAGGCGCGGGCCGGGCCGGCTGCCGTGCAGGACGACCTTCGCGCCCGCGTCGACGGCGAGGCGGGCGGTCGCGGCACCGATGCCGCGGGAGGAACCGGCGATGAGCAGGGTCTTGCCGGACAGGCCGAGCAGATCGGTCATCAGTGCGCACCTTTCGGATCGGGAGGGGGTCAGGAGTCCGCGACCACGGCGAGGATGTGCGTCGCGACCAGGCACGTCGTTCCGTCCTGGGTGGCACCGCGCACCGCCGCGCGGACTCGGCGGCGCTCCTCGTCGATCGACTCGACGGTGTAGTCGATCGTGACGGTGTCGCCGATGCGGACCGGGCCGGTGAAGCGGACCCGGTCGTACCCGGCGGAGACGGTGGTGCCGGGGATGCGGCCGGCCAGGATCGTCGATGCGGTGGACGCGAGCCCCAGGACGAGCACACCGTGCGCGATCCGGGTGCCGTACGGGGTGGTCCGCATGTACTCCTCGTCGACGTGGTTCGGCGCGAAGTCGCCGGTGATCCCGGCGAACAGGCCGACGTCGGACTCGGTGACGGTCTTGCGGAACCGGACGGTCTCGCCGACCGAGACGCCGAGGCTCATCGCGTGCCTCCGCGGGCGGCGGTGACGGCGCGGACCTCGACGGACTCCACGGTCGCGGCGGCGGCGAGCCGTTCGACGAGATCGACGGCGGGTCGCACCGGGTCGGCGAGGGCGGCCAGCGCGAGCCGGACGGCGACCGGTGGCCTGCCCGCCAGCTCGTCGGCGATCGCCCTGGCGGCCGCGACCGGGTCCGGGGCGACCCGGTCGACGAGCCCCCAGTCCAGCGCCGTCGCGCCGGTGACCCGTTCGCCGAGCACCAGCAGCCGCCGCGCCCGCTGGGTACCGACGAGGGCGGGCAGCCGGCTCAGCCCGGACCAGCCCGGCAGCGTGCCGATCTCGATCTCCGGCATGCCGAGGACGGCGTCGGGGGCGGCGACCCGGAACGTCGTCGTCGCCGCCAGCTCCAGCCCGCCGCCCAGGGCGTGCCCGGCGACGGCCGCCACCGTCGGGACGGGCAGGGCGGCGAGCCGGGCGAAAGCGCGCTGGCCCGCCGGCGTCCACTCCTCAACGGCCGCCCGCGGATCGACCTGCGCGAACTCGGCCAGGTCGGCCCCCGCGCAGAACGACGGGCCCTCTCCGCGCAGAACGACGGCCCGCACGTCCGGGTCCTCGGCGAGCCGATCGGCGCACCGGCCGAGCTGCGCCAGCATCTGCGTGGTGAGGGCGTTGCGCCGGGCCGGCCGAGCCAGCACCAGCTCGGCGACCGGGCCGAGGCGCTCCAGCCGCACGGTCACGACGCCTCCAGCCCGTGCAGGGCGAGTACGCCGCGGACCCGGTGCGCGGCCAGCTCGGGATCGTCGAAGTACCCGATCGCGTTCGCCGCTTCGTAGACCCGGAGCAAGTGATCGAGGCTGCGTGCCGACTCCCGCCCGCCGATCATGCGGAAGTGCGGCTGCTGCCCGGCCAGGTACGCCAGCCAGACGATGCCCGTCTTGTAGTGCTGGGTCGGCGCGGTGAACAGCAGCCGCGCCAGCTGCTGGGTCGGGCCGAGGACCTCGCGGAAGCCCGCGGTGTCCCCGCGCTCCAACCGGTGCAGTGCCGCGGCGGCGTAGCGGGGGACGGCGGCGAACGCGCCGAGCAGCGCGTCGCTGTGCCGCCCCGCCTCGTCGTCGACCATCAGGTCGACGTAGTTGAAGTCGTCCCCGGTGAACATGCGGACGCCGGCGGGCAGCCGAGCCCGCAGCGCCCGCTCGGCGGCCGCGTCGAGCAGGCTCAGCTTGATCCCCGCGACGACCGGCGCGTGCCGGCCGATCAGGTCCAGCACGGTCTCCGCAGCGCGGCCGGGATCGGTGCTGCCCCAGTAGCCGCGCAGCGCCGGGTCGAACACCTCCCCCAGCCAGTGCAGCACCACCGGCCGTCGCGCGGCTGCGAGCACCGCGTCGTAGACGGCGAGGTAGTCCTCCGGCCGGGTGGCGGAGGCCGCGAGCTGCCGGCTCGCCATGACGACGGCGGTGCCGCCGCGGTCCTCGACGAACGCGAGCTGCTCCAGGTACGCCTCGGTGACGGCGGGGAGCGCCGCCGGGCCGGGCGGGAGCTGGTCGGTGGCGATCCCGACCACCGTCTCCCCGCCCGCCTCGGCGAGGGTGCGGTCGATCAGGGTCCTGGCCTCGGTCCAGCCCAGCCCGCTGCCGCGCTGGGCGGTGTCCATGGCCTCGGCGACGCCGAGCCCGAGTCGCCACATCCGCCGCCGCACGGCGAGCGTGGCCTCCCAGTCGATCGCCGCCTCCGCGGTCGACGCCCGCCAGGGATCGGCGACGACGTGGACGGCCGCGTAGACCTTCCGGCACGAGACGGGCTCGGCGGTGTGCGGGTGCCCGGCGGGTTCACCGAGCGGGACGGTGGCGGCGGTGCCGTCCGGTCGGGGTAACCGGACGGCACCGCGCGTCGGCTGCGCGACGGTCATCGTCAGTGCTCGTGCACCAGGACGCCGCGCAGGTTGCGGCCCGCGTGCATGTCCTCGTAGGCCTCGTTGACCTGCTCCACCGTGTAGGTGCGGGTGACCAGGTCGGCGAGGTTGAGGTGCCCCGACTTGTAGTACGACAGCAGCTTCGGGATGTCGTGGCTCGGGTTGGAGTTGCCGAAGAGCACCCCGCGCAGCGTCTTGGCGTACACCACCAGCTCCAGCGGGTTGACCTCGATGCCCGGCTCGTGCGACCCGATCGACACGACGGCGCAGCGGCCTTCCTTGCGGATCGCGGAGAAGGCTTCGCCGATGATCGCGCCGTCGACCCGGCCCACGGTGACGATCGCCGCGTCGGCGCCCTGGCCGTTGGTGACCGAGTGCACGAACGGCATCGCCTCGGCGATCGAGCTGAACGCGTGGGTGGCGCCGAACCGCAGCGCCGACTCCCGCTTGAACTCCACCGGGTCGACGGCGACGATGTGCATCGCGCCGGCGTGCCTGGCGCCCTGCACCGCGTTGATCCCGACGCCGCCGACGCCCATCACGATCACGGTCTCGCGGGGCCGCACGGCCGCGCCGTTGACCGCGGCGCCCCAGCCCGTGGTGACTCCGCAGGCGACCAGGCAGGCGATCTCGAACGGGATGTCGTCGTCGATCTTGACGCACTGCTCCTGGCTGGTCACCAGGTAGTTGGCGAACGTCCCGAGGCGCTGCATGGCACCGCACGGGGTGCCGTCGGAGAAGAAGAACCGCGGCGTGCCGTCGAGCATGAACCCGGTCTGCACGTCCCGGCCGTTGTCGCAGATGTACTGCATGCCCTGAGCGCACCAGGTGCACGTGCCGCACATCGGCAGGTAGGCGGTGGCGACGTGGTCACCGACCTGCACCCGGGTGACGCCGGGGCCGACGGCGTCGATGATGCCGGCGCCCTCGTGCCCGCCGACGAACGGCAGGTCGACCACGGAGTCACCGGTGACGATGTGGTCGTCGGAGTGGCACAGGCCGGAGGCCATGACCTTGATCCGGACTTCACCCGGGCCCGGATCGGCCAGTTCGAGGGTCTCGGCCGTCCACTTGTCGCCGACCGCCCGCACGACTGCTCCACGAACCTGCATCACATGCTCCCTTGCACACTGATCCATCGACGTTCCGTCAGCAGGTCCACGTTGGCCGACCCGCCGAACCGCTCCCCGCAGCCCGACGCGCCGATCCCGCCGAACGGGACCTGCGGCTCGTGCATCGCCGTCGTATCGTTGACGTGCACCATCCCGGCCCGCAGCCGCCGGGCGAGCACCCGGCCGCGCTCGACGTCCCGGGTGAACAGGGCCGCTGACAGCCCGTACTCGGTCCGGTTGGCCAGCGCGATCGCGTCCTCGTCGTCCTCGGCCACGGTGATCGCTGCGACGGGGGCGAACGTTTCCTCGTCGAACAGCGGCATCCCGGGCCGGACCCCGCTGACCACGGTCGCCGGCACGTACCGGCCGTCGTGCCCGCCGCCGATGTGCAGGGTGGCTCCGCGGGCCACGGACTCGGCGACCATGGCGGCGGCGCGGGCGGCCTGCCGTTCGCTGATCAGCGGGCCGAGGTCGACGTCACCGGTCGCGGGGTCGCCGACGGTGAGCCGGGCGGCGTGGTCGGTGAGCGCGGCGGTGTAGGCGTCGGCGTGCTCGCGGACCACGATGTGCCGGCCGGTGGCGATGCACACCTGGCCCTGGTGGACGAACGTCCCGGCGGCCGCGCAGGAGACCGCGAGATCCAGGTCGGCGTCGGAGAGCACGACGGCGGCGTTGTTGCCGCCGAGCTCGAGCGCGACCTTCTTCAGGGTGCGGGCCGCGACCTCGGCGACCCGGCGGCCGACGGCGCTCGACCCGGTGAAGTGGATCATGTCGACGCCCGGGTGCTCGACGAGGGCGGGCCCGGCGTCGTGCCCGGGCAGCACCGCCAGCACGCCGTCCGGCAGGCCGGCGTCCACCAGCACCCGTGCCCAGGCGAGCCCTCCGGAGTGCGGGGTCTCCGGGGCCGGTTTGAGCAGCACCGCGTTGCCGAGCGCGAGCGCGGGCGCGGCGATCCGCAGCGCCAGGTGCATGGGGAAGTTCCAGCCGGTGATCAGGCCGATCACCCCGACCGGGACCCGTTCGACGACGTTCTCGCGGCCGGGCCGGACGGACGGCACGATCTCGGCCGTCGGGGTGAGCGCCAGCGCGCCCGCGAGGTGCAGCTCCTCGATGCTGTCGCCGACCTCGCCCTCGGCTTTGCGGCGCGTCCCGCCGGTCTCGGTGATCACCAGGTCGACGAGCTCCGGGCGGCGGGCGTCGAGCGCGGCGGCGGCGCGGCGCAGGACCAGCCTGCGCTCAGGTCCGGGCGTGGCGGCCCAGCGCGGTTGCGCCTCCCGGGCCCGGGCGATCGCCGAGTCGACGTCGTCGCGGGTCGCCTCCCGGACCGGGGGCGGGGTGGTGGTGAGAGTGGTCATGGGGTCCTCAGCGGTGCGGGGACCGGGGCCGTCCAGTCCAGCGAGCTCGCGGCTCGGCCGAGCATCAGCTGGTGGATCTGGCTGGTCCCGTCGATGATCTGGATGATCTTGGAGTTGCGGAAGTAGCTCTGGACGAGGTAGTCGGCGTGCACGCCGGCCCCACCCAGCAGCTGGACGGCGACGGTGGACTGGGTCATCGCCGCCTCGGTCGTGGCGAGCTTCGCGGCGGAGATCAGCGTGTTGTCGCCGCCGCCCCCGGCGGCGAAGCTCGCCAGCGCGGCGTGCACGAGGTGCCGCCCGGACAGGTACGCCGCGAGCATCGACCCGAGCTGGGCCTGCAGGAGCGGGTTGCGGGCGAGCGGCCCGCCGAAGGCCTCCCGTTCGCCCAGGTAGGTGGTGCACTCACGGAGCGCGCCGCGGATGAACCCGAGCGCGTACGAGGCGCAGTCCAGGCGCGCCAGGTTGACGCCCTCGAGCATCCCGGAGAAACCCTCGACGTTCATCCGCGCCTCGGCCGGTACCCGGCATCCGGAGAACGTGAGCGTCCCCAGCGGCACACCGCGGAACCCGATGAGCGGCTCCGGCGGGCCGGCTTCGGCGCCTTCGGTGGCGAGGTCGACGACGAACGCCGCCGTGTCCGCGTCCCGGCCGCGGTGGTCGAGCTTGGCGAGCACAACGGCGAACCGGGCCCGCGGGCCCTGGGTGATCCAGGCCTTCTCCCCGTCGAGGACGTAGTGGTCGCCGTCCCGGCGGGCGACGGTGGTGATCGCGCGGACGTCGGTGCCGGCGTGCGGCTCGGAGATCGCGAACGCGCCGAACCCGGTCCCGGCGAGCAGACCGGGCAGCCAGCGGTCGCGCACCTGCGGGTTCGCGTACTTGCACAGCATGTAGGCGTGCAGCCGGGCGATCGACAGCGCGAGCGCGAACGAGCCCGAGTACGACGCGACGATCTCGTTGCTCTCGTGGGCGAGGGCGAACCCGGCCGGGTCGATCGCCCCGCGTTCGTCGACGATCAGGCCCTGCAGGCCGATCTCGGCGGCGGTGCGCATGAGGTCGGTGTCGTAGATCGCGGTGCCGTCCTCGATCGCGCGGACCTGGGGCAGCACCTCCTTCTCGCAGAACTCCTGCACCACGGCCAGCAGCTCGCGGGTCTCCGCGGTGGTCTCGAACAGCCCGGTCACGACGCCACCCGCCCTTCGGCCGCGGTGAACAGCCGGGCCGGCATCGGCACCACCTCGCGATCGACGACCGGTTCGAAGCCCATGAGCGCGGTGATCCCCTCGACGGTCTGGCCGGGTGCGATCTCCCGCAGGGCGACGCCCCGGTCGGTCAGCTCGAACACGGCGCGTTCGGTGACGTAGAAGACCTCCTGGCCGCGGGCTCGGGCACGGGCCGCGTTGAAGGTCATGTGCTGCACGCGCGGCACGAACTTGCGCACCCGGCCCTCGGAGAGGACGGTCAGCCGCCCGTCGGCGATCTCGGTGCGCAGCCCGCCAGCTGTGAGCGTTCCGCAGAACACCACCCGCCGGGCGGACTGCGAGATGTTGATGAAGCCGCCGGCGCCGAACACCCGCCCGTCGACCAGCGACGAGTTGACGTTGCCCTCCGCGTCGACCTCGGCGAACCCGAGGCAGGTGACGTCGAGGCCGCCGCCGTCGTAGAAGTCGAACTGGGCGGCGTGCTCGACGACGGCCTCGGGGTTCCACGCCACGCCGAAGATGACCCCGCGGGCGGGCACCCCGCCGACCAGGCCCTGCTCCACGGTCAGGGTCAGCTCGTCGAGCCGGCCCTCCTCGGCGACCACCGCGGCGACCCCGTCGGCCATGCCGACCCCGAGGTTCACCACGGCACCCCGGGGGATCATGGCCGCGGCCCGGCGGGCGACGACCGCGCGTTCGGTGAGCGGCAGGGGCTCGGCCAGCCCCAGCGGGACGGACAGCTCGCCGGAGAACGCCGGCTCGTAGTCGGTCTGCGCGGTCTGGCGCTGCTCGGGATGGACCACGACGTAGTCGACGAGGTGCGCCGGCACGACCACGTCCCGCGCCTTGAGGCTCCCGGCCGCGGCGACCCGCTTGACCTGGGCGATCACGATGCCGCCGCTGTTGCGCACGGCGGTCGCGGCGGCCAGCACGCCGATCTTGGCAGCCTCCTGCTCGAGGGTGAGGTTGCCCTTCTCGTCGGCCGTGGTGCCACGGATGAAGCCGACGTCGAACCGCGGGGTCCGGTAGTGCAGGTACTCCTCGCCGTCGATCTCGACGACCCGGACCAGCTGTTCGGTGGTGCGGTCGTTGAGCCGTCCGCCGTCGATGCGCGGATCGCAGAACGTGCCCAGCCCGGTGCGGGTGAACAGGCCCGGCCGGCCCGCGGCGGTCTCGCGCAGCAGCTGCGCCAGCACGCCCTGCGGCAGGTTGTAGGCCTCGAACTCGCCGTCCTGGGCCATCGCGGCGAGCTTCGGCGACATCGCCCAGTGCCCGGCGACCATCCGGGCCAGCAGCCCGGGCTGGGCGAAGTGGTCGATGCCCGAGCCGGCGCGGTTGCCGACACCGCTGCACGCCAGCGCGGAGATCCCCTGCGGGTGGCCGGTGCGGGCGAAGCGCTCGCCGAGGGCGGACAGCAGCAGGTCGGGCTCGACGACCCCGCCGCCGGAGGCCTCGATGAGCAGGCTGGCGCCGTCGGGAACGAGTGCGACGGCCTCCTCGGCGCTGACGAACCGTGCCTTGACGTCCTTCGTGTACCTCACGGCATCACCCCGCCGCCGTTGGCCGAGATCGTCTGCCCGGTGAGGAAGGAGGCCGCGTCGGAGAGCAGGAAGCGGATGACGGCCGCGATCTCGTCGGCGGTGCCGAAGCGGCCGAGCACCATCTTCGAGGTCTTGCGCTCCACCCACTCCGGCGTGGCGTGCGGCCGGGTCATCGGGGTGTCGACCGGGCCGGGGGCGACCGAGTTGACCCGGATCCGCGGCCCGAGTTCGTGCGCGAGCGCCCGGGTGAGCCCGAGCGTGCCCGCCTTCGAGGCGGTGTAGGCGGCGACGTCCCGGGCGCCGGTGTAGGCCAGCTGGGACGCGACGGTGACGATCGCCGCGCCGGTGGCCCGCTGCAGGAACGGCAGGGCCGCGCGGGCGCAGCGGTAGGTGCCGGTCAGGTTCGTCTCGACGGTGCGGTGCCAGATCGCGGGCTCCAGCTCGGCGAACGGCACCTGCTCCATCACGCCTGCGGCGGTGACCAGGCCGTCCACCCCGCCGAACCGGTCGGCCGCGGCGGCGAACAGCGCCGCGACGGACCCGTCGTCGAGGACGTCGACCGGGACGGGGTGGGCGCGGTCCTCACCCAGCCGGTGGGCGAGCTCCTTCGCGCTCTGCTCGTCGTCGGGGGCGGGTCCGTGGCCCAGCACCACCGAGGCACCGGCCCGCACGGCCAGTTCGGCGGTGGCCGAGCCGATGCCGCCGGACGCGCCCGTGATCACCACGGTGCGGCCGTCGAGCCGGGCGAAGGGATCCGGCCCGGACGAATGGGTATCGCTCACGATCATCCCTTGAATGCGTAGGAGAGGACGGACTCTTCGTCGGCGCTCGCGGCGTCGAGCTCGCCGACGGTGCGCCCGCCGCGCATGACGACGATGCGGTCGCAGGTGAGCAGCAGTTCCTGGAGCACGGACGAGACCATCACGATGGCCAGGCCGGACTCGGCCAGCTCCCGGATCAACCGGTGGACCTCTGCCTTCGCACCGACGTCGATGCCGCGGGTCGGCTCGTCGAGCAGCAGCACCCGGGGCCCGGTCGCCAGGACGCGGCCGAGCACGACCTTCTGCTGGTTGCCGCCGCTCAGCGTCGCGACCGGGGCGCCGGGATCGGGCGCCTTGATCCGCAGGCGCTTCGCGTAGGCGGCGTAGAGCTCGGCGCCGCGGGCTCGCGAGACCCACGGTCCCCGCGACAGCGCGTCCAGGGCTGCCAGCTCGAAGTTGTGCTGGATGCTGTGGTCCAGGCTCAGCCCCTGCTCCTTGCGGTTCTCCGGGACCAGGCCGATCCCGGCGCGGATGGCGTCACCGGGCCGCCGCGGCCGGTACGGCTCGCCGAACAGCTCCATGGCGCCCGCGGTCGCGCGGGTGGCGCCGAAGATCGCGGCGAGCAGCTCGCTGCGACCGCTGCCGACCAGACCGGCGACGCCGAGCACCTCACCCGGCGCGACCTGCAGCGACGCCGACACCACCCCCGGCGCGGCGAGCCCGTCGACCCGCAGGGCCGGGCCGTTCGGGGCGATGCGCTGCGCGGACCGGTCCCCGCGCTCGTACACCGCCGAGACGTCGGAGCCGATCATGTTGCGGATCAGCGCGTCCTCGTCGAACGCCGAAGCGCGGTCGGAGGCCACGAGCCGGCCGTCGCGCAGGACCGTGACCCGGTCGGCGACCTCCAGCACCTCGGTGAGGTCGTGGCTGATGAGCACGATGCCGTGCCCGCCGTCGCGCAGCTCCCGCATCAGCCCGACCAGGCGGCGGGCGTCCTCCGGGCCGAGCGAGGACGTCGGCTCGTCGAGGATGATGATCCGAGCGTCCTGGGCGAGCGCTCGGGCGATCTCCACGAGCTGCTGCCCGGAGACCGACAGGGTGGCCGCGGGCCGGCGCGGATCGACGTCCAGGCCGACCCGCTCGAGGTAGGTGCGGGCGAGCGCGGTCAGCCGCCTGCGGTCGATGAACCAGCCGTGCGCCGGCTCGATGCCCATCAGCACGTTCTCGCCGACGGACAGCGACGGGATGACGGTCAGCTCCTGGTGCACCATCGCGATGCCCTGGGCGGCCGACGCAGCGGCTCCGCCGTGCCGGGGCCGCCCGTCGACCAGGACCTCGCCCGCGTCCGGGGCGTACACCCCGAACAGCACCTTCGACAGGGTGGACTTGCCGGCGCCGTTCTCACCGACCAGTGCGTGGATCTCTCCGAGGTGCACGTCGAGGGTGACGTCGCGGAGCGCGTGCACCCCGGAGAAGCTCTTGGTGATGCCGGTCATCCGCACGAAGGCGGTGTCGGCCGGTGCGGAGATCGTGCCGGTCATGACGTCGTGCGGTCCCGTCGGACGAGCCGGTCGAGTACGACGGCGGCCACGATCACGGCGCCGGTGACGATCCGCTGCCAGTAGTCGGGCACGTTCAGCAGCTGCAGCCCGTTCACCAGCGATCCGATCAGCAGCGCGCCGAAGAACGTGCCGGCGAGCCGGCCCCGGCCGCCGAAGAGGCTCGTGCCGCCGACCACGACCGCGGCGATCACGTCGAGCTCCAGGCCGACGCTGCCCGCGGGCTGCCCCGACGACAGCCGCGACGACAGGATGAGCGCCGAGATCGCGACGCAGATGCCGCCGAAGACGTAGACGAACATCAGTACCCGGTTGACCCGGATCCCGGCGAGCCGGGCGGCCTCGGGGTTCCCGCCGACGGCGTAGATGCGCCTGCCGATCTTCATCCGGTGCAGGACCAGGTAGCCCAGCCCGAACACCACCGCCATGATGATCACCGGGATCGGGACGCCGAACACGTCGCCGAGGCCGATGCGCAGGTAGGGGCCGTCCGGGATCGACACCGGGCTGGAGTCGGTGACCAGCAGCGCGACGCCGCGGACTGCGGTCATCGTGGCCAGCGTGGCGATGAAGGCCGGCACCACCGCGACCGTGACCAGCAGCCCGTTGAGGGCGCCGACGACCGCGCCGACCGCCAGGGCGAGCAGGACGGCGAGCACCGCGCCGCCGAGCGAGTGCCCTGCCGGGTCGGCGGCCAGGCTCAGCGCCGCGAGGCTGCCGGTCAGGGCGGCCAGCGAGCCGACCGACAGGTCGATCCCGCGGACCAGGATGATCAGTGTCATCCCGACCCCGGCGATCGCGGTGATGCTCACCTGGCGCACGACGTTCGTCAGGTTGAACACCGTGAAGAAGTTCGGCGCGATGATCGCGAACAGCACCAGCAGGACGGCGAACGCCGCGATCGGGCCGAGCTCGGCGAGGCCGCCGGCCCGGGACCGGATCCGGGACGCGGGCCGGGTGGTCACGGGGGCGCTCTCGATCAGCTGCGTGCTCATCGGCAGCTCCTCGGGTCGTGGCCGGGCAACGGTCAGAAGGCCGGCTGGAGGGTGCCCGCGCGCACTTCCTCCGCGGTCACCAGCTCGCCGAGCTGGACCGAGTAGGCGGGGACGGGCTCGCCGCGCAGGTACTTGACGGTCGACTCCACGGCCGTGGCCGCCGTGGGCAGGTGCCGGACAGTGGCCAGCGCCTTGCCGGCGGCGATCGCGTCGAACATCTCCTTCTGGCCGTCGAGCCCGATGACGTCGATGCCGCTGCGGCCGCTCGCCTCGATCGCGGAGATCGCGCCGAGCGCGGCCTCGTCGTTGGCGCCGAAGATCAGCTGGACGTCGGGGTGGGCGGCGAGGATCGACTCGGCCGCCTTGGCCGACGCGTCGCGGCGGTACTGGCCGGGCTGTTCGGCGACGATCTCGAAGTTGCAGGCCTTGCGCAGCTCCAGCTCGAAGGCGCTGGTGCGGGCCACACTGGACTGGTCGCCGGTGATGCCGGAGATGATCGCGACCTTGACGCCCGGCTGGCCTTCGTAGTGCTTGACGATCCACTCGCCGATCGTCTTGCCCTCCGACGCGTACGGCGCCAGCGCCTGCGAGGCGGGCTTCACGCCGAGCATGCCCTTCTGCGTGAAGCTGTAGGCGATGTCGCGCTGCTGGGCCTCCTGCAGGACCGCGTTGAGACCCTGGGTGTTGGCCGGCATCATCACGATCGCGTTCGAGCCGCTCGCGATCGCGTTCTGGATGTCGTTGAACTGCTTGTTGACGTCGTCGTTGGCGCTCACGACGTCCAGCTGCACCCCGAGCTCGGCGGCCTTCGCCTGGGCCAGCTGCTGCTGGGTGACCAGGAACGGGTGGGAGAGCCCCTCGATCGAGAAGGTGATCTTGATCGGCGCGTCCGGCGGGAGCGGCTTGGGGTTGGTGTTCAGGGTCTTTCCGGCATCGGCCGCGGCGATCCCGTAGAGGTTCTTCGACAGGGTCTCCTCGAGCTCGGCGATCCGCTGGGCGTTCTCCGGGCAGTTCGGGCTGATCGCCTGGGCGTCGACGGTCGAGGCCGTCGAGCCGCCGCATCCGGCCAGCAGCAGGGTCGCCGCCACGACGGCGGCGCCGAGGGTGATCGATCGCATCGGTGCGATCTCCTTCCGTTGACGGGGGAAGAGCCGAGGGGTCAGGTGCGACGGGAGCGCCGGGCCGGGGCCATCGCGACCGGCGGGAAGAGCAGGCTCGAGATCTTCTCGGCGGCCTTGATCAGCAACGGGGCGAACTCGTCGACCGCCCGGTGGTCGTCGAGCCGGAACTTCGGCGCGCCGATGCAGACGGCGGCGACCGCGTTGCCGAGCGGGTCGAGGATCGCGGTGGCGACCGACCGGACGTCGGGCTCGCGCTCCTCGAAGTTCAGGGCGTAGCGGCGCTTGCGCACCTGCTCGAGATCGGCGGCGAGCTCCGCCATGCTCGTGACGGTGTTCGGCGTGTACCGGATGTAGTCGAGCCGGGGGAGCAGCCGCTCCACGAGCACCGCGGGCAGGAACGCGAGGATCGCCTTGCCCTGCGAGGTGGCGTGCAGCGGAACCCGTTGCCCGACCTCGCCGTACATCTGGACCGGGTGCGGCGAGCGCAGGCACTGGACGTAGGTGACCTCCAGGCCCTCGCGCACCGACAGGAAGACCGTCTCCCCGCTGGTCTCCCGCAGCTCCTCGAGCACCGGCAGCGCCAGCTCGCCGAGCGAGCGCCGATCGATGCGCAGCGTCCCGAGCAGGCGGGCCTGCGGCCCGAGCTCGTAGAGCTTGGTGACCTCGTCCTGCACCGCGAAGCCGCGGTCGCACAGCACGCGCAGCAGCCGTCGCGTCGTGCTGAGCGGGAGGTCCAGTGCCTGGGACAGGCTCGTGAGGTTCGCGCCTCCGGCCTGGATGCCCAGCTCGCTGAGGACGTCGAGCAACCGGTAGGCCGCCTGCGCCCCTTGTACTTCCACCATGTGGCAACTCCTCGTCGTGTTGCGGGCGAAAGAGTGCGGATTCGGCAGGCGATCTGTCAAGATGTCCGTCGAAATCTCCCAGGAAACTCGGGATTTCAGATGCTGGATCGCCGTGGAACATGTGCGCCACGATGTGGCGATATTCCACGATGTGACAGTCTCGCGAGGTCGGTGTGCGGTCAGTGACGGGACCCGGGTCGGCCGACGCGGCGAGTCGCACGTCCGGTCGGGTGAGTGCTGCTGCGCCTCACCCGCCCTCTCACCCGCTGCCTCACTCGCCGAGTCGCGTGTTCGGCCCCGGTTGCGGGTGCCCGGGAACACGATCGCCTCCGGCGGGGGCGCCGTCCGGCGGCCGGTAAAGTGGTTCGCCGTGTCTCCTGCAGTTTCCGCACCCGCCGTCGACCCCGAGCTGCAGCGCGCGCAGGAGAATGCGGTTGTGCAGCTGATCGCGGTACCGCCGGTCGCCGAGGAGCTCGCGGCCGAGTTCGCCGCGGCCGGACATCGGCTGTACCTGGTGGGCGGCAGCGTGCGTGACGCACTGCTGCAGCGGCCGGTGAGCGACCTCGACTTCACCACCGACGCGCGGCCCGAGCAGGTCGTGGCGCTGCTGAAGGCGCGGCGGGGGCCGATCTGGGACACCGGCATCGAGTTCGGCACCGTCGGCACGAAGCGCGGCGACTACTCGATCGAGATCACGACGTTCCGCTCCGACGCCTACGACCGCGTCTCGCGCAACCCGGTCGTCGCGTTCGGCGACTCCATCGAGGACGACCTGCGCCGGCGTGACTTCACCGTGAACGCGATGGCGCTGGAGCTGGTCCCGGACGGCCAGCACCGGTTCGTCGACCCGTTCGGCGGCCTGGCCGCGCTCGCCGCCGGCACCCTCGACACGCCGGCCACGCCCGAGGAGTCGTTCGCCGACGATCCGCTGCGGATGCTGCGCGCCGCGCGGTTCGTCTCCCAGCTCGGGCTCACCCCCGCCCCGCGCGTGGTCACCGCGATGACGGAGATGGCGGGGCAGCTCAGCCGGATCACCCGCGAGCGCGTGCAGGCCGAGCTGACCAAGCTGATCCTCGGCCAGCACCCGCGCCGCGCGATCGAGCTGATGGTCGACACCGGCCTCGCCGAGGACGTGCTGCCCGAGGTGCCCGCGATGCGCCTGGCCATCGACGAGCACATGCAGCACAAGGACGTCTACACGCACTCGCTCGTCGTCATGGAGCAGGCGATCGAGCGGGAGACCGACGGGCCCGACCTGGTGCTGCGGCTGGCCGCGCTGCTGCACGACATCGGCAAGCCGGCGACCCGGCGCAAGGAGCCCGACGGTCGGGTGAGCTTCCACCACCACGAGGTCGTCGGCGCGAAGATGGTGCGCAAGCGGCTGCGGGAGCTGCGCTACCCGAAGCAGATCGTGGACGACGTGGCGCAGCTGGTGTTCCTGCACCTGCGCTTCCACGGCTACGGCAAGGGCGAGTGGACCGACTCCGCCGTGCGCCGCTACGTCACCGACGCCGGGTCGCTGCTGGACCGCCTCCACAAGCTCGTGCGCTCCGACTGCACCACGCGCAACAAGCGGCGGGCCGCCGCGCTGCAGCGCAGCTACGACTCGCTGGAGGAGCGGATCGCCGCGCTGCGGGCCAAGGAGGAGCTCGATGCGATCCGGCCCGATCTCGACGGCAACCAGATCATGGAGATCCTCGGCATCTCGCCGGGCCCGCTGGTCGGCAAGGCGTACAAGCACCTGCTGGCGCTGCGGATGGAGCGCGGCCCGCTGGGGCACGACGAGGCTGTGGCCGAGCTCAAGCGCTGGGCGGCTGATCACGGCCTCTGATCCGGCCCCGGGTCGCTGCGAACGGCGCTTTCGTGAGGAACGGTGCTCACGAAGAGGGCCGTTGGTTGCTCTGGGGACGGTGTTCAGGACGGCGCGGCCGGTGCGCGGCTCGAGCCGGGTTCAGGAAGCCTTGCGGCGCCGGAGCAGCAGCAACAGGTCGTGCCCCAAGTAGCCCACGACGTAGAGCAGCGCGGCCGCCCCGAGCAGCAGCGGCGCGCGGCCGTCGGGCGGGGACAGCAGTGCCGTGACCGTGACGGCGATCACGTACCCGACGTTGAACACCACGTCGTAGAGCGCGAACACCCGGCCCAGCGCGGCGTCGCGCACCTCGCTCTGGACCGCGGCGTCGGTGCACAGCTTCACGATCTGGCCGGTCATCCCGATCACGAACGCGCCGGCGAGCACTGCGGGCATCGACAGCAGCGCGGCCACGACGACCTGGCTGAGCACGGCCGCGATCAGCGCCGCCCGCACGGTCCACGTGCGCCCGATCCACCGCACCAGCGCCGGGGTCACCACCGCGGCCAGCACCAGGCCGGCGGCGGTGCAGGCGAGCGCCTCCCCGATGCCCTCCAGCCCGGCTCGGAACACGCCCTCGTCGACGAACGCGTACCGGTAGAGCAGCAGCGTCAGCAGCGTGCTGATGCCGAACGCCAGCCGGTGGCAGCCCAGCGCGAAGAACGACGACGTCACCGTCGGGGTGGCGAGCGAGGCCTTCGCCCCGTCGAGCAGGCCGCGGGCGACCGCGATGAGGGCCTGCGGGTGCTCGTCGAACTGGTCGGGGCCCAGCCGTTCGCGGGAGAACCGCACCGCGATCAGCGCCGCGACCACCGCTCCGAGGATCGACACCGACATCGTGGCGGCCGATCCGGCGTCGTCCCCGCCGAACACGTGCCGCAGCCCGACCGCGCTGCCCGCCCCGAGCGCGGACATGCCCGTGCCGATCGTCACGGCGAGCGTGTTCGCCTCCACCACGTTGTGCTTGGGCACCACGTGCGGCAGCGACGCCGACAGCCCGGCCAGCGCGAACCGGCCGATCCCGGCCACCACCAGCGCCCCGACGTAGAACAGCGGGCCCTGGTTGCCGGCGAGCACCAGCAGCGCGACGAGCGGGATGATCGCCGCCTTCGCGAGGTTGGCGACCGTGAGCACCAGCCGTCGGTCCCACCGGTCGAGCAGGGCCCCGGCGAACGGGCTGACCAGCGAGTACGGCAGCAGCAGCACGGCCAGCCCGGCGGCGACGGCCAGCGGATCGGCCTGCCGCTGCGGGTTGAACAGCACGGACGCGCCCAGCGCGGCTTGGAACAGCCCGTCGCCCCACTGGGTGGCGAACCGGACCGCGAGCAGCCTGCGGTAGCCCCGGGTGCGCAGCAGGCGCACCACGCCGAGCCGGTCGGTCGTGGGGCGGGAATCCCCGGTCACGCCCTGTTCACGGGGCGTGGCGGAAGGCGTGGGCACGGTGGGCAAGGCTACGCGCTCGGGCAGGTGCGACGATGAGACCGTGGTGGACGCCCGATCCGGTGAAGGTCTCGATGTGGAACCGGGCAGTCTGCTCATCGCTGCACCCGGTCTGACCGACCCGAACTTCCGCCGCACGGTCGTGTACATGATCGAGCACCGTGCGCGCGGCAGCCTCGGCGTCGTGCTCAACCGGCCGAGCGAGGTGCAGGTGCGTGACGTGCTCCCCTCGTGGGCACCGCTCGCGTCGAGACCGCACGCAGTGTTCGTCGGAGGACCAGTCGAGAACGAGACGGCGCTGTGCCTCGCCACGCTCCGCGCGGGGCAGGACCCGAGGGCCGTACGCGGCCTGGTACCCGTACGCGGACCGGTCGCGCTGGTCGATCTCGAGTCCGATCCGCGCGCGCTCGAGCAACGATTGCGCGGGCTGCGGGTGTTCGCCGGGTACGCCGGGTGGGACGCCGGCCAGCTGGAGGGCGAGATCGCCCGTGGGGACTGGATCGTCGTGCCCGCCCTTCCGGACGACGTCCTGTCGGGGCACGACAGAGGGCTCTGGGAGCACGTGCTGCGCCGTCAGGGCATGCCCCTGGCGCTGCTGGCCACGTACCCGGTGGACGTGCGGCGCAACTAGCTGGGTGCGCCGACGCGCCCGGCGAGGGCGGTCGCGCCTGGCGCGTCCGGATCGTGCGGAGGACCGCCGGACGAATCTCCGCGCGGGTGTGTCCGTTCCGCGGCCGTCATGGCCACCACGGTTGATGCTCCTGTTGCCCCTGCTCGAGCCGGGACCACTCGCGCGCTCCTGACGGCCGGTGCGTTCGCCGGGCCGCGCTTCGTGGCCGTGTCCGGCACCGGGGGTCCTGACGCGTGGGGGTTCGACCTGTCCCGGCACGCGCTGAGCGGGCTGAGCCGCGGCTCCACGGGCTGGGTGCAGATCGCCGGGTTCGTCGGCGCGGGTCTGCTGGCGATCGCGCTCGCGGTCGCCGTGCGGCGGACGCGGGGCCGCGCCGCGGGCGTGCTCGTCGGCGTCGACGGCGCCGGGCTGGTCGGGAGCGTCCACCGCGGATCCGTGCGGCGGATTCCCGGTCGGGACGCCTCCCGACTGCCTCGGCGCGATGAGCTGGTACTTCCAGCTCCACTACGCGGTGTCGGTGATCGGGATCCTGGCGCTCGTCGCGGCGTGCCTCGTGATCGGCCGCCGCGCTGCTCGACGGGACCACGGCCGTGGTGGTCGTCGGGCTGCTGGGGCAGCCCGGGGTCGACGGCATCACGATCCGGCTCGCGCTGGCGGCGCTCGCGCTGTGCATCTGGACGACCGCGCTGGCGCTGCGCCTGCGGAGCGCGCAGGGCCGCCCGCTCTGACGCGACGGGCTGCCGATCCCGATGGCCGAGCAGGACCGTTGCTGCGGGACGCGGGCGTGATCGCGAAGGGACAGCGCTGGTCATGGAGGCGCTGCCCCGGGGCCGGTCGGGGCGTACCAACTGCAGGCGGCCATCGCGGCCGGCCACGACGAGGCCCCGGACGCGCAGTCCACTGATCGGCCGCAGATCGTCGCGCTGTCCGAGCTCCTGCTGCGGATCGACGACAACCTGATCGTGCGCCTGGACCACCTGCTCGCCGTCGCGGTGGTGGACGGCCCGGCGGCCGGGCTGACACTGCTGGACGAGGTGGCGGCCGACCCGCGGCTCGCACGCGATCACCGGGTGCCGGCGGTGCGGGCGCACCTGGTGGAGCGCTCCGGCGATCGCGCGGGTGCCCGTGCGACGTTCCTGGCTGCAGCGGGCCTGGCGGTCAACCCGATGCAGCAGCGCTACCTGGCCGGCCGTGCCTCGGCGCTGACGTGATCCAGCTCTCGTCGGTCAGCTCGTCCGCTCGGCGGTGTTCTCGGTGCTGTCCTCGCCGCTGCCGGTGCTGCAGCCGGCCACCCGATCGCAGCCCGGGCACGAGCCTCCGCAGACCGGCATGGGCGCGGGCCGGACCGCCGCCGCGGCGCGGTCGCCCACGGTGCCGGCGATGCCGGTGAACACCAGCACCCCGATCACCCCGATCACGACGAGCGCCCAGGCCAGGCCCGCGCCGGGCCCGGTGAGCAGCACGCCGCCGGTCAGCGCGCCGACCGCGCCCGCTGCGGCGAAGGGCACTGCCGCTGCCTTGTTGGCGACCTGGAACGCGGCGTCGGAGGCGAGCGTCGCGCGGGTCTTCACCCCGGCGAACCGGTTGCGCGGCAGCCGCCCGCGCGCGCCGAGGGCCGCGGTGGCCAGGAGCAGCAGGCCGGCGAGCAGGAGCAGGCCGCCGAGGACGGAACCGAGGTACGCGGGCACCGGTCCAGGGTAGGCGAACCCGATCGCAGGCCCGCGGCCAGCGGCGTTACCCTGAAAGACGTGGCCCGCCGACTTCTCGTGCCGGCCGCGCCGAGGTAGCGAAGACAGACATCCACGCCGGCGCGGCCGACCCCTCATGCTCACGGGCACGAGGGGTCTTCTGGTTTTCGGGCCGACAACGACCTTCCCTGGAGCGGGACATGACCACGGACACGACCACGACCGGTGCCCCGGCGGAGCCGTCGGGCGATCCCGATGCCCTGCCGTACCGCTACAACGCCGCGCTGGCGGCGGAGATCGAGCGGCGCTGGCAGGACCTCTGGGAGGAACGCGGCACCTTCCACACCCCGAACCCGGCCGGGCCGTGGGCCACACCGGAGGCCATCAAGGGCGAGAAGGTCTACCTGCTGGACATGTTCCCCTACCCGTCGGGGAAGGGGCTGCACGTCGGGCACCCGCTGGGCTTCATCGGCACCGACGTCCTGGGCCGCTACCTGCGGATGACCGGCCACAACGTGCTGCACGCGATGGGCTTCGACGCGTTCGGCCTGCCGGCCGAGCAGTTCGCCGTGCAGACCGGCGCGCACCCGCGCAAGACCACAGAGGACAACATCCGCCGCTACAAGGCGCAGCTGCGGCAGCTGGGTCTGGCGCACGACCCGCGCCGCTCCGTCGCCACCACGGACGTCGAGTTCTACCGCTGGACCCAGTGGATCTTCCTGAAGATCTTCGAGTCCTGGTACGACGAGGAGCAGCAGAAGGCCCGCCCGATCTCCGAGCTGGTCGAGGAGTTCGCCCAGGGCAAGCGCCGCACCCCCGACGGGCGCGGCTGGTGCGAGCTGACCACCGCCGAGCAGCGGAAGGTGATCGACTCCTACCGGCTGGCGTACGTGTCCGAGGCGCCGGTGAACTGGTGCCCCGGCCTGGGCACGGTGCTGGCCAACGAGGAGGTCACCGCCGACGGGCGCAGTGAGCGGGGCAACTTCCCCGTCTTCCGCCGCAACCTGAAGCAGTGGATGATCCGCATCACCGCCTACGCCGACCGGCTGATCGACGACCTGGACCGCGTCGACTGGCCGGAGTCGGTCAAGGCGATGCAGCGGAACTGGATCGGCCGCTCCGAGGGCGCTCAGGTGCGCTTCCCCACCACCACGAACACGGGTGAGCGGGTCGACATCGAGGTGTTCACGACGCGGCCGGACACGCTGTTCGGCGCGACCTACATGGTGCTGGCACCCGAGCACCCGCTGGCCTCTCAGCTGCCGCCCGCCGAGTGGCCCGAGGGCACCGACGAGCGCTGGACGGGCGGCGCGGCGACGCCGGCCGAGGCCGTGACGGCCTACCAGCGGGCCACCTCGCGCAAGTCCGAGCTGGACCGCCAGGAGAACCGCGAGAAGACCGGTGTCTTCACCGGTGCGTACGCGACCAACCCGGTCAACGGCAAGAAGATCCCGGTGTTCATCGCCGACTACGTCCTGATGGGCTACGGCACCGGCGCGATCATGGCCGTGCCCGCCCAGGACCAGCGCGACTGGGACTTCGCCGCCGTGTTCGGCCTGCCGGTGGTCCGCACCGTCGACCCGGGCGAGGACTGGGACGGCGAGGCGTTCACCGGCGACGGGCCGGCGATCAACTCCGCGAACGACGAGATCAGCCTGAACGGTCTGAACGTCGCCGACGCCAAGCGCACGATCATCGACTGGCTGGAGGAGAAGGGCTACGGCAAGTCGGTCGTGCAGTACAAGCTGCGCGACTGGCTGTTCTCCCGGCAGCGCTACTGGGGCGAGCCGTTCCCGATCATCTGGGACGAGGACGGCCCGCTGCCGGTCCCCGAGGACCAGCTGCCGGTCGAGCTGCCCGAGATCGCCGACTACTCGCCGAAGACGTTCGACCCGGAGGACGCCGACTCCGAGCCGGAGCCGCCGCTGTCGCGCGCCAAGGACTGGGTGCGCGTCGACGACAAGCACTGGCGCGAGACCAACACGATGCCGCAGTGGGCCGGCTCCTGCTGGTACTACCTGCGCTACCTGGACCCGGAGAACGACGAGCGCTTCGTCGACCCCGAGGTCGAGCGCTACTGGATGGGCCCGGACCCGAACAAGCCCGGCGACCCGGGCGGGGTCGACCTGTACGTCGGCGGCGTCGAGCACGCCGTGCTGCACCTGCTGTACGCGCGGATGTGGCAGAAGGTGCTGTACGACCTGGGGGAGGTCAGCGCCGAGGAGCCGTTCCGCAAGCTGTTCAACCAGGGCTACATCCAGGCCTACGCCTACACCGATGAGCGCGGTGTCTACGTGCCCGCCGAGGAGGTCGTCCAGAACCCCGACGGTGGTTTCACGTGGAACGGCAAGCCCGTGAACCGCGAGTACGGCAAGATGGGCAAGTCGCTGAACAACGTGGTGACGCCCGACGAGATGTGCGAGCGCTACGGCGCCGACACGTTCCGGCTGTACGAGATGTCCACGGGCCCGCTGGAGGCGTCGCGGCCGTGGTCGACGCAGGACGTCGTGGGCTCGCAGCGGTTCCTGCAGCGCGTGTGGCGCAACATCATCGACGAGCGCACCGGCGAGCTGCGGGTCACCGACGAGGCCCCGGACGACGACACGATGCGCCTGCTGCACCGCACCATCGCCGGGGTCCGTGAGGACTTCGAGGCGCTGCGCTACAACACGGCCGCGGCGAAGCTGATCGAGTACAACAACCACCTGACCAAGACCTACGGCAAGGTCGGGGTGCCGCGCGCGGCCGCGGAGCCGCTGGTGCTGATGATGGCGCCGCTGACGCCGCACATCGCCGAGGAGCTGTGGCAGCGGTTGGGTCACGAGGAGTCGCTGGCGTACGGGCCGTTCCCGGAGGCGGACGAGCGCTGGCTGACCGTCGACACGGTCGAGTACCCGATCCAGGTCAACGGCAAGGTGCGCTCGCGCATGACCGTCCCGGCCGACGCCGACAACGCCGCACTGGAGGCCGCGGCGCTGGCCGACCCGAAGGTCGTGGAGCTGCTGGCCGGGCGCACCCCGAAGAAGGTCATCGTGGTGCCCGGGCGGCTGGTGAACGTCGTCGGGTAGGTCCGATCAGAGCACGACGCGGCCGGGTGATGCTTGCTCACCCGGCCGCGTCACGTCTGCTCGGCCATCACGACCTCGGCCATCTCCACCCGGTCCAGCCCGGTGGCAGCTCCTGGTGGACGATCCGCGGCGCGCGGGCGACGACCGCCGGCAGCCGGCCGAAGAACCACTGCGCGTGCTCGGAGCGCACGTGCGCCTCGCCAGCCGCCTGGTCGGCGTAGTCGGCGAGCACGACGTACTCGTCGCCGCCCTCCACGCTCTCGTAGCAGGTGAAGCGCAGGTTGCCGGGTTCTCGCGCACCTGGGCCGAGTAGCGGACGATGCCGTCGAAGAAGGCCTCGCGCTGGTCGGGGCGCACGTCGATGCGGATGACGATGAAGATCATGGGTGCCTCCGGTCGGTCGCTCCGACCTCCGCGCACCACCGGCGCTCCTGTGCCGGCCGATCCGTTCAGCTGACGAGGATCCGGACCCTGCGTGCGCGGCCGCCGGAGGCAGCGGCGTGCGCTCGGCCCGCGACGGCAGATCATCGCTCCCGGTTCTGCTCCCGCTCCCGGGCCACCTCCTCCGACACGCAGATCCACTCCCCGACCAGATCGATGACGCACCGAGCGTCGTCCAGCGCCGCCTGGGCCACGTCCAGCGGCGGGGCACCGATCTCGGCGAGCTGCTGGCGGTTGAGCAGCAGCCGCAGCCGCCGCCCGGCCTCGGGGTCGAGCCCGCGCTCGCGCACCACGTGGCGCAGGAACGCGGCGACGACGGCGGACTCCCCGGCGGGCGGCACCCGATCGAGCAGCAGCAGCGCCGCCTCGGCTACCTGCAGCGCTCCGCGCAGCGCGACGGCCACCGACTGGGCGGTGAGCCCGGCGACGGCGAGCACGTGCCCGGCTGTCAGCTCGTCGCGAGCTCGGCCGATCGGGGCGGGAACGCTCACTAGACGATCCTCACCGCCTCGGCAGCGGCGCGGCGCAGCCGAGCCGTCTGCGCCTGCTCCAGCTCCCCCACCCGCACCGGCAGGGCGGTGAGGGCGATGCCCGACCGCACGCTGTGCCGCCACAGCAGCTCATCCATGCGGTCCAGCTCGGCCCACGGCGACTGCATGGCGCAGAGCACCACGACGAGGTCCAGCGCGGGGATCTCCGGCAGGTCCGACTGCGCCCACGGGCCGACGACGAGCACCCGGTCGAGCCGGTCGCCGTAGAGGATCGACAGGTCCACGGCGACGGCCGCGGCGAGGTCGGCGTCGTCCCCGGTCGGGTCGGGGTGCTCGGCGGCGGCCCGGTCGGCGACCAGCGGGTCCATCAACCCCTCGTTCACCAGCCACGCGAGCGCGCGCCGGCGGCCGCGGGCGTCGCGGAAGCGGAACCAGGCGTCGCGCAGGTCGGGGAACTCGACGAGCGTGTCCTTGAACCGGCGGAACGCCCCCGGCCCGTTGATGGCCCGGTCGAGCAGGTCGGCGGCGCGGCGGCGGTGCACGGAGGCGACGAAGTCGGCCATGTCGCGGTAGCTCTCGCGGCTCTCCGTGCGCCGGATCCGCACCCACCCCACCGCGGCCAGCTCCTCCGGCGCCTCGGGATCGCCGCCGCGGGTCAGGCTGCGGATCGCGCCGCTGTGCCGGTCGATCCACCACGAGCGGCCGTTCGTGCGGTCGTCGAGGGCCTGCGCGAGCGCCCCGAGATCGACGGCGGCCGGCTCCAGCATGCGGCGAGACTAGTGTCCGCCGGGCCGATCAGCGACGTCGTTCGACGGCGGCCACGACCCCCAGCCAGCCCATCGCCACGAGCACGGTCACCGCGAGCACGAGCGGACCGGCGTACCCGCCCGCCGTCGAGTAGAGGTCCCCGGCGAGGAACACCGCACCGGCGAGGCGCGAGCCCCGGGCGAGCCGCGCCTGACCGGTGCGGGAGTAGTGGTGCCCGGCGACGAAGTTCGCCGCGATCAGCGCCGCGAACGCGATCGTGCCGACGACGAGGTGGCCGATCGTGCTCGCGGTCATGCCGGGCACGCCCGGGTCGCCGACCGGGAAGCCGCCCCCGCCCTGCAGGACGAACGGGCCGGCCAGCACCAGCCCGATCCCGGTGACGGCGACCAGCCGCGGCGCCCACACCCCGCCGGGGCTGCCGCGGAGCGCCTGCCGCAGGCCGAGCGCGCCCGCGAGCGTGAGCAGCCCGCTGACCACGAAGTTCGTGATCTGCAACCAGCCGAGGTCGCCGTTGGACAGCATGCTGATCGGGAAGCGGACGAGGTCGAAGCCCTCGCGGGTGAACGCCTGCGCGAGCGAGACGACGCCGAAGACGACGGGTGCGGCGACGAGCCCGGCGAGCAGGCGCCGGGTGCGGACGTCGTGGGTGCGGGTGCGGGCGGCGGTCACGGTCATGGTCGGTCCTCTCGGAGCTGACGGGAACAGGTGCGCTCGTTCGTCGGCACCGTTCTCGTCGCAGTCCGGACACGGCGTCTGAACAGGGAAGATGTGCGTTCCCTGTCGCATCAGGCGTTCCCTGTCACATAATCCCGGGCGACGCACCTGCGTCCGAGAGCACAACGACCACGAGGAGGACGGGGTGCAGTTCCTGTTCACCATGAAGGACAGCGGCCACAGCGGCGAGGTCGATCCCGATCTCTACACCCGCATGGGCGAGTTCATCGCCGAGCTCAGCAAGGCGGGCGTGCTCGTCGCCACCGGCGGCCTGGACGCCGGTACGCGGCTGCGCAGCGAGAACGGCGAGCTGACCGTCACCGACGGCCCGTTCGCCGAGACCAAGGAGGCGATCGTCAGCTTCGCGCTGCTCGAGGTGCCCTCGCGGGAGGAGGCGCTCGAGCTGACCAAGCGGTTCCACGAGGTGCTCGGCGACGGCGAGTCGACGATGTACCAGGTCTTCGGTCCGGACACCGCGTGACACCCGACGTCGTCGGTGAGGTCTGGCGGGCCGAGTCCGCGCGCATCGTCGCCGGACTGGCCCGCCTGCTCGCCGGCGACGTCGGCCTGGCCGAGGAACTGGCGCAGGACGCCCTGGTCGCGGCGCTGGAGCAGTGGCCGGCGACCGGAGTTCCGGAGAACCCCGCCGCATGGCTGACCACGGTCGCCCGCCGCCGCGCGGTCGACGCGCTGCGCCGCCGGGCGCGCACCGATCGCGGCCGCGCCGAGCTGGCCCGCAGGCTCCAGGAGGAGCCGCAGGAGGTGCTCCCCGATCCGGGCGGCGAGCTCACCGACGACGTCCTGCGGCTCATGGTGGTCGCCTGCCACCCGGTGCTCGACCCGCAGGCCCGGGTCGCGCTGACCCTCCGCGTGGTCGCCGGGTTCCCCACCGCCGAGATCGCGCGTGCGTTCCTGCTGCCCGAGCCGGTGATCGTGCGGCGGATCAGCCGGGCCAAGCGGGCGCTGGCCGTGGCCCAGGTGCCGTTCGAGGTCCCGGAGGGGCCGGAGCGGGCCGCCCGGCTCGCGTCCGTCAGCGACGTGCTCTACCTCGTCTTCAACGAGGGCTACGCGGCCACCGGGGGGTCCGACTGGCTGCGGCCCGCGCTGTGCGACGAGGCGATCCGGCTGGCCCGCATGCTCGCCGATCTCGCGCCCGACTCCGCGGAGGTGCACGGCCTGCTCGCGCTGATGGAGCTGCAGCACAGCCGCCGCGCCGCCCGGGTCGACGCCGACGGGGTGCCGATCCTGCTGCAGGACCAGGACCGCTCCCTCTGGGACGCCGACCGGATCCGGGCCGGGTTCACGGCGCTGCTGCGTGCCCGGGGGGCCGGTGGCCCGCCCGGCCCGTACGTGCTGCAGGCGGCGATCGCGGCCTGCCACGCACGGGCGCGCACGGCGGCGGAGACCGACTGGCGCCAGATCGCCGGGATCTACGAGCTGCTGGTCCGGGTGCAGCCATCGCCCGTCGTCGCGCTGAACCGGGCGGTCGCGGTCAGCATGGTCGAGGGCCCCGACGCTGGGCTGCGGCTCGTCGAACCGCTGCTGGCCGAGCCCGCCCTCGCCCGCTACGCGCTGCTGCCCGGCACCCGCGGCGAGCTGCTGGCCAGGGCGGGTCGGGTGGCCGATGCACGGGCGGAGTTCCGCCGGGCCGCGGAGCTCACCGCCAGCGGCCCCGAGCGCACGGTGTGGGAGCGCCGGGCCGCGGCGCTGGGGCCGCAGCGGCCTGCTGGCCCAGCCCTCGGCCCGGCCGTGACGGAGTTCCTCGCCGGCTGCTCACCGTCGACCGCGCGCTCCTACGCCCAGACGCTGCACCGGCTGCGCCGCGATCTCGGCCCGGACCTGCCGGTCGCGGACCTGACCGCGCAGGCGGTCGCCCGCGTCGTCACCACGGCCTGGGCGGACGCCGCCGCGGCCACGTGGAACCGGCACCGGGCCGCGGTGCGGGCGTTCGCCGCGTGGGCCGGTGTCCCCGGACTCGACGCGCTGCTGCCCCGTCGGGCCGCGCCGCGGCGGCGCACCCGGCCGCTGCCGGTCGACCGCCTCGCGCTCGCCGTCGAGAACGCGCCGCTGCGCGAGCGGGCGCTGTGGCAGCTGCTGCGGGTCAGCGGGGCCCCGGTCTCCGCCGTGCTCGCGCTCGACGTCGAGGACCTCGATCTCACCGCCCACCGTGCGGGCGGCATCCGCTGGGACGCGGCGACGTCGGCCCTGCTCGCCGAGCTGGTGGGCGGACGCAGGCGCGGTCCGGTGTTCCTCGCCGCGCGCCGGCCCGGTCCGGGCCGGCCGCGCGCGCCGGCCGATCTCTGCCCGGAGACCGGCCGCGGACGGCTGTCCTACCCGCGCGCGGAGTACCTGTTCAAGCAGGCGTCCGGCGGCGCGACCCTGCGCAGCCTGCGCGGGACCGTGGAGGGGCCTAGAAGGGCCGCAGGCTGAGCTCGGTCAGCGCCGCGTCGTCCGGAGCGGTCACCGCCACCATCACGGCCCCTGCGACCGATTCCGGCCGCAGGTACTGGTCGGCGTCGTACGTGCCGCCCTCCTGCTCGACGACGTGCCGCTGCATGTCGGTGGCGGTCCGGCCCACGTGCAGCGACGTGACCCGCACGCCGTTGGGGGCCTCCTCGGCGCGCAGAGCGTCGGCGAAGGCCCGCAGCGCGAACTTGCTCGCCGCGTACGGGCCCCACCCGGGCCGGGCGACCAGCCCGGAGCCCGAGTTGAGCAGCACCACCCGGCCACCCGCCCGGCGCAGGGCCGGCAGCAGCAGCCGGGTCAGCTCGGCGACGGCGACGACGTTGATCTCGTACTCGCGCCGCCACACCTCGGCGGGCGTGTCGGCCACGGTCCCGATCTCGCCGATGCCCGCGGAGTGGACGAGCACGTCGAGGCTGTCGATGCCACCGACGGCCTCGGCGACCTCGTCGTGGTCGGTCAGGTCGACGGGCCACGCGCGGGCCCCGGGCAGCTCGGCGGCCAGCGCCTCGAGCCTGGCCGTGTCGCGGCCGCCGAGCAGGACGTCGTAGCCGGGAGCCAGTACGCGGGCCACGGCTGCACCGATCCCTCGCGACGCTCCGGTCACGAGGGCGAGTGGACGCAGGTGAGGCGCAGGTCCGGTCACGGAGGGCGACCCTACCTGGGCGCCCTCCGTGACGGACCGTTCACGAGATCCGGACCGGTCAGACGCGCCGGGCCGTGGTGAACGGCATGCGGTTGAGGTCGGAGATCTTCACCGGCTGCCCGCTCGTGCTCGCGTGCACGACCTTGCCGTTGCCGATGTAGATCGCGACGTGGCTGATCGGCTTGTAGAAGAAGACCAGGTCGCCGGGGCGCAGGTCGGACTTCGCGACCGGCTTGCCCACGCGGGCCTGTGCCGCGCTCGTGCGCGGCAGCGATACGCCGACCTGCTTGTAGGCCCAGCTGACCAGGCCGGAGCAGTCGAAGGCGTTGGGACCGGCGGCACCCCACTTGTAGGGCTTGCCGATCTTGGAGAGGGCCAGCTGCAGCGCGCTCGAGGCGCGCTGCGCCTGCACGTGGTCGGCCAGGACCGCGCCGGTGGGGTCGATGGTGGTGGTCGTCAGCGCGACGGGGGTGACGACGGCTGCGGAGCCGTCGGCGGGGGCGGCGAACGCCGGGGTCGCCGGCAGCAGCGCAGCGAGGGCAGCCACCGACGTGGTGACGACGGCGCGGCCGAAGGTCCGACGGAAGGTCGGGTTGGGGGTGTGCTGGGGCACGGGTCGTTCCTCGGGTGTCGCACCGCCGGACGGTCGATGCGCGTCCATGGGGGGGTGGACGTCGACGACGCGCGGGGACGGCGTGCGGGCCGGCGCGGTGGCCGGCCCGCACCCCTGCGTGCCTGTCCGGCGGTGACCCCAACGTCCGACGCTCCGGATGAGCGCCGGCCCGTGAGGCCGGGCGGGAACGTTACGAACGGATAAACGGAATGGGTATGACGTATCTAACATCCGCGCAACGAGTTTCGGTGAGGGCTATCACCGGACCTCGTTGCTCCGTTCGTACTAATTTGCNCGGGATCTGGGTCAAGATCACGCGCATCTGCCGTGACCTGCGTCAAGCATTCGGCCGTTACCCGCCCGTTATTGCGACGACCGAGTGAACTTCACTCGTGCCGCGCCCCGAGGACTTTTTTTGAAAAGGTTGCTGAAGTGGAAGTACTTCAGCGCTCGCGCTCGCCTCGGATGAACGCCTCGACGGCCTCGCGGGCCTCGTCGTCGCTGTACTGCTCCGGCGGCGACTTCATGAAGTAGCTCGACGCCGACAGGACCGGGCCGCCGATGCCGCGGTCCTTCGCGAGCTTGGCCGCGCGGATGGCGTCGATGATGATGCCCGCCGAGTTCGGCGAGTCCCACACCTCGAGCTTGTACTCGAGGTTGAGCGGCACGTCACCGAACGCGCGGCCCTCCAGCCGGACGTAGGCCCACTTGCGGTCGTCGAGCCAGGCCACGTAGTCCGACGGGCCGATGTGCACGTTCTTGGCCCCCAGGTCCCGGGCGACCTGGCTGGTGACCGACTGCGTCTTCGAGATCTTCTTCGACTCGAGCCGCTCCAGCTCCTTCATGTTCAGGAAGTCCATGTTCCCGCCCACGTTGAGCTGCATGGTGCGGTCGAGGTGCACGCCGCGGTCCTCGAACAGCTTGGCCAGCACCCGGTGGGTGATGGTGGCGCCGACCTGACTCTTGATGTCGTCGCCGACGATCGGCACGCCGGCCGCGCGGAACTTCTCCGCCCACACGGGGTCGGAGGCGATGAACACCGGCAGCGCGTTGACGAACGCCACGCCGGCGTCGATCGCGCACTGGGCGTAGAAGCGGTCGGCCTCCTCGCTGCCGACCGGCAGGTACGACACCAGGACGTCCACCTCGGCGTCGCGCAGCGCCTGCACCACGTCGACCGGCTCGGCGTCCGACTCCTCGATCGTCTCCCGGTAGAAGCGGCCGAGGCCGTCGAGCGTCGGGCCGCGCTGGACCGTCACGTCCAGCGGCGGGACGTCGGCGATCCGGATGGTGTTGTTCTCACTGGCGACGATCGCCTCGGACAAGTCGGTGCCGACCTTCTTGGCGTCCACGTCGAAGGCGGCCACGAACTCGATGTCACCCACGTGGTAGCCACCGAAGTCGACGTGCATGAGACCGGGGACACGCGTCGCCGGGTCCGCGTCGGCGTAGTAGTGCACACCCTGGACCAAGGACGCCGCGCAGTTGCCGACACCGACGATCGCCACGCGCACCGTCTTCTTGCCAGATGCGGGACTCATGTCGCCTCCTGTCGTTCGAACACACAACCCTGGGTAACAGTAGCTTCGCGCGCGGTCGGCGCAGCGGGTCGAGATCCGCATCACGCCTCTGAGTCGCTAACCGCTCGCCCCTCGCGAGGCACCGCGCACCACCTGCGCGAGGGACGGTGCGGCCGAACGGGTGGGTCTGCCGCGTACCCTGACCAGGTGCGCACCCAGCGACAGGTCGTCGACTACGCGTTGCAGCGCCGCGCGCTGCTCGCCGACCTCCGCTCCGGGAAGGTCGGGACGGACGAGGTCTGCGACGCCAGTCCGTACCTGCTCCGCGCGGCGCGCTTCCACGGCGAGGAGAGCGACGAGCTCTGCCCGGTCTGCGGCAGGGAGAGGCTCTCGCTGGTCTCGTGGGTCTTCGGCGAGGAGCTCAAGCACGTGGCCGGATCGGCCCGCAAGCCCGCCGAGATCGACCAGCTGGCGAACCTCTACGGCGAGTTCTCCGTGTACCAGGTCGAGGTGTGCCGCACCTGCAGCTGGAACCACCTGGTGCTGTCGTACGTGACGGGCTCCGGAGCTCCCCCCGGCAAGCCCCGGCGATCCGACCCCCGACGGACCGCCGCCGAATGACGATCTGACGAGGACTAGCGGTGAGTGATCAACGCGAGCCACGGAACGGCCCCCGTCCGCCCGGCCGTCCGCAGGTCCCGCCGCCGGGCGTGCGTCCGCCCGTGGGCCCGCCCCCGCCGGGGATGCGACCGCCGCCCCAGCGGTTCCGGCCCGGCGCTCCCCCTGCGGCCGCCCGGCCCGGACCCGAGGTCCCCCACCGGCGCGAGGTGCCGCTCCTCACCCACGACGACACCCCGGCCGCACTGACCCAGCAGGCCCTGACTCAGCAGGCGCTGAATCGACACGCGCCGGCTCAACAGGCGCCCACCCAGCATGCCGGGTCCGTCCGCGGGTCCGTGCGGCCCGACGCGGCCACCGCCGTCGTCGCCCGCTCCGGCGGCGCTCCGGGTGGGCCTCCGCGCGGCGGCCGCAGGACCGCAGCCGCGCCGCGCGACCCGCGCCGCCGCTGGCTGCGCTGGACGCTGGGCGCGCTCGGGACCATGATCCTGCTCCCGTTCCTCGCGTTCGTCATCGGGTGGGTCATCTTCAAGGTCCCCTCCGCCGACGAGGTCCGCACCACGCAGCAGGCTGTCTTCACCTTCGCCGACGCCACCACGCCGGTGGCCACGGTGCGCCCGGAGGGCGGCGGCAACCGCATCAAGGTGCCCCTCGACCGGGTGCCGGTGCAGGTGCGCCAGGCGGTGCTCGCCGCTGAGGACGCCACCTTCTACTCCAACCCGGGCTTCGACCTGTCCGGCATCCTGCGGGCGATCTACAACCAGGTCACCGGCGGCGTCGGCGGCGGTTCGACGATCACCCAGCAGTACATCAAGGTCACCACCGGGCAGGACCAGTCCTCCGGGTTCGCCGGGCTCTGGCGCAAGTACAAGGAGATCGTCCTCGCGGTGAAGATCTCCCGCGAGTACACCAAGGACGAGATCCTCGAGAACTACCTCAACACCATCTACCTGGGCCGCGGTGCGTCCGGCATCCAGACCGCGTCGCTCGCCTACTTCGGCAAGGACGTCGACCAGCTCACGGTGAGCGAGGGCGCGCTGCTGGCCGGCGTGATCCAGTCGCCCTCGCGGTGGGACCCGGCCAAGAGCCGGCCCGACGCCGAGCGGCGCTGGAACTTCGTCCTCGACCAGATGGTGCAGAACAAGTGGCTCTCGCCCGAGGAACGGGCCGCGCTGCAGTTCCCGGAGACGAAGGAGCCCGAGCCGCTCGGCGGCGGGGTCCCCGGTGACGACCGGTTCCACATCTACAACCGGGCCAAGGCCGAGCTGCTGGCCATGGGCATCACCGAGGACCAGATCGAGACCGAGGGCCTCACGGTCGTCACCACGATCGACCAGAAGACCCAGCAGAAGGCGGTCGAGGCGGTCAAGGCGGTCAAGCGCGGCCAGCCGGAGAACCTCCGCTACGCGCTGACCGCGGTCGATCCCCGGACCGGCGCGATCATGGCCTACTACGGCGGCGACAACATCTCGTTCGACTACGCGGGCAACGCGCTGCGTCAGCCCGGATCGTCGTTCAAGCCGTTCGTGTTCGCCGCCGCGCTGCAGGCCGGGAAGGGCATCGGGCTGGGCACGGTCTACGACGGCACGTCGCCGCAGACGATCAAGGGCACGGTGTTCAACAACTCCGAGAGCGCCAGCTGCCCGAACTGCACGGTGCTGCAGGCCATGACCCAGTCGGTCAACACCGTGTTCATCCACATGGCCGACCAGATCGGCATCCAGAAGGTGATCGACGCCGCGCACGCCGCCGGGATCCCGGAGAACCTGGTCAACGAGCGGCGGCTCGGCCTGGCGCTCGGCGACCAGGACGTGCACCCACTCGACATGGCCGTGGCGTACGCGACGTTCGCCGCCGACGGGGTGCGCCACCAGCCGTTCCTGGTCCAGAAGGTCACCACCGCCGACGGGCGGGTCCTCTACGAGGCGCCGGAGTCGCCGGCGGGCGAGCAGGCCTTCCCGCAGCAGGTGGCGCGCAACGTCACCGAGTCGATGATGCAGGTGGCCAGCACGTCCGGGGTGCCGCTCTCCGGCGGGCGCCCGGCGGCGTCGAAGTCCGGTACGGCCCAGAACGAGCAGTACAAGGGCCAGAACCGCGACGCGTGGTACGTCGGGTACACCCCGCAGCTGTCGACCGCGGTGTGGGTGGGCAGCGACAAGTCCGACCCGATCAAGAACTCGGCGGGCCGGCCCATCTACGGGCGCATGCTGCCCGGCTCGATCTGGCAGCGGTTCATGAACCAGGCGCTGGCCGGCAAGCCGATCGAGCAGTTCTCCCCGTTCGAGCCGATGGGCACCCCGCCCTACTACGGCGACGACGACGATGACGACGACGAGGACGAGGACGACTACGAGGACGGCGAGGACCGCCGGGGCCGGGGCGACCGCGGCGAGCGCGGTGGCCGGGGCGACGACGGCGACGACGAGGACTACGGCCTGCGCTACTTCGGCGACAGCACGGCCGTGGCCGTCCCCGCCGCCAACGGTCCGGGCGGCTACGCGACCGTGCCTGCACAGGCCACGCCGACCCCCCAGCCGCGACGGGTGAGTCCGGTCTCCAGCGCACCGCCGACCCCGGCCGGCCGGTGACCCGCCCGGCCGGGCCGGGTGGAACGTCGGGGGACGCACCTGGACGCGTCGTCGCGTCGTGGACCGAGCCGCTCGCCGCGGCCGCGAGCCAGGTCGTCGGCGGTCCGCTCGGCCGGCACGCCCTCGTGGGCCGCAGCGTGTTCTGGACGCCGCTGCGGGTCCTGCTGCTGTTCGGGGTGATCGCGCTCGTGCTGGCGTGGCTGGGCAAGTCGCCGTGCCTGCAGCAGTACGTCACCGAGGACGGCCAGCTCGCGCTCGACTGGCGCGACCACCGCCAGTACGTGGCGATGTGCTACTCGGACACGGTCCCGCTCTACCACGTGGAGGGCGTCGACCGGGGGCTCGTGCCTTACCGGGACCCGTGGCCGTCGGCCGAGGAGGGTCCCCGGTACATGGAGTACCCCGTACTCACCGGGTTCTTCCAGTACGTCAACGCGCGGCTGACCGACGCCTGGCTCGGCCTGGCCGAGCTGCTGCCGTTCCTGCCCGTCGCGCTGCCGGTGGTCGTGTACTTCGACATCACCGCGCTGTGGCTGGCGCTGGCCTGGCTGGTCGTGGTGTGGGCGGTGCAGTCGCTGCGCCGCGGCCGGCCGTGGGACGCGGCACTGGTGGCCGTGTCCCCGCTGGTTCTGGTGCACGTGTTCACCAACTTCGACGCGCCCGCCGTCGCGTGCGCCACCGCCGGGCTGCTCGCGCTGGCGAGGCGGCGGGCCGTGCTCGCCGGCGCGCTGCTGGGGATCGGGGGTGCGTTCAAGGCGTTCCCGCTCCTCCTGCTGCTGCCGGTGCTGTTGGTGGCGCTGCGGCGGCGGGAGCTCGCGCTCGGGGTGCGCACGGTCGCGGTCGCCGTGGGTGCGTTCGTGGCGATCAACCTGCCGGTGGCGCTGGCCTGGCCGGCCGGCTGGTGGGAGTTCTTCCGGCTCAACCAGACCCGCCCCGCCGACCCGGACTCGCTCTACTTCGTGGTCAGCGGCCTCACCGGGTGGCCGGGCTTCGACGGACCGCTCGCGGAGGGCCAGTCGCCGGCCGTGCTGAACACGGTGACGGCTGTGCTGTTCGTGCTGTGCTGCGCCGGGATCGCCGTGCTGGCGCTGCGCGCGCCGCGGCCGCCGCGCGTCGCGTCGCTGGCGTTCCTCGTCGTCGCGGCGTTCCTGCTGGTCAACAAGGTGTGGAGCCCGCAGTACTCGCTGTGGCTGGTGCCGCTGGCGGTGCTCGCGCTGCCGCGCTGGCGGTTGCTGCTGATCTGGATGTTCGTCGACGCGCTCGTCTGGGTGCCGCGGATGTACTACTACCTGACCCCGGCGAACAAGGGCCTGCCGCCGGAGTGGTTCTTCGGCGCGGTCGTCCTGCGGGACGCGGTCGTGGTGCTGCTGTGCGCGCTGGTCGTGCGCTCGGTGCTGCGGCCGGAGACCGACCCGGTGCGCACCGACGGGGTGTCCGGCGACGACCCGGAGTGGCCGCCACCACCTTCCGGAGCTGCAGCCCTGCTCACATCCGCTCGGCGGGCCCGCGCGGGGTCCGGCTGAGGCACGATCGAGGGGTGGACTCCCGATCGATCGCCGCCGCGATCGACCGGTTCGAGCGGCGCGCCCTCGACCGGCCCGATCTCCGGCACTCCGCCGTCGCCATCGCCGTCGTCGAGGAGGCGGAGGGCCCGGCGTTCCTGCTGACCCGCCGCGCCGCCACTCTGCGCCGGCACGCCGGCCAGTGGGCGCTGCCGGGTGGGCGGATCGAGCCGGGCGAGACGGCGAGCGAGGCCGCCCGGCGCGAGCTCGCCGAGGAGCTGGGCCTGCACCTGCCCGCCGAGGCCGAGCTCGGTGCCCTCGACGACTACGCCAGCCGCTCCGGCTTCCTGATCACTCCGGTGGTGTTCTGGGCCGGGTCGCCGGGTGAGCTCACGCCCGATCCGGGCGAGGTCGGCGAGGTGCACCGCGTGCCGCTGAAGCTGATCGACGTCGAGCCGCGGTTCATCTCGATCCCGGAGAGCGACCGGCCGGTGATCCAGCTGCCGCTGTTCGGCCGGTTCGTGCACGCCCCGACCGGGGCGATCCTGCACCAGTTCCGGGAGGTCGTGCTGCACGGCCGCGACACCAGGGTGGCGCACTACGAGCAGCCGGTGTTCGCCTGGCGCTGAGCCGCGTCCGAGCCGTCGGGCCCGCCGGCGGGCGCGGGCAGGTACGCCGTGTCCGGGCGCAGCCGGGTACCCACCGTGAGGAACACCACGAAGAGCACGACGAGCAGCGCCGCCCGGCCCCACACCCCGACCGCGACGGCCTGGGCCGCCAGGCCGTCGTCGATGCCGATGCCGCCGGTCTTCAGCGTGTAGTACCAGCGGAAGATCCCGATGCCCATCACCAGGTCGACGGCCAGGTAGGCGACGATCCACCGCCACGGCAGCGCGAGCAGTACGAAGAACGGCAGGAGCCACAGCGTGTACTGGGGCGAGTGCACCTTGTGCAGCAGCAGGAAGCCGCACAGCATCGCGCCGCTCACCCCGAGCCACGGGTACTCGCCCGTGCGGTGCCAGCGCCACAGGCCCACAGCGGCCGCGACGGCGAACGAGGTCAGCACCAGCGTGGGCGACAGGACGTCCATCAGCTCCTGGAACTCGGCGTTGTCCGGACCGGACTTCGGTCGCAGGCCCCAGTACCAGATCGAGTTCGTGGTGATGTCGACCTTGCGCAGCTGCTGGAACGTGAACGACGCCCGCCAGCCCTCGTAGCCGGCGAGCGCGAACGGCAGGTTCACCAGCACGACGGTGAGCGCGCCGGCCAGCGGCACGCGCAGCGCCTTGCCCCACGCCAGCCGGCCCGGCTCGGCCATGAGCAGCACGTACAGCGCGAGCGGCAGCAGGAACGCGCCCGGGTAGAGCTTGAACGCGAACCCGAGCCCGAGCAGCACCGCGGCGACCGTCGCCCGGTCGGCCAGCGGCCGAGTGGTGCGCCAGCCGTGCACCGCGTAGACCGCGGCGACGGCGCACGCCACCACCGGCAGGTCCCAGTTGTGGAAGGCGTAGAGCACCAGGGGTGGCCCGAGCGCCCACAGCAGCGCCCACCAACGGGTCAGCCGGGCCAGCAGGAACCCGGTGAGGAGGCCGAACGGCGCCATCAGCAACGCCGAGCCGAGCAGGTACCCGGCGTCGTTGTCCGCGAAGACCGCGCCCGCCCAGATCACCAGGCCGGTGAGCACCGGGTACTCGACGGTGCCGCCCTTCAGCTGGCCCTCGGGCGTGATCGAGCCGTGGACGTACGGGAAGACGTGCTTGTCGATGTCGCGACCCAGCCACAGGTGCTGGATGTCGGAGTAGCAGACGTCCCGGTCGATGCGCAGGTCGTAGTCCGGCTGGCTGCGGCCCGCCTCGTCGAACTCGGGGCCGGTGCAGCGCGCCTTGTTCGCGTAGCCGAGCAGCAAGGTGCAACCGGTGAGCAGCACGACGATCGCCAGCACCAGCCGACCACGCCTCACCGATCGGCGGACGGACGCGACCGGCGACGTGCGGATCCCCGGTTCACCACCGGTTCCCGCCAGGCCCGGCCCGGCGTCCACTCGGGTCACTGCCCCAGCCGCTCGCGCAGGTACGCGACGTCGTCGGCCTGGCCCTCGGCCGGGGTCTCGACCACGACCGGGGCGCCCGCCGCGGCGCACACGGCCACCAGCTGCTCCGGCGGGATCGTGCCGTCGGCGATGTTGGCGTGCCGGTCCTGGCCGGAGCCGAACTCGTCGCGGGAGTTGTTGAGGTGCACCAGGTCGATCCGGCCGGTGATCGCCTTGACCTTGTCGACGACGTCGGCCAGGTCGTGCCCGGCCGCGAACGCGTGGCAGGTGTCGAGGCAGAATCCCACCCCGTACTCGCCGATCGCGCTCCACAGCCGGTCCAGCGCGTCGAGGTGGCGGGCCATCGCGTAGTCGCCGCCCGCGGTGTTCTCCAGGAAGATCGGCACCGGGAACCCGCCCTCGTCCTGCTGGCGGGAGATGAACTTGCGCCAGTTGTCGACGCCCACCGCCGGGTCGTCCTTGGCGGTGACGTGCCCGCCGTGCACGACCAGGCCGATCGCGCCGACCTCCGCGGCACCTTCGGCGTGCTGCACCACGAGCTTGCGGGACGGGATGCGCACCCGGTTGTTCGTGCTGGCCAGGTTCACCACGTACGGCGCGTGCACCACGACCGCGAGATCGCCGTTGCGCAGCTCATCGGCCTGCGGGTGCGTGGGCGGCTTCTTCCAGCCCTGCGGGTCGGACAGGAAGATCTGGACGATGTCGGCGCCGCGGTCGGAAGCAGAGGCGACCGGGTCGGCCTCCCGTACGTGGGCCCCGATGAGCATGGGCCCAGGGTAGTGACCGCGGTGACTCCGTCCGTCAGGTGTGCACGCCCGGCCGCGCCCGGCGACCTGCATGCGGTCCGACCTGGGCGCATTGGTACCGTTGTTGGTCGCACTCCGCCGGCAGGGCCGTCGGCCCGATTCCTGTCGGGGTGCAGTGAGAACCTCCTGTCGCGGTAGAAGGCCGCGGCCGAACAGTCCATAGGAGGTGAGTGGTTCTCATGCGTCATTACGAGCTGATGGTCATCCTCGACCCGGGCCTCGACGAGCGCACCGTGATGCCGTCGCTTGAGGCGTTCCTCAACGTCATCAAGAACTCCGGCGGCAAGGTCGAGAAGGTCGACATCTGGGGGAAGCGCCGCCTCGCGTACGAGATCGCGAAGCACTCCGAGGGCATCTACGCGGTGCTCGAGGTGGAGGCGGAGCCGGCCGCGGTCACCGAGCTCGACCGCCAGCTGAACCTGAACGAGTCGGTGCTGCGCACCAAGGTCCTCCGCCGCGAGCCGAAGCGGGCCGCTGCGTCCGCTGCGATGGCGAGCTGAGGCGGACATGGCCGGCGAAACCGTCATCACGGTGGTCGGGAACCTGACGGCCGACCCCGAGCTGCGGTTCACTCCGTCCGGTGCCGCGGTCGCGAACTTCACGGTGGCCTCCACCCCGCGCACGCTGGACCGTCAGACCGGGGAGTGGAAGGACGGCGAGGCGCTGTTCCTGCGCTGCAACATCTGGCGGCAGGCCGCCGAGAACGTCGCCGAGTCCCTCACCCGCGGCATGCGCGTGGTGGTCACCGGCCGGCTGCGGCAGCGGTCCTTCGAGACCCGCGAGGGTGAGAAGCGCACCGTCGTCGAGCTCGACGTCGACGAGGTCGGCCCGTCGCTGCGCTACGCCACGGCCAAGGTCAGCAAGACCACCCGCGGCAGCGGGAGCGGTGGCTTCGGCGGCGGTGGCGGCGGCTACGGCGGTGGCGGAGGTGGCTACGGCGGCGGTCCGGCCGACGACCCGTGGGGTTCGGCACCGCCCGCGGGCAGCGGTCCGCTCGACGACGAACCCCCGTTCTGAGGTGCGCCGCCCCATGCCCACCCCCGTCCTGCGCAAGCCGGTCCGGAAGAAGGTGTGCGCGTTCTGCGCGGATTCGGCGCAGTCGATCGACTACAAGGACACCGGCCTGCTGCGGAAGTACATCTCCGACCGCGGCAAGATCCGCGCAAGCCGCGTCACCGGCACCTGCCGGCAGCACCAGCGCGACGTCGCGATCGCGGTGAAGAACTCCCGCGAGGTCGCGCTGCTGCCGCTCACCTCGCCGGCACGCTAGCGAAGGTCAGACAAGGAACCGACGATGAAGCTCATCCTCACCGCCGAAGTGCCCAACCTGGGCGTGCCCGGCGACATCGTGGAGGTCAAGGACGGCTACGGCCGCAACTACCTCCTGCCGCGCAACCTGGCCATCCTGGCCACCCGCGGGGCGGAGAAGCAGGTCGCCGCGCTCAAGCGCGCCCAGCGGGCCCGTGAGGCCCGCAACCTCGAGACCGCCAAGGAGCTCGCCGCGCAGATCGGCGGCCTCACCCTCACCGTCAAGGCGAAGGCGGCGGGCGATTCGGGCCGGCTGTTCGGCTCGGTCACCGCGGCCGACGTCGTGGCGGCTGTGCGGGCCGCCGGCGGCCCGGCGGTCGACCGCCACGCGGTCACCCTCCCCGGCCAGATCAAGACGGTGGGCAGCCACCCGGTCAGCATCCAGCTGCACCCGGAGGTCACCGTCGAGACGAACGTGGAGGTCGTCGCAGCCTGACGATCTCCGTCACTCTGCGTGCACAGAAGCGGGGTCGGCCGTGAGGCCGGCCCCGCTTCTCGCGTCTCCATCCGGTGATCGCAGTTCCCCGTACCAGACACGCCGCTCGGCGCACGGAGGCGCGCCGGAAAAGTTGTGCCGGTGTCGGTGAGCGACCCCAGGGATGCGCCGGGTGACCGGTGCCGTCCACGGTGCGACACGCCGATGAGGCGCCTGTCGGCGTGTCGCAGACGGAAAGTTGTCCACAGTCTGTGGAATCGCTTTGACCAGCAAAAACTCGCTCAGATTCTGAGTTTTCCACATACGATCCCCAGGCCGGTCCCGGACGGGTCCCGCTGCTGACCGCGATCATCCCCAACCCGTGCACAGGGTTGTGCACAAGGCTGTTCGACACGGGTTCGAGGGCGCCCTAACCTCCCCGCGCGGGGTGCTCGTGCGCGGTCCGGCGGGCCCTGCCGCTCGGCGCACGAGCGCCGGAACCCGCGCGTGACGATCGAACATCGGTTCGATAGACTGTGGGCAGGGGGTGACGCTGCGTATGGCTCTGGCAGACGACCGGGCGACGGCGCCGGCGCGGCCGTATCCGGTTCGTTCCTCGGGTGAGGGGGGCGAACCGGCGGGTCCGTTCGACCGGCAGCCGCCGCAGGACGTCACTGC